>JAEEGK010002010.1_pt1 | contig 51057 bp, 32 predicted proteins | sample 8958771 | NCBI WGS metagenome assembly JAEEGK01 (sample SAMN16246547, study PRJNA631951) | gut metagenome | biome: gut microbiome; feature: rumen; material: SC-attached | host: Bos | place: Iran: Karaj | collected 2018-10 | reverse complement strand
AGGAGGGCGGCATGAACTACATTATCGTCTGCATGTTCCTGATGTTCCTGACCACCTATCTGATCAGGGTGATACCCATCGGATTCGTCCGTAGGAAAATGGAGAACGAATGGATTCAGGATTTCATTTACTATATCCCGTTCTGTGTGCTGTCGGCGATGACCTTCCCGGATGTTTTCTATTCGACGACCGCCACGGGCGTGGAGCCTCACATCACGGTTTCCGCCGTCATTGCCACGGCGGTGGCTGTCATCATGGCTTGGCGTAAGCGCGGCCTTGTGACGGTGGCACTCGTGGCCGTTTTGGTGGCCATTATCGTGGAGCTGGCAATGCCGGTGCTGATGACGATGATGGCACGGTGAGGCGATAAGACGATGAAGCGATGAAACGATGAAACGATGAGGCGATAAGACGATGAAGCGATGAAACGATGAGACGATGAGGCGATGAAACGATGAGGCGATGAACAGAATGGTTTAACGCTTGTTTTTCAGATATTTGGATGGCGTTTGTCCGTATTTTTTCGCAAAAGCCCGCAGGAATGTGGAATAGGAATTGAAACCCGACAGGTTAGAAATTTCCTCTATGGAGTATTGCCGTCCTCCGTCCAGACCATCTAACAGGTTTTTCGCCTCTTCCAAACGAAAATCGTTGATGTAGTCGTAAAAAGTCATGGATTTCTCTTGATTGATGTAATTGCTCAGATATTGTCGATTTGTAGCCAAGCAAGTTGCCAACTTCTGCAATGTCAATGTTTTATCCAAATAATACCGCTTTTCTCGAATGAGCGTTTCAATGTTTTTGTCAATAAGCACCTCATGATAAGAGGGTGGGGTGGAATCGATCTGTGGTTGGCTTACAGCCTCTTCATTTTCAGGAAGATGCATCAGTGTCGCTTCTTTCTCCTCTTGCGATACCGAGAACACTTTCTGTTGGACAATCTTCCGTGTGACATATACCACAACTATCATTATTAAAAGACAATAGAGGGTATCGAAAAGCAGGTTGCCGTTGACTTCCGGGGCGGAGAACCAAGTGTTCTGTGACACACTTTCGAGAGCCCAAAATAGCTGAACCACAAAAAGTATAATACACAAATAACCACTCCAACGGAGATCGAAACACTCTATGTCTCCCACATTGTCACGGAGCATGGCGTTGTATTTTTTTATGGAAAACAGCAAGTGGATCATCAGAGCTAACGAGGCCGCAATTGTAAATACATGAATGACAGGATAGACAAGAGGGTTTTTCGTGACCGCAAACAGGAGCATGGCAACGACAAATGGAATCTCAATGATTAGAAGCTGCCAAATGCGGAATTTGTTCGGGAAAACCAACGAAACTGCAAACATCATATAAGCACCCACAACAATGTAATCATAGAAGATGAGCAGTGTGTTCAGAAAATCTGAAAAAGGCTGGTTCCAGCAAGCTGCCACCACGAAATTGTTAAAAAAGCCGAACGAATGCAACACCAGTACTGCCGCAAACATTTTTTGGAACTGATAGGTGCGGTGATATTTGGCTATAAATGCCGCACATCCGAGAAGGACACATTGTGTGAAGCCGGACACGAAACAGAGCGCCAAAACGTAAAAAAAATCTCCAAACATGTCGGCAAAAGTACATTTTTTTACGTAATGAAATATTCTTTTTACGATTTGACATTATGACCGTAACCGATTTGTTTACTTTTGTTCGCTTATTTTATGCTGTGATAAAAAAATAAAAAATCTTAATATTGAGTTAATTATAAAAACTTTTATATGAAAAAATCCCTACTGTTTTGCATTTCCATATTTATGACGGTCTTGGCGGTTGCCGGCCCCGTCACCTCGGAGCAGGCTCGCACGGCGGCCTTGAATTTTATGTCGCGCACGGTGCCGACTATCACGAAAAGCAGTTCCTGCCAGCTGGCTTACACCTTCAACGACTCGATTAACGCGGACACCCTGCTCTACATTTTCAACGTGGACGGCGGCTTTGTGGTCGTGGCGGCGGACGATGCGGTCACACCTATCTTGGGCTATTCGCCTAACGGCCACTTCAATTCACAGAACATCCCTGACAATTGCCGGATGTGGCTGCAGGGCTACGCCGACCAAATCGCCTACGTGCGGGCGAGTGGCATTGCAGCGGTGGCCCCGGACAATGAGGATTGGGCCGATCTCCTGTCCGAAAATCCCGTCTCCCTGCCTAAGAGCGGCACGTCTGTGGGTCCGTTGCTGACCACCGAGTGGGGCGGACTTCTCTACAGTCCCTTTCCGGGCAGCACGGACGAGTGGTACACTGTAGAATCTGACGTGGCAATGGCGCAGATTATCAACTACCACCAGTGGCCGCCGCGCCCGGTGGGCTCCCATCAGTTCTACATTGACGAGATCAGCATTGACACGCTCCCATATCAATTTTCCCTGATGCCGGATGATTTGTACAGCACCTACGACACGGCGCAATTGAATGCCGTGCGGCATCTGATGCGCGACTGTGCCATCGCTTCAAACACATGGGAATTTGAACCGGCAGTACGTGCCGCCTTCAACAATCACTTCCGATACAAAACCAACATACTTCAGAAAAGCTCCCATTATGTCCGGTATGACCTTCTCGGCCAATATGAAAGTGTAGGTGTGCTCACATACTATTCTGATTCCCTTTGGAAATCCATGCTGAAGAGCGAGTTGGATGCGCAGCGGCCCATCTATTACAGTGCCCAACGTTTTTCGGCAAACCTTTTAAATCACAGTAACCCAGTCAAATATGAAGGCTTTTTTGTGTGCGATGGCTACGATGCCAACGACTACTTCCATTTCAACTGGGGATGGGACGGCGATTACAACGGTTTCTTCAAAATTGACAGTATGGTTATTGACAGTATGGTTCTTTGCACTGGGTCCACGGGTTATTATACCGAAAACATCAGATATAACAGCCACCATGTAGCGATTTTCCTTACCCCTAATGATGGGGAATTGGATTCCCTGCTGTTCAACGTGGATGGGATAACCACAGAAACCGTCAGCCAGCCGACGTTGATTGCGCATTCCCGCGGCTTGAACGACACCTGTTTTTCGCCTGGCGATGGTTATTATTTGGAAAGCCAGATGATCCTTTATCCCCAGGATTTATCAACACAGCTTTTGGTGGAGTTGATAGAGTATGAGAACCCGACGGTTAAGGTTAAGGTGTATGACGGCCCTGACACTAATGGAACCCTTCTGGCCACCATCAACAACCGCAGTCAGCCAGGCATTATAGCGCATTCCACGAACCATGCGCTCACTTTGCTGTACGAAGGCCAAGACCGACATGAAGGGGTCTTGCTGCGGGTGTCGCCGACATCCAATGTGCCCATAGTGCGGAATCTGTCATGTGTAGAAAAAGATGTCAGCAGTGCGACTCTTGCGTGGGAGGTGTTTCAGCGGGAACATTACACCAACTATGCCTTCAATTGGCAGTTAGAGTACGGTCTTCAAGGGTTCACTCTTGGTACAGGTACGGTTATCCATCCCGCCGACAACGACTCATCTGCTATCCTCAATGGGTTGGAATTTGGCGAATGGTACGATGCCTATCTAACTTACTCTTACGTTAATGGGGAAACAGTCACATTAGATCCGATAACATTCAAAACCTACTATATGGCGGATTGCTATGACCCTGTCGGCGATGGAGTTCATTCAGTCAATTCACACATGGCAGTGACGGGTTACCATAGTTACTCCATGGCCCAACATATTTTCACTGTAGAAGAATTGGTCACATCCGGACTGTCCGCAGGTGACGCCATCTCCACCCTTTGGGTACAATATGGGGGCAGTAATCCGCTCATCCGAACGATGAGGGTTTATATGGGACAAACCTCAAAGACCGCCTTTGAGAACAATACCGATTGGTTTGCCCTGGACAGCCTCTTGCTCGTGTTTCCCGACGAGGAGGTAACATTTGCCGACACGAATCCCGACCATTGGTGTCCACTCCGATTTGAGACACCGTTCGTATGGGACGGACAAAGCAACCTCGTTGTCGCGTTCTCCAACAACAGCGGCACCTATTTCGGCGGTTCAGGTCAACATTTTTTCGTATTAAATTCGACGACAGGACTTTCTCTTTGGTGGGAAGGGGATAACGAACCGTTTTCTACAGACCAACAGGGACTGCTGACCACTCGTCGTGCCAACATCAAGTTGTGTGCAGCCACCTCCTGCGTGGCTCCCACGGGGCTGACCGACACGGTATTGTCGCGCACAGAAGTGCAGTTAAACTGGAATCGGATGTATCAAGAGGACGAATGGACGGTAGAGTATGGGCTTTCGGGCTTTGAACACGGCAGTGGAGACTCACTCACCGTGACTGGCAACCCGACCGCACTGATTGGCGGGTTGGAAGGCGGATTTTACGACTTTTACGTCCGCGCCAACTGCGGCATCGGCAACTACAGCAACTGGCGTAAGGTGTCGGCTCACGTGATGGGTGTAAATGACTGTATAGACCTTGTGGGTAACACGCTTTCATCCGGGGCTTTGGTCGCACACCCATACCGTAATTATTCAAGGTCACAACAGATATTCTCCGCTGCTGAATTCTTGGAGATGGGCATGACACCAGGCGAACCGATATATTCGCTTTCTGTGCAATATAACAATTCCGCAACACTCACGCGGAAGATGTCTGTCTATATGGCCAACACAGATAAGACCGCTTTCGCAGACAACAGTGAATGGTTCAACCTCGGATCACTTACCAACGTCTTTACCGAAAAAGATTTCACTTTCGATGCGTGTGGTAATGATGAGAGCTACCGCTGGGTCACGTTCAACTTTGACACGCCGTTCTTCTGGGACGGTGTCAGCAACGTGGTGGTGGCTTTCACCAACAATTCAGGAAACACAACGGGCGGGTCATCGAACCGGTTTAACGAACATACAGGTGCTGCCAACAACACGCTGAGCTGGAGTGACAATGAATTGCCCTCCTCGTCATCGTATGGGTCTAAAAGCAACAAACTCAGTAACATCCGTTTCTGTGCGGGCTGTATGTTTCCCACACATATTACCGCTTTACCTCTCTCTCGTCATGAGGTGCGCCTGGCGTGGCAGCCCGCCTATCTGGAGACGGAATGGCGGGTGGAATACGGTCCTGCAGGCTTCGAACACGGCAGCGGCACTTTAGTGACCGTTGACGGAACACCGGAGCTGACCGTTTCGCAACTCCGTAGCGGTGTATGGGACTTCTATCTCCAATCGGACTGTAGCGATAGTGCAAATGGGCCGTGGACGAGAATTTCCGTACAGATGGGTGATGAGGAAACCGACTGTGTATTGCATCGTACTGTAGAGGTCATCGTAAATGAGGGCGACAGCTATGATTTCTATGGCAGAAGTGTCAGCGAACAGGGTACTTACACGCACCGCATGTACGCTAACGAGGAGTGCGACAGTGTGATTACGCTGAATCTGACCGTGCGTAAAATCTTCTACGTGACACCCACAGGTGCAGGCACCCACAGTGGTGCCACATGGCAGAACGCCATGGAGTTGCAGGAGGCCATGGATGCAGCATCGTCCTATACCAATGCAACTCCCTTCATTTATGTGAAGAAAGGCACCTACACGGGCAACGCAACATCTGTCAACTGCTACGAAATCAAACCCAATGTGCGGGTGTATGGTGGGTTCAACGGCACGGAAGCCCCTGATTTTGATTTGAATAACCGTAATCCCAACAACATTTCCACACTTAACGGCAACAATGTACGTCGTGTGCTGTACCAAAACGTGAACTTCACGGAAGCCACCGCCACCGTGATAGACGGCTTCACCATCCGAGGAGGGGCGGCAGACAGTGTTGGAGAAGGCGGCGCGGTTTACCTTCGCAAGTACTGCACTCTTCGCAACTGTGTCATTACCGCCAACAATGCCTCCGGAGACTACCATAAGGGGGTTGCCGTCTTTAACAACGGCGGCACTTTGGAAAACTGTGACATCCACCACAATAGTGTCACACTGTCGGGTAGTGGAACATACACCGTGAGAGGAGTGGGCGTGTATAGTGTGGAGGGAATAATTGAGAACTGCACCATCCGAAACAACATCACCGTGTTTGATAACACAAACAGCAATCTGACGGTAGAAGGCGGAGGACTTTATTTGTATAAAGGGCATACGGTCACAGGATGCCGCATCCTACAGAACAGTGCTTCCAAGGGTGGCGGAGTGTTTGTTGGAGACGGTGGCACCTACGTCAGGGGGTATGTCACTTTCACCAGTTGTGTCATTAGCAACAACACGGCACGCAGCGACGGCGGCGGTGTCAACATGGCTTACTTTTACGGAGACTTCAGGACCTGTTTCAACCAGTGCCTTATTGGCAACAACACATCAGAAACATTCCTCGGAGGAGGTGTCAATGATAAAGCGCACTCCATTTTCATCAACTGTGACATTGTGCGCAACTATGGGGGAGGTATTCGCTCATCGTCGAGAGGCACCACCCTGAACAATTCCATCGTTTGGGGTAACAGCAGCCAACTCGAAACCAGTAGCGTAAACGGTGTCTTCAATATTGTCAATTCGGCCATTTCCGGATCCTATAGCGGTGCCATTCCCTTGGAAGAGGAAAATAGTGGTGTTGGATTCGGATACCCTAACTTCACCAACCCCACTGCGGAAGCGGGTGTGGATGCCAACAATGCCATTGGAGATTGGACTCTCCAGCCCGGCTCTGCCTGTATTGGCATGGGTAGAAATGACCTTGCCACTACCGAGACCGATTTGGCCGGCAATCCCCGCATCCAGCAGGGAAACATTGACATTGGTGCCTACGAATCCGCCCACGGCAATGCCTTCACATTGCAACCGGAGGCGGGCAGCAACATCATTTATGTGACGACAACCGGGGCGGGACAGCATGACGGTTCTTCGTGGGGCAACGCCACCTCTAACCTGCAATATGCGATGTTTGCAGCCATGAGCTGCAACCCTCCAGCTACCATTTGGATGGCGCAGGGTACCTACACACTTGGCAAAACCCTTACCGTACAGCCGAGAGTGGCCGTTTATGGAAGTTTTGTGGGAAATGAGCCATACTCCACAGACCTCTCGCAGCGCGACTTTATCAACCACGCCACGATTTTGGATGGTGATTCGTCGTATCGTGTCCTTAATATGACCTATATATCTGCTGACCCTTCCGCCAATTCCTCCGGAAACAATGTTCTGTTCCGCAGCGGGGTGAATTTGTTCGACGGAATCACGGTGCAGCGAGGCATCTCTTATGAATACGGCGGTGCCTACCTCAATCAAGCCGACCTGTTAAACTGCACTTTCCGGCAGAATGGCAACAAAGCCGCATACGTGGAAAACGCCGAGGTACGTAACTGCACCTTTGTCAGCAATACGGGAGCAGGTCTTTCGGGTAGCGAACTGAACGTGTCTAATTGTACGTTTACCGGCAACACTGGTATAGGAATATCTGGAGGCGACAATTCAATCATAGCTAATTGTTTAATGGAAAACAACGGTAGTACCGGAGCATTTGTCGGTAGTAATGGTGTCATCAAAAACTGTATTGTCCGTAACAACGGTGCCGGAATTAGGGTTAATGGAAATGCTCAAGGTGGAACAGTCCGGGAATGCATTGTCAGTGGCAACGGTGGGGTGGGAATTTCCAGTACTGGAGGTCATGTTTTCAATACAACTGTCATCAACAACCGCCAGGGAATCAATGCTAGCGGTGGTTTATATGCGAATGTGCTTGTGGCCAACAACACTAATGTAGGGTCAACGGGTTGTGGCGGAGTGTATGCCTACAATGCCGCCCAATTCATCAACTGCAACATTGTAAATAACAAATGTACTTATCATGGACAAAACAGTGGCGGGGTTCTCAACGCCAGTTCCGCCAATCAATTCATCAACTGTGTGATATGGGGCAACAAGGTGAGAACGCAGCATGCCAATGTTTCAGGTACGGCCATCTACACCAATTGTGCCGTGGAGGGTGGAATTTCGGGATCCTCCGTTGTCACCTCCCTAATTACACTCGACACCCTCAATATCGGGAGCGATCCGAATGCCCACTATCCGCATTTTGTGTTTCCTTCTGACACGGCTGGAAACATCAGCAACGCCTTGGCCTACGACTGGCATCTCGGAGCCGGGTCAGCCTGCATCAACCAGGGAGTCCAAAACGCTTCCGAACTCAACCTGCCCGCCTTGGATCTTGATGGTTCCCCCCGCATCAAACAGGGTCGCATTGATATCGGAGCATACGAATACGGAGAGGCTGTTGTCCAAAACGTTCAGGAAACGCTATGTTTGGGTGAGGACTTTTATTATGGTGAATACTACTATTATCCTACAACACCGGGCTTATGGATGGATACCATCCTCCATCGCGAAGATGATCAGGATCAGGTTGTCTGTCTCGCCATTCAAACCAATCTGGTTTATGATGTCCTTATTGACACCGCCATCTGTGAAGGGGAAACCTACCTGTTTAATGGGGAATTGCTGACAGAAACCGCCGAACGCGCCCTCTATCTGCAAACCGCCGGTGGTTGCGACAGTACGATCACATTAGCTCTCACCGTCCTGCCTCACGCACATACCTCGGTCAGTGTCACTGCCTGCGACAGCTACACTTTGAACGACAGCACCTACTACGAATCCGGTGAATATCAGCAGATTTTTGCAGCCGCCAACGGTTGTGACTCCATTGTCACCCTAAATCTCACTATTAACCACAGTGATGTATATGAGTTTGACCAGACAGCCTGTGTCGTATATATGTGGAACGGCATCAGCTACCGGCAGAGTGGTGACTACACCCAAACCTTCCTCAACCAGCAAGGGTGCGACTCTATCGTCACCATGCACCTCACCATTCTTGACATACTCCGCACCGAATTCAGTGCCACCGCTTGCGACAGCTACACATGGAACGGAGAAATTTACACCACAGGGGGTGATAAAGTACAATATTTTGAAAGTTCCCTACATTGTGACAGTATTGTCACCCTCCACCTTACCCTCAATCATTCGGTAGAAACAACACAGCATCTCACCGCATGTGACATTTTCCAATGGAACGACAGCATCTATACGCAAAGCGGTACTTATCAGCAGCATTTCACAGCTACCAATGGTTGTGACAGCACCGTGACACTATTTTTGACAGTGAATCACTCATCAACCAACGAAGTCAACATCGAAGCCTGTGAAGAATTTGTTTGGAACAACGTAACGTACAATGAAACTGGTGATTATACACAAACCTTAACATCTGTGGCAGGTTGTGATAGCGTTGTCACCCTGCATCTGACTATTCATCATGGCAACAGTTTCGAGTTTTCTGATAACGCCTGCGCCTCCTACATTTGGAATGGTACCACTTACACCCAAAGCGGCGACTATCAGCAGACTTTCACCAATGTCCACGGTTGTGACAGCGTGGTAACCTTGCATCTGAACATTGTTGATGTTGTTACGAGAGAGATCGATGCCGCAGCCTGCGAGAGCTACACATGGAACGACTCGGTTTATACGCAAAGCGGCCAATATCAGCAAAGCTTCACTGCAATTGGTGGTTGTGACAGCGTGGTGACACTGAACCTCACCATCAACCCATCGGTGACGGAAAATGTCGAAGTCACAGCTTACGACAACTACACTTGGAATGACGTGACTTACAATGAATGTGGCATCTACACGCAAACGCTCACCAACATTAATGGCTGCGACAGTGTGGTAACACTACATCTCACCCTTGTCACTAACGAGTATCTCACCATCTGTGAAAATGAATTCCCCTATCATTACACTAACGGATTGATTGATACCCTGTTCGAACAAGGTACTCCCGCATTATCAATTATCAATTATCAATTATCAACTCAAAACGGCTTTGACAGTATCGTTGAACTGCACGTAACCGTTATTCCGGCCTTCACACCCGAGGTCGCGGTGAGCGGTATGCTCTCTCCTTGCGTGACCAGCTCCGCAACCATAACGGCAAATGGCAGTTATAGCAGTTATCTTTGGTCTAACGGCGAGACATCGGCGAGCATTACCGTCACCACACCTGGTTCCTATTGGGTGACCGCCATCGATGCGAACGGCTGCCATGGAGTTTCTGAACCCGTGCAACTCGGCCTCAGCGAGCTGATAACTGAAACCCCGGCCATCTGCATGGTGGGTGTGGAGAATGACCACAACCTCGTAATCTGGGAGGAACTGTCTGACCCGGATGTGGTGAGCTACCAGATTTACCGCGAGAACGACCAGGCCAATGTCTTTGAGTTGCTGGCCGTAGTTCCGGCGGGTGGCCCCAACGCTTACGAAGATGTCACCGCCGACCCGTCTGTGAGGGCTTGGCGCTACAAGATCACCGCTGCCGACTCCTGCGGTGGCGAGACCCCGATGAGTGCGTATCACAAGACGGTGCATCTCACCATCAATCAGGGCATTGGCAACAGCTGGAACCTAATATGGACTCCTTACGAGGGGTTCGAGTTCGCCAGCTACAAGCTCTATCGCGGCACGACGAACAACAACCTGCAACTCATCCAGACAATGCCCGCCACGCTAACCTCCTTCACTGACAACAATCCTGGCAGCGATGTCCTGTTCTACCAGATTGAGGCGGTGATGGCGGAGAGTTGCGTGCAGCACACCCGCGATGTCACCCACACAGGTGTACGTTCCAACATTGCCTATAACGGGGTGCCGGTCTATTCCGACACAACGGTTTCGGCATGTGAAAGCTACGAATGGAACGGGCAGACGCTGACTGAGTCGGGTACCTATACGGGAGAGGTCATCTCCGAATTGGGCTATGTGAATATAGTGACGTTGTACTTGACGATTCTCCATCCGGAACACATGTCTTTCGTCAGGGAATCTTGTGGGAGCTATACACCCACTTGGGCAGATGGCTATTCCGAGACTTATACCGAAAGCGGGGTTTACACCCATAGTTATGAGGACGCCAACGGTTGCACCGAGGTGGACACGCTGTATCTGACCATTACAGAACCTCCGGTGGTTGATTTCGGTGGTAGCATACATATTCAACAGGGTGAGACCGCGCATATTTATGACCATTTAGGAGGAAATCCCAATTGGTTTTATGTGTGGAACAATGGTATGGAGGGATCTTCCATTGAAGTGTCGCCTTCCGTAACGACCACCTATACTGTGGTAGTATATACTGACGGAACATTCAGCTGCTACACCACCGCGACCGTAACTGTTGTTGTAACGACTGGTGTTAACGATTACGAAGTGGAGGAGTTGACCCTCTATCCCAACCCGACGAGCGGCATGGTGTTCATTGACCACGAGAACGTGCTTTCCGTGGCGGTGCTCGACAAGACCGGCCGTCTGTTAGCTATCCAACGCAATGACAATGAAGTGGATCTCAGCGCTTTCGCCGACGGAGTCTATACGCTGCGCATAGAGCTGCCCGAAGGTGTGGTGATTCGGAAAGTAATCAAAACCCGATAACGGAAGGTATCCTATCCTATTCCGTAATACACGACAAAACCAACCACGCCTGCGAGCACAATCAGCAGGATGGGGTTGGTTTTCCATTTCAGGGAGGCGAGGAAAGCCGCAGCAAAAAGCCCGATGCTGAGGAAAAACTGCAACGGATTATCCGCATAGGAGCCGAAAGTTTCCGTATTGACCAACAAGACGGCGGCAGCGGCAATCAGTCCGATGACCGTCAGCTTCAGCACCGACATCACGGTCTTAACCACAGGATTATCCTTGTATTTCAGCAGGAAACGGCTGACAATCAGCATCAGCAGGAACGGCAGCAGAATCACGGAGAAGGATGCCAAGAACGCGCCCGCCACGCCCCAAATCGGGTCGTAACCCGCGTTAACCACAGAAGTGTAGCCTGCGTAGGTGGCCACGTTGATGCCGATGGGTCCCGGCGTGATTTGGCTGGTAGCCACAATGTCGGTAAATTCGGCCATCGTCATCCAGCCGTTCTTCTCCACCACCTCGTTCTGGATGAGGGCGATCATGGCATAGCCGCCCCCGAAGTTGAAGATGCCGATTTTGCAGAACGTATAGAACAGTTTCCAGAAAATCATAGCTGCACCTCCTTCTTTTCCAGATATTTACCATATATAAAACCGCCTATTCCAGCCACGAGTATCACCCAAATAGGGGAGATGCCAAGCAGCCAGATGAGCAGGGCGGCGACCACGGGAATCCAGAAATTGTAACGGGAGATTTTCGCGGTTTTGGCCATGCGGAACACCGGTGCGGCGATGAGCGCGACCACGACAGGACGCACGCCCTTGAAAATAGCCTCCACGACCGCATTTCCTTGCAAATAGTGCAAACCCATCGCGAGAGCGAGAATAATCAGAATCGGCACCAGAATGTTGCCGACCAAGGAGAATATCGCTCCCGGCACGCCACGCAGCCGCCATCCCACATGCACAGCCATGTTCGCGGCGAAAACTCCCGGCATCGTCTGCGACAAGGCGATAATGTCCATGAACTCTTCGTTCGTCAGCCAGTGATGACGATCCACCAACTCCTTCTCCATCAGCGGAATCATCGCGTAACCTCCACCGAGCGTGAAAGTTCCTATCTTGAAAAAAGACCAGAAAAGCTGCAACAACGAGACCATTACTCTGCTTCATTTGCGCGGCAAAGATACGATTTCCTGTGGAATCGTGGAGACGTGCCGTTGACGCGCCTTTGCATATTTTGCGTTTCTACGGTTGTAAACTGAATAATTTTCGTATTTTCGCCACCGAAATATTAACCCGATTTTTTCACCAAACCAAGAGAAATGAAAACAACAAAAACCAATCTTATTGTTACTCAAGACGAATCTTCTTTTGTCGGCGACTTGAAAATAATCGTCGGTTCGGCGCGTGAATATAGCTACCGTGCGGCAAATCTGATGCAGGTAGTCAGCAACTGGCTGGTTGGATGGCGCATTGTGGAACAAGAACAGCATGGCAGCAAACGTGCCGAGTATGGCAAACACGTCATTGAGCTTGCCTCGAAAGCGTTAACAGAAGAGTTTGGTCGCGGATACTCGGAATCTGCTTTACGCAATTCAAGAAGATTTTATTTAGAATTCAAGGCCTTACAAGTACAATCAGCACTTCCTGCCGATTTCCAACACCAACTGGATAAGATTCAGCAGACGCTATTTGCTGAATCTAAAATCAAACTGCCGATAATTCAGCAAACGCCATTTGCTGAATTGGAAACAACAAAATCTTCAATTCATCCAACGTCGGTGGCTGAATCTGAGATGGCCATCCCTTTATATCCTCAACTATCATGGATGCACTATGAGCGGTTAATGCGCGTGCCCGACCTCAATGCCCGACAATGGTATATGACGGAGGCCGTTTTGCAACAGTGGGATTATAGGACTTTGAAACGCAACATTGACACGCAGTACTATTACCGTCTCATGCAAACTCCTGATGCGAAGAAGCCGACGGTTGTGGACGAGATGTTGCAACTGACGGCCGATTATCAGAAAGAGAAATCCGCATTTGTGAAGAATCCGATGCTAGTGGAGTTCCTTGGTCTAAACCAAGATGCCTCCCTCACGGAAACCGAGTTGGAAACATCTCTCTTAGATCATCTTCGAAACTTCCTCATGGAATTGGGCAAGGGTTACGCCTTTGTGACCCGTCAGCAACACATCCATACGGAAGACGACGACTATTACATTGATCTTGTATTTTACAACTACATTCTTAAATGCTTCATTTTGATTGACTTGAAGACTACTAAGGTCAGTTATCAGGATGTAGGGCAAATGGATATGTACTTGAAAATGTTCGACACTTACAAACGTGGTGAGGGCGACAATCCCACTATTGGCATTATCCTTTGTGCAGAAACCAATGCGGATGTGGCACGATTCTCAACGTTGGCGACAAACAAGCAATTGTATGCGGCCAAGTATTTGACATACATGCCAACCAAAGAGGAACTCCGCCGCGAGATTGAACGGCAAAAGGAACTCTTCATGCTCCAACAAAACAATCCGGACGATTGACATTTTTCGTATTTTCGCACCCTAAATTATAACCCGTATTTTTCACCAAACCCAAAAGAATAAGGACAAAGAACAGACAGTTTAACATATTGACATAAAGCGTTTTCGCTTTTCTTTTTGGCGTGGAAATCTGCAAAATTTTCAGCGTTATTATCCAAAAGAAAGACGAGAAACGCTCACGAGTAATCGTGGGCTTTCTTATTTGGATAATAGGTATTGCAGAACCTCCACGCCTGATAAGATGAAGTTCACGATTTTTTAGTGTTTGTGGCAGAAGGCGGAAACGGTTTGTAATAGGCAGATAATCATGGTGACACAATCTTCTGCTATTCCAAGAGGGCTGCAAGCCCGACACGTGTCAACCCAGGGCGAACGCAGTGAGCCCTGGGACACAGAAACGAAAATACAAATTAAATCGTAATAATATGAAACGAACAATTACATTAATCGCAATCCTCCTGCTCTGCGCCGTCTCCCTTTTCGCGCAGACACCGGAGAAGTTCTCCTACCAGGCGGTAGTGAGAAACGCCAGCAACGCATTAGTCACCGACGCGCAGGTGGGCGTGCGCGTGAGCATCTTGCAAGGGAGCGCAAATGGCAATGCTGTCTATGTGGAAACGCACTCCGCGAACACCAACGCCAACGGCCTGCTGACTGTGGAGATTGGCGGCGGTACGGCACAGGAGGGTACATTCACCGACATCGACTGGGCGAACGGCCCCTTCTTCCTCAAAACCGAAACTGACCCGAACGGCGGCAGCAGCTACACGGTCACGAGTACGCAGCAGCTGTTGAGTGTGCCGTATGCGCTGTATTCCAAGGAGGCGGGAAACGGCTTCAGCGGGGATTACAATGATTTGACAAACAAACCGACCATCCCTCAGTCTGTCAGCGAATTAGCAAATGATGCGAATTATATCACGATCAATGACATTCCAGAGATTCCGACAGTGCCCACAAACGTGAGCGCTTTTAATAATGACACCGGTTACATCACATTGGAGCAGGTTCCCGCACAGGTTAACGCCGACTGGAACGCCACCTCCGGCGCGGCACAGATTCTCAACAAACCGACACTGTTCAGCGGTAATTATAACGATCTGACCAACACGCCGAACCTCTTCAGTGGCAACTACAACGACTTGACGAACAAACCGAATTTGTCGGCGGTGGCCTATTCGGGCAGCTATAACGACCTGACCAATAAACCGTCGATTCCTGCGGTAATCAGCGACTTGACGAACAACGTGGGCTACATCACGCTTTCGCAAGTTCCCGCACAGGTCAACGCAGACTGGAATGCCACCTCCGGTGCGGCTCAGATTCTCAACAAGCCGACTCTGTTCAGCGGCGACTACAACGATTTGAGCAACAAACCCACCATTCCCACTGTTCCCACTGATGTCAGTGCCTTCAACAACGATGCGGGCTACCTGACGAATTTCACGGAACAGCAAGTTTTGAGCATCAGCCATGACACACTCTTCCTCACGGGCGGCAGCTTTGTGAAGTTACCTGCAAGCTTTGACGGCGACTACAACTCGCTAACGAACAAACCTACTATCCCCTCAACTGTAGGCGAATTGACGAATGATGCGAATTACATCACGTTAGAGCAGGTTCCCGCGCAGGTGAACGCTGATTGGAATGCCACGACAGGCGTGGCAGAAATTCTGAACAAGCCTGAGCTTTTCAGTGGCGATTATAACGACCTGACTAACACTCCTAATATCCCTACTGTTCCTACTGATGTGAGTGCCTTTACAAACGATGCGGGCTACCTCACCGGCTACACCGAAACCGACCCGCAGTTCAATGCTTGGGACAAGGACTACAATGACCTCATCAACAAGCCTGTAATTCCGACTGTTCCCACCAATGTGAGTGCCTTTAACAATGATGCGGGTTACCTCACGGAAGTGGCACCGCAGACCCTTTCGTTGAGCGGTGACCAGCTGACAATCACCGGTGGCAACACGGTGACAATTCCGATTAGCAGCGGCGAGATCACACAGCTGCCCGCCGACTGGGATGCCACCTCTGGGGTGCAGATGATTCTCAACAAACCGACTCTCGCCACGGTGGCCACGACTGGAAACTACAACGATCTCACGAACACGCCGACGATTCCGGCGGCAGCCAACAATGCCACGCTGACTATCCAGAAAAATGGCTGCGACATTGGCACATTCACAGCAGATGCCTCAACCAACCAGACTATTAACGTGACAGTGCCGACCACCACTAACGAACTGACCAATAACAGCGGTTTCATTACAAGTGCAGATGTACCAGCCCAGGTAAACGCCGACTGGAATGCCACCAATGGGGCAGCACAGATTATGAACAAGCCAAACATCCCGACAAACGTGAGCCAGTTGAACAATGATGCGGGGTACATAACGGCAGCACAATGCGGAGATGTGGACATTTGCGCTATAGCAAACCAATTGGCGCAGTTGCAGCAACAGATGGCACAGATGCAGGCAAGGTTGGATTCACTTGAAGGGAATACGTTCACCTGCGGCACCTCCACGGTAAGCGATCACGAAGGCAACGTCTATAACACGGTGCAGATTGGCAATCAGTGCTGGACCAAAGAGAACCTGCGGACGACCACCTCACCAAGCACGGGGACGTACCTCATCCCGGCCGCCAGCGCTGACAACACTTTCACGGGCAAGCAGGCCCGCTGGTATGATAACGATTCAGCCACCTACGCGCCGATGGACTATGGCCTGCTGTACAACTGGAATGCAGCGGTGGATACATTCAACACGATGTTCGGGGAGACCAGCGTGAACGAAAACGCGTATTATGAGGTGGACGTGAATTTCAGCGGGCACCGCAGGGGTATCTGTCCTATAGGTTGGCATCTGCCGAGCGATGCGGAGTGGAGCACGATGGAGAGAACCGTGAGCGGTTCAAACTGGCAGACAAGCTATGAAACCAGTCCAGGCTATCGTGGTTCTCATGCAGGCAAGCTCGCAGGTGGTAACTGGACAAGCAGCACCACGTCTGGCGCGCCCGGTGACTATGGCAACGCCGACCGCAACGTTTCGGGCTTTTCCGCCGTTCCGGCAGGCACCTATTACGAATCGCCGTTCAGCAATGCGGGCTACGGCGCCGACTTCTGGAGTGCTACGAACGGCAGTAGCTACTACGCCTACGGCCGCGGTCTGTTCTACAATACCGCAGGTGTGTCTCGGAACTACTACTCTAAGGACTACGGGTTTTGCGTCCGCTGTGTCCGCGATGACACCTCGGGTGGTGGCGGAAGCTCCGCCTCGCTGCCTACGGTCACCACGGGCACGGTGAGTGGTATTACGGCGACTACGGCCACGTGCGGCGGCAACGTCACTTCTGACGGCGGCGCCACGGTGACCGCCCGAGGCGTGTGTTGGAGCACCTCGCAGAGTCCGACGGTGAGCAACAGCCACACCTCCGACGGTAGCGGCACGGGCAGCTTCACCAGCAACATCATAGGACTTACCGCCAATACTACGTATTACGTGCGGGCGTACGCCACGAACAGTGAGGGTACAGGCTACGGCACGGAGGTAAGTTTCACCACAGAGGCTTCCTCCCCCGTAGGGAATGGCCAGCCCTGTCCTGGCACGCCAACTGTCACCGACCACGAGGGCAACGTCTATAACACGGTGCAGATCGGCGACCAATGCTGGACCAAGGAGAACCTGCGGACTACAACATCGCCGAGTACGGGGACGTACCTCATACCGGCTTCCAATGCCAATTGCACTAATACAGGCAAGCAGGCCCGCTGGTACAATAACGATTCGGCGACGTATGCGCCGATGAACTACGGTTTGCTGTACAACTGGAATGCGGCTGTTGATACGTTCAACACGGCATACGGAGAAAACAGTGTGAATACGAGTGAGAGCAACGCGGTGTCGGTGACATTTAACGGCCACCGCAGGGGCATCTGTCCTGCGGGTTGGCATTTGCCGAGCGATACGGAATGGAACACGATGGAGGCAACCGTGAGTGGTTCGGATTGGCTAACAAACTATGAAACCACCTTAAACTGGCGCGGCAATCATGCCGGCAAGCTCGCAGGTGGTGATAACTGGACAAGCAGCACCACGTCTGGTGCGCCCGGTGACTATGGCAACGCCGCCCGCAACGCATCTGGATTTTCCGCCGTTCCGGCAGGCAGCTGCCTCGTTTCGTCGTTCAGCTACGCGGGCGACTACGCCAGCTTCTGGAGTGCTACGCAGGATGTCGCGAGTTACCTTGACGCCAACCGACGTAGCTTGGGCTACAATATTGCGGGTGTGGACCGATTCGGCATCCACAAGTACATCGGTCTTTCCGTCCGCTGTCTCCGCGATGTTTCTGGTGGCGGCGGAAGTTCCGCCTCGTTGCCAACGATCAACACAGGCACAGTGAGCGGTATTACGTCAACTACGGCCACGTGTGGGGGCAATGTGACGACAGACGGTGGTGCCACCGTGACAGTTCGCGGTGTATGTTGGAGCACGAGCCACAACCCGACAATTGCCAATGCGCACACAATCAACGGCACGGGTTTAGGCCAGTTTACCAGCATAATTGACAGCCTCACCCCTGGCACCACCTACTACGTGCGCGCTTATGCCACCAACAGCGAGGGTACCACATACGGAGAGGAGGTGAGCTTTATCACCCAAAATGCGCCCTGTCCCAGTGTCCCCACGGTTGTTGACTACGACGGCAACGTCTATAATACGGTGCAGATCGGCAACCAGTGCTGGATGAAGCAGAACCTACGCACTACGCACTATGCTGATGGTACGGCAATTCCATCAGGTGGGAGTGCAACAAGCTATACCAATCCTTACTACTATAATTACAGCAGCTCTGCTATTGCGTTATCTGAGCGGGGCTACCTGTACAACTGGGCAGCGGCTAAGGAGGTTTGCCCTGCGGGCTGGCACCTGCCGAGCGATGCGGAGTGGAACACGATGGAGGCGGCTGTGAGCGGTTCGGACTGGCAGACAAGCTATGAAACCAGTACTGGTTACCGCGGCAATCATGCAGGCAAACTCGCAGGAGGTGACAACTGGACAGGCAGCAGCACGTCTGGTGCGTCCGGCGACTATGGCAACGCCGACCGCAACGTTTCTGACTTTTCCGCCGTTCCGGCAGGTTACTGCTTCGGTTCGTCGTTCAACTACGCGGACCTCTACGCCTACTTCTGGAGTGCTACGCAGTACAGTAGCTACGACGCCTACTACCGCTACTTGTACTTCAATAGTGCGGGTGTGTATCGGGGCAACAGCACCAAGTACTTTGGTCGGTCCGTCCGCTGTCTCCGCAATTAAAAAGACGTGAGACTTAAGACTTGAGACTTTTGGGGTGTCCGTTGGGGCACCCCTTTATTGTTGCGATGATGAGGCGATTAAAATTTATGGCTAATTCGTGGTGAATTTGTGGCAATTCGTGTTTCGATTCCCTCTGCCCCTTGCGGGTCGGAGGTTCCGTTTGGCCGGTCTCTGTCTCGCTTTTTCGTTAGGCGGTGATTGTCGGAAATACGTGTTGTTTTCGGAAGGGGGTGGCCAAACGGAATGGTGCATTTGCTGTTCGTTTGCGTTTGCGCTTGTGGGTTGCGTTGATTCCGTCCCATTAAATTTTAACAGTTAATTATTAAATAATGTTTACAAAAAATATTTTAATTTTTCGTATGACCGTGTCAGAAAATGTGTATCTTTGCGGCGTTAAATTTATCGTTTATCAAAACCAAAGAAAATGGAAGAAATAATCAACACCAATCCTATCGCGGAAGCCCGCCGATACGTGGCCAACGCCGAAGATGTTATTAAAAAAGCCAAATATGACCCTGAAACAAAGTCCTACTTGGACAGCAAGTACATCAAGATGGCCGGTGACACACTGTGGAAAGGCTGCCTCATCGCCCTTGATGCGGTTTTGCATGTCCGTACTGGTAAGGGGCGACCGTCAATCGAGAAGTACAGGGAGGCTGCAAAAAAACGCGACGGAAAGCTGTTGCGGTTTATAAACCTTGGATACGACTTGATGCACTTGACGATGGGCTATGATGGAGACAGAAACAAAAAAGTCTGTGAAACGGGCTTTGAAAGAGCCAACGCCATCATCGACCATTGCGAGATGTTGCTCCCTCTTTCCTTGCGAGTCCGAGGTTCCGCTTGACCGGACAATGCCTGTCTTTTTTGTTATTGCAGTGAGTATCGGTAACGCGTATCGTTTTCATTCCGGCAGGATAGTGGAGCGATACAAAAAATTCGTACATTTGCGCCATTGTTTGTGCGAATTTATAAAACATTGAATATGAAAAGAATTACCTTGTTATTAAGCATCCTTTCCCTGATGCTTTTGGTCCCCGTTTTCGGCCAGACCATCGATTTCACCAAACGCTACACCATCGACAACATCCGTGGCATCGCGTGGCAACCAGGTACCGACATGTATTCTTATATAGATGATGACCGGAATCTGATGCTGGTGAATCCCAAAAACGGCAAAGAAACCGTGTTTCTCGCTGCTGCATCGCAAAAAGCGCATGAGATTTCCAGCCCTTACGGTTACGAGTGGCTTGACGCCAATACCCTTTATTTCCCCAGTGACCACAAAACCGTGAACGTGGTGAAAGGCAAAATCACTACCGCTGAGTTCGACAAGGTCGATTGGGACGATGTCATCGACCAAGATGTCAAGAACAAGGTGTTCGTCATCAAGAACGACAAAGGCGTCTTCGTGGAGAGCGCGTTGAACGGATACAAGCCGGTGCTGCTCTGTCCCGATACGGGCGAGCACATCGTTTTCGGCGAGTCGGTACACCGCAGCGAGTGGGGTATTGACGAAGGCCAGTACATCTCCCCGAACGGCAACTTCATCGCCTTCTACCGCATGGACGAAAGCATGGTGGAGGATTACCCGCTCGTGAACACCGGCACGCCCATCGCAACGGTCGAGAACATCAAGTACCCGATGGCCGGCCGCACCTCCCACGTGGTGACCCTCGGCATCTTCGATGTGGCCAAATCCGCTGAGAAAGGCGCTCCTGTTTACCATTATATCCAAACCGACAAAGCTGACGGCGAGTTCCTGACCAACGTCACTTTCTCCCCCGACGAAAAATACATCTACATTTCGCACCTCAACCGCGAGCAGAACCACTCCAAGCTGATTCGATACGACCTGCAAAGCGGCAAGAAATTGGCCACTCTCATCGAGGAGCGCGACAACCGCTACACGGAGCCCACCCGCCGCATGATTTTCATGAAAAACGGTAATTTCCTCTGGTTCAGCGATCGCGACGGCTGGAAACAGCTTTTCCTCTATACGGCTGACGGCAAGTTGGTGAAGAAGGTCGTGAACGGCAAATTCGACATCAGCGAGTACTATGGCATGGACAAGGACGAGAAGAACATCTACTTCACGGCTTCGTTGGAAAAACCTGTGAATCAATACGTTTGCAAGGTCAATATCGACAAGGGCACCCTCACCTGCCTGGCCCACGCCGACGGTGTGCACCGTCCTGTCTTCAGTGAATCGAAAGCTTATTTCATCGATTACTTCAGCAATCCGACCACCCCGCGCGTGATTTCGTTGGTGGATAACAACGGCAAAACCGTCAAGACGCTGCTCACTGCGAAGAGCCCGTTCGGTGTGATGCAGCTCGGCGACACGAAAATCTTCCCCATCGTGAACAAGGAGGGCGACTCCCTCTGGTGCCGCATGATCACGCCCCCGAACATGGACAAAAGCAAGAAATACCCTGTGTTCCTGTACGTTTACGGCGGTCCGCACTCGCAGTTGGTGACCAACCAGTACCTCTCAGGCGGCCTTTTCCTCGAATTCATGGCGCAGCAGGGCTACATTGTCTTTACGCTCGACAACCGTGGCACGCAGAACCGTGGCGCGGAATTTGAAAAGTGCATCCACCGCAATCTTGGCGTGCGCGAGGTGGAAGACCAGATGTGCGGCGTGGAGTACTTGAAATCACTGCCTTACGTGGATGCCGACCGTATTGGTCTGGATGGCTGGAGCTACGGCGGTTTCATGGTGTTGTCGTTGATTACTGCGCACCCCGAAACTTTCAAGGCGGCTTCTTGTGGCGGTCCGGTGGTCAACTGGGAGTGGTACGAGGTGATGTACGGCGAGCGCTACATGGACACCCCGCAAGAGAACCCGTCGGGTTACGAGAATGCCAACATCATCCCGAAAATCAAAAACGTGAAATGTCCGCTGTTGGTGATGCACGGCGCGCAGGACCACACGGTGGTTCAACAACATACCTTGGAGCTGCTCCGTCAAGCCGTCAGCGACGACATCGAGTTGGAGTATTTTGTCTATACCGTCCATGACCACAATGTCATCGGACCCGAGCGCAGACACCTCTACAACAAGTTGTTGCGTTTCCACAACCAGAATACGAAAGGCGAATGAAACGGTTGTTCGTCGCCACACCCATAATCAGCTTGTCGGCGGAAATCCAAAAGATCTCCGCCGATTTGCGTTTCCGACTGCGCCACGACGACATCGTGTGGGTGAAGGACGACGTGCGCCACTTGACATTGCGGTTCTTGGGCGCGACCCCGCCGCAACGTGTGCCGGACATAAAGACGGCATTAACGGAGATCGCTGCGCAAAACGATCCTATCACGTTGACAGTCAACAAAATCGGCGTGTTCGGAAGTCACTATCATCCTGAGGTGATTTGGTTGGGATTCGAGCATTTCGAGCCCTTCAAGAAGTTCTTCGAAGATTTGGAGCCGAAGTTGCAGACGATGGGGTTTGAACCCAACTACGGCAATTTCGTGCCGCATATCACATTAGGCCGTGTCAAAAAACTGCACGACAAACACAAATTTTGGGAAAGCATCGAAGCTGTCCCAAAATCGTTTTCTCAGGAAATAAACATTGATACATTGGTCCTCTATCAGAGTTTCCTCCACAAAGACGGCCCCGAATACAAATCGTTATTTAGGGTTCATTTGTAGGGATGAATCATTATTCGCCCCTGCCTTCCGCATACGTTTCTCCGGTGCAGACCACCAAATCAGCGCGGCGGCACTTTTCCTCTTGCGGCATCTGGCGTGCCATGCGTTGGCGGATGTCCGATTCCGATAGATGCGGGTTGCGTTGTTGAATCCGCTTGATCCTAAGGAATTCCGGGGCATCGGCCACGATGATTTTGTCAAAGTAGGGAACCAGGTTGTATTCGAAAATGATGGCCGACTCCATGATGACGGCATGGGTCTGCTGTTCATCGGCCCAGCGCTCGAAATCGCGCATCACGTATGGGTGCACGAAATGGCTCAATCGTTTCAGAAAGTCTTCATTTTCAAACGATTGAGCCATTTGTGACATATTCAGCGTCCCATCGGGAAACCAAAGGTTTTGTTGAGGGAATTGTTTGCGCATTTCCTCTAAGAACTCGGGCTTCCGGTAGAGCTTTTTCGCCTCGTCGTCGGCATAATACACCGGGATGCCCATGTCCCGGAAATGGGTGGACAGGTAGGTTTTCCCCGTCCCGATGCCGCCGGTGAGACCGATTTTCAGCATTTTAGCGCAAATAGAAGGTGATGACTTCGGGAGCTGACACCGCTTCCAATTCAGGACCGAAGTTGTGGGTGGACAGGTAGTCGCACAGTTCCTTGTTGGTGAAAGTGTAAACCGTCACTTTGTGCTTCGGTTTGATCAGGTCGCTGATGGAGATCGTCACCACTTTCTCGTTTTCGGAGAAAGGTTTGGACAAATACCGAAGTCCTTTTTGGTTGAATGTCAGTGTGAGGACGGTGTCGGAAGCGGTAACCGACTTGCGGCCTTCGGGCAGGTTATCGCACACGAGCTTGAACTCGTAAGTCATCTTGTAGTCTTTCGACAGGGTGACTAAGAGCCAGCAGGCGATGGAAATCAGCAGGCATACAATAAATGCCAGTGATGGGAGTTTCACCGGTATTCGGGACTTGTTCTCTACCATGATTTATGCGTTCTCCTCGGTTTTTTCTTCCTTCGGGGCTTCGGACTTCTTGTTGTTCAAGTCGGCTTCGTTGAAGGAAATGGCAGCCTTGTCAACGTCGATGCGCACGTCGTGGGCAATTTCGATGGTGAAGGTGCGGTCTTTCACATCGACGATTTTGCCGTGGATGCCGCCGATGGTGACCACCTTGTCGCCTTTTTGAAGGCTGTTGCGGGCTTCCTCAAGCTTTTTCTGTCTTCTCTGTTGCGGACGGATCATGAAAAAGTAGAAAATCAGGATCATCAGCAGGAGGAAAATGAGCATGGAGGAGCCGCCGCCCATTCCTTTTGCGGGTGTCGCGGATTCTGCTTGGAGCAAGGGTAAGATTGTGTTCAACATAATCATAAGTTTTTGATTATTAATTATTTGTTTGATGTGACATTTGCGGTGATGGTGAGGATGGTTTCAGCAGGATAGGTGTTGGCACCCACGAGGATGCGTTTCTGCACCTTGCCTTTCTGTCCTTTGGAGTCGAAGGTGACGGTGATTTCGCCGCTTTCGCCCGGGCGCACGGGAGCCTTCGGGGGCTGCGAGGTGGTGCAGCCGCAGGTGGCCTCCGACGAGTAGATGATCAGGTTCGACTTGCCGGTGTTCTTGAACTTGAAAGCGTAGGTGAGCCGTTCGCCTTCAATCACTTCGCCGAAGTCGTAGGTCGTTTGGTCGAAGGTGATGACGGGCATGTTCTTCGCCTCCTTGTCCGACAGGCCGTTCGCTGTCTGCGGGATATGGACATCGTTCACGGTGAACTCGCCCTCTTTTGCCGCTTTCCGGTGGCAGCCACCCAGGACAAACAGGGCTATGAGCAACAATATCGGGATTCTTTTCATCTTCTTGTCTGTTTATTTCTTATTCTCCTCGTTTTCCGTCGTCTCGTTTTCCCGACCTTGATACAAGCCGCGTCCAGTCTTCACCAACTGTCCGCTGTCGTGCAAATCGACAATCAACCGGTCGAGAATGCCGTTGATGAACACTTTGCTCTTGTCGGAGCTGTACCATTTGGCGATTTCGATATACTCGTTCAGGGTGACTTTGATGGGGATGGACGGGAATTCCAACAATTCGCAGAGGGCCATTTGCATGAGCAGGAGGTCCATTTGGATGACGCGTTCGCGTTCCCAGTTCTGCAGTTTGCCTTCGATCATCTGGGTGTATTCCGATGCGTGATCAAGGGTTTTGCGGAACAACTCGCGGCAGAATTTCTCGTCTTCTTCGCCTTTGAACAGCGAGTCGATCCGGCATTCGTCGCCTTTGGTCTCCTTGAACTCCTTCACGTTTTGGTAGAACATCAGCATCGCCTCCTCGTAGTCATCGATCCAGTGCGTGTTCTTTTCACCCAAATACCAGTGCAGCAAGTCGTTGTTGGCAAACACTTTTTCAATGATGGCCAGGACGATTTTTTTGTCTTCGAAATAGTTGTTCTGGGTGGAAGCCATATACGCTTCGTATTCGGGCAGCAGTTCTATCTCATGGAACAATTTGGCAATCAGGTCTTTCTCGTCTTCCCAGAGGATGTGGTATTTGGGCCACAGTTGTTTCAGGATCTTGTTCTCTTCGATCTGACGGATCACGCGGTTGTCCACAAATCGGGTGTTCGGATTCAAATCCTCGTGCGTGGGATTGTATTTTTCCTTGAGGCTCTCCAGCTTTTTCATGCGGTAGAAGGCGATTTCCGGCAGCAGGGCGAACAGCCACAGAAACAGTTCGTAGGTGCCTTTGATTGCTTTGATAAGGTCCGCCTCATAGGTGCGCGGCTCCGCCTTCGGGTTGGCGTTGTAGGCATACAGCGCCTGCATTGTTTTGATTCGCAAAAAGTGCCGACTAACCATAACGATTTGTGGATTTAGGAATTATGAATTATTTGAGTGTGAAATAGCACTCTCCGAGGAACTGGTCGTCCGTGTAGAGTTGGACGCTGTATTGTCCTTTGATGGCTTTGTCGTCAGACATCAGATCCCAGTCCATCGTGATGTTTTCTGCCTTGTTGTTGTAGTTCACCACCGTTTTGCAGGAGTATTGCAGTCTCTGGCCGTTGTGCACGAACGAGTAGGTGTCGCCGGAGCCCATGGTGAGGACTTTGCCGGTCTCGGGGATGGCGATGCGGCAGTAGATGTTCACCGGGCCGGGCTCGATCAGTGAGTTTTCGCCCAGCATCAGGGTCGTTTTGATGCGTTTCACCTTGTTGGCCTTTTCGGTGGGTTCTTCCGAGCCTTTGTTCCGCACCAGATAACCGCCGCTCTTGAGGTTATAAGCCTTGAATGTGGCGGCGTTGCTGATTTTCTGAGTCAGATCCTCGTTGGATTTCTGCATGGTGCGCGTCACTTCGCGTTCCTGCTCCAGGTCGGCGCGCACTTGCTGGTTCTCCTCCTTCAGGGCTTTGTTTTCCTGATAGAGTTTGTCCATCTCTTTCACGTACTCCTGCGAGATGTTCTGCAGCCGCGCCAGCTGTTTCTTGATGCGGTTGTAGTCGGCCTGGGAGTTGATCATCTTCTCGATTTCGGCGGCGTTGGCCATGATGATGCTGTCCTTCTCGCTCAGTTGGTCGGAGAGCTCGCCGTATTGCTCTTTGATGCGGTTGTGCTCCGCCAATAAGGAGTCCAGTTCGCTTTGAAGTTCAAAATTCTTGTTTTCCACCTCTTTGTAAACCCTGTTGGTCGTCGGTTTGGCGAAGAACGCAAGGTAGAGTGTGCTGCAGAGGAACAATCCTGCCAAAGCCCCCAAAATGATGACCCATTTCTTCAAGGGATTGTCCTGGTTGGATCTTTGGGATTGCGTTGTTTGATTCATTGAACTCGTGGTTTCCATTTTTTTCTCTTTTTTTTTCGTGAAAGGTTGTAACGATGTTGTCTTGAAAAAATTTTATTTCCGAATAAATTATTTTAATTCCATGTGCAGTCTCAACTCCTTGGGAAGGTAGAAGGTGTTGGTTTTGTCCACATAGACAATCACGGAGTTGAGGTCCACTCTGCGGTTGTTGACGATGACGTAGTTGTCGAAGCTGTTGGCTGTCAATACGTTCCGTTTGTTTTTGACTGTGAGTTTGCGGTTGTATTTGTCCACACTGTCGATTTTCACCTCGAAACCTTCGAAAACTTGGTGGTGGTCGGCGTAGATGTCGGACGTCAGCTCGGACATCTTGTCGGTCAGTCCCATTTGCCGGCAGAGGTAGTTGAAAATGTCGATGTTGGTCGGAACGCCTCTGAGAACATCGTTTTGTGGATGATACATGGCGAGGAAGACATTCTCGATGGTGTGTCCGAAGGTGGTGAAGCCGAAGTAGGTGCGGCTGTAGAGGATTTGGCTGAGCATCTTGCACATGGACAGGTTGTTCTTTCGCTGCTCGTAGGGTATGGTGGAGTTGCTGTAGTCGGAGGCGGTGGTCAGGAAGTTGAGCTCGGCCGGTTGCGGGGTGAAGCCGAAGTAGGTTTCAAAGAGTTGGGCCCACTCTGTGGTGTCGGCCTTTTTCAGTTTTTCGCCCATGGACCAGTTCGAGAGCTGGTAATTGTCGATGGGGCTCATGAGCTGTTGCAGCGACAGTTTGTCGTAGCCGTCGTTGCAGGCTTTGATGTTGCCGATGGTGACGGCGCCGGTGCCGTGGTCGGGCAGGATGACGACGACGGTTTGGCCGTCTTTTTCGGCAAAGCGGAGGGCTTCGCCGCATGCCTTGTCGAATTCGATGAACTCGATCAGGGCGTTCTTGGCGTCGTTGTCGTGCGCGGCCCAATCGACCTTGCTGCCTTCCACCATCAGGAAGAAGCCGTTTTCATTCTTGGAGAGCAGGTCGATCGCCTTGCGGGTCATCTCGGCCAGCGAGGGGGTCTGCTGTTTGTCGGCTTCCAGCCAGTAAGGCATGGAGGTCTCCCCGAACAATGCCCACACGGGAGCTTTAGAGCAGTTTCTGAAGCTTTGGATATCATCTAAATAGACATTGTATCCGGCATTTTTGAGATCGTTCTGATACGATTCTTTCAGGTATTTGACACCGCCGCCCATGACGACGTCCAGGTGGTTGTGCACCATTTGCGGGGCGATGACGCTGTAGCGGCCGCGTTTGTAGGAGTGTGCGGAGCAGTCGGCGGGGGTGGCGTGCGGGAACTCGCAGGTGAACACGAGGCCGGTCGATTTGTGCTGCAGGATCTTGGCGGCTTCCAGCACGGTGGCCAACGGCTGGTAGGCGCGGGTTGCGTCCACGGGCACCAAATCGTGGTCGGTGGCTACCGGGTAGGTGGACACAAAGCCGGTCTGGGAGGGCGTTCCCGACACATAGCAGGAGGTGGTGGGGGCGGAGTCGCCGATGGGAGCGTCCGAAGAGTGGGTGCGGACCAACCCGCAGAGGTACGGGTCAATATTCAGCGTGGTGTTTGTGGAATCCAGATAAGTCTGGTACCAGCGGGCGGCGGAGAGGAGGCTCGTGGAGGTGCCGTCCGGAATCATCAATATCACGTTCTTGACGGGCTTGGGTTGCGCAATCAAGAATAAAACACTGATAGCCAATAAGGTAGAAAGAACGAAACGTCTCATTTTTTACTCGTTTATAAACGGGCAAAAATACATTTTTTTTGGCTATTAGCTGTAGGCTTTTTGCTATTGGCCTCACGATTTTTTCAACATTGTTTCCGCAGCGTCACGGCGGCCACGGCGGCGATGCCTTCGCCAGCGCCGGTGAAGCCCATTTTCTCGTTGGTTTTGGCTTTCACGGCGATGTTTTCGGGCGAAAGATGCAGGATTTGCGACAATTTGAGGGTGATGTCGTCGATGTAGGGCTTCATCTTGGGTTTTTCCAGCACGAGGGTGCAGTCCAGGTTGTTGACCTGCCATTCCCGTTCGGTCAGCAGCTCCATCACTTTCGCCAAAATGACGGTGCTGTCGGCGCCTTTCCAAGTGTCGTCGGTGTCGGGGAAATAGGTGCCGATGTCCTTGAGGCCGGCGGCGCCGAGGAGGGCGTCGCAAACGGCGTGGAGCAGCACGTCGCCGTCGGAATGCGCGGCAAGCCCCAGCTCGTATGGAATGACAATGCCCCCGATGACCAGTGGCCTGCCGGGGGCAAATCTATGGGAATCATATCCGAATCCTACGCGGAAATCCATTATTTCAGTCGGCCTTGTTGTTTGATTTCGTTCTTGTTGGCGGAGACGAAGTCGAAGTTCAGGGTGAAACGCAGGGTGTTGGCCAGCGGGTGGTACTGCTTGGTGGCGACGAGGTAGGAGACATCGATGCCGAAGACGCTGTATTTGATGCCGGCGCCGACGGAGAGGAACTGGCGGTTGCCTTTGTATTGGCTCTCATGGAAGTAGCCGAGGCGCACGAAGAAGAGGTTGCGGTAGCTGTATTCCGCACCAAGTGCCCACATCACCTCCTGCATCTCCTCCTTGAAGCCGCCGGGAGCGTCATAGAAAGACTGGATCATGCCTTGCGGGACGGAAACGTCGGGGTTCTTTCCGTATGCGATGACGGGATTGTCGGCATCGTCATAGACGATACGACCGTCCTCGTCCGTCAGATAAACGGGGTTGGTGGGGACGAGCAGTTTGTTGATTTCGCCGTTGATGGCCAGTTTGTTATAGCTGTCGAAGTCCATCTCGTAACCGATACCTAATTTGAGGTTGGTGGGCAGGAAGTCACGACGCAGCGTTCCGGAAGAGTAGGACATCTTGTTACCCATGTTGGAGATGCACAAGCCGGCGCGCAAAGTACTGTTGTTCAATCCTTTGGCGTCGAAATCCTGTTCGTAAAACAGGGAGAGGTCGGCGGCACCGGCCAAACCGGCTTTCGTTTCCTGGCCGTTCACGAATTGACCGGCGGTGAGGTTGGAGTAGATGAAGCGCGGGGTGATGGCGATGGACAGTTCGTCGATCAGTTTGCGGGAATAGGTGAAGTCGATAGCGAACTCATTGGGGTTCTGGCTGCTGATGAACTCACCGTACTCGTCCATGAAATCAATGCTTCCTAAAGAAAAATAGCGCAGGGAGGCCCCGATGGCGTCCATGTCCGAAATGCGCCAGTAACCGGCCAGGTAGGCTAAGTTGATGTCGTTGACCAAATGGCGCAGCCACGGGCTGTAGGAGACCGTGAAGCCGAACTGGTTGTCGCAGAACGCGTATTTGGCGGGGTTGTAGCTTTGGGAGTTGCCGTCAGCGGAAGTGGCGCAGCCGATGTCACCCATGGCGCCCGCACGGGAGTCGGGGGCGATGGAGAGGAACGGCACGGCCGTGGTGATGGCGTTGAGCGTTTGTCCGAGAGGATTGTGACCTTCGTCATTTTGTGCAAAGACCTGCACTTGCGTCAGGATCAGGATGGCGGTTAAAATAGATACTACTTTTTTCATTCCTTATTATTTTCTTCTTTTTTATTTCGTACAAAAAAACTTAGCTTTAACGGCCTTTTGCCGTTATTATTATATCCGAACTGAATTTTTTTTTCTTTTTTCGGATATGGAAATGTAAAATATTGATATCCAGAATTTTAATTTTTGGCTCGATCTTTATAGAATCACTAATTTTTCGATGGCCTCGGCCGTTTTCCCGTCTTGGTTCTTGACGCGGACGCGGTAAAGGTAGGTGCCTTTCGCCAATTTGTCGCCGAAATCGTCTAAACCGTCCCACGAGATGGCACGACAGCGGTTTCCATCCATGAACTGCGTGTCGTACAGGGTTTTAACGAGTTTTCCGGAAATGGTGTAGATGCTCACTTGGATGTCGAAAGTGCCGCCCGGCTGGTTGTGCTCGAAGAAGAAGTCGGTGTGCGTGGTGAACGGGTTCGGATAGTTCAGCACGTGGCTCAACTGGAACTTTTCCTCGCTGACGACCCGGAAGGTCAGCACCTGTTCCGAACTGTTGTTGTTGACATCCCACGCGCGGACGGAAATCGTGTGGTCGCCGGGCGTGAGCTCCGCCAAGGGGTACCGCACGACACCCCGGTTGAAGCTGTCTTTCTCGGTCTGGTAATAGTCGTTGAGGACGATTTTGCTGCCGGTGTTGTTGTCCAGCACGGCGGTGATGTCGTGTCCGATGCCGTTGCCGGTGGTGTTGATGCCGAAATTGTCGGAGATCTTGGCGAGCAGGGTGGGGTTTGTGCCGGTGATGCCGCCGTTGACGAAGTTTTCGTCGTTCATGTACAGCTCGACGACAGGGTTCTCCTTGTCCTCAATGCCGGAGGTGTCCATTCCGCCGATGGTGAAGTCCGTGAACACGCCGGAAGCGTCCGAGTTTTCGGAACGGGCGTAGTAGCTGATCCTGCCGTTCCCGAAATTGTAGTCGATGTCTTTCGGCACGTAGAAGGAGAATTGGAAACGCCCGTCCTTGACGGTGACATTCCCCTTGAACAGCAGACTTTTCTGTACTTCGAAATCGAACGGCTCGTAGTTTATGTCGGGGTCGTTGATCAAGGTGCTGGTCACGATTTTCTTGTCATAAACGGACGGGAACAGGCTGCCGTTGAAGCCGGTGTGGGTCTGCAGGTTGGCATCGGTCACACGGCCGCTCACGGTCACTTTCGAAAGGGCGCGGATGGTGTCGGCGATGTCTCCGACCGCATGGAAGTTGATGGAGTCGGTCACCACGTTGTAGGTCGGGACGGCCAATTTGATGGACGGGTCGCCGTAGGTCACGAACATGCACAGGTTGTTGCCGTTGCCGCCGCTGGAGGGGCCATATTGGTTCTTGGATTTCCGTTGTAAATCACAGATTGAAAGATAGTTGCCGTTCTCGTCTTTTTGGAACATCTTGGTGAAGAAAATTCGGCCGAAGGTGTTGTTCGGCACCGACCAAGCTTCTCTTGCGGCCGCAATGACCGCCACTGCGCCGCCGTTGGCGTTGAAAAAGATGAGGTCGGACGGCGACATGGTCAGACGGTCGTAGTAGGCGAAGGTGCAGGAGAGGGAAATCATGGCCGTCAGGTTGAATTTGTTGGTCCACCGGTTGATGTCCGAGTTTTCCAATATCCGTTCGGCTGCCCATCCGTCTTTTCCGCTGTGGCCGATGTAGGTGAAAAACAGCGACCCGCGGTCCATCCGGTTGTTGATGTCCGTCACCACCTCTGGGTAGCGCTGCCCGCCGGCGTTGGAGACCTGCTGGTAGGAATCCAGGTAGATTTTGTCGAAATTGATGTTCGGGTTGTTTTCCTCCACCTTTTTGGTGAAGAGGTCCGCGTTGTAGATGAAGTCGTTGTGCTCTTCATCGTCGGCCACAAAAGCCATGATGTTGCGCCAGTCGCCGAAATTGGAGATCTGCGTGGCGTTTTCGCCCACCAAATTCCTCTTTTCAGTGTATCGGATGCTTTTGTCCACGGCGATGGTCGCCTGTGAACTGTTGGTGCACGGGAACCGCCCTATCGCGAGGTCGTACAGCCCGTCGCCGTTGTATCCCTCCGTGTCGTCCAGCAGTCCTAAGACGTCGTCGCTGGTGTATTGTTGCCGGATTTCGTTGAGGTAGGTGTACTGGGGCATGTCGTTTTCGGCAATGTATTCAATATTGTATTGGAAGTTCGGGACGAAGATGGCGGTGCCTTGGGCGCGGCCGCGGAAATCGTAGCTGGGACGGCCGAACAGCAGCAAATATTTGGGGTATTCCTTGTTGGTTCTGTCGTAAATCATCTTCATGTAGTCGCGGATGGCCATGGGATCCTGCGAACCGCTGGAGAATTCGTTATAGACTTGCTGTGTGGTTACCACTTTCACGCTCAACCCGTCGCTTTCGGCACGGAACTGCGCCAGACGGTTGGCTTGGCTCAGGAAGTTCGGGTGCGTCACAATCACCATATCGACCGCGCCCGTGGCGTGCAGGTTCTGGTTGGTGACGGACGAGAGCGGCGTGACGGACTTGTAGGTCGTGCCGTCGAAGAGAATGAACTCCCGCAGTTCGTCGGTCTCCGCCGTGAAGTACGTGCCCTGGCTGTCGGAGGAGAGGGCGCGGCGGACGGTTTGCGACGGACGGGTGACATCCCACACGGTGGCGGAGGTCGGGACGCCCGACAGGTTGAAGCGGGTGACGTTCCCGGAACCCACCGTGGAGGGGTTGCGGAAGCGGGTCTGACCGTTTATCAAGGCGATGGTGCAGGGGATTTCCACCTCAATCCATTCCAGATAGCCCACGGCGGAAGTGGTGGGCTTGTTGTATGTCAGGGAAATGTTGACGTTTCGCGAGGAGGTGCTCAGCGGGAAGTTCCCGGTGGTGAGACACGCCAATGTGGAGCCGGTCACGGACCGCAGGGTGACGTTGCCGAGGGTGTTTTGGTTGACGGAAACCTGGAACGAGGAGGAGGCGGTGGCGGAGGCGGCAGTGCGGACGGAGACTCTGCCGCTCCCGGTCGGGGTGCCGGGCAGCGTGAAAGGATAGGAGCGGTTCAGCGTGATGTCGTAACGATCTCCTAACCAGGTTTTTCCGGACTCGCAGAGGTTGGAGATGTCTTCCTCGTAGAAGTCGAAGTAGGTGAAATCCTGCACGGTGCGGTTGGCGGTCAGCCCTTCGTTTCCGACGGTCTGGACGCGCTTTTTCTCCCCGATGCCGGGCGTTTGGGTCACGAAATAGAATGAGGCGTCGGAATAAATATTGTAGGCGTGCGTGAACTTGTGGCTGGCGGTGTCGTAGGAGATTTTGTGCGGGGAGAGGCCGTAAAACAGGAAGTAGTCGCCGTTGTCGAGGGTGCCGTCGCCGCCGTCGAAGAGCTGGATGGGCAGTTCCTCGAGGTCATCGGCCCTCGCCTCGGAGTTCCGTTCCGGGAGCATGGCGCCGCCGTTCCCGAAAACCGCTATCTGCGTGGAGGAAATGGGGTCTCTCATGCCCATGGCCGTTAAATCCTGGTAGGTGACCTTGTAGATGCCGGTCTCGGTGAGCGAGAACTGGTACCACTGTCCGCTCGCCAGCACCGACTGCGTGGCGTGCCCTTTCGCGCTTTTCAGGGAGGCCGGGTGCTTGCCTTCGATGGACAGGGTGACGGAGGTGAGCTTCCGGAAGTGTCCCGGGGAGGTCTCCACGATGGGGATGAACCAGAGCTGCGCGTATGCCTGCCGACGGTCGTAGGCGGATTGGACATGGTAGTCAATGGTCTTTTGATGGAAATCAGAAGGAACTGATTTACAGTCGTTTGCGCTTAACTCATCGAACTCTTGGTCCAGTACGTTGACCGTGTATTCGGAGAAAAAGTTTTCAACAGGGATGATTTCATAAAAAGAGGGGAGGGAGGGGTGCTCCGAGCCGAAAGAGGCGTTTTCGAAGGTCAAAAAGGTTTGTTTTTCACCGTTCGAAAAGGTCTGTGTGACGGGTTCAAGCCATGTCAAAGTGATTTTTTTTTGAATCGTTTGTGCTTGAATATCAGCTATTTGAAAGAATGTCAAAATAAAAAATAAAATTCGTACCCAAGATTTTCTGTCCATTATTCGTTTATTAAAAAGAAAAAACACAATTTTCTTAACGAAAAGTCGTTAGAATTATTGCAGAAAAAAATGTAACAAAAAAGGGTATGGGAGCGTTTAATAATTTTGTATCTTTGCCCGCTATAAATAAAATGGTATGAATAAACGAATTGCTATCATAGTCACTATCGTTCTGGCATTTGCAGGAATGCGGATTCAGGCGCAGGATGCACTTTTTTCGCAGTATTATGCCAACCCGCTGTACTTGAATCCGGCGTTTGCGGGAACTAACGTCTGCCCTCGTCTGGCATTCCATTTCCGTGACCAGTGGCCTTCCGCGCCCGGAACGTTCATGACCTATTCGGCCTCTTACGACGAACATTTCGACAAACTCTCCGGTGGTGTCGGTGTGTTGCTGTTGGGTGACCGTGCGGGTGAAGGCGGCATCATCAACACGTACACGGCCAGTGCCATGTATTCCTTCAAGTTGAAGGTTGCCAAGAACTTCAACCTCCGTTTCGCATTGCAGGCCACCTACGAGAACCGTCACCTCAATTGGGAGAACTTGGTTTTCGGCGACATGATCGACCCTAAATACGGTGTCATTTACCAGACCGCGGAAATCCAGCCCGACAAGCTGACCATCCACTCTTTCGACATGGCTGCCGGCTTTTTGGGTTACACCCCGCACGTCTATTTCGGTGTCGCCGCCCACCATATCGTGCCTATCATCGGTGCCAAGGGCTTCATCTCCAATGGCTTGGGTGCATACGACTATCGTCCTGTGAAATGGACCGCCCACGTCGGCGCCCACTTCGACCTGAAGCGCAAGAGCAAGAAAGAGACCTCCTTCGGCGATATCTCCATCAGCCCGAATTTCATCTACCAACATCAGCAGAACTTCAACTACTTCAGCGAGGGTTTCTACCTCAATTTCTACCCGTTCACCCTCGGTATGTGGCTGCGTCACGGCCTCACCTACAAGGGCGAAATATTCGAGGGAGTTGATACCCTCGGCAACCCCATCACCCAGCCCATCTCCTACCACAACATGGATGCCTTCATCGTGATGTTCGGTGTGGAGTACGAATGGTTCAAAGTGGCTTACTCCTACGACGCCACCATCGGCAAACTGGCCAACCACACGGGCGGCGCCCACGAGGTGTCCCTCCAGTTCCTGCTGCCGTGCCCCAACAAACGCAAAGCTCTCAAGGATCTTCCGTGTCCTTCTTTCTAAGCCATATAATAATTCTGGGAAATTATCGTTGCATATTATCATAGAAAAACAATATAAACAATGAATACAGCAAAAAAATTATTCGGATTGTTCATGATGGCAGCATTGCTGTTAGGAATGTCCTCTTGTAAGAAACAGAAATCCGCCACCACGGGCTGGAATTACAACGATGCCAAGAACGGCGGTTTCGAGGTGGCTCCCTTCGAGGAGCAGGCCACCGGCCCCGGCCTCGTCTTCATAGAAGGCGGTTCCTTCGTGATGGGCCAGATGGAAGAGGACGTGATGAAGGACTGGAACAACACCCCGCGCCGCGTCTCTGTCGCCTCTTTCTACATGGATGAGTGCGAGGTCTCCAACGTCGACTACCTCGAGTACCTCTATTGGCTGGAGCGCGTCTTCATCCCGCAGGATCTGAAAGTGGTCTATGACAACGCCGTCCCCGACGAGGCTGTGTGGCGCGACCGCTTGGGATACAACGAACCGCAGGTGGAATACTATCTCCGCCACCCGGCTTTCCGTCACTATCCCGTGGTGGGTGTCAACTGGCTGCAGGCCACCAACTACGCTGCTTGGCGTACCGACCGTGTCAATGAGCAGATTCTGGTGGATCGCGGCTATATCGAGTTCGCCGAGACCCCTTCTGCAGAAGGCTATTTCAACACCGACGCTTACCTGACATACGAATCCTACGAGGCTGAGGGACAGAAACGTCTCCGTTACATCTCCAGCGGCGAGTACCGCAACGTGAAGATGGAAGACGGTATCCTGCTGCCGAAGTATCGCCTGCCAACAGAGGCGGAATGGGAGTATGCCGCTTATGCCACCGTCGGCAACACCTTGAACGAGCGTGTGCTCGAGCGTAAAGTGTATCCTTGGAACGGCCAGCAACTGCGTACCGAAGACAAGAAATACTATGGCGATTTCATGACGGATGTCCGTCGCGGCCGCGGTGACTATATGGGTGTCGCCAGCGCCCTTAACGACGGCGGTTTCTACACCAAGGAGGTCAAATCCGACTGGCCGAACGACTACGGCTTGTACCACATGGGCGGCAACGTCTCCGAATGGGTGATGGATGTCTATAGACAAACCTCTCACGACGATGTGACCGAGTACAACCCGTTCCGTGGTAACTACTTCGAGACCAAGAAACTGTTGGAAGACGGTACCGTTGCAGAACGTGACAGCGTGGGTAAGGTGCCCATGGTTCCCGTTTCCGACTTCAAGAACGACAGACGCCGTAACTACCGCGCCGCCGACAACAAGAACTATCTGGATGGTGACTGGCAGTCTCTTAAGAATATGGATGATTGGAAGAATGCCACCACCAACCAAGAGGCCACTGATTTGATGTATGCCAAGACGTCTGCCAACTATGACTTCTCCCTCGTGAGCGACCATGCACGCGTCTATAAGGGCGGTTCCTGGAAGGACATTCCTTACTGGGCTTCCCCCGGCACGAGACGTTACCTCGACGAGGATGAGGCCACCGACTATATCGGCTTCCGTTGCGCCATGGCACGTGTGGGCTCCCAAACCCAAGGCAAACGCAGATAAATTGTACAATACCATATTAATATAATAATGACCTCTTTCCTAACCGAAAGAGGTCTATTTTCTTTATAGAATATGCTGGAATTCCACTCTTTTCAAATAGAAGACCGCGAGAAATTGCTGCCCTTTCTGAGAAGACATTCCCAAACTTGCGACCGTACCTTCACCAATCTCTTCTGCTGGCAGGACTTCTACCATACCAGCTGGGCGATGGTGAACGACTGGTTGGTGGTTCGCGCGAACATCAACGGGGAACGGCGGGTCGCGTATATCCCTATGTCGGGAAAGGAGACACCGAATTATCCTGATATCATTCCTCTGTTGGAGGAAGAGGCGGCTCGTCAACAGCAGCCTCTTTCCCTGATGGGATTGTCGGGGGTGGAAAGCGCCCTCCTCAAGGAACAATACCCGGATGCGTTCATCTTCGACAACAACCGCGATTTCGCCGACTATATCTATACCGCCGAAGCGCTTCGAACGCTGAGAGGTCGGAAATACGCTCAGAAACGGAACCATGTAAACAAGTTCAAATCGTTGTATTCGTATCGGTATGAGCCTGTAAATCAGAAGAATATCCACGACTGTCTGCGTCTGGAAGAGTCGTGGCTCAGACAACACGGCGATGACCATTCCGCCGTTTCCGAGTTCGAGACGATTCAGCGTGCGTTGAACAATTTCGAAGCTTTGGAACTCGTCGGTGGTGTACTCTATGTGGATGACCAAGTGATCGCGTTTACCTACGGGTCCGCCATCAATGATCGGATTTTTTGCACGCATGTGGAGAAGGCGGACATCCGCTATGAGGGGGCCTACCAGATGATCAACTATCTTTTTGCGCAGCATTTGCCCGGGCAATACTGCTTGATCAACCGTGAGGAAGATTTGGGAATAGCCGGGTTGCGCAAGGCCAAGATGTCATACGAGCCGATTCAGTTGGCATACAAGACTTCTGCGGTGAAGATAACTTCCGAAATGCGGGACATCATGCATATATGGGGCAAATGTTTCGGTGAGACGGATCTTTCGGTCTATACATTTCTCTCCCGATACTATTTCAGTCACTGCGCCTTGACAGAAAAAAGGGACGGGCACGTTGTCTCCATGGTGTTTATGATTCCTTGTCAGACTGTTTTCGGGAATGCAGCCTATTTGTATGGCATCGCCACGGAACCCGCCTGTCAGAAGCAGGGGATTTCCTCGAAATTGATTCGGAAAATGCTTGTCTGTTGCAAAGAGGCGGGATTCCGGTTCTCGTTCCTCATTCCCGAAGGACCGTCAAATGTTGCGTTTTACGAGAAATTCGGTTATCATTTCACCCAAACAAAAGCCCGGTTCACCAACGACATGGACTTGGGAACCGGGGATAAAGAAAAAGACAGAATCATGGTTCTGCCTTTGTGTGATTCGTTTCAGCCGGACAGTCTTCCGGAGGAGTTGGAATGTACGCCGATGCTGTAGGGAAGGGGTTACTCCACCTTGCTCAGGTCCACGCCTTCGAAGCGCATGACTTCCTTCTCTCCAGCGGATAAAATCAGCTCATTGCCTCTGATTTGGAACAGGTTGATGTCCTGTTTCAGCGCACTGATGAACTGCTTTTCAACGTCCATTTTGTTACAAAGCCGTTTGGTGGAGCCTTGGTATTCGAGGGTCATTTTGTGCTTTTTGTTGATTTCGTAGGTGCCGAAGAACGAGTTGCAGCCGAGGTTGCCCTGGATGGCGCCGGCGGAGTCGAACGTGATGAACGGCCGGAGGGCGAATTCCTTGGTGATTTCCTTGCCGTCGAGAGCCACCAGGTTCCATTGCGTTCCGATAAGCGGAAGATTATCGCTCTTGACATTCTTTTTTGACGTTTTACAGCAGCAGACCAGAATCAGCGCCAATGCCATGAGAGAATAGACACATTTTTTCATTGTTATAATTCTTTTTCGGGTGAAAATTGTTGGTTGATTTCTTCGATATAATTCAGGATCTCCTCTTTGCCGAAGCCGGAGACGGCGGAAGATTGCATCATGAGGGGAAGCTCTTCCCATGTCTCGGAGAGTATATTCTTCATTTTCTGCATGTTACTCATCGTCTTTCCACCTGATACTTTGTCTGTTTTGGTGAAGATGATGGCGAAAGGGATGCCGTTTTCGCCTAAGTTGTTGATGAAGTCGATGTCGATGCGTTGGGGTTCGATGCGGGCGTCGGCGAGCACGAACACGAGTTGGAGGTTTTCCCGGAAGAGGAGGTAGTCGGAGATCATCTTCTGCCATTTCTCGCGGTTTGTCTTGGAGGTCTTGGCGAAGCCGTAGCCGGGGAGATCGACGAGGTACCAGTTCTTGTTGATGAGGAAGTGGTTGATGGTTTGGGTTTTTCCGGGTTTGGAGGAGGTCTTGGCCAGGTTCTTGTTGTTGGTCAGCATGTTGATGAGCGAGGATTTGCCCACGTTGGAGCGCCCGATGAAAGCGTATTCGGGGAGGTTCGGGGGCGGGCATTTGCGCCAGTCGGCCTCGCTTTGCAGGTATTCGGCGGTCTTGATGATCATAAGAGTGCTATTTTCGGGCAAGCCATTCGCTTGGGTTCACGTATCGGTCGTTCTTCCAGATTTCAAAGTGCAGCTCGTAGGTGTTGGAGGAGGCGTTTTTCGCCACGGTGCCGAGGCTCTGCTTGGTGGAAACCTTTTCGCCCTCTCTCACGTTGACGCTGGAAAGGTTTTGATAGACAGAAAGATATTCGCCGTGACGGACCATGACAACGTTGGTGCCCATGATGTTGGTGATTTTTGTGACGACACCATCGAATACGGCGCGGGCGGGGGTGCCGGCGTCCACCATGATGTCAATACCGTGGTTCTCGATTTGCACGGACGGCACGTCGGGGTGCGCGTAGCTTCCGAAATCGCTCACTTTGGCGCCTTTGACCACGGGCCACGGCAGTTTGCCTTTGTTGTTGATGAAGGAGGCGTTCAAGGTGGCCTCTTCGGGGGTCAGCGAGATGGAGGCGGTGCTTTTGCTGGATGTGGAGGTTTTGCCGGATGACGCGGTTGAACTGCCTGAGGAGGTTTTGCCGGAGGAGGTGCTGGATTTCTTCTTCCGGTTGGCGTTGGCTTTCGCAATCTCGTCCTGCACGGCACGCTGGATGGCGGCATCGAGCTCTTTCCGCTTTTGCTGCTTTTTCTTCAGCTCGGCTTTGAGGTTCTGAGACTCTTTCTTGAGCTTTTCGGCGTTCTGGGTCTTTTTCCTGCGGTCGCTTTCCAGGTTTTTGATTTCCTGCTCTTTTGAGGAGAGCGTGTTCAGCTTGTCGTTTTTGATCTCTGTGATCTCCTCGTTCTTCTTGTTCAGTTCGTTTTTGGTTTTCTCGATTTGCTCGGCCTGCTGCCGGACGTTGCGGGAGAAGATGGTGTAGTAGCGGATGCGGCGGAACATTTGCGTGAAGTCGTCGGCGGCGAGGATGAAGGTCACTTTGTCGAGGAAGCGGCGGTTGCGGTAGGCGTTATAGACGACCTGCGCGTAGTCCGCTTTCATGTAGGCCAGTCTTTTCTCCAATTGGTTGATTTCCTGTTGGTTCTGTTCCTGCTCGTCTTCCATCTGGATGATTTGGGAGTTGAGGTTGGTGATCAGTTTCTCGCGGTTTTGAATCTGCTGACGCAATAAAGCCGCCTGTTGCACGGCCGCCTTCTGGTTGGACTCGTTCTTTTTCAGCAGTTTTTGGGTGTTGGCGATTTCGGTTTCGATTTTCTGCTTGTCCTTCTTCAGTTGGGAACTGCTTTTCCCGTTCTGGGCGGACAACAGCCCGGGAAACGACAAGACGCATAGCAGGAGCAGCGTCCAGAGGGTGATTCGACGATATGAAAAGACGTATTTATCCATAGTATATATTATAACTTGCAAAAATAACAGTTTAGTATGTTTTCTCGCCCACGGCATAACATTTTTATTAACATGAAATCGTTAATCGTCAAATGGGATATTTTTTTACTTTTGCCGCCGTTTTTAGGTTAAATATCATGTCAGTCATAGAAATAATCGGAGCTTGTATAGGTTTGCTGTATTTGATTTTGGAATATAAGGCCAACGTGTGGTTGTGGCCCGTGGGCATCGTGATGTCCTTGTTCTACGTGATTATTTACGTGACGGGCAAATTCTACGCGGATGCCGCGCTGCAGGTGTACTTCATCGGGGCCAATGCGTACGGTTTGCTGAAGTGGACGGCCTCGCGCAGGAGTGCGCGGAACGGGAACGCCGAGTCGGAACGCGACGAGATCCGGATCTCTTCCACGCCCAAGCGTCTGGTGCTGCCCCTGTCGCTTGCCACCGTTGCCCTCTGGGGTTTGATTTACTTTGTCTTGTACACCTTCACGGACAGTCCCGTGGCCATCGGTGATGCTTTCACCACGGCCCTGAGCATCGTTGCCATGTGGATGCTTTCCCGGAAATACATAGAACAGTGGTGGCTGTGGGTCGTCGTGAATGTGGTCTGCGTCGCCCTGTATTTCTGGAAAGGATTGTACCCGACGGCCATTCTCTACACCGTTTATGTCGTGGTGGCCGTCCTCGGATATTTCCGTTGGAAAAAAGAATTAGCCAACAGCCAACAGCCAACAGCCAACAGCTAACAGCCAATAGCCAATAGCCAATAGCCAATAGCCAACAGTTAACAACCAACCGCCTGCCAGCCGATGTCTTTTCGGAAGAATAAATCGGGGTGCTCTAATTCTTTAATACTTTGATAGGCATCTTGTTGCGCTTCCTTTAACGTTTTGCCTTTGCCCACCACGAAGAGCACGCGGCCGCCGTTGCTGAACAGTTGGCCGTTTTCTTCTTTCACGCCCATGCAGAAGACTTGCTGCGAAAGGTCGGCGGGGTTGTGCAAGGGGATGTTTTTCGTGTAGCTGCCGGGGTATCCTTTGGCGGCCAGCACCACGCCGAGGAATGCCTCTTCATGAAATTCGGGTGTGACCTCTTTGTTATCAAGGACATCCAGGATCATTTGGGTGAGGTCGCTTTTGAGTTTCGGCAGCACCACCTCGGTTTCGGGGTCGCCGAAGCGGGCGTTGAACTCAATCACCTTGGGGCCGTCTTTGGTCAGCATCAGACCGCCATAGAGGACACCGCAAAACGGGCAACCTTCTGATATCAAGGCTTTTGCTGTCGGTTTCATGATGTTTTCCACCGCCCAGTCGATTTGCTCTTGCGGGATGACGGGGACGGGCGAGTACGCGCCCATGCCGCCGGTGTTCGGGCCTTTGTCGCCGTCGTAGGCGCGTTTGTGGTCTTGCGCGATGGCGAGCGGCACGACTTGTTCGCCGTTCACCAAGGTGAGCAGGGAGAATTCAGGGCCTTGCAGGAACTCTTCCATCACCACTTTGCCTTTGCCGAAACGGTTGTCCAACAGCATGTCTTTCAAGGCGTTGTCGGCTTCTTCCTCGGTCATGGCGACGACCACGCCTTTGCCGGCGGCCAGTCCGTCGTATTTGATGACGATGGGGGCTCCTTGTTCGCACAGGTATTGCTTTGCGGCGTCATAGTCGTCGAAGGTGCGGTAAGCGGCGGTGGGGATGCGGTGTTTTAGCATCAGGTCTTTGGCGAACTCTTTGCTGCTCTCGATGCGGGCGGCGGCGGCTGTCGGGGCGAAGATGCGCAGGCTGGCGGCGGCAAACACCGTGGCGATGTCGTTGGCGAGGGCGGCCTCGGGGCCTACCACTGTCAAGTCGATGCGGTTCTGCAGGGCGAAGTCGCGCAGCGCCTCCGTGCTGTTCTCGTCAATTCCGACCAACTCTACCGGGGTGCCGGTCTGTTGGGTGATGGTTCTCATTCCGGCGTTGCCGGGGGCGACAAAGATTTCGGGTTTCAGGTCCGATTGCGCCAATTTCCAGGCGATGGCGTGCTCACGGCCACCGCGTCCGATAACTAATATTCTCATTCTTCCTTTGTTATTGAGAATCCGTTGTAGCGCGTCATCACCTCGTCCACGTAGTTGACGGTGTGTTTTCCCGGGTAATAGCCGCACTTCACAACAGGATCCTGATAATACTCTTTGTGTGATTTCAGTATCAAATATTCCGACACCTTCGGCCAATGGGTGTTGTCCTCTCCGTATTTCTCGCAGAGTGCCATGGCGTCGAGGATGTGACCCGGTCCTGAATTGTACGCCCCGGCCACGAAATAGTACAGGTCGGCGGTATCGACTTTGTCCCTGAAGATGTTGCACAGGAACGAGATGTACTTCGCCCCGGCCCAGATTTGCTCCTCCACGGTGGAGGAGTCGGTGATGCCGTAACGCTCGCATGTGACGGGCATCATCTGCATGATGCCGTAGCTGCCGCCGAAGCCGATCAAGTCGGGGATGAAGCGGGACTCTTGATAGATGATGGATGAAATCAGCCGCCAGTCGAAACCGTAGCGTGAGGAGGCTTTCTTCAGGACGGCGTCGTATTGGGAGGTGTTGTTCCGGCTTTTGCCGAATGAGCGCGAGATGACGTAGGAGTGCGGCGACAGGTATTTGCTGCACAGCGATTGGTATTTGTTCGTCTCCTTAAATTCTGAAAGCCAATGATTTATAGAGTCGTTAAGATTTTTGTTGTGCAGGTTGAGAATCCATTTGCGCGGGAAATTCTCGCCGATACGCGGCCCGATGGTCAGCTGCGTGTAGAAGGGCATCAGGGTGATGGCCACGTTGTAGTTGCAAACCGCGTAGTCGATCTGTTTGTCCACCAGCATTTCCATCAGGTCTTCGATGGCCAGGTCGGGGTTGTGCTGGACTTTCCACGAAGAAGGGTCTTCCAAAGAATTGAAATCCAGCTTGTTATAATATTTCGCCGAGGTGTTGACGATGTGCGGCAGGGTGTCGCTGGAGGCATCTTTCTTGCGCATGATCAGCACCGGGTAGGTGTAGGCGATCGGTTCGGAAACCGACACGTAAAATGGCACGTAGTTTGTCTCGTCGAAGTCGAAACAAACGATGTCGTACTGGTTGGAGAGGGCGGTGACGAACATTTTGTCGGGGTCCGACTCAATGGTGATGTCCACCGGACGTTGGAAATCTTTTTCCAGCTGTTTCAGGATGTCATATTGGAAGCCGATGACCGAGCCTTGATAGACAAAATAGTCAGCGGCATGGTAAAAGAGGCACACCGAAATAGTGTCACTGTGGGCCTTGGTTTTTTTCTTCTCCAGTTTGGCGATGTGCAGTTTCGGAATGGCGTGCCCATGCCCGTGGTAGAAAATCACGGCTGCGAGGAACAGCGTGGCGACAGTGAGGAATAGGTAGCTTAAGTGTTTTCTGTTCAAAACGGAGGTTTTAGTTCGTCTCCACCATCAAGATGGTCTTTTCGGTGGTCTCGCCGTCGTTGACCTGCACTTGGGTGGTGCCGGTGTACTTCTTGGCGTCCAGCACGTTGCCCATGTCGTCGAACAAGGTGTCATACTTCACGGCATTGACAATCAGCAGCGCGGGGTGTTCCAGCGTGTATTCGAAAACGCCGAACGCGTCGGTCGGGAAGTCCTGGACGCGCGAGATGTTGGTGTCAACAGCCAGTCCGGAGTTGTACTTGACGGTGTCGAACGAGATGAGTGCGAACGGCACGATCGAGTCGGCATCCATGCCGTTGGACGAGTAGAAGCAGGTGAGCTTCATGTTGCAGGAATGGTCTTTCTTGCATTGCGTGAAGAGCGCGACGCACAAAACGGCGATGAATATCGGCAGGAAAATTCTCAATTTTTTCATAATCTTAAACACTTAAAAACGAATGGCAAAAATATAAAATATTTCGTAACTATGGCACGTTTCCGATATTTTTATATCTTTGCCGTTTATTAGATAACGAGTATATTGGAAAAAAATTGTAGCATTTTGAAGAAAAAATACGCTTGGATCGCCGCCGTCGTGGTGCTTCTGCTCATCCTTGTTGATCAGGTCATCAAATTTTGGGTGAAGACGCATCTTGCTGTGGGTCAAACTGTTCCGCTTCTCGGACAGTGGTTCAATCTGCATTTCGTGGAGAATGAAGGTATGGCCTTCGGTATCAGTTTCGGGCAGCAAATAGGCAAGTTTGTGCTTTCGCTTGTGCGCATCGTGTTGGTCGGCCTGTTGTGCTGGTATTTCGCGGTTTTTGTGAAGCGCGGCAAGATGGATGGAGTGGTGTTGACGATATTCTGCCTGGTGATCGCCGGCGCCATCGGCAACATCATCGACAGCATGTTCTACGGCATCTTCTTCACGGAGAGCAACTTCCTGCAGGTGGCCGAATGGTCGCCCGGGCACGGCTACGCGCCGTTCTTCTTCGGCAAAGTGGTCGATATGTTCTACCTCAAGCTCTTCCCGATTCCCGAGAAGTTTCCGCTGTGGGGCGGTTCCTGGTTCTTCCCCGCCATCTTCAACTTCGCCGATGCCTGCATCACCGTCGGAATCTTTCTGGCCATCATCTTCAACAAACGCATTTTCAGCGATTTGGAGAAAAAATCCGAAGAAAATGTAGCAACCGAGGCGGAAGATGCGTCTGTGGTTAGTGAATAGTGATTAGTGATTAGGGAATAGTGAATAGTGAATAGTGATTAGGGAATAGTGATTAGTGATTAGGGATTAGTGAATAGTGATTAGGGAATAGGGAGTAGTGATTAGTGAATAGTGATTAGTGATTGGTGATCAGTGAATAGAGATTAGTGATTAGGGAATAGAAATATTGTAAGGAATAAAATAAAAACAAACAATTAAACAAACAAGAAGTATGAAATTAGTATCGTTTTTCAAGAAACAGTTGCTGTTAGTGGCAGCGCTGGCGGTGATGGCTCCCGTGTTCGCGGTGAATCCGCCTGACGAGGGCATGTGGCTGCCCATGTTCATCAAGAACTACAATTACGCCCAGATGCAGAAAATGGGTTTGAAACTGACGGCTGAACAGCTGTACGACATCAACCATTCCTCGTTGAAGGACGCCATCGTGCAACTCGGCGACGGATTCTGCACCGGCGAGATGGTCTCCCGTGACGGTCTGATGTTCACCAACCATCACTGCGGTTACTCCTCCGTGGTGGAACTTTCCACGGTGGAACACGACTACCTCAACAACGGCTTCTTCGCCATGAGCAAGGAAGAGGAACTGCCTGTCGATTTCCATGTGCATTTCCTTGAGAGAATGGAAGATGTGACGAGCATCGTGTTGGCCAAGGTCGATGAGAAGACCTCCGAGAGCGACCGTGCGAAATACGTGGAAGAGGCCATCAAGAAACTGCGCAAGGAAAATTCGCAGGACGGCCGCTACAAAGTGGTGGTGAAACCTTTCTACGAAGGCAACGAGTACTACATGTTCGTTTACACCATGTATGAGGACGTGCGCCTCGTGGTGGCTCCCCCGAGCGCCATCGGCAAATTCGGCGGCGACACCGACAACTGGATGTGGCCCCGTCACACCGGCGACTTCACCGTCTTCCGTATCTACACCGCCCCCGACGGTTCCCCGGCCAAGTACTCCAAGGAGAACGTCCCGATGCACCCGAAGCATTTCCTGCCCGTCAGCTTGAAAGGTTACCAACCCGGCGACTACACCATGATTTGGGGTTATCCCGGCACCACCAACCGTTTCATGACCTCTTACGAGGTGCAGAACGAAATCGACATCAACGCCCCGGCCATCTATGAGCCGTTGGATGTCATCCTGCCCGTGATGCACGACGCGATGGAAGCATCTAACAAGGTGAACCTGCAATACGCCGACAAACACGCTGGTCTGGCCAACTACTGGAAAAACCAGCACGGCGAAGTGGAGAGCTTGAAAGCCCTCAAAGTGGTGGAATCCAAGGCGAAACAGGAAGCTGCCCTGACCAAGTGGATCAACGCCGACAAGGCTCGCAAGGAGAAATACGGCAACTGTCTGGCCGAAATCGAGAAAATCTGCAAGGGCGTTGACGGCGCGAAATACAAATCCGCATTGAACGGCAACCTGCAGTTCTCCGCTTCCCCGACATTGCTCGCCACCTTGCGTCTGCAAGGACAGTTGAAACTCGAAAAGGGGATGAAGAAGTTCGACGACAGCAAAGTGGAGAAGCTGTTGAAGTCTTTTGACAAGTACAACAACGACACGGATCCCGCTACCGAAGCCAAGATCGTGGTGGCATGCCTCAAGACTTGGCAGAACCATTCCGAGGCCAACCGTCCCGACCTCACCTTCTTCACCAAGAACTACAAGGGCAACTACGATGCTTTCGAGAAGGCCATGCTCAACTCCATCTTCATCAGCAAGGAAAACTTCGAGAAATTTGTCAACAAACCGTCCAACAAGGTTCTGGAGAACGATCCTTCGTACCAGTATTTCCAGGCATTGCTCCAGTATGTCATGTCAGCATCTTCCGCTATGGATGTGGAAGAGAAGTTGGAAGTGCCGCGCCGCACGTACATTGCCGCGTTGAAGGAGATGAATGCCGCCACGCCGATGTATCCGGACGCCAACAGCACGATGCGCACCACTTTCGGCACCGTTTGCGACTATTATCCCGCTGACGGCGTGCATTACAACTACTACACCACCACGAAAGGTATCCTCGAGAAAGAGGTGCCCGGCGATTTCGAGTTTGACGTGCCCGCCAAGCTGAAAGAGCTCATCCTGAAGAAAGATTTCGGCCAATATTTGGACAAGGACGGCACCATGCACGTTTGCTTCCTCTCCAACAACGACATCACCGGCGGTAACTCCGGCAGCCCGATCATGAACGCCAACGGCGAGCTCATCGGTCTGGCCTTCGACGGCAACTGGGAGGCGTTGAGCAGCGACATCGTGTTCAACACCGAGTTGCAGCGCTGCATCAACGTGGATGTGCGCTACGTCCTCTTCGTCATCGACAAGTTCGGTGGCGCCGGCTATCTGCTGAACGAGATGGACGTGCGGAGGTAGTCTGTTCGTTTTACTGAAATCCTAAATCGTGGAAACGTATGGAAGTGCGTTTCCACGATTTTTTTTCAGTTGAAATAGTGAAAAAAAAATGTACTTTTGCAAATCAAAATGAAACGAAAAATTATTAGTCACAAAAAAAGTAACCATGCAAGAGCAAACATTTGTCAATCAGAAACTTGAATTTGTCGAGGAACTGGTGCTGCACACGGATGCGCACATCTTCCTGACGGGCAGGGCGGGGACCGGAAAGACGACGTTCCTGAAAAGCCTGCCTTCCAAGACCGCCAAGCGGATGGCGGTGGTGGCGCCTACCGGGGTCGCGGCCATCAACGCCGGCGGACAGACCATCCACTCCTTCTTCCAACTGCCGTTTGGGCCGCAGATCCCCGAAGACCCGAAGACATCATCCCCGCGGCGCGAATTCCGGTCGCAGTCGTTGGCCTCGCAGTTCCAGAAAATCCGGAAACAGAAGCTGCAACTCATGCGCGGCCTCGACCTGCTCATCATCGACGAGATCAGTATGGTGCGGGCGGACGTGCTGGATGCAGTGGACGCGGTGCTCCGTCGCGCGCGCCGTTCCTCAAAGCCCTTCGGCGGTCTCCAACTGCTGATGATCGGCGATGTCCACCAGCTGGCTCCCGTGGCCAAACCCGAGGAATGGGAGGTCCTCGCGCCCTACTACGACACCACCTACTTCTTCGGCAGCCATGTGCTCCGCGAGACCCCCTACGTGTGCGTGGAGCTCGACCATATCTACCGCCAGCACGATTCGGACTTTATCCGCATATTGAACAAAGTACGTGATAATCAGATGGATGCGGAATGTATCGAACTGCTGAACAGCCGCTATAAACCGGATTTTGTTCCCAAGGAAAGTGAAGGCTACATCACCCTGACCACCCACAACTACCAAGCGGACCAGATCAACGGGGCGAAGCTGGAAGCACTGAAGGGCAGGAAACTACTTTTCGAGGCGGAGGTGGACGGCATTTTCTCGGAGAGTATGTACCCGACGAAGGAGACGCTTGAACTGAAGGTCGGGGCGCAGGTGATGTTCATCAAGAACGACCCGAACCCCGAAAAAGAGTACTACAACGGAAAAATCGGCATCCTGACCGACTACGATGAAAAGGAAGGGACGGTGGAGGTGCTGTGCGGCTCGGAGCGGATAACTGTCCCAAGAGTCCGTTGGCCGAATATGGAATACCGGCTGAATGAGGAGACGCAAGTGGTTGAGGAACAGGAAATCGGGAGTTTTGTGCAGATTCCCCTGCGGTTGGCGTGGGCGGTCACCATCCACAAAAGCCAGGGCCTGACCTTCGACAAGCTGATTGTGGACGCGGGACAGGCGTTCGCCCACGGGCAGGTGTATGTGGCGCTGAGCCGCTGCACCTCGCTGGAGGGATTGGTGTTGAAAACACGGATTTCGCCCAGCGCCTTGTTCAGCGATTACAAGGTGGACGGCTTTGTGGGGCAGATTCCCGAACGCGAACCGTCGCGGGAGAAGGTGGATCGGCTCCGTCACCAGTATGAACTGGAAAATATGTTGGAATTGATTGATTTCCAGGCGATTTACCGTGATGTCGGGCGGCTCGCCGGCATCGTGATGTCACAGCGGAAACGGTTCGAAGGGGCTATGCTGGAGGACTTGGCCGGGCGGATGGAAAGGGTCCGCATCGAGTTGTGCAACGTGGGGGAGAAGTTCGCCAAACAGGTGCAGCAGTTGCACAAAGAGGCGATGCGGTGTGAGCAGAATCCCGCGCTGCAGGAACGGGTCACCAAGGGAGCGGCCTACTTTATGGAACACCTCGACCAGACGGTGAACGGGGTGCTCGACCTGCCGCTCAAAACCGACAATAAGGCGCTGAACGAGCAGATTATGGAGGCACTGAAACGCTTGGGCGAGGACATTTACGTCAAGCGGAGCTGCTTGGAGGCGTGTCGGAACGGGTTCAGCGCGGAGGAGTACCAGAAGGCCAAATCTTCCGCGTTGTTGAAGGCGGAAAAGAAAGAAAACCAGCCAGTTGCCATCAAAGCGGAGATCATGGAAAAAAGCACCCTCCATGCCGCGCTATCGGCTTGGCGCTCCGAAAAAGCGGACGAAGAGGGGGTGGAACTCTACAACATCGTGCCGAACGCGACGCTCAAGGACATAGCCCGGAACCAGCCGGTCACGTTGCGCGAACTCAAGGTCGTGGAGGGGATGGGCCCGAAACGGATCAAAAGGTTCGGCGAGGAGATTATCGCGATTGTGCGCCAGTTCTCGGATCGGGCGGTCGTCGATGAGGAACCGGAGGAACTGCCCGTCAAGAAAAAACAGAAAAAAGGGAACACCTTCCTCATCACGCGGGACATGGTAAAGAAGGGGATGAGTGCGGAGGAGATCGCCACAGAGCGGAAACTGGCCCTCAGCACCATTTACGGGCATTTCGCGCGGTTGGTGTCGTGCGGAGAGTTCGCGGCCACGGACTTTGTGGCGGAAGATAAGGTGTCGGTCATAAAGGAATATTTCCGATCCACGGAAGACACCTCGCTGGCCGGCGCGCGCGAAGTCTTGGGCGACGACTACGAATTCTGGGAACTCCGCATCGTGCTGGATGAAATGAGGGAACAGTAAGTGGGTCTCCTATTCTTAAAAAATCGTATCTTTGCGCCCTAATTTTTGAATATGCTTAAGATTGAAGATTTACACGTATCCATCAAGGATAGAGAGATATTGAAAGGCGTCAATTTGGAGGTGAAAGCGGGGGAAGTGCACGCCATTATGGGGCCGAACGGCACCGGAAAAAGCACGTTGGCATCCGCCATCGCCGGCAAGAGCGGCTACGAAGTGACGCAGGGAAATGTCTGGTTCAAAGGCAAAAACCTGCTGGATTTGTCCATTGAGGACCGCGCCCGCGAAGGCGTCTTCATCGGTTTCCAATACCCGGTGGAGATCCCCGGCGTGAGCATCGCCAACTTCATGCGCACCGCCCTCAACGAGGTGCGCA
>JAEEGK010002008.1_pt1 | contig 51077 bp, 29 predicted proteins | sample 8958771 | NCBI WGS metagenome assembly JAEEGK01 (sample SAMN16246547, study PRJNA631951) | gut metagenome | biome: gut microbiome; feature: rumen; material: SC-attached | host: Bos | place: Iran: Karaj | collected 2018-10 | reverse complement strand
ATGTGTTATTGTTCAATTTACCCATAACATATTATTTTCCGATGCAAAAACGCGAGAAGATGGAACCCAATATCTCGTCCGTCGTAATCTCTCCAGTAATGCTTCCAAGATAATGAATTGCCTCCCGCAAGTTCTGAGAAATCAAGTCAGTAGGAATATTCATCTCAAGTCCTTGTTGAACTGATTGAAGGCTTTCCGAAACATGGAGCATGGCCTCATAATGCCGCACGTTGGTGACCAAAGTGGCTTCAGGGGAGGCGAGGGGCTGACTGTGTTTCAAGACGTTGTAAAGGTCATTCAGGCCAAAGCCGTGCTTCGCTGAAAGGCAGATGACCATGATGCCGTCGTTGTCCAAATCCTGACGAAGTTGTCCCAACATTGCCTCACCTTGATCAGCTAAAGTGTCCACCTTATTAATACATAGGATGAGTTGCTGTTGCCCAAAATCGACTTTGGAAATGGTTTCATTGGCCGAGGAAACCACTGATTCATAACCGTTTGTGGCATCCAACATGCCAATGACAATGGTCGCCTCAGCGATTTTGCGATAGGAGCGCTCAATGCCGATTTTCTCAATGGTTTCCTCGGTCTGGCGCAATCCCGCCGTATCAATGAAGCGGAACAGTATTCCGTTGATATTCAGCGTTTCCTCAATGGTGTCACGAGTGGTACCAGCAATATCGCTCACGATGGCACGGTCTTCGCCCAACAGGGCGTTCAGCAGGGTGCTTTTGCCAGTATTCGTCTGTCCTACAATGGCTACGGGGATGCCATTTTTGATGGCATTACCCAAACGAAATGAGTCTTTCAACCGATTGACGTGCTCCAAAGTTTCTTGTAGCAAAGCCTTCAGTTGGCTACGGTCGGCAAACTCAACATCTTCTTCCGAGAAGTCCAATTCCAATTCCATCAACGATGTCATTTCCAATAATTTGGAACGCATTATTTGAAGCTCTTTAGAAAATCCGCCTTTCAGTTGGTTGATGGCCACACGGTGGGCTGCTTCGCTCTCTGAACTGATGAGATCAGCAATGGCTTCTGCTTGTGCCAGGTCAAATTTACGGTTGACGAAGGCACGTCTGGTGAACTCGCCAGCTTCGGACATACGGCAGCCATGGGCGATGAGGACTTGGAGCAGTTTCTGTTGGACAAACACCGAGCCATGCACGCTGATTTCCGCCGAGTCTTCGCCCGTAAAAGAGTGGGGGTCTTTGAAGAAGGTCACCAACACCTCATCAAGCAGTTCGCCATGGTCAACAATATGGCCATAATAGGCTTTGTTCGCGACCATATTACCCATGTCGAAAGGTTTGCCATTTTGTGTAAATAGCTGACTGACAATGGAAATGGCTTTAGGGCCAGAGACACGCACCACAGCGATGGCACCCATGCCATGGGGCGTGGCCACAGCACAAATGGTATCCGTATTTAAGATGTTGGTTTGCATGATTTTAGCAATACGCCGCAGCCTACATAAAACAGGCCACGGCGCTCTAATTTAACATAATATTAGAAGGGCAGGTCGTCCACGCTGTCTTCCGTCGGCGGATAGAAGTCCTGTGCGGGTGCAGCAGCTGGCGGTGTCTGGTGCATCATAGGCTGTTGGACAGGTTGAGTAGGAGCGGCAGCTGGAGCAGCAGTGGCACCAACTGGGTCGAAACGCCAAACGCGCACATCGGTGTACCATTTGCCGTTGAATTCGCGCGACGAAATCTCGATCTGCGCCTTAATGGTCTGTCCAGGCGCGAATTTCTGAATCTCGTCGATTTGATTCGTCCAGCAGATCAAGCAGACTGTGCGCGGATATTGTTCTTCCGTTTCAATAATGAGTTCTTGCTTGCGCCATGGACCGCGGGCGCTTGTACCTTCGGTCAGATTACCGAGTCTGACCACTTTTCCGATAATTTCCATAATATTCTGTAATTTAATATTTAAGATTCAAAATTCAATGATTCAATTATCACCCAAATGGGTGATTATGTGATGATGCAAAGGTAATCATCATTTTGGTTTTGACAAGCGAAAAACTGATGGAAATGGCAAATTTTTGAGTTGTTTTTGGTTTTGCACCATTTGAAAATAATCAACATTATGTTAAATAGCTGATTGAGCAATCCTCCTTCTCAATCCGGACAAAACATCAACTTAAAACTCTACACTTTTAACTGCCTCTAAACACTCAACTCTCAACTAAAAAATATTCGTTGCAATCACAGCACAAGCCTCTGCATCAGCAACAGCATTGTGGTGGTTCTTCGCCAAGTCATAACCGAAATGTTTGGCGACGGTCTGAAGCTTATGGTTCTCCAGCTCAGGAACCAATTGTTGTGAACCCAAATGCGTGCAATAGAATTTGAAATTCGGGTACGGAATGTGGTACAACTCATGCAAAGCCTTCAGCACACGCTCGTCAAACGAAATGCCATGCGCCACCATTGGTAATCCATTCACCTTGTCTTTAACCTGGCCCCAAACCTCTGGAAACAATGGCGCATGGTTGGTGTCCTTATAGGTGATGCCGTGGACTTTTGTCGTCCAAAAGTCGTATCGGTTAGGAACCGGTTTGATCAAGCTATAGTAACGCTCTGTTATTTCATCGTTTCTCACGATGACTATGCCCATACTACAAGCACTCGTCACCTCACCGTTGGCACCCTCAAAATCAATAGCGGCAAAGTCATGCAAATGGTACTTGGGAATATATGATGGCCATTCCGCATCCGACCAATCCCCATGTATTCTTTCCTTATTTTGGGCATATAACATATCGCGTGCAAAATTACGGAATTTGTGCGGCTTTTCAGAAAAATAATGCTACCTTTGCCACGAAAAGTAGGTTTGCCCCTACCCTATTGAAATGTTGAAATTTTGTTAACTAACTCATAATCAACAAATAAATTACTAAATCATGGAATTGAAAGGCTCAAAAACCGAAGCCAACTTGATGGCTGCATTCGCTGGCGAATCACAAGCCCGCAACAAGTACACCTATTACGCCTCAAAGGCGCGCAAAGAAGGCTATAACCAAATTGCCGACCTCTTTGAAGAAACCGCACGTAACGAACAGGAACACGCCAAGATTTGGTTCAAGCTCTTGCACGACGGCGAGGTGCCCGACACCAAAACCAACCTGAAGGATGCCGCTGATGGCGAAAACTATGAGTGGACCGACATGTACGCTGGCATGGCCAAGACGGCTCGCGAAGAAGGTTTCACTAAGATAGCCGTACTCTTCGAATTGGTGGCCAAAATCGAGAAAGAACACGAAGAGCGTTATCGCAAACTTCTGAAAAACATCGAAGACGGCATTGTCTTCTCTCGCGAAGGCGATATGGTTTGGCAATGCTCCAACTGTGGCCATATCGTCATCGGAAAGAAAGCTCCGCAAATCTGCCCCGTGTGCAATCACCCACAGTCCTATTTCCAGATCAAGGCTGAAAACTATTAATCCATTATTAATCAAATATTTATTTACAATGAAAAAGTACGTTTGCGACGTCTGCGGTTACATCTATGACCCAGAAAAAGGCGATCCCGATAGCGGCATCGCTCCCGGCACTCCCTTTGAAGCCATCCCCGACAGCTGGTCCTGCCCGCTTTGCGGCATTGGCAAGGACAGCTTCTCTGTCATGGAATAAATGAATGTTTGTAGAGACGCGATTCATCGCGTCTCTACATTTTTAAATCATTGATTTATGGACACCAAAGCCTTATTCAATATCGGTTATGGTCTCTATGTGCTGACCACCAATTACGATAACATCGACAACGGTTGCATCGTGAACACGGTGATTCAAGTCACGAGCAACCCCTTGCAGGTGTCGGTGACCGTCAACAAGGGCAACTATACCCACGACCTCATCAAGGATTCCTGCGTGTTCAATGTCAGCATGCTGACTACCGAGACACCGATGAAGGTCTTCGAGCATTTTGGGTTCCAGTCGGGACGCAACGTGAACAAATTCGCCGACTGCGAGTCGGAGCACCGTTCCGTCAACCATGTGCTCTACATCCCTAAATACACCAACGCCTATCTGGCCTGCCGTGTCACCAAGAGCATCGACTTCGGCACCCACACCATGTTCATCGCCGATGTGCTGGATGCCCAAGTGCTTTCTGACAAGCCTTCCCTCACCTACGATTATTACCAAAAGAACATAAAACCCAAACCTCAAGCTCCTACCAAACAGCCCAAGGATGGCAAACGCCGCTGGGTGTGCAAGGTGTGCGGCTACATCTACGAGGGCGACTTCCTCCCTGACGACATCGAATGTCCGTTGTGCAAACACGGTAAAGAGGATTTTGAGGAGGTTTTTTAGCTGTAGAGACGGTGTGCACACCGTCTCTACGAAACGAAACAACAACATCATTTATGCAACAAATCAAATTAACCGAAAACATCTATTATGTCGGCGTCAACGACCGCTACACCGACATGTTTGAAAATCACATGGAACTGCCTAATGGCGTTTCCTACAATTCTTATCTCATCGTGGACGATAAGGTTGCCTTGATCGACCCAGTGGAGGTCAATTTCCTTGAGGAATACCTCTTCAAGGTGAAGTCAGTGCTGCAAGGCCGCAAGGTGGATTACCTTATTATTAATCATGACGAACCGGATCACAGCAGCACCGTTGCGGCAGTACTTCGTGAGTTTCCCGAGGTGCAGGTGGTGGGCAACGCCAAGACCTTTGCCCCACTTGAGGCTTTTTATGGTCCTATCGAAAACAAGAAGGTTGTGGCCGAAGGCGAGACTCTATGCCTCGGCAGCCACACCTTGCAGTTCTTCATGATGCCTATGGTACACTGGCCCGAATCAATGCTAACCTACGAGCAAAGTAGCAAGATTGTCTTTAGTAATGATGCCTTTGGCGGTTTTGGAGCCTTGAATGGTGGCATCTTCGACGACCAAGTCAACCTCGCCTTCTATGAAGACGAAATGCGCCGCTACTACGCCAACATCGTTGGCAAGGTGGCCATGCAGGCCTTGAAAGCCATAGAGAAGCTCAGCGCCTTGGAAGTCAAAATGATTGCCCCATCGCACGGCTTGGTGTGGCGCAGCAATCTCGCTTGGGTCATCGGCAAATACACGCAATGGAGCAAGCAGAAGTCTGAGGAAGGTGTGGTCATCGTCTACGGTTCAATGCACGGCAACACCGCCCGCATGGCTGAGATTGTGGCCCGAGGTGCCGCCGAAGCTGGCATCAAGGAGGTGAAAGTCTATGATGTGGCCAAGACCGAGGTGTCGTTCATCATGAGCGATATCTGGAAATACAAGGGTGTCATTATAGGAGCCTGCGCCCATTATGGCAGTATGTTCCCCAACATGACATTACTCGTCCATGAAATCAACGAGTTCAAGCCAAAGGACAAATGTTACGCCACTTTCGGTGGCATGAGTTGGAGCGGCGGCGGCGTGAAAACGCTTGCCAAATACGCCGAGGAAGGCAAGTGGAATCTTGTCACGGAGAGTGTTGAAGTAAAAGGAGCTCCCATCCGTGAAGAGGATTGGGACAAGCTTTACAATCTCGGCAAGGCCGTAGCTGCTGCTGTAAAAGGTTAAGCCTCCTACCCTACTTAATGAAAACAAAATTCCCTCCATGCCAAGCACGGAGGGAATTTTTAGTTAGAGGAAACCTCTGGTTTATTTGATCACGATCTTCTGGACCATGATGTCCTTGCCCTTGATGAGGCGAAGCATGTAGACACCAGGAGCAGCATCGATGTGCTTGCTGACGCTACCATTGATTTCTTCGTTGCTCATGATTTGGCCATTAACATCAACCACTTGGAGGATGGCATCACCTTCGTTGTTGATGATCCATTCACCATTGCTGAAGAAGCCAAAAGTGTTCGTATCATCCTTAAAGACCAATTGATGGAAAGGATTGTGGGCAACTTTGAACACCAAGACGAAACGATCTGCATAGTCGGTCGTATTAGCATCGAAGCGGTAGCTCGGAGTTCTGAGTAGGTCGATATCTGCACCAGTCAGGTTGTCAACGAGATGCAAATATTTCATATTCAGATTCTCAGTATTGACGCTGATGTTGTAGGTGCCCTTTTCAGCAGGCTCGAAGTTAACTGGGAGTCTGCCTGACTTGCTGCTACGGACAACGGCAAAGTCATTGCCCTCATTCGAGATATACATCTTAGTGTTTTCCTCATTCAGCATGAACTTAGGCAGCATGTTGCCTTGGAAGCGAACGATGGCACGGTCAATAGCGTTGCCACGGTCGTCTTTGCTGACATTGAGAACAATTTGACCCTTGGCATCGATAGGCTCAGTGCTGAAAGTCATGGTCTCTCCGTTTTCTTCAGCGACGACAAAAACGCCTTCCATCGCAGCAACTTCATTGCCTTCAACAGCAATAAGCTCAGAACCGTCTTCGTTCATGGTATAAAACGGTTTGTCGACGTATGCAGTCTGGGCGAATGGATTACCCACCAAGTTCCAACCAGGGAAATTAGCATTATCATTCTTGACTAAAGTGACAGTACCGTTGCCTTCATAAGGAGCACCCGTGAAAGTGAGGGTGACATTCTCACTGTTGGCATAGAGGTAACCCATGCCAGGTTCGAGATCAAAGCCTTCTCCAGATTTGTAGTTGACCCATTCCAAGGCATGGGACTGGTCGAAGTAGTAAAGGTCATAGTTGTTTTCCAACATGTTCGTCACATCCTCGGGGCTCACTTGCCCGATAGGGGAAGCGATGAGGTAGTAGCCGCCATCAGATTCGCCGTAGCCTTCGATGTCCAAGGTTATCGTCTGTACGCCTACTGCAACGGTGGAAGGTGTGACTTCGTAAGGAATATTGACGCCACCAGTGCCAGGATTATTGACGAAGTTGGAGACCGTTTCCGAAGCCCAAGTAGGCTCGGCATAGAAATCGTAACTGCCAGTTTCAGCCAAAACAGTGAACTGCATGGAGAACACAAGACCTGTTGTCGTGTTAGGGTTACCCGGAGTCATTACGCAGGCCATTTGGACTTCGTCAGGATGGGTATCGTTGGGGAGTGCACCCATTGACATCATACTTGCTTCAGCAACGGGTCCTTTCACCGGATTACCATACGGTTCAAATGCCTCAGTGTCGAAGTGAATTCCAAGAGTCAAACCGGTGAATCCGTTATAGTTGCCACTGGCAGGAGCATTCAAATAAGCTTCTACGGTGATGACGTCGCTAGGTTGGGCAGTGGCAGGAGCGTTCACCGTGAAGACCACGTTGTCAGGGTTGGGATTCACAGTCACGTTGATGGTGGTGCTGACTTCAGGAGTAGAAACTGAAGTGATAGTGATAGTGGTCGTGCCAGCGGCGACTGCGGTCACAAGGCCTTCCTCACTAACGGTGGCGATGCTTGTATTGGCTGAAGCATAAGTAACAGCCTGGTTGGCATCGGCGGGCAGCACTGTGGGAGTGATTTGAGCGGTCTCGCCTGTCATCATGGTGATGTCGTCAGCCGTGATGGACTCGACAGGAATGACAATGATAGGCTCGTATGTGACGTTGTCAATGGCGAAGTAGTCACCAGCGCCATTCACGCTACTGTCCTTGGTAAAGGTCCAAGTCAGGGTGTGTTCACCGGCAGTGAACACCAAATTGTAGGTTTCCCATTCGTTTTGATAAGCGCCATAATCGAATTGTGGCTCATCGTCAACAGAGAAGATGCAGTGGTCATAGATAGTGCTAGAGCCTTCGCCCCATGCCTTGAAGTCGAAGCTGAGAGCGTCGCCTTCAGCGGCATTCACGACGAGGGTCAGTGTAGAGACGCTGCTATTGACACCGCCGTTACCTGACATAGCATAGATGCGGTCGCCGTCAATCTCAACAATCCAAGGATAAGTGGCATCGTTGGTGAATTCCAAAGTGCCGCCATTCACGTTCAGGGCTTCGTTCAAAGTAGGAAAGTATTCCACAGTCACGTTGATAGTAGCAGTGACTTCAGGATTCGAAACCGAAGCGATGGTGATCGTGGTTTCGCCAATGGCAACACCCGTCACAACGCCAGTCGCGCTCACGGTGGCGATGCTCTCGTCAGCCGAAGTGAAGGTCACGTCAGTGATAGTGGCGTTTTCTGGCAACACAGTGTATTCGATTTGAGCAGTCTTGGTTTGCAAGACGGTGACATCTTGGGCAGTGATTCCAGTGACAGCCTGGTTGGAGACGGTCACCACGCAGGTACCGGTGAAACCGCCATCAACGGTGGTGACAGTAACAGTGGCCGTGCCAGCGGCAAGGGCGGTAACAATACCGTTATTGACGCTGATGTAGTTACCCTCTTGTTCGACGCTGTAGTTGACGTTCTGGTTGAAGGCATCTTCAGGTTCGATGGTATAGTTGATGGTTCCCGTTTCACCTACGATGAGGTCCATCGTGGCAGGAGTGACGGTGATACCCGTGACAGGGGTTACATCGCCGATAGGACTGTATTCGAAGATGACTTGGTTCTTGTAGGATGCGGAGGAAATGTTGCTGGGGAAGTTTGTAGGATCGTAGTTAGTGCCGTCGCTTCTTTGATAGATTGCTTGCTCAGTTGCTGAGAAAACAGCGAAATAACGACCACTTCCATCATAATCACCTGTATTGTTGTCAACAACGAGAAGCACATTGCCGCCCGTGTAGGTGAAAGGTGTGGTGAATTGGATGGTCGTCCAATCGCCCGTGGTGAAGTTGACATTGCCAGAGAATACGAGATCGTCTGAAGTCACGTTGACATAATCCTCATTCGTGATAGTGGTCTTGTCTGTATTCATCATATAGACATCTAAGGCATAGGTTTTGCTTGCAGTGCCTGAGACAAGTTTGAAAGCTACGCTATTGATGTAGCATGCTCCAACACCGATTTCTTCGGCAGTGTAAAGTTGCTCTGACAAACCGTAGTTGTAATACATGTTAAACGGCAAGTCAGATGAGGTTGAGCTACCTTCTCCAATCGTGATTTCATAGGTTTGCTCCACGGTCACGTTGATGGTCGTTGAGATGGTAGGATACTCTACAGAGGTAATGGTGATGGTAGTTTCGCCAACGGCGACTGCGGTCACAAGGCCATCCTGATTAACCGTGGCGATGCCATTATTGGCTGAGGCGAAGCTGACTTGCTTGTACCAAGCATCAGCAGGCAGCACAGTGTAGTTGATTTGGGCAGTATGGCCCGTGCCAACGGTCACGTCATCAGCCTCGATGGATTCGACGACGACGGGGTCACCACTACCTGGCGTGTATGAGAAAGTAGTCTTGGGCAGGAAATTACGAACCGCGTTATAGGTATAAGCAGCACCTGCAACTTCTTCTCCAAAGAAATAATAATCCTTATAGCTCTCTGTCACTTGGTGATTGAATTCAACCAACAAATTGCCACCAGTATAAATGAAGTTTTGTGAAAAAGCAATGGTCATTGTGTTGCCAACAATCACGGCATCCAAGTTACCTGAGAAAACTTCCGTGAGTTCAGTGCTGGTGTCAAGACCACTCAATGTAGTGGCGTCTGTCGTTCCCAAAGAGACGACCCAATCTCCAACACCAGATCCGTAAGAATATCCTTGTGATGGATCAATATAAAACACCATTTGGGAGATTTGACCACCAACCATGGCGCCTGGGAAGTCGCTTGCTGGGTAGATCATTTGATTTTGTTGTGTCGCATCGGCCCAATAGCCGTAGAACGGCACATACCGGTTTGTCGCTGTCCCATCATGGACGGTCAGCGTTTGTTGTGCCTTGGCTACGCCAACAAAGGCGAGGAAGCTCAGGGCAATCATCAGTAAAGAAATTCTTTTCATTGTGATTAGTTTTGTAGTTTGTTACTTTATTAAATTTTGATTATAAGATATGCTATTGATAAAACGCGCAAAGATAGTCTTTTTTTTTATATGTTGTTCAATTTAAACAAAAAACCATTTTTGTTCTATGTCATTCGCATTCATTTTTACAAAGATGACGACTCGATTTATTTGTTCATAGAGAGGAACAACAGCGTTGAGACATCGTCGATGGAGATGACCCCGTCACCGTTGACATCCGCATTGAGGAGCGTCTGCCCCGTGAGAGAGATGTTGCCAAGGACATGGCTGAGAAGAACAGACACGTCATCGATGCTGATGACTCCGTCTTCGTTAACGTCGCCTGTCAAAGCAGGCTCAGAGTAAATGCAGCTGATGGAGGCCGCCCAACCTGAATCGACCACACCATTGTCTGATGTGAATCTAAAGGTAAGTGCTCCTTCTCCATTGGTGGCCGTGACAGTGCCAGGACTGTTTGTGCCGCAATAACTTCCTACTTGCGGGGCATCGGTAGAAGTACCGTCATAAATATACAGATAATCATAGTTGTTTTCCGTGCTGAATTCACTGAAAACAGCTTGGACAACGGCATTGTCAGAACCTGGCATGAAGGTCATGGTATATGACTCTCTGTTATTGTAATTTCCATCAGGTCCGCCATGGTCATAAAACAAGGCATTGCAGGTGGTAATCGTGCCATTCTGCATGTTATACGACTCAGCCACAGTGATGTAATCCTCTTTGGTGAGGGTCGCCATGTCGCCGTCGGAGTTGGTGACGGTCAGGGTGACATCGAAGGTGCCCGTGCCGTTATAGGTGATGCCTGTTGGGTTCTGGACATTTGAAGTGCTGGGGGTGCCGCCTTCAAATTCCCATTGCCATGAGACCAATTGATTGCCCCATGAGGCATCGGTGAAATTGATGCTACTTCCTGGTGTGATAGTGGTTTCGCTTGCCGTAAAGTTGGGGGCAATACCTTCAATAGGGACCAACTGGACGTTTTGGGTCACCGTTTGATGGTCGGCAACGGTGATGGAAATGGTTTGAGGATAATAGCCGTCTTTGCTGTAGGTGACGCTATAGGTACCCGCTTTGATGGGACGGTGATAGTCGCCGACTTCGTGGGTGGTCACTGACGAGCCATGATGGTCATGGTTCTCGATGGTGACAGTGACACCGGTCAGGGTTTCATCCGTATTGGCATTGGTCACCACGCCATGGATGCCATAGAGGGCTTCTTCCATGAAGGTGAGCATGCTGTTGTGGTTGTAGTTCCAGAAATTGGGTAACTGACTGGCACTCGGGGTCTTGGTTGAGGAACACTCGATGGTGACTTCCTTGCATTGGCCGTAATAGTTCATATAGTCCTGACGACTGCCCGTAATGGTGTACCAAGCATAACCGTTGGTGATGCCATTGGATTGCGTGTCCGTCATATAACTGGAATTGACAGCTTTGGCCAGATTGGCATACTCAAGGCAGACATATTGCCACCAAGCGTCGTCGGGATGTACTGGTTGGTAGGTGTCCCAAGGATAGTTCATCACCTCGGCACCACCGTGATAGTTGGCACTCATGGTAAACAGGTATTGTTGGGCCAGATCCATCATCCATTGGCACTCGTCCTGATAATAGGAAGCGCCGTCAGGATGGGCACCGTCATCGAAATCGGGGAAGTGACGGTTAAGGTCAACGCCGTTGCCATTATAGCGTCGGGCACCTGTTACGGTATTGTTGCCTCCATAATAGGTACCGTCGGGATTGGTGCAAGGGAAGATGAAAATGTCGAGGTTGTTCAACAAATTGACAATGCGAGAATCGGTGCTGGTGCAGAGTTCGTCAATGAGGCGGAGCATGAGAATCATACCCGTCACTTCGTCACCATGCATGGTCGAGGTGTAGAGGAATCGCGGCTTGCCTTCCGGACTTCCGTTGTTCAGGCGAACGCCCAGGATTCTGCGGTGGTTGCTGGTGGAAAGTGTCCCCAAGTCAACCAAGGTGCAGTTTCTGTCGCTGAGTGCGTTGGAGGGAAACCCTTCCATCATGGTGACATAGTCACCGTAAGAAAGATAGCTGCTCCAATCGTAAGAACTACGTTGGTCCCACATCCTGGCTTCAGCTTGCAAAGAAGGTGGTGTGAGCAGTGTGGGCTGATAACCTTGTTTCACAAGCTTGTCGTATTGGCTCTGGTTGGCGTAGCAAATGACGCTGTTACCTTTAATCTTGTCAACGGAACAGATCTCGTTGATGGATTGGATTTGTGAAAGCTGTTGGACGTTGAGGCTAAAATAATACTCGCCGCGTTCTTGCATGAGCTTGTTTAAGTCGGTTTGGGCAAGAAGGTTGCCGCTCAAAAACATGACCCACAAAACTAAAAATGCGATACGTACTTTTTTCATTTTATTTTCAAATTAAAATATGGTCCGTCTTGTGTTTAATGGAACGCCACAAGGCGTTCCATTAAACACAATTAAGGCACATCATCTCATGGACATGTTCAACAAGGTTGAGACGTCATCGATGGAGATGACCCCATCGCCATTGACATCGGCATTAATAAGTGCCTGGTCCGTGAGAGAGATGTTGCCAAGGATATGGCTGAGAAGAACAGACACGTCATCGATGCTGACGACTCCGTCTTCGTTGATGTCGCCCACAAGGTTCTGTTGCAAGGTGGTGAAACTCACCACTTCGCCGTATGCAGTACCTTCACTGTTGGTGGCGTAGGCACGGACATAATAGATGGTGTTGGGTGTCAGGCCAGTCATCGTGCTGTTGAAGCTGCCGGTACCTGTCCCGTCAGTGGTATGGTTGCCGCTGATGGTAGGAGTCTGCGATGTGCTCCAGCAGATGCCACGTGCCGTAATGTCGGCGCCGCCGTCAGCAGTGACGTTACCACCACTCATGGCCGTAGTAGGTGCGATGTTGCTGACTGCTGTCGTGGTGACTGTGGGGAGCTCTGTTGTGGGCGCATTAGGAATGATCGTCAATTGGATCTGGTTATTGGAGGTCAACATGGTTCCACTGGTACTCATCGAAGCAGGATTGTAATTCGTATTATCATTATACTTATACAAGGCACGGTTGGCACCTGTTGAATACACATAGAATGCGGGACAATTGGAACTAGGGCTCACATAAGACCCCGTATTGTCGTCCACGCCGATGATAAGGTTGTCTGTGCCGTTATAGGTGAAAGGCGTATCAAGGGTGATGGTGGTCCACCCAGAAGCGCTGAAAGCGACTTCGCCGCTGAACACTTTGTTGCTGGCCGACAGGCTTACCCAATCTGAATTACCAGAGAAAGCGGTCTTGGTGGTGTGTACCATATAGAGGTCAAGGGTGCGTGCGGTCGACTTGGAGTTCGAAACCTTGAAAGCGATGGCCGTGATGGTGCAAGCTTGGCCTATCTCAGTCGCAGTATAAATCTGTTCCGTTAATGAATAGTTATAGTACGCATAAGTGGGCAGATAACCGTTAGTTGACGTGCCGCTTCCAATGAGGGTTTCGACGATGCCTGCGGTCGTGTTATACGTACCGTTCGTCGCGAAATGGTCGGCGGTGAGGGTATAGCTGAATGTGAGTGCCGAGCCATAGGTGACACTAGAGGCCACATTCACGTTCACGGTGATGTTGGTAGTGGCACCTGCAGCAATGGAACTGACAGTGACAGGGTTGGTACCAAACGTGATGTTGCTGTTGTTGCAACTGAGCGTCAGCACGACGTTCTGTGCTGCTGCGGAACCGCTGTTGGTGACAGGGAAAGTAATCGTGCCACTTTCGCCAGGAATCAGTTCGGAGTCGGTGATGGCACCTACGACGAGGTCAGGTGCGACAGCGGTGATGTTGGCCGTACTTTCCCAAATGTCGTTGCCATTGGTGATGGTGACGGTGATGGGGATGACGGTGCCGTCAGCCACACCTTCAGCAATGGTAAAGCTGAAACCACTGACCGTAGTGGTGGCATCAACAGCCAACGAGCTGAAGTTCTTGGTGAACGTTCCGAAGGTGACGTTGCTGTTGTCGCAACTCAAGGTGACCGTGGAGTTGCCAGAGGTGGCTTGTGTGCCTAAGTTCTTGAGAACAAGTGACAGGTTGGTCTGCACGCCGACGTTGGCAGTAGTAGGTGTATAGCTGTTCACAACGATATAAGGGCCTTCGCTGGCGATGACTTGAATCGTTCCTAAATAGGTCACCTTATTATAACCGAACACACACAGGGTCAATTCCTCGCCTGGAGTGAAGGTGCCAGTAATATTGATTGTTGCAGTGTTGTTGCTGACCGTAGCTTTGCCAAGAATCTCATGGTTGGCATTGGTGATGGTAGCCAAAGCACCGTTGCCGTTGGTAACGTTGACTGTATAATTGGTTACTGCCGGTTGGATGGAACCATTGTGCGTGACCGTCATGGCCTGCGGGGTCTTGGTACGGAGCACCTGGCTCGGGTCACCATAGTGGATCCATGCTTGGTAAGTGCCTACAGCGGAAGTCTCAGTGGTGCTGTAGTTGTCGAAGATGGCCATCAAGCCATTAATGGCCGCACCACCAGATGTGCGTTTGATATTGTTAGAGTAGCTTTCCACCAGAATATCCACAAACTCGTCCTGAGCCCACATGGGCGGAATCCAAGGCTGCGAGATGTAAGAAAACATACCACCTATGGCACCTGTAGGAGCACCCGTGGTATTGTTTGTTGCATGCATCCAAGCCTCACCAAAGCAGTCACTGGAATGGTCGTATTTGCCGTTCAGGCAAGCAACAGAGAAAACAAAGGGTAACTTGTTGCTGTTCGTCAAAGCGTTGACATGGCTGTTGCTGTAACCATGAGATCCCCATGAAGTTTCTGAACCGTGGTTACAATAATTGATGATACCGACACCGCTGTTGATGTGATTGCTGATGGTGGTGGTGGAAGATGAAGGATACCCACTGACATTGTAGTAATCTTGATATACCGTATTATAACCATAGTTCAAAAGGTCGGTACGCAAGTTCTCGATATGTTGATAGTCATCTTCATTGTAATGTCCACCAGATCCTGCAGTGGTACTGACGCCCAAACCATTTTGGCACCACGTGTCAGAAGCGGTGAGGTCGCGCTCGTAAGTGAGAACTTTCTGCACCTGGTTGTTCACTTGTGCTGCCGAGGAAGCAGAAAAACGACCGATAAAGATGTCGTTATAAACATCATTACCAACTACTTGTCCATAGGCATTGTCGCCAAGTCCGGAATATGAACCGCCGCCACCTGTATAGGAATAACCGGGAATCTGCGCCACATCGCCGACAAGCAACACAAAAGCCAGGTTGTTGTTGGCATTGTATTGGTTCTGGATGTAGGTTTTAATGGCTGAAGAGGTTGTGCCAGCCGTGCTGGTTCCCACGATGGTGGTATTCATGCCACGGGTCTTCTTCCAGTTGACGAAGTCAGTCATGTTGCTGATGAAGTTGTCGTAGCAGATAATGAGCAGATCACCGTCCTCATCCACAGGGATGTATCTATTCATCGCAGCCTCGAAGTTGATGAAATGACGTTGGTAGAGGCTCTTAAAATCAGGATCCATCTTCACAACGTTGCTCCTGCGGGTTTCCATAGTGTTGGTGCCGTTGTCATCCACTTTGTACATTTCCACCGTCATGTCATAATAGACACGGAGGGTCTTGGTGACAGGGTTGTAGGCAAAGGGATAGACAGCCATATTCTGGCCGCGGAAGTCGCGGATGATGTATGGCTCATAAAGACCTACATTGTTAGCGGGGAAGAAAGCGTCCTGACTATAGCAGTCGCCGTAGGTGTAAGGCACCGTGGCAGGATCAATGGTACGCGGGAAATCGCCTTTGGAAGGGGCGACTTCAATGCCTTCGTAGTCAGTGTACTGGGCATCGATAACACGGACGTCCATGCGGGACTTGTCACCAATCATCACCGGGATACCGGTCATTGGCATGTCAGGTTCGCCGGCATGTGCCGTACTGACAGACTTTGGCAGCGAAATGACATAGGCCTCACCTCTCGGAGTGGCCACGGTAGTAGCATAATATCCAGGCACTTGAACATGGACCTGAATCATGCTTTCTGTGGAGGAAATCAGTTCCGTCTTAATCGTTGACGGGACATTGCCGTTGATGCTTGTCCATTCTTGTGCAAACACACTGAATGTCAAGCAGGCAAGGATAATAGTAATCAGTGTTCTTTTCATATTTGAAACAATAAATGGTTAATCATACGAATGTTCTTTCTAGAGAAGAAAAGAGACAGCAAAATTAGTGTTTTTTGACTAATAATCCACTCTTATGATTCAAAAAATCAACATTTTTGGTTTTAGAAGCAGAAAAAATGGGTATAAAAAGAAGGCCTGCATAAGAGGCTTTATCGCTATTTGCAAAACATCCTTCTATTTGCTCATGGAGATGTACAACAGCGTTGAGATGTCGTCGATGGAGATAACCCCATCACCGTTGACATCGGCATTGAGGAGCGCCTGTCCTGTGAGATGGATGTTGCCAAGGACATGACTGAGAAGAACAGACACGTCATCGATGCTAATCACTCCGTCTAGGTTGATATCACCATTCAAACTTGGTGTTGAATGGACTTCCATGGTGAAACAGTGCGGTTCGAGGTCGGCGAAGACGGGCTGCGTATAGCGGTGTCCAGATTCATCGGCGCCGAACACATAGTATTTGATGATCGATTCGCCCTGGTAGCCTTTGATGTAGCCGACATACTCGTCGGGGTTGCTTGTGGCGGTCATGTGGGCCACCTGATAGGCGCCTCCGTCGATACTATAATAAACAAGGAGTGAGTCTTGCTTGAGATTCGCACCGCTGTAAGCAATGAACTTGGAAGTGATAGCGATGGAATCTTGCCAAGCTTGCTCCCCAAAGAGCACGTTGCGGTGGTCGACGAAGAGCATATCGAAGTCCATCACGCCACGGGTGCGGCAGTGCAAGGCATCGGTGTTCTCCCAGCTAATGCTGGAGCTGTTGTTGCTGACGCCAACAATCTCGTATCCCGGCATGGCATTTTGATAAACGGCAATGGCATCTTGGTTGTATTGGCTATTTGTACCGAGGGGGACATAAACCGTCTTATTCAGAATCAGACTATTGGTATAAGGAGCCAAGGTGCTTCCTCCAGGTTCATTGACACGATAGACTTTGTAAGGATAACCCCAACAACAATCGGTGTTTTCGAAATATTCTGCCACTTGCTCGTAGTACTGATAGCGGGAGTTGCTTTGCGGCAGCTTTGCAATTAAGACCTTATCGGGAGCGAGGTACTTGCCCCAGCAGTCCACATGGGCGATGTAGTCGCCTTGCGGGTCGATGGTGATATGATACGGGTCGATGCCGAGATAGTCGCGCATCTTGTTGCGGACATTGGTTTCGTCGTTATTGTTTTCGCTAACCACCAAGTCGTCGCTCACGCCATGGCCGCGTCCGTCTTCCATCATGTTACCCCCCGTGTGCACAAGGTTCATGCCGTACATCGGGATGCCCCAATAGTTGGCAAAGACACCCGAAATGGCATCATCATTCTGACGTGGACGGTTATAGATGTTATCGACAATGGCGGGCTGACGGTCTTCGAAGATATACCACGGACCGTAGTCACGAATCCAATAAGAATCCGTGGTAGCAGTGACAAAAGAGACATTGTTCATGTTGACACCAGCGCTTTGGAATGAAGAACGCGCAGAGTTCTGCTGTGAACTTGAAACAACGCAATAAACCCGGCAATTGTTTGACAGCTGAACCACCAAGCTGGTAGGGATGCCCAAGGGGTAACGGATCATCACGCCTTGCATAGGCTCGAACTCGGCCACGAAACGCGGCTCACCTGTAGGCGCGCCTGTCTCGACGAAGTTGGTGCCGCGTGTCTTATCGGACATTTCTGCTTCGGAGAGATAGTGCCATCTCGCCCAATCAGGTTTCTTCTCCTGAGCATGCATGGTGGCAGCCATCAGGAATAATAAAATGAAAATGGATAGTGCTTTTTTCATAGGTTTCAAAATGAGTTTGCAAAATCAATGGATAACTTGGTTTACATGAGCTTTTGCTATGACTGCCTTCATTAGTCGGACAGTTCGTTAACTTTGGCTAGTTGGATTGGATATCTATTTCAAAATATAGCAAAATCTCTTGCAGATTCAATTGAATCTGCAAGAGATCAGCATTTTATTCTATTTATTCATAGACATGTACAACAGGGTTGAGACATCATCAATGGAAACGACTCCGTCACCGTTGACATCGCTATTAATGAGCTCTTGTCCCGTAAGAGTGATGTTGCCAAGGAGATGGCTGAGAAGGACGGACACGTCATCGATACTGACCACACCGTCTAAGTTGACGTCGCCAGTCAGACCTGCTGACGGCACACTGATGGGCGGGAACTCGACTTCGTCAATCCAAGCGCAGTCGCTGCCGCTATTGACGGATACGTCTTTGGTATAAGACCATTTGAAGGTATGTTCTCCTGGGGTGACGGCATAGGAGGCCTGAGTCCAAGCTACAGTGCCAGACCATACACCTTGTTCAGCACCATCGATATAGAAATGTAACTTGTCATAATTCGATTCCGAGGACACCTTATAATAGAAAGAGATGTTACCAGCGGACAGAACAGTGACGTTGACGCTAAGGTCGCTTTGTTGTGAATGGGTGATCGTACCTGACTTGGCACTATGGTTGCCTGCGTAGTGTTCATCGCTGACGATGGTCCAATCGGCATCGCCCGCAAACTCCCACTCCACTTGGTCGAAGCCACCTGTCTCGAAGTCTTCGGTGATGATACCTGCCACGATGCCTTGGGTACCCGTAGCCGAGAAATGAGTGGCGGTCAAAGTGTAGTTCAAGTTGAACGACGTGCCATAAGAAACACTGGAGGCAATGCTGATGTTGACCGTCTTGGTGGTGGAAGCACCAACGGCAAGAGTGCCAATATTAAAGGTGTTGTTGGTAAGTCCGACACCAGGAGCATTGCAACTGACTTGGAACTGGGCGTTCTGAGCTGCAGCGGAACCATTGTTAGTAATGGTGAAGCTTAACGTGCCACTTTGTCCAGGCATGAGTTCGGTAGTGGTGAAGTCGGTAATGACCAAATTGGGAGCAGAAGCCGTCACATTGATGCGTCCCTCCCAAGTCTCACCACCACAGGTGGCGGTATAGTTCACCTGGAATTGGGTGCCGTCCATAACGCCTTCTGCAATCTGATATTGGAAACCGTTCACCGTGGTGGTGGCACCAGCGGAAAGGTTGCTGAAAGTGTAAGACCCACCAGTGATGACAAAGTTAGAATCATCGCACCCGAGCGTGACAACGGTCGTGCCATTAGTGGCTTCGGTGCCCACGTTCTTGAAAGTGATGGTCATATCGGTCTGCTCGCCAACCATCGCTGTGGTTGGAGTGTAGCTATCAACGGTGATATAGGCACCATCAAGAGCCGCAGCGGTCAAAGTCTCCACGGAAGGGATACGTTGTGGGTGAGTCACACAAAGGGTGGCTTCTCCACCAGAGGTGATGGGGTCAATGGCAAGGTTGAGTGTTCCAGTCGAACCGACAAGACCTGTGCCGTGGATAACACCATCCTTGGTAAGGGCGACGAACGAACCGGGAGCAGCGCTCACTTCATAGTGGTCCAAACCGATCGGAACAATTTCCATGTGGGAAATATTGTTGGCGGTAGGTTGCACACGGAATGGCATAATGGAAGCATCGCCAAGGGTGTGGTAGGCTTGCCAGTAATATGTCGGGCTGGAACTAGTCTCATAGCTTCCTGCATGGGCATAGCACACAGCAATATTACCAAAGAATGGGATGGCGGCAGTTGTATTAAAAGCATCGTCCATCCAAACAGCATCATACGTACCGAGAGAGGTTTGATCCTGTGTAGGCATTTGATTCGTGACCGAGGTGGCACCTACACCGAAGTAATAGTCTTCCCACCAATACGTGCTGGGGCAAGAGCCAATATAGGTGTAAGCGGCTTTCTTTGAAGCACGAATCATGGCTTCACCGAAGCAGGCGCCAGAAATGCCCCAGTCAGCAGCTTGGCAGCAGTTACCCATAGCCAGGAAGTATTTTCCTGTATTGGTCAGGCTGTTGACATCGCTGACAGTGAGACTTGGATCAGCCCAGCTGGTGTTCGAGCCATGGGCGGTATAATTGACGAAACTAACGCCAGTATTCAGGCTGGCATAAGGACTATTATAAGGCGTAGTGAGGAACTGATAGACATTGTCGAAACCATGCGCTTGGTTATAATAGTAGTTGGCGGCATATTGGATGGTAGGCTTGCCGACTTTAGGATTCCAACCGCTATCCCAACCAGCGATAAGCAGGACATTATTCAGGTAGCTTGGGTCAGACATCGTATATTGCTCATAGACCAACATCTTCTCAAGCATATAGCCCACTTCTGTTACGCTGCCAGGCATACGGCTGTGGAACATATCCGGAAAATAGTCTCCATCGACGCTTTCATAATAAAGGTCGGTTACGCATTGGGTTGAACTGCCCGTAGCACTGGCCGGCACTTTGTCGATGTCACCAATGATGACAAGGAAGGTTGGGGCATCGGATTGGTACTTGCTTTGGATGAAGCTCTTGATTGAAGAAGCAGTTGTACCAACGGCAGACTCATCTGTGTAGTGGACATCCATGTGGATACCTTTCGTGATTTTCCAGTTCACCCAATCTTGGATGGTGCTTTGGAAATCACGGTGGGTTATGACGAGCATCTTTACCGGCTGTTCGCCGTTCCAGATGTCAGGATGTTGGGAATAAACGTCATCACGCCAGTTGAACATGGCGTTGTAAATCCCCTTGAAGTAAACACTGGCAGTTCTGTCAAATTCGCTTTGGGCAGCGCTCTTGTCATATTGGCCATAACTCACTTCCACTTCGATGTCATTATAAACTTGAATGGTGTTTTCTGAAGGGTTGTAAGAAACAGGGTTGATGGTCAAAGAAGCGACTTGGATGCCACGCAGTGTGCCTTGAACGTTGAGTTCGGCAATGGGACGGTTACTGTAAGCCTTGGAAGCGTATGCCTGTTCATTATAGATGAATTTGACATCTTCCGGTTTCTGGTCCTTGCGGACAGAAGGCTGTTGGGGATAAAGCGTGCCAATGTTATAATCGCTCAACTTATAGGTTGAGGTGCTGTAATTCTTCACGTTGACAGTCACATTTGTCGCACCGTAAGGAATGGCAATCAGTTGGTTGGCAGCAGGAAGAGAAGGTTCACCAGCATGGCCAGTTGGATAGGTGTTTTCCATAGAAATGCTAGAAAACACACCTTTTTCCGTAGAGACTTTGGCAGATTCGATACTGCTAAACGAGAAGGTGGCGGTAAAACCGTCAGTAGTTACATTGGAGCATTGTTGCTCCGAATTGGTTCTCCTCAATTCAATGCGGCCTTGAGCTTGAGCTTGCGTGCTAAACAGAAGTCCTGCCAGGAGAAGAACAAAACTGATCAGAAAAGTTTTTTTCATATTTATTTAATTATTTAATTAGTATTCAGTCGGATTTGTTTCCTTATTTCATTCTATTTGTTCATGGACATGTTCAACAGAGTTGAGACATCATCGATGGAAATGACTCCGTCACCGTTGACATCGGCATTAATAAGTGCCTGCTCCGTGAGAGAGATGTTGCCAAGGATATGGCTGAGAAGAACAGACACGTCATCGATGCTGATGACTCCGTCTTCGTTGACGTCGCCCACAAGAGAGGGTTGTTGTGCCGAGAAGTTGGCCACTAGGTCGCGACCACTCGTCACGGTGAAGGTATAACTGGCCTCTGTCGACACCGCCGTACCGTTCTCCGTCCAGTTCACGAAATGGTAATCGGCATTAGGTGTGGCCGTCACCGTGCAACTTGTTCCGTAGTTGAAGGTGCCGCTGGCACTGCCGTCATCGATGGCACCTTCCACGATGGTGATGTTGTCAACGGCCAGGAACCATTGGTCATAGCAATCGAAGTGACGAATGGCAATGTAACCCATGCCACTGTAAGCGCTTAGGTCAACGGTATATGGCGTGGAGTTGTATCCAGCTTCGGACAAAGACAAGGTCCAAGTGCCAACAGTTGTGAAACTGGCAGCGTTGGTGTTGTCGGTCGTTGAAACCATCACGGAGAACTTCTCTGCACAATAACTGGTGTTTCTAGCACCTGCATAGAAGGAGATGCTTCCACCCAAGCGTACCTGCGGAGAAACGAGATAGTTGTCGGGAGTGACAGCCTGGCCAGCGCCACTTGAAGTGCCAGAGATGTATGACTCGGAGAGCATAAATCCATCGGAGTTGTTGTAGCCGTAGCCAGTGGTGAAGTCATTGTTGGAGGTGGGGTATTCAGTATTATGCATCCAACTGTTAGGCGAGGTGGTATTGCCTTGGAAGGTCGTCCAGCCTTGCCAGCCATCCTCGAAGTCATAGGTTAACTCCTCCCCTCCTTCTTTGCTGGCAAAGGCAACAGTGCCGCCTTCGATCGGGTTCGGGGCGATGGAAACGGTGTAGCTGTTCAGCGTGAAGTTGGCCACATAGGCGCCCGAGTTCGTCGCGGAAGCGTTGAAACTGTAAGTGGCACTGGTGCTCACCACGACCCCGTTCTTCGTCCAGTTGGTGAAGGTGTAGCCCGTGTTGGCAGTGGCCGTCAGCGTGACGCTGCTGCCGATGTCGTAAGTGCCCGCACCCGTGACACTACCTCCATTCGTCGGATTGGCACTGACGGTGATGCTGACGGGCTCGGTGGAAATAGGCTCCTTGGTGACGATGAGCTGGTTCTTCACTGAAAGCAAAGCATTGTATGAGCTTGCAGAGGGTGATGAAGGATTGAAATTCGTGTTGTCGTCATAAGTATAGATGGCTTGGTTGGATGCGCTGAACACTCGACAGCTCATGTGAGGAGAACTGGTGTAAGAGCCAGTGTTGTCATCGCACACCAGGACCAGATTGGAAGAGCCGTCGTACTCGAACGGTGTGCTGAAGGTGATGGTCGTCCACGCGTTGGCGGCCATGGTGACACTACCGCTGAACACCTTGTCGCTGGAGGAGACCGTGATCCAGTCAGTCTTGCTGGAGAAGTTACTCTTCGTCGTCGTCTTCAAGTAGAATTCGTAGGTGCGGGTCTTCGCGGCACCACCGTTATAGAAGGCGATGCTGGTGATGCTGCCTGCGCCGCCCAACTCCGCAGAAGTGTAGATCTGCTCTGTGAGGGCGTAGTTATAGTAGTTGTAACTCGGTAAATAATCATTTGTTTCTGTGCCACTTCCAATCATCACTCCCGCTGCGAAGTTGGCCACCAAGTCAACATTGGCCGTCACATTGAAGGTGTATGAAGCATCGGTGGAAACCACAGAACCATTTGATGTCCAATTGGTGAACATGTAGCCATCAGCAGGTGTGGCGGTCACGGTGCAGGATTGGTTGTAATTGTATTGACCACCTCCGCTGACCGTACCGTAATTGGTATTGTTGGATGCAACCGACACTGTGTAAACCTGGTTGGCGGTGACAGTCAAATCACCTTCCCATGTGTTGCTGCCATTGACAGCTGTGTAGTGCAAAGTAACATTGCTACCCACGGTAACGGTCGGTTTGATGGTGAAGCTAAAGCCGCTTACTGTGGTGCTGGCATTGACAGCCAAGCTACTGAAAGTCTTGGTGCCTGTACCGATGGTGACATTGCTATCACCCGTCAGGGTGACGGTGGTGTTGCCAGAGGTAGCAGCGTTACCCACGTTCTTGAAGGTGAGGCTCAGGTTAGTACTTTGGCCGATAAGAGCCATGTTAGGCGTGTAACTGTCAAGGGTGATGTATGGGCCATTAATGGCAACGGCCTGGATGGTAGTGATGTAAGGCTGGCGTTGGTTGCGGGTAACCACTATCATCACATCACCAGCGGAAGTGAGACCACTGATCGGCACATTAGCAACGCCTGAAGCATCTGCTTGAGCCACACCAAGGATTTCGTTGTTCTTGGTAATGGCCACGTAGGAACCGGCATGGGCATTCACTTGGAAACTAGTGGCACCAATGTTAATGGTGCTGGCGTGGCTGACACTGTTGGCACTCGGGTTGTTCAGATAAGGCATCACAGAGCCGTCGCCCAAGCACTGGTAAGCTCTCCAATAGTATTCGTCAGTAACACTGCTAGTGTAGCCAGCAGCATGGGCGTAGGTCACGGCCACATTGCCGATGTAAGGCATGGAGTTCAAAGTGTTGAAGCCTGTGTCGTCAAAAGCAGCGTCGTACATACCCGTTGTGGTAGAAGAAGGTGTTTGTACTGTGCTTGCAACGTATGCGAAAGCTCCAACGCCAAAGTAGTAGTCTTCATACCAGTAGGATTCCGGAATAGAACCGATATAGCCAAAGGCACCCTTGTTGGCAGCACGGATCATGGTCTCACCCAAGCACGGGGAATAACTTGAGTTGCCCCAGTTAGCAGACAAACAGCAGTTGGCCACCACCCAAAGGTACTTGTCGTTGTTGGTCATGCTATTGGCGTTGGAATTGGTGAATTCCGGGTCGGCCAGTTCTTGAATATCACCATGGGCGGTATAGTTGACAAAACCGACGTTATTGATATTGTTCCATGCAGCGGTTTGACCTGATCCTGTGGTGATGTACACCGTTGGATTAATGCCATGAGCACTGTTGTAGTAGTTGTTATTGGCATATTGGATGGTGGGCTTGCCGACTCTGTTAGTCCAGGTGGCGTCCCAACCGGCAACGAGCAATGAATTGTTCAAGTAAGTCGGGTCAGACATAGTGTACTTCTCGTAGGTCAAAATCTTGTTGACAAGGTTCCCGAGTTCTGTGGTGGATGAAACCGACATACGGCTCATGAACATGTCGTGATAGACGTCACTGTCGATAGAAGCATACTCATTATCATTGATACAGTTGCCGTATGAACTGCCACAACTCCAATTCGTCTTGTATGGTTTGACAACGGTCTCGTCACCAACAATGACCAAGAAGGTCGGGTGGTTGGCATTGTATCGGTTTTGAATCTCAGTACGAATGGTCGAGGAAGCGGTGCTGCTGGTAACAGTGTAGATATCCACATCGATACCTTTTTGTTTCTTCCAAGTCAGCCAGTTTTGGAAAGCAGTGCTGCTTTGATAGGCTGAAGTGGCGACAACAAGCATCTTGACAGGAGTTTTGTAGAGGTCAGGATGTTGAGTGTAGGCATCCAAAACGGCTCTGCCATTAAATAAGGACTTATAGACATTGTCAAAATAAGGACTGTACGTATCGACCAAGAGTTTTTCAGTGGCCTCAGCGTTAGCGCCATTAAAACTCACTTCAACCTCAATGTCGTTGAACACACGCAGGGTGTTATTGACAGGGTCATAACTCACGGGCTCGATGGTCATCTTGCCGAGTTGGACGCCACGCATGGTACCCACCACTTCAACAAAAGCTTGTGGTTCGGAACGCATGCCACGGGTTTGGTAGGCATTGGCATTGTAGACGAAAGGTATGTCCTCGGGTCTCTTGTCCTTGCGCAGTGAAGGTTGGCGAGGCACCAAAGTGCGGATGCCCAGGTCCTCAAGACGGTAGTCAGTTGTGCTGTAACTAATCACACGGATGATGGGATTAGCGCCAAAAGGGACAGCAATAACCTCACTCACGACGGGAATCTGGGGGTCGCCCTCATTGCCACCGAGGACAGTGTTAGACATCGAAAGCGATGAGAACTGACCTCTTTGGGTGTCCACATTCTCAGCTTCAATAGTGGAAAACGAAAACGAGGCTTGAAGGCTCGTCATGTCACTCTTCACGCATTCGGCCTTGTCTGCCGAACGCAATTGGATCTTTTGCTGAGCCATGACGCTCACGCTGAGCACCATGGAAAGGAGCATAAATAAGAATTTTCTCATAATGATACTATTTAGAAATTTAAACTTAGTTTTGTGCAGAAGGGAATGTGAAGGTCTTAGGGGTTGACGCCTTCGAATTGTAGATGTAACCCTTGCCAGGTGCGAGGGTGGTGAGGCTGCCTCCCCAACCCACACCTTGATAGTAAGTGGCCGTACTGTTCAGTAATTTAATGTTATCCAAATTGTTCGGTGTAAGGTTCGACAAGGCCTCATCGAGGCTCAAGCCTTCCGTTCCGACGAAGCCTATCCAGTTGCTGCCCTGATTCAGGGTGATGGGACATATAGCAGGATCAGCGGCAACACCGCTCAAAGTAATAGAGCAAGCCTCGGTCGTCTGAACCATATACATCTTGCCTACCTCGATGGTGGTGAGGTCGCCGCCCCAGCCATAGGTAGCGTTATTTGCCACACTACTGCCGTCCTGAGAGGTGATGCTGACGCCGCGAGTACCCAATGCGGCTTCTAAGTCAGCCAAGGTTATCTCAAGGTTCGTCGACCACCAGTTACAGCCAGAGGTGAGTTCGAAGGTTTGCTCTACCGTCGCCATCTCTTCTTCAAAGTTAGCGACAAGCGTTCTTTCAGCATTAACCACAAAACTGTAGGTCGCTTCAGTAGACACCTCCTCGCCATTCTCTGTCCAGTTAATAAAGGCATAACCTTCATTGGCCTGGGCGGTCAGCGTGCATGTCTCGCCTTGGCTGTAAGTACCCGCACCTACGATGGTACCAGCTTCTTCAGGATTGGCAGTGGCAGTCACCATGTATTCAAAAGTGGGGCAATCGCCTAAGGTAAAGAAATTGATGTTGTTTTGCGCTGTGGTGCTGAGGGCGAAGGAGCCATTGTTGTAATAGAGGTAATAGGTTGTAGAGCTCCAACCTGAAGTAGTCACATAAATGCCATTGGCATTGATATACCATCTGCCATTCGAAGGTTGGGAAGTGCTCCAAGTTAAGCTACTACTGCTTCTTGACAGATAACGTCCATTACAGGAAATATAATATTGGCCATTGTTTCCATAAGCCGTCAATGTAACTTGAGCTGGCGCTGATTCCTCTGCTACAGAGAAGCCATTCTCGGTAGGTTCGACGGTCATAGAAGCAGTAGTCATTGAAGCTGAGCCGTTGTGTGAAGGCATCACCAGCGTTGTGCCATCGAGATAGCCCATCACATAGGAACCTGCAGCAGAAGGCAACAGTTGTTCATAACAATTCATCACCACCGGACAGTCGCCCGCAGGAGTGAGATAGACCGCAAGGTCGGCATGTTGGCCATCAGCCACTGTCACATCCATTCTTTCGGAGCAGTAACCTTCCTTTGAGAATTTGAATGTATAACTGCCATCCTTGATGGGACGATGGAAGTCATCGACAGCGTGGGTCGTTACGAATGAGGTCTCGCTATCATGGTTTTCCACGGTGACTTGTACGCCTTCGATAGGTTGTTCCGTCACGGCATCATACACGATGCCATGAACGCCATTTAAAGCTTGCTCCATAAAGGCCAACATGCTGTTATGATTGTAGTTCCAGTAGTTGGGGAGTAAGGAAGCATTGGGGGTTTTTGTTGACGAACACTCTACAGTCACCTCACGGCATTGAGCGTAAGCGTTCATATAATCCTGACGACTGCCGGTAATAACATACCAAGCAGCACCGCTGGTTACGCCATCGGAGTATGTGTCCGACATATAAGAGCTATAGGTCTGCCTAGCTAATTGAACATATTCCGTACAGACGTATTCATACCAGTCCTTATCCGCATGGTCATCATAAACGGCATCCCAGGGATAGTTCATCACCTCGGCGCCACCATGGTAGTTCGCGCTCATGGTGAGCAGGTTCTCATCACCCATGGCCATGGTCCAAATGGTCTCATCTTGATAGCTATTGCCATCAGGGTGATTGCCCATATAGTAGTCTTTATAATTACGATTGAGGTCTACATTGTTGCCATTGTAGCGCTGAGCACTGTTTACGGTATTGTCACCGCCCTTATAGGTTCCATCGGGATTGGTCAAAGGAAGGATGTAGATATCAAGGTTGTTCACCAAATTGACGATACGGCTGTCTGTGCTAGTGCACAACTCATCGATAAGACGGAGCATAAGGATCATGCCTGTGATTTCATCACCGTGCATGGTGGAGGTGTAAAGGAACTTCGGCTTGCCTTCAGGATTACCGTTGTTGATGCGGACACCCAACAGATGACGGTGTTCAAAAGTGGAGAGCTGACCCAAGTCGAGCAAGGTGCAAGTTCTGCCACTAACAGTCTTCGACGGGAAACCTTCCATCATTGAAACATACTGGGGATATGTCAGGTAGCTGTTCCAGTTGTATGTACCCTGACCATCCCACATGGTAACGTTGGCTCTCATTGAAGGCGGGGTCTGCAGGGCAGGCTGATAACCCGCTTGAAGCAGTCTGTCGTATTCCTTTTGATTAGCGTAGGCGACCACAATATGACCGTCTGTACCATCAACAGAGCAAATCTCACTGATAGCCTGAATCTCATTAGGCTTTTCTACATTGAGCGTAAAATAATACTCACCGCGTTCGCGCATGAGTGTATTCAAATCCATTTGCGCATAGGAAACCGTTCCCATGAGGAAAACGAGAGAAATAAACAAAAAACGTCGAATTGTCTTCAAAAATGGGTGTATTTAATTCATTATCTTAACTCTACCTATTTAATTTTAGGCGGCAAAAATAATAAAAAATTGGATTTTTATTCCACTAAAATAAAAAATTTAAAGGCTATCGAAAAGTTTTTATTGCCATGTAGAAGGTCGGGCAACCAACAATAAAGCCTCAAAAAAGGCGAACAAAGTGGCGCCGGCTTGGGTCTCCAAGGTGTCTTCGGGGAACATCGAGAGCAGCATGATGCAGAGGAAGACCAGATACAGATAGGTGTGGTTCCGTTTCGAGGAGAGCCAAGGATAGAGCAACACGAACAGGAAAAACGCCAAGCCCACTATGCCGAAGGCCACCGTGATGGCAAGATATTGGTTGTGAGCGCGAAAGCGGAATTCCTCTTTCAGCGGGGAATGGATCTCGTCGTAGGCCTGACTGAAAGCCTGCGGCACATCGCCTGTGCCCACACCGAACCAAAGATGCTGCTTGATGATATGGAACGAGGCCCTCGTAAACTCAATGCGTTGCGCCAACGACCCGCCATTGGGGTTGTTGAAACGACGGTAGAGGTTGTATTCGAATAGGGTCGAGGAAAGGCGGGCATGAAGGCCGGGATGCTTCCAGTTGTTGTAGTTGGCTACGCCTTGCTCAATGTTTCGGATATCCTCATCGGTCAAGGCCTGCACGCCTTGGGCATCCTTGCGCAAGTCCTTGGATGTCAAGTAACGTGCCAATGTGGCTTCCAGGTTTTCACCGTTGGTGGTGGTGCCTTCAAAAGGCAAAGTGCTGCGTTGGGACCAAGCTTCCTGCAACTCCTTGCGGCAGTAATAGAGCCCCACGAATTTGCCGTCTTCCACGGGGTTGTAAATCGTGTCGTGCCAATAGTCGTTGCCGAGGGCGGTTTTCTTTTCCAAAGTGCTGAAATCCACTGTTTCCACCTTCAGCAAAGGTTTAACGAAATGCACCATGACCGCAGTGGCCACCACAACCACCGCCATGGCCGTAACCCCGACGGCGATACGCCATCCCCTACCCTTTTTCCAGCGCAGGAAGGCAAAAACGGCTGAAATCACGGCAACGGCCACCAGAATCACATAGCCGGAGAGGGACTCGAAGATGTAGATTTGGTAGATGAACCATAGCAATAGTAGCCATTGTAAGATGCGATTAATATGGGTCGGCCCTTCGACATTATTGTTTTTGGTCGGCCCTTCGACAGGCTCAGGGACCTTAGCTTTAACGATATACCAACCGATAATGGCAATGCAAAAGACGATATTGAGGCAGAAGCGGATGTGGCTGATGAAATGGGAAATCTCGCGGACATCTTCGTAGTCGTGCCGCCAATAGGACACACTGCTGAACAAGGTAGCATTGAATACCGACAGCACATAGACTAGCATCACAAGGTTGAAGCGCTTGCGGTCCAAGGGCTCCATGCTCGACAAGACGAAAGGCATGACCAGAATGGGCAACTTAACGCGGAGGTCTTTCATCGCGTATTCAAAGTCGGAAGTCCAAAGCAGGCCTACGACGTGCATGAGGTAGAAGGCTACTAGGAAGACGGCGGGGGTGTTTTGCCAGAAGCGGGAGAACTTAGATTTGAAATCATGATGAAAATAGATTCCATTCGCACAAACCTTGCTTGGAATGACATTTTCATCACGATTTCCCACAATGCCATCAACGAGCCAGACGAGGACGAGCCAGAACTGCGACATGCCCATGAGGAAGGGCGAGAGGGTGAGGCCTACGGCCACCATCAGCAGGCCCAAAAGATAGGCTTGGTTCAGATAGGGTCGTATGGAAGACTGCCGCATCATCACTTGCCGCTCAAGATGCTGTGGTATTCGTCCTTGCCGTTGGTATTGAGCAGAATCTCAAAGGCGCGCTTCAGGTCGGGATCGTCCTGCAACGAGGCGACGATGCGGCCTTTTTGGTAATAATAGCGACTCACAATCTCAGAGCGCAACAGCTCTTCGATGTCCTTATGGTTGCTGATAAGGTCGTTTTCCTTCTCAGCGGCAAAGTTCTTCTCCAGCAGGTCGATTTGCGGCTGGATCTTGTCGAGATAGCCTTCTTCCTTGGCGGTTTTCTTCAGCTTCTCGATGGCTTTCTCACTCTCCGTAGTGTAGCTGAAGTTCTTGTCTTTCACAAACTTCATGAAGTCCTGATAGGTGGCTTCGTCGATTTGGAAGCGGTCGGCGGAGTCGATGGTCTTGTGTTCGCTGTAGAACTTGTTGGCATAGTCGAAGATGAAGTTTTTGCCAAAGAGATAGGCGGTCACCGTGGCGTATGGGTCACGTTTCACCTTGACATCGGGCATGATGCCGTGGCCTTCGTAGACGGTGCGTCCGCCCATGGTCTTGAAAGCCTTTCCAAGGGTGTCGGTTTTCGTCTGAGTAGTGTCTTTCTTGTGCGAGTAGTCAATCTCCTGGATGCAGCGACCGCTGGGGATGTAATAATGCGCCACCGTGACCTTCATCTGGGTGTTGTAGCTCAACGGCAAGATATTCTGCACCAAGCCCTTACCGAAGGTACGCTCACCGATGATGACACCGCGGTCGTAGTCCTGAATGGCACCTGCCACAATCTCACTGGCCGAGGCGCTGTTGCCGTCGACGAGGATGGCCAAAGGTATCTCCAAATCCACGGGCTCATTGGTGGTGGGATGCATGCTATTGGCCGAAGCGGCTTTGCCTTTCATGGAGACCACGGCTTTGCCTTTGGGAATGAACAAATTGACGATGTCGACTGCCTCATTCAGCAAGCCGCCGCCGTTGCCGCGCAGGTCGATGATGAAGCCCTTCAGTTGGCGGTCCTTACGCATCTCCATGAACTTCTCCTTCAGCTCTTTGGCGGCGTCGCGGGTGAAGCCGCTGAGCGAGAGGTAGGCGACGTCGTTGTCGAACACCTTATAATAAGGTATGTTGTCGATTTTCACCTTTTCGCGTTTCAAGGTCTTCTCGATGGGCTTCTCTTGGCCGTAGCGTTTGATTTTCAGCTTAACCTCAGTGCCTGGTTGACCTTTCAGCAGGTCGCTGACTTGTTGCGTATTCTTCTTGACACAGTCCACGCCATTCACTTCGAGGATGCAGTCGCCTGCAATGAGTCCGGCTTTTTGGGCGGGCCAACCCTCGTAGGGCTCCGAAATGCGGGTGTACTCGCCGTCATACTGGATGAGGGCGCCGATGCCGCCATATTCGCCCGTGGTCATGAACTTGGCGTTCTCGATGTCCGACTCGGGGATGAAGACCGTGTAGGGGTCGAGGCCGTTGAGCATGGCCTTGATGGCGGTCTCGTTGAGTTCGCCCGGGTTGATTTCGTCGACATAGTTCAGGTTGAGCTCACGCAGGAGGCTGTTATAGATGTCGAGGCTCTTGGCGATTTCGAAGTTGTTCTGTTTCTCTTGGGCGACTAGGCTCAGGGAGAGGCACAGGGTGAGGATGAGAGTGGTTGTTATTCTTTTCATTTTGCTTGTTGTTTTGCCCCGAAGCTGCGCTGCGCTTGCATCGGGTTAATAAGGTTTCGCCCTTCAGGACTAGGGTACTGGGTCATATCCACTGCCGCCCCAGGGATTGCATGAGAGGATGCGCTTGAAGGTCAGCCAGCCGCCTTTGAAGAAGCCGTATTTCTGTATAGCCTCGATGCCGTAGTTGGAGCAGGTGGGCGTGTAACGGCAGCTCTTCCCTATCCAAGGCGACAATGTCACCTGATAGATTCGAATCAACAGTATCAGGAACTTAGCGGGCAGTTGGACAAGACTTTTCATATTTTCTTACAATCTCTTGGACAGCTTTTTGGGTCTTCGCCAGCATCTCCTCGTAGGAGTGGATGACCGTGGCCGTATACACTAACGCGACATCAACGGAAATATTATCCCTCCGGCAAATTTCGTAAAGCCCAGCCTTGTTTTTACGCCAAGCTTCACGCATCAGGCGTTTCACGCGGTTGCGCTTGACAGCATGATGGAAGCGTTTCTTGGAAACCGAGACCAACAGACGGACGGTGACAGGGCGGCTCTCATCGCGACGAAAAAGATAGATGACCCGATAAGGATATACCGACACTCCGACGCCTTTGTCGAAAAGCGCCTGGATGTCGTTTTCCTTACAGATTCGTTCGTATTTGGGAAGCCCTTCCTTAGCCATCATGGGATGAAACGCTTTGGACGACCGAAGGTTTATTTCTTCTTGCTTTTCTTTTGTTCGGCGGCGATATACTCCTCAATGGCCATAGTCATCGACGGGGCAGTTTGGGTAGGCGCACGGAAGCTGAGTTCGAAGCCCTCATCGATAATGGCTTGGCACGTGGCATCGCCGAAACCGCCAATGGCCACTTCCTTCTGTTCGAAATCGGGGAAGTTTTGCTTCAATGAATGGATGCCCATGGGACTGAAGAACACCAGCATGTCGTAGTCGTTGATCTTCACCACATCCTTCAAGTCGGCGGGCACGGTGCGGAACATCACAGCCTTGGTGAAGTTGAGTTTGGCGGCGTTCAGCAGGTCGATGGTGGAATCGGAACTGATGTCGGAGCAGCAGTAAAGATACTTCTCGTCCTTGTGCTTCTTCATGATGTCGATCAAGTCGTTCAAGGTCTGGTTGCCGTAGAAAACCTTGCGTTTCCTATATTGGACATAACGCTGGAGATAGAAAGCGGTCGACTCGTTGATGCAGAAGTATTTCAAGGTCTCGGGAACAGTATAGCGCATTTCCTTGGCCACCCTGAAGAAATGGTCGATGGCATTGCGACTGGTAAGGATAATGGCGGTATATTCAGGGAGTTTGATATGTTCTTGACGGAGTTCGCTTGCCGTGACGTCATCGAGTTTGATAAACTTCTCAAAAGTAAAGCTGACTCCATACTTCTTCGATATATCACCGAAAGGTGTCTTTGAGACATCAGCCGGCTTTGGCTGTGACACCAAAATAGACTTAATCTTCATCTTTCTTCCTTGATTTAAGTGCGTCTATATTCTATTTTTTCACCGTCCCTGAAGCATGTAACTCTTTAAAACACAGAACCGTTACCAAAGTACCGAGCACCTGCCGTCACGAGCGTTGCAAAGGGTACGATTTCGAGGGCGCAAAAATACAAAAAAATATAAAATGGAGACATTTTTGTTGCAACTCTTGTTTCAATTATCCCCAAAATCAAACGGAGAACAGCTGCCAAACCCAATAAAAACAAGCCAACCCACACAAAATATTTTGTCGGATTATAAAGCAAAAGCAGCACCATTGGAATCATGGCGATAAGCGTGAGGATGGACACCGAAAACTGCACGGACATCTGTCTGTCGACGGTATCGTGGGCATCGAAAAGCCAGTTCACGAAATACAAAAACAGGTAACGAAGCAGCACCCAGCCTGCCACGGCCGCACATAACACTCCAAACACCTTTGTATTATTATACTGCAACATGTCGTGGGAGAGAATCACGCAGCTCTTTTGGATGAACAAAGTTAGCAAGACGATGTAACCCAAAGTGAACGAGGTGCCCAAAAAACTGCGCACGGGGTTCCATTCCCTCAAAAGTTGGTTGGTGCGAGCCACGCCTCCCGACACGGAGAGGATCTGCCGAAACTGGCGGGGATAGAGCTGCTTGTTCAACACGATGAGCAACAACATGATGCCCAAGATGGCCAGATTCCAGCCCTGCACGATGTCGTAGGTCATGCGTGGCATGGGCGTGAGGCTTCCTCCAAAGCCCGAAGTGATGAAACTGGGCACCACACTATCGCAGGCCATCGTGTCGACAACTTGAACTGTATCAACAGGTTGAACCGACTCCACAAAGGGATTGCGATAGAATATATCGGGATACTGAGGCATGGAAATCTCACTTTTAGGCTGCAAAAATAAATGATTATTTGCAAACTAAGGCAAAGTTTTTCTAACTTTGCAACCAAAATAAAGTACGGTCCTTCGACAAGCTCAGGGATCTTCGCTCATACAGAAGTCAAGGGTGCCTGAGCCTGTCGAAGGCCCCGATTAAGATGTATTACAATTAAACATTTCAACAATAAACAATTAAACAACTGAATATGGATTTAATGCAAGAAATCATTGCCAATGCCCAAGCCAACAAGCAGCGCATTGTGCTCCCCGAGGGCGATGAGCCCCGTACTCTGAAAGCCGCCGACCGTCTTTTGGCTGACGGCGTTGCCGACATCATCCTCATCGGTCCCGCCGACAAAATCAAGGAAATGACCGCCGAATTCGGTCTCCAAAACATTGGCAAGGCCCGCATCGTCGACCCGAAGAACAACCCCGACAAACAGAAATACGCCGACCTGCTTTACGAACTCCGCAAAGCCAAAGGCATGACCCCCGAACAAGCCGACAACCTGGCCCAGAACTTCATGTACCTCGGCATCCTTATGGTCAAGGCAGGTGAGGCCGACGGCCTCGTCAGCGGTGCCCGCAGCACCACTGGCGACATGCTCCGTCCCGCCCTGCAAATCATCAAGACCGTGCCTGGCGTGACCTGCGTCAGCGGTGCTTTCACGATGTTCCTGCCCGAGGGATGCCCCTACGGCACCAACGGACGTATGGTCTTCGCTGACTGCGCTGTGACACCTATGCCCACCGCTGAGCAACTGGCCGAAATCGCCATCTGCACCGCCGACACGGCCAAGGCCATCGCCAAAATCGACCCCGTCACCGCCATCTTGAGTTTCTCCACCAAGGGCAGTGCCAAGCATGAAGTGGTCGACAAGGTCATCGAAGCCACACGCATCGCCAAGGAGCGTCGTCCCGACCTCGTCCTCGACGGTGAACTGCAAGCCGATGCCGCCATCGTTCCTTCGGTGGGTGCCAGCAAGGCTCCAGGTAGCCCCGTCGCCGGCAAGGCCAACACCCTCGTGTTCCCCTGCCTCGAAGTGGGTAACATCGCTTACAAGCTCGTCCAGCGTCTGGCCGGTGCCGAAGCCGTCGGTCCCGTGCTGCAAGGTCTCGCCAAGCCCTGCAACGACCTCAGCCGTGGCTGCTCGATCGACGATGTGTATAAACTGGTCGCCATTACCTGTAACCAAGCAATCGCACAAAAACAGAAATAACCATGAAGATATTAGTTTTAAATTGTGGCAGCTCATCCATTAAGTATCAGCTGCTTGAGATGGAAAACGCCAATTCATCGCGTCTGCTGGCCAAGGGCCTCTTGGAACGCATCGGCCTCGAAATGGGCGAATTCACCCACAAATACAATGGTGAGAAATACTACGAGCAACTCCCCATCCCGAACCACACCGAAGGCATCAAGCTGGTGCTGAAGGCTTTGGTCGACCCGAAGATGGGTGTCATCAAAGACCTGAAGGAAATCAACGCCGTTGGTCACCGCGTGGCCCACGGTGGCGAGAAGTTCTCACACAGCGTGCTCATTGACGACAATGTTGTTGAAATGATCAAAGAGCTCGTCGACTTGGCCCCGCTGCACAATCCTGGTGCCTTGCAAGGCATCGCAGCCATGAAGGAAGTGCTCCCTGGCATCCCGATGGCAGCCGTGTTCGACACTTCGTTCCACAGCACCATGCCCGCCGAAGCTTATCTCTATGCCCTGCCTTACGAGTATTATGAGAAGTATCGCGTGCGCCGCTACGGCTTCCACGGCACCAGCCACAAGTATGTGGCCGAGAAGGCCGCCGCTTTCGTCGGCAAGGACTGGAAGAAGTCGAAGATCGTGACCTGCCACCTCGGCAGTGGTGCCTCCATCGCCGCCGTCGAATACGGCAAGTCGGTGGAGACCTCGATGGGCTTCACCCCCGTCGAAGGCCTCGTGATGGGTAGCCGCACTGGCGACCTCGACGTGGGCGCGTTCATGTACATCATGGACAAGGAAGGCTTCAACACCAAGGAGATGAACACCTTAGTCAATAAGAAGTCTGGTCTCGTGGGCATCACTGGCGGCAAACAGGATATGCGTGATGTGCGTGCCGCCAAGGAAGAAGGCGACGAACGCTGCACCTACGCCTTCAACATGTTCGCCCACCGTGTGAAGAAATACATCGGTGCCTACATGGCCGTGATGAACGGTGCCGACATCATCGTGATGACCGGCGGCATCGGCGAGAACGCCTGGTTCATGCGCGAAGCCATTCTTGAGAACATGGAAGGCCTCGGCATCGAGTTCGACCCAACAATGAACAAGGAAATCATCGGCGACGCTGGCGTCATCTCTCTGCCTAACTCCAAGGTCACTGTGGTGGTGTATCCTACTGACGAGGAGTTTGTGATTGCTCAGGATACTTATAACCTCGTGACAAAGTAAAGCCTGATGAACGGAAAAGGGCGCCTCGGCGCCCTTTTTTTGTTATCCCCTGTCGTAATGCGGCATATCCTCCGGCAAAATGATGGAGAACTCAATGAGGCCACCGACGACTTGTTTGGCATCGTCCTCGTACCAAGGCGTCTGATAAATCAGTTTCTTCTTGCCTTTCTTCGAAATCGTGTAGACATTGGTGGCGGCATCATCCAAAAGATGGCGGATGATCTGCTGTGAGCGTTCGTTGTGGCATTTCATCAGGTCGCGGCCACGGGCGTCGCCGTTCACTTCGATGGAGCTGTCGTTTTGATATAGAATCTCGCCGTCTTTGGCGCTGATGGTAATGGCCAGGTTAAGGCCTTTGAAGTAATCTTTGTTGTCCATAGTGCTGAAATCGTAAAATGAAACGTAGGTGATTTTTCGGCAAAAATAGAAATTTTTCTAATTTTGCCGCGTTATTTATTCTGATGAAGAAACTTTACCGCTATATCGTCAAATCGTTTTTTGGAACCTTCATACTCACCTTTTTCATCGTGGTGTTTATCTGGGTGATGCAATTCGTTTGGCTTTATGTGGATGACTTGGTCGGCAAAGGATTGGAATTCAAGATCATAGCCGAACTTCTGTTTTACACCTCCATCACGGCCATACCCATGTCGCTGCCTTTGGCACTGTTATTGGCCTTGCTGATGTGCTTCGGCAACCTCGGCGAACATTATGAGCTGGTGGCCATGAAAGCCTCGGGCATCTCCATGTGGCGTTCCATGCGTCCGTTACTCTATTTTTCATTGATTACCAGTGTATTGGCTTTCTTTATTTCCAACAGCGTGATTCCTATTGCCACCCTCAAATGGCGCACCTTGCTCACCGACGTGCAACAGCAAAAGCTGGCATTCAACATCAAGGAAGGCGTGTTTTACAAGGACCTCGACAACTACGTCATTTATGTGGAGAAAAAAGGCAAGGACGGGAGCAGCATCTACGGCGTCAAGATTTACGACCACACCGAACGCAACGGAAACTCCAAAATCATCTCCGCCGATTCAGGCAGGATGGAGATGAGCCCCAACCAGCGCAGCATTATCTTTACCTTATACAACGGCTACAACTACACCGACATCACCACGGGCGACTACAAGGAAAAACGACCCTTCGAACGCATGTCGTTCAAGGAGGAACAAATCAAGTTCAGTCTGGCCTCGTTCGACATGACACGCACCGACGAAGAGATGTACAAGTCGTACCATCAGATGATGAACATCCGCCAACTCTCTTCCGCCCTCGACTCGCTGGAAAAACGCCAGGAACGCAGGCAGAACGACTTTTCGGAAGGCTTCACGAGACGCTGGTCCAACTACAACGAGATGCACAACCATGTCCTCGATGGACAGCAAGCCATCGCCAAAAACGACACACTTGCCGCCGACACCTGTTTCGTGCTTTCATGGCCTTTGTTAGCGCAATTTGAAGGTGAGAAACACGATAAAATCGCCAGTACGGCCTTGGGGTTAGCCCAAAACGCCAAGGACAATGTCTCCTTCAACCAAACCGATTTCAAATACCAAACCGAGAACATCAACAAGCACAAGAAGGAATGGCACAAGAAATTCACCTTGAGCATCGCGTGCATCATCTTCTTCTTCATCGGCGCACCTTTGGGCAGCATCATCCGCAAGGGCGGATTGGGGCTTCCCGTGGTGATTTCCGTGGTGTTTTTCATCATCTACCACCTCATCTCGACCATCGCCGAGCGCATGGCCGTCTTCGGTGACCTCAACATGTTCCTTGGTGTGTGGCTCTCTTCCCTTGTGCTGCTTCCCGTCGGGATGTTCTTCACCTTCAAAGCCACCACCGACGCCGCATTGTTTGACGGCGACAGCTGGAAGAAGACTTTCCATAAACTGTTCAAGAAAAAACGCAATAACAAGGTTGAATTAAATACATAAAACTAGCGACTGCCGTGGTACGACAGCCCTACAAGACAACAATTCAACGATTCAACGATCTACGACCAACATGAAAATACTCCTCCTCTGCAACAAGCCTCCCTACCCTGCCTCCGAAGGCGGTCCCATGGCCATGAACAGCATCATCACAGGGCTGCTCGATGCGGGACATCAGGTCAAGGTCATGGCGATCAACAGCGACAAATACCACGTCAAAGCCTCCGATATTCCCGACGACTACAAAAAAAAGACCGGCATCGAGCTCATCAAGGTCGACCTGCGCGTACGTCCCATGAAGGCTTTCCTCAACTTGTTCACCAAGAAGTCGTACCATGTGGAGCGTTTCATCTCCGAAAGATTCAAGAAAAAACTGAAGCAACTCCTTGAAAAAGAGCATTTTGACGTGGTCCAGCTGGAGATGCTTTATATGACCCCCTACGTGGAAACCATCCGCGAAAACAGCAAGGCCATGATTGTTTTGCGCGCCCACAATGTGGAACACAAAATCTGGGAACGCATCGCCAAAGAGACGAAGTTTTTCCTCAAACGCTTGTATATCAACCACTTGGCCAAGACCTTGAAAGAGTATGAGCTCAACGCCCTTGAGACCGTCGACGGCATCGCCGCCATCACACGCAAAGACGCCGCATATTTCCGCAAATACTGCTCCAAGCCTATCATCGACATTCCCTACGGCGTTTATCCAGAGGAGTTTACACCCAAATACGAAATCGAAGGCAAGCCCAAATTCTATCATATCGGCTCCATGAACTGGATGCCCAACGAGGAAGGTATACGCTGGTTCATCGACGAGGTGCTACCCAAGACGATCGAGAAAGTCCCCGATTTCGTTTATCACCTCGCCGGACGCTCCATGCCCGAATGGCTCACCACTTTGAAGAGTCTCCACGTAAACGTCATCGGCGAAGTGCCTGATGCCAAGGCTTTTGTGGCCCAGCATGATGTTGCCATCGTGCCTTTACTTTCGGGCAGTGGCATCCGCATCAAAATCATCGAGTCGATGGCGATGGGAAAGACCGTCATCACAACGCGCGTGGGTGCCGAAGGCATACTCTATGACGAGGATGTCAACATTATCATCGCAGAAAACAAGGCCAAGATGGTGGAAGCCATCCGCAGCCTCAACGAAAACCCGCAAAATGCTGTCAGGATTGGACATGCGGCTAGAAAGCTCGTTGAAGAGACCTACGACAACCGCAAAATCATCGCACGTCTGCTGATGTTCTATGAGCAAATCAAGCCTGGGAGCAAGATTACGTTTCTTTGAGTCGGCCCTTCGACAATTCAACAATTAAATAGCCAACACTCAACAAAAATCACTATCTTTGTACCCCTAAATCCGCTGAGATGAAGATTTTTGTCCTCTTGCCCCGCATTCCGTTTCCGCTCGAAAAAGGCGATAAGTTGCGGGCTTTCAACCAGATAAAGCAACTTGCCAAGCATAACGAAATCATCCTTTGTGCGTTGAACGACAACTCGAGCGTCAACGAGCAGGAGGCTTTTCATGCCTTGCAACCCTATTGCCAGTCCATCAATTTTATCAGAATAAACAAGCTACAGATTCTTTTCGGGTTGGCCCGTGCTTTTTTCAAGGGGTTGCCCATGCAATGCGGCTATTTCTTCAACCGCAAGGCTGCGAAAAAGGTGGACAGCGTGATTGCCAAACACAAACCCGACCTCCTTTACGGGCAGCTGCTCCGTGTGGCGGAATACCTTCGCCATAAGAAATTGCCCAAGGCTATCGATTTCCAGGACATCTTCTCTTTCGGCATGAAACGCCGCGCCGACATCGCCTCGCCCATCCTGCGGCCCATTTTTAATATGGAATACCGTCGACTAAGACGTTATGAGGCCGCCATCTTCGACGACTTCGACGTGAGGTCTATTATCTGTGAACCCGACAGAGACTTGTTTCCACACGAACGCCGCGACGAAATCCTGATCATCCCCAATGGCGTCGACCACGACTATTTCAAGCCTCAGGAAATAGAAAAACTATACGACCTTGTTTTCACGGGCAACATGAGCTATCCACCCAACGTGAATGCCGTGGATTATTTAGCCACAGAGATTATGCCCATCGTGTGGAAAACCCTGCCTGAAACAAAGCTTTACATCGCAGGAGCCTCCCCCGACCCAAGGGTGAAGAAAGTCGCCTCGGAACGCATCATCGTCAGCGGCTGGCTCGATGACATCCGCGATGCCTACGCCCAAAGCCGCGTCTTTATCGCCCCGATGCGCATCGGTACTGGCCTGCAAAACAAATTGTTGGAAGCCATGTCGATGCGCCTGCCTGCCATCACCTCTCCTTTGGCCAACGCCTCCTTGGGTGCGAGACCCAACGAGGAAATCTTGGTCGGCAGTAACGCCGAGGAAATGGCACAACACATCATCACCCTCTTGACCGACAAGGAAAAATCAGAACGCTTCGCCCAAGCAGGATTTGACTTCACGAATCGCGTGTATGATTGGGGGAAGGCTACGGAAATTCTCGAAAACGCAATGAGCCAAGCCCTGTAAGGGCGACAGGATATTCAGCAGGCGACGTCAGTCCCTGCGCAATAAGCAAAACAAACACAATAATATATGGCACAAGTAGACGACAAAAAAATCATCTTCTCGATGGTAGGCGTGAGCAAAATCATCCCGCCGTCAAGACAAATCCTGAAAGACATCTACCTCTCCTTCTTCTATGGCGCAAAAATTGGCATCATCGGCCTGAACGGAGCGGGAAAATCGACCTTGCTGCGCATCATCGCGGGCAAGGAGAAATCGTATAACGGTCAAGTGGTGTTCTCACCGGGCTATTCCGTGGGAATGCTTGACCAGGAGCCGCAACTCGACGACAACAAGACCGTCCGCCAAGTGGTGGAAGAAGGCGTACAAGAGATTGTCGACATCCTCAAAGAATACGAGGAAATCAACAACAAGTTCGCTGAACCCGATGCCGACTTCGACAAACTGATTGCCCGTCAAGGCGAGTTGACCGAACTCATCGAGCAGCACGACGCTTGGGAACTCGACAGCAAGTTGGAACGCGCCATGGACGCCCTCAACTGTCCCGATGGCGACACACCCGTAAAGAATCTTTCCGGAGGTGAGCGTCGCCGCGTGGCTTTATGCAGATTGTTGTTACAAGAGCCCGACATCCTGCTCCTTGACGAGCCCACCAACCACCTCGATGCCGAGAGCATCCAATGGTTGGAGAGCCACTTGCAGCAATACAAAGGCACCGTCATCGCCGTCACCCACGACCGTTACTTCCTCGACCACGTGGCCGGCTGGATCCTCGAACTCGACCGTGGCGAAGGCATCCCGTGGAAGGGCAACTATTCCTCGTGGCTCAACCAAAAGACCGCCCGCCTCGCGATGGAAGAAAAAACCGAAAGCAAACGCCGCAAGACTCTCGAGCGCGAGCTGGAATGGGTGCGCATGGCCCCGAAAGCACGTCATGCCAAGGGCAAGGCGCGTTTGGAATCGTATGAGAAGATGCTCAACGAGGACGTGAAGGAAAAGGAAGAGAAACTCGAAATCTACATCCCTAACGGCGACCGACTTGGAACGAAAGTTATTGAAGCGCACGATGTCACAAAGGCTTACGGCGACAAGTTGTTGTTTGAAAACCTCAACTTCAGCCTGCCGCAAGGTGGTATCGTTGGTGTCATCGGTCCAAACGGCGCGGGCAAAACCACGCTGTTCCGCCTCATCATGGGATTGGAAAAGCCTGATTCAGGCACTTTCGAGGTTGGTGAAACGGTGAAAATCGGCTATGTCGACCAGCAACATGCCGACATTGACCCCGAGAAGACCGTTTGGGAGGTCATCAGCGGTGGTAATGAACTGATTCAGTTAGGCAAACGTAGCATGAACTCGCGTGCCTACGTCTCCCGCTTCAACTTCGGCGGCAACGACCAGCAGAAGAAGGCTGGTGTGCTGTCGGGCGGTGAGCGCAACCGTATGCACCTTGCCTTGACCTTGAAGCAAGAAGCCAACGTGCTCCTCCTCGACGAGCCCACCAACGACATCGACGTGAACACGCTCCGCGCCTTGGAGGAAGGTTTGGAGAACTTTGCGGGCTGCGCCGTCATCATCAGCCACGACCGCTGGTTCCTCGACCGCGTGGCCACCCACATCCTCGCCTTCGAGGGCAACTCACAAGTGTATTTCTTCGAGGGCAGCTACTCCGAATACGAGGAAAACAAGATGAAGCGCTTGGGCAATGTAGAGCCTAAACGATTCAGGTATAAAAAACTAAAGGAATAAAGTCGAAACGGGGTGTTGGTTTTGTTTCAATGCCCCGTTATTTTTTTCGCATATTTGCACCTATTTGAAATAAAGCAATTATCTTTGCCGCCTCAGAAACAATAACAAAAAACACTCAATATGAAAAGATTGACTTTGACCCTCTGCCTCCTCGCTGCCATCGGCAGCCTGATGGCTGGCCCTGTTGACCAACAAAAGGCCCAAAAACTAGGTGCCAAATTCCTGAGCACCACCGCTATCAGCCAGAAAAACGCTGATATTCAACTGAATTTAGTCTCGGCTGCTCTCGACCTGCAACGTTGCGGCACCGACTATTACGTTTTCAACGTCAAAAATGGCGAAGGCTTCGTCATCGTGGCTGGCGACGACCGCGTGAAACCCATCCTCGCCTATTCCACCACGGGCCAATACGACCCGCAAAATGTTTCGGAAGGCTTTGCGTTCACGCTGAACAGCTTCAGAGAAGAAATCCAATATGTTCGCGAACACAATCTCAGTGCCACGCCCGACATCGTTGCCGAATGGAAAATGGTGAACGAGACAGGTAGCCTCAACCGTGGCGGACAAACGCGCGCCGTAGTTGACCAACTCTGCCAAACCCTCTGGAATCAGAACTTCCCCTGGAACAGCCAATGCCCCGAAGATGAAGTAGGTAGCGGCGGTCATGTCTACGCTGGCTGCGTGGCTACAGCCATGGGTATGGTGATGAAATATTGGGAATGGCCTGCCCAAGGCGTAGGCTCACACTCCTACCACCCCCAAGGCTATCCGCAACAGAGCGCTAACTTCGGCGAAACCGAATATCATTTCGAACTGATGCCCAACACTTTGGACTCAACCAGCACCGAAGAGGAATACTTCGAAATAGCCCAACTCCTGCACCATCTTGGCATTTCCGTCGACATGCAGTATAGCGGCGAAGGTAGCGGTGCTTATTCCGAAGATGTGCCAGATGCCCTGCGTAACTATTTCCGCTATGACTGCGACAACCACATCACCAACTATAATTATTGGGGTTGGGGTGGCTACTCCAATGAAGAATGGGCTAACATGCTGAAAGAAGGTGGCTTGGACGAACTCATGCCCTTGTATTATAGCGGTCAAGATGATAACGGACATGGCGGTCACGCCTACGTTTGCGACGGCTACGACGAGAACGACTACTTCCACTTCAACTGGGGCTGGAGCGGTCGCGACAACGCCTGGTGCCCCATCGGTGCCCTCAACACAACGCGTTATGCCTTCAATACCTTCAATGGCTTCACAGGTCACATTGTCCCGAACAACGGCGAATACTACGCTCGTCCTGACAGCGTGCTGAACATGCAAACCGCCGAAATGTCCTCTTTAGATGGCGTCAGGCTCTCATGGACCAACCCAACCACCGACCTTAACGGCAACGACTTGACCAACATCGCCTCCGTCACCATCCGCCGCAACTTCGAGGTCATCGCCGAATTGACCGATGCCCAAGTGGGTGCCGACATGGCATACGATGACAATGGCCTCGAACCCGGCCTATACGAATACGCCATCTATGTGACCAATGAAGCCGGCATCAGCCGCACCACCTACCGCAAAATCCTGGTTGGCGAGAAGTGCAACGTTGTCTTCCGACTCCACGACGACGGTGAGGACGGCTGGAAAGGCGCCGCCATCAGCGTGACCTCCGAAAGCGGACAACGCATCGCCATCATCACGATGACCGAGGGTTCAGACCTGGTTGTTGACCTTCCTTTGCTGCGCGGCAACCTCAACTTCATCTGGAACCATGGCTGGTATCATGCCTACGAAGAATACGACACCGACTTTGAATGCTCCTTCACCATCCTCGACTATGAAGGCAACGAACTCTACACCTCTGCCGATCTCGAAGACGGCATTTTCATGACCTACGAAAACAACTGCGAAGAAGGTCCGTTGACCTGTTATCCCGTGCAGAACCTGCAAGGCGATTACCAATGGCACGATGACGAAGAGTATGGTGCCTATATCTCATGGGATCGCCCCGACATCACAGCCAACCTGCATCACTTCAAAGTGCTTCGCTCAACAGGAGTTTACAAGGACGAGGTACTCGTCGCTGAAATCCCTTACGATGGCAACAATAGCTACGAGTACTTCGACAATACATACGATTTGATTCAAAGCGAATTCGTCTACTACTCTGTCAACTGCGTTTATATCCGTGGAGAAGAGCAATGCGAATCGGAATGGTCGGATGTGGGGTTCTGGATCACCGATATCGAAGAGAATACCGATAAAAACATCGATGTCTACCCCAACCCAACCAACGGTCTGCTCAACATTGAAGGCCAAGGCACGATGCACATCACCGTGAGCAACCTCCTGGGACAAAAACTCATGGAGGCTGAAGCCGAAGGCAACACCACCCTCGATCTGAGCCGTTACGAATCGGGCATGTATCTCGTTCGCATTGAGATGGAGAATGGCGTAATGACACAAAAGGTGAATTTACGGAAATAAAGGTTTTGTTTTCATAAATAATGAAAGCCGCCTCGTAATATCGGGGCGGCTTTCTGTTCTGGCTTTGTAAGGCTGTCACATCGTGACAGCCGCTGTATGTCAAACCATCATCGGCTGCCGTGGTACGACAGCCCTACAAGCTTACCACTTCAAGATCTTCTTGAAATCGTATTCTTCAGGATTGGGCAGGTAAGCTTTAGCAGCTTCGTAATCGGCAGGCATAATGTATTGAAGACCGTCGTTGAAAATCAACTCGGCCTTCGGACCGTTCAGGTTGACCAAACGCGGCTTGATCTTGCCGTTCTCGTCCTCGACATCCTTCAGATAGAGCGGTTCAATCTCGCCCTTAGGATTGGCCGTGACCATAGCGCCACTTACGCCTTTATCGAAGAGTTTCTTCACGCCGTAGCCCAGCAATGAGCAATAGGTCAGGTCGTAGCCGTTAGGCTCGACGCAACGGATGCCGTAACCGATTTCGACCGGACGGCTCTTCACGTTGATGCCCAAAGCTTTCAGCCTTTGTTGCAGCAAAAGGTTGAAGATGTGAGCCTTACTGACGTTGCCTAATTCAGGATGGCCGTGCTCATCGTAGGTAAAGGCCACACCCGACTTCTCAATTTCCTCATCGCTCATGAAGTGGAACACACCTTCGCTGATGATGACCACGCCATAGTTGACACCCAACAGCTTACGTTTCACGATGGAGCTGACCACCAACTTGATGATGGCGTCAAAGGTAACAGCGGTCTTGTTGAACATCTCGGGGATGACCACCATCGGGCAATGGCAGGCCGAAGTCATACCGAAAGCCAAGTGACCGGCTTCACGACCCATGGCCGACACCACAAACCAGTTGCCGCTGGTGCGGGCGTCTTCGTAGATGGTCTGCACCAAATGCACGGCGGCATCCTTGGCGGAGTAATAGCCGAAGGTGGGGCTACCCTCAGGCAACGGAAGGTCGTTGTCGATGGTCTTTGGCACGTGGATGTTTTGGATGGGGAAGCCACTGCTGGCCAAAAACTTCGAGATGCGGTTGGCCGTCGAAGCGGTGTCGTCGCCGCCGATGGTAACCAACAACTTGATGTTGTTCTTGACAAAGAACTCGGTGTTAAACTCCTCATTTTTCGGTTTGTAACGGCTCATCTTCAAGGCTGAACCGCCCTGCTTCAGAATGGCATCGGCATAGAGGAAGTCCATCTCAACCACATCGGGATTGGGCTTGAAGAGGTTCTTGTAGCCGTCGTTGAGGCCGAGTACGCGATAACCGTCCTTGAGGAAGGTCTTAGCCACGGTACTGATAACCGTGTTGATTCCGGGTGCCGGACCACCGCCGGCGAGAATTACGATGCTTTCTTTCATATTTTCGGATTTAAAGATTTAAAGATTCAAAATTCATTTATTTAGATTCCCTTCGGGAATGGAGCTTATGTCAGTGTTTCAAGCGGCGGTAGTAACATTTACCGGATAATAACTGGCTCTGCCGCCGCTTGGAACTATAAGTACCCTCCATTCCCGAAGGGGAATCTCCTATTCTATCACCAATTCATCACAGAAAATCCAAGCCTTTTGGCCGGCACCGACATGACCCTCAGGGCAGGTGCCGATGGTCTTGGCCACCATCTTCACATAACGCGCATTGGTACGCGGACGCACCTCCATCTCTTGAATAAAGGCGCCGTCTGCATCTTGAGGCACGTCGTTCTTCACCTTACCTACGCTGCGGAAATTCTTGCCATCATCGCTGACGAAATACTCCACCTCCGTCGGCATCCAAATCCAAGAGTAGATCTCTTGTAAGAAGCTGCCTGCCAAACGGTTGATGCGTTTCGAAACGCCCAAGTCGACCGTAGCGATAAGGTCGACACCATAATAGCCCTGCCACGAACCAGTGCGGAAGTTCTCGCCACCACGCTGATGGTCGATGAGCGCCTTGAGGCCACCAGCCTCATATTGCTCATTATACTTGTTCTCCAACTTCACGCTATGGCGCGCATCGATAAGATAGTATTGGGCGTCAATCACTTGACTCCAGCGTCCATCCTGCAAAGCGGCAGCCCGCACCACTGCGTTCTGCTTCAAGCAGATGGGGCTCTCGTACAAGAAAGCGGTATCCGAAGGTTCAGTGCCGTCCAAGGTGTAATAGATCTTGGCACCCTCAACAGGATGGCTCATGCTGACCATCAGGCTGTCGAAGAAGGTGTCGGACAAGGCATTGATGGTCGGGACGATAACGACGGATTCGCTTGGAACACGCACCACGGGGCAATTCTCAGGTTTTGTAGCCCATGCGGAATTGATATCGTTGGTCATGGTGAACTCCAATTCGCCGCCATTAAACACCTCGTCGAACGTGATGTAACTACGCTCCAATGGTTTTCCATTCAGCTTCACCGATGCCACATAGCAGTTCGTATTGCTCAGGTTCTTGGCAATCACCTTAAACTGTTTGCCGTTTTCAAAGGTCAGCCTTAAGTTCTCGAAACGGGGCAAACCCAGCACATAATATCCCGAAGCGGGTGTGGCAGGATAGAAGCCCATAGCCGACAACACGCCCCACGCCGACATCTGGCCGCAGTCTTCATTGCCTGCGTAACCATCGCGACGGTCGGTGTAAAAGTCATCCATCACCTTTTTCACGTAGTACTGCGTCTTGGTGGGCTGACCTACGAAGTTGTACATATACACGGTATTGTGGCTCGGTTCGTTGCCATGCGCATACTGGCCGATAAGGCCGGTGATGTCGGGTTGCACCCTACCCGTAAGGTCGGTAGGTGCGTTGAACAGCGCGTCAAGCTTCGCGCCGTAAGCATTCCAGCCGCCCATCAGGTCGATGTGGCCGTTGATATCCTGAGGAACAAAGAAACCATATTGATAGGAGTTGGCTTCCGTCAATGTGAAATTAACCTGTGCGGGATCGAAGGGGCGCGTCCAGCCACCGTTTCTACGGCCTTGGAAGAACTGATTCTCTGGATTGTAGATATTCTTGTAGTTTTGAGCACGGGCATAGAATTCCTTGGCAATATCGGCCATGCCCATGTCTTCTGCCATACGGGCCACACACCAGTCGTCGTAGGCATATTCCAAGGTCTTGGAAACAGCCTCGCCTTCCACCTCAATCGGGATGTAGCCATATTTCATGTAAGCTCCCATACCGCGGAAGTCGTCTCTCGACGAATTGACCATGGCTTCCAAAGCTTTCTCTGTATCGAAGTCGCGAATGCCTGCAAAATAGGCGTCGGCGATGACGGGGATGGCATGATTGCCAATCATACAGTAGGTCTCATTGGCGGCCAGTTCCCAGATGGGCAGCATGTGGTGTGGGTTGGTCTCGTATTTATTTATAAAGGTGTTGATGAAGTCCAAAGTGCGTTCGCGTTGCATCAGGCTGAAGAGTGGATGCAAGCTGCGGAAGGTGTCCCACAGCGAAAAAACGGTGTAGACCGGTCTCTCTGACTTGTAGACTTTCAAGTCATGGGCGCGATAGCGGCCGTCGGCATCGCTGAAGAGGTTGGGCGCGACCATGCAGTGATACAAAGCCGTGTAGAACACCGTCTTGTTCGACTCGTTGGAGTCGCTCACCTCATAACGGAGCAATTCCTTGTTCCATTTGTCGTAGGCCTTTTTCTTCAGCGCATCGAAGTCAAAATCGTTCTCGGCAAGCTCGGCCTTGAGGTTGTTTTTCGCCCCTTCCACGTCGACAGCGGAGATGGCGATGCGCATCACCAGTTGCTCATTGGCCGCTGTATTGAAGTCGAAATATGCTTTGATGTGTTCACCTTCTATCCTATTGGCTTTCACACTGTCAGGCTCGGTCTTAAGTGAGTCGGCCATATTAATAAAGGTATAGTCAGTGAAAGGTTGGGAGAACTCGGCATAGAAATAGAGGTATTGCTCACGAGCCCAGTCACGGGTGCGGCGGAAACCGCTGATGGCATTCGGGCCTTCCACCTGAAGATTGGCCTCATACACAAACTCATCGTTGACGCCTTCCACCATATCCAACAGCAAATGGGCATCATTGCTTTGCGGGAAGGTGCAGCGCATCATGCCCACACGGTCGCCGGCGGTGAGTTCCACCTTAGTATTATAGTCATCAAGAAGGACGGCATAATAGCCAGCCTTGGCGTCCTCGTTCTCATGCTTGAATGCTGAACGATAGCCCGAAGCGGTGTTTTCCTCAACACCTTTATCAAGTTTTACTTCACCCACAATAGGCATGAAGCGGAAGTCGCCGTAGTCAGAGCAGCCCGTGCCGCTGAGGTGGGTGGTGCTGAAGCCGAGGATGGTGTGGTCGGAGGTGTGGTAGCCCGAGCAGCCGTCCCAGTCGTTCATGCGAGTGTCGGGGCTGAACTGCACCATGCCGAAGGGCACCGTAGCGCCCGGGAAGGTATGGCCGTGTCCGCCAGTCCCGATGAACGGGTCAACGTAAGCGGCTGCATCAGTAACATAGTCGGCCTTGGGCTGCATCGTGCATGCGCCAAGTGTCAAGAGCAGAATAGGTAATAAAATTTTCTTCATATCGATTCAATTTTGAGGGTGTAAAGATAGAACAATTATTTATGCAATGGGACAAATTGAATAAAAAATTGCCACTTTAACCATTGTATTTACCAAAATGTTTATATTTGCAGCCCAAATGAAGAGACTTATCACAATTTATAATTACTAATTTAATCAACAAACATCATGAAGAAAGTTTTATTCATGTCACTCGCAATGGCCGTCGCAATGACCGGCTTTGCACAGAGAAACGCCCGTGATGCCAAGAACATCAGCACCACGGCTCAGAAGCCCAGCGCAGTCCGCCAAATCGACGGCTCTGCCGCTCAAGGTATCCAGTTCAACATGGCTCCGAACATGGTCAATGCTACCAGAGATAGCGAAAACTACCAAGAGTTCAATGCCATGACCACCAACTACGACTTGCAGTCCAACTCCGCCCTCGGCAACCGTATCGCCGTGTGGCCCGACGGCTGCGCTTCCTTCACTGCCACCTGGGATCACTCACAAAACACCGGTTTCCCGGATCGTGGTACTGGTTACAACTTCTACACCCCCGACACCAAAGGCATGGGTGAAGAACCCGAAGTCCGTCAAGAACCCATGAAGTCAGGTTGGCCGAGCATCGCCGCTTGCGGTGAAGGCGAAATCCTCGCTTCACACGCTACTGGCGTCAACGTTTACTACCGTCCCACCAAGGGCGAAGGCGAATGGACGCTCCTCAAGAACTGGGGTGCTGACTACGGTAGCCCCACTTGGCCGAGAGTAATCTGCAGCGGTCCCGACGACCAATATGTGCATGTTGTGTTCGCCAAGCAGATTTCTTTGGGCGATGGTTATGACAACCACATTTACTATGTCCGTTCCACCGACCGTGGCCAGACCTGGAGCGAAATGATTGATTTCCCCGGCGTTGACAACGAGGCCGAAGGCGAGTATCGTAACCAACTCAGCGCCGACGACTACGTGATGGCCGCCAATGGCGACAATGTTGCTGTCATGTTTGAGGGTTACACCACCGAGGTGTTCTACATGATCTCTCACGACAACGGTGAGACCTGGGAACGCCAAATCATTGCCCCCTATGCCATCGCAGGTGAAGACGGTGAACCCGTCCACGCTATCAACTTCGATGACTATCCGGAAGGCATGACCGATTCAATCGTCACCTCCGACAATTCGCACAGCATTACCATTGACAACAATGGCACGGTCCACGCAGCATTCGCCCTTCTTCGTTGGAGAGTTTCCGATGCCGACCCCTACAACTCATGGCCTGGCTATAGCT
>JAEEGK010002004.1_pt1 | contig 51103 bp, 49 predicted proteins | sample 8958771 | NCBI WGS metagenome assembly JAEEGK01 (sample SAMN16246547, study PRJNA631951) | gut metagenome | biome: gut microbiome; feature: rumen; material: SC-attached | host: Bos | place: Iran: Karaj | collected 2018-10 | reverse complement strand
AAAGCGTCAACCAGAACCGTCACCGTTGACTCTCAAACCGCGACCCACTTTGTTGGGCTCGCGGTTTGTAAAAAGACGCAAAAAATGAGTCAACGAGAACCGTCCCCGTTGACTCATTTTTCTGGATCAGCTTCCGTGGGTGCGTATGACGTCGGCCCAGGCGCGGTATCCGTCGGCGGACAGATGGGGCGAGCCGTCCCAGCCCGCGTAGGCGGAGGGCAGATAACCGTCCGCGCCGCACAGAGGCTCGCAGCAGTCGAGATAGCGGCACTCCTTCTCGCGGCACATTTCGTACAGAGCGCCGTTGAAGGAACGTATCTTCGACATGGTGAAATAGCCGCCTCCGCTGACGGAGGCCGTCACGGGGGTGAGGGCCATGACGTATATCTCGGCGTCCGGCATGGCGGCGCGGACGGCGTCGATGACGTCCGAATAGGCCGCGGTGAATTTCTCCTCGGTCAGATATATCTCGTTTATGCCGTATTCTATGTACACTCTGTCAAAGCGCTCCTTCAGCAGGCGGTCGAAGCAGCGGGAAGAGTCGTAGCCGTTCGGGGACAGGACGGTGGTGCTTTGATAGGCGAAAAAGCTCATGTATTCCATGCCGGAATACAGCTGCATGCCCTGGACGAGGGAATTGCCGAGCATCGCGGAGGAGGAAAAAACGCCGTCGTCCGATGCGGGTATCACTTTTACCTCGGGATAGGGAGGCGCGGTCAGAGTCAGACTGCGGCGCATGGGCGCCGAAACCACGCGGGCGAGCAGCGCCGCGACGTCGCAGCGGCGTATGAAACTGTCCGGCTCGAAGCTGCCCGCCGCGTCGCTGCCGGTAAGCACCCCGGCGCGGTAGAGCAGATATATTTCCTCCGCGCCCTCGTCGGAGAGCTTCACGTCCGGTATCATCCCGTTTTCGACGCGGTTTATCTCCCGAAACGCCTCGGCGGGAAGAGAGTCGGCGAGGATCGTCGCTACCAGGCGTCTCGTCGCGTACCCGTTCGGCTCGAGCGCGTCCGGCAGGGAAACGCCGACGCTGCGCAGACGGTCGAAATATACGCCGTACCAGGGATCCGTCTGCTCGAAGTCCGCGCTTCCGCCGGAATATACGGCGTTCAGCCTGGCCGCTATGGCCGCGATCTGGGCGACGGTGATGCTGCCGTCCGGGTCAAAGCCGCCGTCGTCGGAGCCTATCATCAGGCCGAGAGAGCATACGGCGGAAACGCTGTCGTGATACCAGGCGGTGGGCTCGACGTCGTCGAATACCTCATAGGCGCTGAACGGCCCGACGACGAAATTGTCGAGCCCGCCGTCCGCGGAGGCGGACAGGGAAAGCAGCACCGCGAGCAATAAGAAAAGAAAAACCGCCGTGATCGTCTTTTTCATGCTTTCAACTCCGTGATCATACTGAGGAGCGCTGCCGCGTTGCCGGAGCATATCGCGGACGTCTCGCTTTCGGACAGCCCGAGAGAACCGAGCAGACGCAGCTCCTGCGCCGGGGAATGCCAGGGACAGTCGGAGCCGAAGAGTATCCTGTCGACTCCGTGCTTTTCGATTATCTTCGCCGCGGTGGGCCGCGCTATGGCTCCGTACCCGAAGGAAGTGTCTATATACAGCTGCGGCAGACCGCAGAGCTTGTCCAGAACGCCCTCCGCGCAGGAAAGCCCGCCCCAGTGTGAGGCTATGAAGGGCGAGTCGACCCGGCGCAGCGCGCGGGCGATCATATCGGGCATGGCCATGTACGGCGGGGCAAAGCCGAAGTCGAAGCCGGCGTGTATCATTATTATCAGCCCGAGCTCGGCTATCCTGCGGTAGATGGGGCGCATGAGCTCGTCGTCGACGGCGACGCCCTGATAGTCAAAATGGAATTTCACGCCCTTCAGTCCCAGGGCCTTTATGCGGTCGAGCTCGTCAAGGGCGTTTTTCGCCCGGGGATAGACCGAGCCGAAGGCGATCACGTCGTCCCGCTCGTTCATCTCCGCGGCGAAATCGTTTACCGCGCGCATCTGATGCTCGTTGGTGGCTATGTTGAGCACGGCGAAGCGGTCCACGCCCTGCGCGTGCATGAAGGAGGCCAGGCCGCCGAGAGTGCCGTCGGTATGCGGCTCTATGCCGCCCGCCGCCGTGCTGAGCCCGGCCACGGCCTTAGCGGCGATGCGGTCGGGAAAGCAATGCGTATGCATGTCGATGATCATTTTCTTCTCCTGTACGGGGCTTGAAAAAAGAGAAACGGGGGCCATTGCAAAATCTGCAACAGCCCCGATGTGAGAACGTTTCGGGGGATCAGGCGTCGGATCCGACCGGGCGGACGGTGATATTGAGCTCGTCGAGCTGCTTCTGCTCCACCGCGGAGGGCGCGCCCATGAGCAGGTCCTGAGCGTTCTTGTTCATGGGGAAGGGTATGACCTCGCGGATGGAGCTTTCGCCCGCCAGGAGCATAACCATACGGTCAACGCCCGGAGCTATGCCCGCGTGAGGCGGAGCGCCGTAGCAGAAAGCGTTGTACATGGCGGGGAAGCGGGCCTTCACGTCCTCCTCGCCGAGGCGGACCATTTCGAAGGCCTTGACCATTATATCGGGATCGTGGTTCCTCACGGCGCCGGAGGAAAGCTCGACGCCGTTGCAGACCAGGTCGTACTGATAGGCGTAAATGTCGAGGGGGTCTATCTCTCCGCGCTCCGCCTTGAGCAGTATTTCGAGGCCGCCGTTGGGCATGGAGAAGGGGTTATGGCAGAACTCGAGCTGGCCGGACTCCTCGCCTATCTCGAACATGGGGAAATCCACTATCCAGCAGAATTCGTAGCGCTCGGCGTCCATGTGTCCGGGCACCGCCGCGCCGGCAAGCTTGAGCATGACGCCGGCGGTCTTCTGAGCCTCGGCGCGGGTGCCGGCGGAAATGAGGACCAGACACTCGGGGCTGAGGTCCAGCAGGGAGCGCAGCGCGTCCTCCCGGCCTGCGAAGAACTTGCTCACCCCGCCCGTGAAAGCGCCCGTTTCGTCCGTGCGGAGCCAATAGGGCGTTCTGCCCGCCTGGACGGCGACGTCGGCGCAGAGCTTGTCGATCTGCTTGCGGGTAAGGCCGCAGCCGGATACGCGCACCGCCTTGACGGTCTTGCCCTCGAAGGGCTCGAAGCCGCAGCCCTGCACGAGCTCGCTTATGTCCTCCACCGTGAGGTCTATGCGCAGGTCGGGCTTGTCCGAGCCGTATTTCTCCATCGCGTCGTTGTAGGAGATGCGGCGGAAGGGCGCGGAGGAGGCGACGTCGTATGTGCCGTATTCGGCGAATATCGGAGGCAGCACGTCCTCGAGAACGGCGAATACGTCGTCCTGAGTGGCGAAGGCCATCTCCATATCGAGCTGATAGAATTCTCCCGGCGAGCGGTCGCCGCGGGCGTCCTCGTCGCGGAAGCAGGGGGCGATCTGGAAGTAGCGGTCGAAGCCGGAGGTCATGAGCAGCTGCTTGAACTGCTGCGGGGCCTGGGGCAGGGCGTAGAACTTGCCCGGATGCTTGCGCGCGGGAACGAGATAGTCCCGGGCGCCCTCGGGGCTGGACGCGGTGAGTATGGGCGTGGTTATCTCGAGAAAGCCGTGCTCGGTCATCGCCTGCCTCAGAGCGTAGACGACCTTGCTGCGGAGAATGATATTGTTCTTGACCGCGGGGTTGCGCAGGTCGAGATAGCGGTATTTCAGGCGCGCGCTTTCGTCGGCCTCGCGGCTGCGGTTTATCTCAAAGGGCAGCTCGTTGTAGCGGCAGCGGCCCAGCAGCTCGATCTTATCCGGCACTATCTCTATATCGCCCGTGGGGAGCTTGGGGTTTTTGGCGGCGCGCTCGCGCACCGTGCCCTCCACGGATACGACGGACTCCTTGGTTATGCCCTTGAGTATGCTCATCATCTCGGCGTTTTCCACCACGACCTGGGTGACGCCGTAAAAATCGCGGATGACCGCAAAGGCGAAATTGCTGCCCACCTCGCGGACGTTTTCAAGCCAGCCGGCTATGGTCACGTGCCGTCCGGCGTCTTCGGCGCGGAGCGCGCCGCAGGTATGTGTGCGTGACTGTGTCATATGCTTGCCTCCGGGGATGTCATTTATATTATTTGTTTATCTGCCGTGATATTTTACCGCGTCGGCTATCGCCTCGGGGGTGAGAGCGCAGGTATTAAGAGCGCCGGACGCCATATCCTTTAGCATGGCCTCGCCGCTGTCAAGCTCGCTCTGCCCGACGACCACGGTGAAGCGGGCGTTCTTGCCGGCGTATTTCATCTGCGCCTTGAGGCTGCGGCCCATAAGGTCGCATTCCGCGGAAACGCCGAGACGGCGCAGGGAATTGACGAGCGCGGAAACGGCGGCGAGGGCCTCGCCGCTCTGACAGGCGACGAAGACCGAAACGGTCTGCGGCCGGGGAATGACTACGCCCTCCGCCTCCATGACCAGCAGCATGCGCTCTATGCCGCTGCCGAAGCCGAGAGCCGGGGTCGGCGCGCCGCCGAGCTGCGACACGAGGCCGTCGTAGCGGCCGCCGCCTATCACGGTGCCCTGGGCGCCTATGGCGGAGGAGACGAATTCAAATACGGTGCGGGAGTAGTAGTCGAGGCCGCGCACTATGCGGGGATTGACCGTGAAGGCGATCCCGTGGGCCGAAAGCAGGCTCTGAAGGGTCTCGAAATGCCCGCGGCACTCGGGGCAGAGATAGTCCGTAACGAGCGGGGCGTCGGCCGCGGCCGCGCGGCAGGGCTCGCTCTTGCAGTCGAGTATGCGCATGGGATTGCGCTCAAGCCTGTCGCGGCAGGTATCGCACAGCTCGCCGGAGCGGGCGCGGAAATAGTCCTTGAGCGCCGCGTGATACGCCGGGCGGCATTCGGAGCAGCCTATGCTGTTTATCTCCAGCGACACGTTCTTCACGCCGAGGCGGCGCAGATATTCGGCCGCGAGAGATATTATCTCGGCGTCGGCCTCCGGCCTTTCGGAGCCGAAGCATTCCACACCGAACTGATGATGCTCCCTCAGCCTGCCGGCCTGGGGCTTTTCGTAACGGAAGTTGGGGACGATGTAGTACATCTTGGCGGGCAGGCCCGAGGCGTATACGGAGTTTTCCAGATAACTGCGCACAACCGAGGCAGTGCCCTCGGGACGCAGGGATATCGAGCGGCCGCCCTTGTCGGTGAAGGTATACATCTCCTTCTGCACCACGTCGGTGGTGTCGCCCACGCCGCGTATGAAGAGCTCGGTATGCTCAAAAGTCGGAAAGCGGATCTCGGAAAAACCGAAATCCGCGGCGACCGACCTCGCGGTGTTCTCCACAAAATGCCATTTATAGCTCTCGGACGGCACCACGTCGCGGGTGCCGCGGGGAGCGCTGATAAGAACAGACATGTCAGATACTCACTTCTTTTTGGGATTTATTATATCGCGCCAGGCCAGGTCTCCGCGCTGGAGGCCGAGAATGAGGACCTCGGCGGTGGCGACGTTGGAGGCGAAGGGTATGCTGTGCTGATCGCACAGACGCCCGATGAGGGTAAGATCGTCGACGTATTCGGGGGCCTGGGGATCCGCGAAAAACAGGACGAGGTCGATCTCGTTGTACGCGATCCTCGCGCCTATCTGCTGCACGCCGCCCTGACGGCGGGACATGTAGTTTTTTACCTCCAGACCCGTGGCGTCCGTGACCATACGGCCGGTGGCCGCGGTGGAGCAGATAGAATGAAGCGCAAAAATACCGCAGTACGCTATGCAGAACTGTACCATGAGCTCCCGCTTGTTGTCATGGGCCAAAATGGCAATATTCACTTTCGTTTCATCCTTTCATTCGGAGGTTTATTTTACGGGGATCTTTTTCCCGAGTATGCGCATGGCTATGCGCCTGTACGCTTCGGCGGCCTGTCCCTTGCCCCAGAGAGAGAGCGGCCGCTCGTTCATCGCGGCGAGGATGACGTTCCTGTCGTCGGGAACGTAGCCCAGCAGCCGGGCGCCTATGCTGTCTATCGCGTCGTCCAGCGTGGCTCCGGAGGAGCGCAGCACGCCGCGCCTGACGCGGTTTATTATCAGCCGGCATTCCTTTATCCCCAGCGCTGACAGCTCCTGCACCACGCGGCCGCTGTCGCGGCAGCTGGACGGATCCGAGGCCGAAACGATGATCGCGCCGTCGGCGCCGGCGCAGGCTTCCCTGAAGCCGAAGCCTATGCCCGCGGGGCAGTCAATGATGCAGTGGTCGTAACTGCCCTTGACCTGCGCTATGAGCTCCGGCAGACCCGTCTCGCCCTGCTCCACCGGCGCGGAGAGGAGATAAAGACCCGGTATGTCGGGATGGGCGGAAACGGCCTGATCGACTCCGCAGCGTCCGGCCAGAACGTCGCCGTAGTCATAGGCGGAGGCGCACGAAGCCATGCCGAGGCAGAGATCGAGATTTTTCAGCCCGGCGTCCGCGTCCACGCAAAGCACGCTGCGGCCCGCGGCGGCCAGGTATTCCGCGATCGCCGCGGAGGAGGTGGTCTTGCCGGTGCCTCCCTTGCCGGATGTGATCACTGTGGCAGTACCCATTACGCATATCCTGTTCCGGTGTTGTTTTCGCGGCAGTCCGGCGTATTTCCGACGGCTGACGGAGCCGCGATGAAATTTATTACAATATTATAATACGGATTATTTGAATTGACAAGCGGTATCGCGCGATTATTCGCCGCTGCGCGCCGTTTGGACGGTTTCTTCGTTTTCCCCGCGCCCGGCGAACCAGCAGTCGAATATCTCTGCGGCTACCTCGGCGAGACCGGAACCGGAGCCGCCCTTCTCCGCAACGACCGCCAAGGCGATCTCGGGGTCTTCGAAGGGGGCGAAGGCGATGAACACGGCGTTGTTTTCGCTGTCCGCGGCGATCTGGGCGGTGCCGGTCTTGGCGCATACCTCTATGGGGTAATTTCCGAAAACGTAGGCCGCGGTGCCGTATTTCGCGGCCATATTCATGCCCTCGGCGATCACGCGGAGGTTTTCCGGGTCCGCCTCCACCGTGCTGAGGACCTCCGGAGCATAGGTCAGCAGAGGCCTTTCCGAGCCCCTCGGAACGACGGAGGAGAGTATATGCGAGGCGTAGCGCTCGCCGCCCGAGGCTATGGCGGCGGCATAGCCGGCAAGCTGGAGGGGCGTGAAAAGATTGTACGACTGGCCTATGGACGCCTGGAAGGTATCGCCCACGTACCATTCCTCCCCCGTGGCCGAACGCTTGTATTCGGGAGAGGCGAGGACGCCGCGGTCCTCGTACAGCTCTATCCCGGTGGGCTGACCGAGGCCGAAAGCTTCGGCGTATCTGTCTATGCCGTCGATGCCCAGCTCGCGGCCGACGGTATAGAAAAAGTAATTGCAGGAATGCTGCAGGGCCTCGCGGACGTCGATATAGCCGTGGGAGCCGGGATAGGCCCAGCAGGTGTAGGTGTAGCCGCTGTACTCGGTGATGATGCCGCGGTCGTATATCTTTTCGTCGGGAGTGATCACGCCCTCCTGCAGGGCGGCCGTGCCCGTTACCATCTTGAAGGTGGAGCCGGGAGCGTAGCGCCCCTGGGTGGCTCTGTTGAAGAGAGGGGAAAGAGGGTCGCTTATCAGCGCGGAATAGTTTTCGATAAGACTGCCGGCGGGATATCCCGGATACGACGCCATGGCGAGCACGTCGCCGCTGCCTACCTCCAGCACGACCGCCGCGCCTCCCTCGGCGGGTATGAATTCCTCGCCGCTTTTCAGGGAGGCCTGTCTTTCCGCGTTCGTTTTTTCTATGCGCGCGGCAAGGGCGCGCTCGGCTGTCTGCTGGAGCTCAAGGTCCAGCGTGAGCGCCACCGTGGCGCCGGCCCTGGGCGCGGAGGAATAATACGACGCGCTTATTTTCCCGTCGGTATACTCGGTGACGCGCCGGCCGTCCTCGCCGCGCAGGAACTGCTCAAAGAGCTTTTCCGCGCCGTCCCTGCCCACGAGAGCGTCCATCGGGTAGCCGAGAGGGCCGTAAACGGCGTATTCCTCGGAGCTCATCGGCCCGATGCAGCCCAGCACGTGCGCCGCGCTCTCGGTGGCGTAGACCCTGACGGGGACCGTCACCACGGAAAGGCCGGGAAAAGCGCGCTCGGACACGGCGGAGATAAGGTCGGTGCCCACGTCCGCGGCAAAGATATAGTCCGGGCCGCCGAAGAGCGTGCGCATCTCAAGCTCCCAGCGTACCCCGGCGGCGAGACGGGCCTGCCTGTCGGTAAAGTCGGAGGGGACGGAATAATGCTCGCGGAAGTAGGCCATCAGCTCTTCCGCGGAGGGCTCGCCCAGAGAGAAATGGGCAAAATACGCTTCCAGCGGGGAAACGTCAGAAGTATATTCGAAGGGAGCGTTCAGACTGACCGGGAGCGTATCCGTATACGGGACGCCGTAGCCGCCGACGCAGTCTATGAGCTCAAGCAGGGAGCCGTTGGGATCGGGCGAGGAGGTGAGCAGGACGCGGTCCAGCGTGATGCAGCGGCTGTCGGCCGTGGTGGCGAGAAGCCTGCCCTTGCGGTCGGTGATGTCGCCGCGGGCTGCCGCGACGGAGGTGAATACCCGGTGGACGTCGTGAGCCTCGCTCATGAACTTGTCCCTGTTGAGTATCTGCAGATTATACAGCGTCAGTATGCACACGCTGCCCAGCAGCAGCGGAAGCGCGGCGAGCAGAGCCATTCTGAAGGGCTTTACGAATTTGTCTTTCATGTCTGATTTTTGATCCTCGCGTGTCTGACGACAAGATAGACCGGTATCATGAACGCCAGCGAATACAGAGTCTGGATAAGGCCGATGAGCACCGTGGGCGCCACCCGGCTGCCGAAAAAGAAAATATACTTGAACGACTGCATGAACGCCGTGAGCAGCATGCAGAAGATCGAGAGAACGAAAAATGACGGGAAGCCCCGGGAAAGGAAGAATTCTCCCAGAAAGCCGCAGAAGAAGCCCAGCGCGGTGAGGTACAGCGTGAAGGACAGCCCCGATCCGCCGAGGGAGCAGTCGCACAGCACCCCGGCGGCAAGGCCCCAGCAGCCGCCGCTGAGTCCGCCGAAAAACAGCCCCGTGCATATCGCGAACAGAGGCAGCGGAAGAGGACACGCCCCCCATATACGCAGGCGGGAAAAGACCGCGCTTTGGAGAAAGTACAGTATCAGCAGCAGACCCAGGCGGGTAAGCAGACTTTTTGTCCGTTCAGCGTTCAATGCTTTCATCACTGCTCCGTATCACGAAAACCTGATCCAGCGCGGCAAGGTCCGCGGCAGGCCGTATCACTCCGTAGTCGGCGTAGCCCGCCCGGTCCGGAAGCACCTCGACCACCGTGCCGACGGTGAGCCCGGAGGGGTATACGCCTCCCGCGCCGGAGGTTATCACGGTGTCGCCTGCCCTCATCGGCTGCCCGCCCTCGGAATAATCCATGCGCAGCGTCCCGTCGGGCAGCAGAGAGAAATCTCCGCGCGCCACGGCCTTGACGCCGCTGCCGGCGATATATACTCCCACGGCGCTCTGCGGGCTCGTGATCGCCGTGACGGTCGCCGAGTGCAGGCCGGCGTCGGTCACGCTGCCGACGACGAAGCCGTGCTCGGTAACTACGCAGTCGCCCTTGCTTATGCCCGCGCGCGTGCCCTTGTTTACGGTGAAGGAGGGCGACCAGCTGTCGGCGGTCCAGGCGGTGAGCCTGACGTCGACGTACTCAAAATCCGCGTTTTCCTCGCTCAGCTTCAGAAGGCTGCGGAGACGCTCGTTTTCCTCTCCCGCCGAGGCGAGAGAATCCAGCTCCAGCTCCAGTTCGGCTATCCTCGCCCTGAGGCGCGCGTTTTCCTCCTCGAGCAGGTCCCGGTCGTGCATATATCCGTACAGCCGCTCCAGCTCCGCCACCCCGCGGCTGAGCAGCCGCTGAACGGGCGCGGTCACGCCGCGGAGAGGGAATATGCCCGCTCCGCCGAGAGTCCAGCTCGCGCAGATAAGGAAAAGCACCGCCGCGAGCACTATCGCCACGGTCTTTCCCGCTTTCTTGAAAAAGCTTTTCATATCGCCTCTTCGCCGAGCTCGGCCAGAAGCCGTCCGAGACGGCATACCGGCAGTCCGACAACGTTCCAGAATTCGCCGTCCACGCGCTCGACGAACAGAGCGGCCATGTCCTGAGCGCCGTAAGCCCCGGCCTTGTCCAGAGGCTGGCCGGAGGCGACGTAGGCGTCGATCTCGCGGGGGGAGAGCTCCCTGAACCATACGTCGGTGGCGGCGCAGTCGGATACGCGCTCGCCGCCGCGGATAAGGGCGACGCCGGTATATACCGTGTGCCGCCGCCCGGAAAGCTCGCCGAGCATGCGCTTCGCGTCCTCGGGGCCGGAGGGCTTTTCGAGTATGCGTCCGTCGAGGCAGACTACCGTGTCCGCGGCTATTACGAGACAGTCCCCGCCGACAGACGGAGCGACGCTCTCAGCCTTGCGCATGGCTATATATTTCACCGCCTCGTCGGGAGGCATGGACGCGGGATAATCGGCCTCGCTCGAAGCGGGCATGACCGAGAATTCTTCTATACCTATCATTTTCAGCAGCTCGCGCCTGCGGGGAGAGGCGGAGGCCAGTACGATCCTGCTTTTCATCGGGGCTTGCCTTTCGAATACCGTAAAATATCAAAGCGCTTATACAGACAAAAGTATATCATATCCGGCCGCTCTTGCAAACATGAAAAGAAGCGAAAAAGAAACGCGGGTTCCGTATTGATATATCGGCGCGCGCTATGATAATATACATATACGTCCTCCGCCCGGCGGAGACGGAGCATCGCAGACCGTACCGAAACGAAAGGAGCGCCCGACGTGAGCAAAAGCGAATACATACTGCCCGTGACGGAGACCGTGTCCATGACGCAGGCGGCGGCAGACGCGCTGATAGCTTCCGGACGCGGCGAAGCGGCGCTGCTGTACATATACATACTGCGCAATAACGGCTATTTCAGCGAAGACGCCGCTTTGGAAAAACTCGGGCGGGCTTTCCCGCTGGCGGAGGCGGCGGCGCAGCTGGAAAGCCTGGGGCTGATAACCGCGCCCGGCGTAAGCGCCCGCGGGAGCGAAGCGAAAAAAAGCCCGGAGCGCTCCGGCGCGCCGTTGGAAAGAGAGGACGCTCCGCCTCAGTACACCGCCGAGGACATCAGACGCGGAGCGGACGCGGACCCTGCTTTTGCCGCTTTGATAAACGAGGTGCAGCAGCGGCTGGGCAAGATGCTCTCCGGCGCGGACCTCATGATACTGTACGGGATATACGATTATCTCGGCCTGCCTCCCGAGGTGACGCTGATTTTGCTTTCCTACTGCATAGAAGAGCAGGAGAGGCGCCTGGGCGAGGGAAGGAGGCCCACCATGCGCATGGTGGAAAAGGAAGCGTATTTCTGGGCCCGCAGCGATATATTCACTCTCGACGCCGCGGAGGAATACATAAAGAAAAAGAACGAGCGCAGAAAAAGCAGCTATGAGATAAGAAACCTGCTCGGCATCAAAAATCACAAGCTGTCGGCCACCGAGGAAAAATACATAATGTCCTGGCTGGAGATGGGCTTTTCGTCTCAGGCCATAGCCATGGCGTATGACAGAACGGTGCTGAACAAAAAGGAGCTTGTCTGGCCGTACATGAACCGCATCATGGAAAGCTGGCACAAAAAGGGCCTGCACAGCGCTGAGGAGATAGAGGCGGGAGACCGCAGGGCCGCTCCGCCGCGCGACCGGAACTCCGGCGCGCCGACAGACGCGGAATATGAGCGGATGCGGAAATACGTAAACAAGCTGGGAGGCGGAAACGATGACCCTTGACGGGAAAATACTCGCCCGTTCCCTTGACAGCTACCGCGCCGGACTTCAGCGGCGCCTGAGGGAAACGGAGAGACTGAGACAGACCGTTTATGCGAGACAGCCGAGGGTCGAGCAGATAGACAGGCTGCTTTCGGAAACGGCCGCCGCGGCGGTGGCGGCGGCGCTGAGCGGCGGAGGGGATCCGAGGGAAGCGATGGAAAAGCTCAGAGACGAAAATCTCGCCCTCCAGGCCGAGCGGGCCGAGCTGATAACGGAGCTGGGATACCCCTATGACTGCCTGGACGACAAGCCGCTCTGCGAAAAATGCTCTGATCACGGCTTTATCGGGAAAAAGCCCTGCTCGTGTCTTATGAAGATATACCGCGAGGAGCAGAGAAAAGAGCTTTCCTCAATGCTCGATCTTGCCGGGGAAAATTTCGGCAGCTTCCGCCTGGATTATTACGACGACGTTTCCGCGGACGAGGGCGGGATATCCCCGCGCAGGCATATGAAAATGGTTTATACCGCCTGCAGGAGGTACGCCGAGTGCTTTTCCACGAACGGGGAAAACCTTTTTCTCAGCGGCGGCACGGGCCTCGGCAAGACCTTCCTTTCCTCGTGCATAGCCGGAACGGTCTCGGAAAAAGGATATTCCGTGGTATACGAAACGGCGATAGAGCTTATTTCAAGCTTTGAAAAAGCGCGCTTTGACAGAGGCGGGGACGCGGAGGACGGCGGGGAGAACGTGCGCCGCTACCTCGGCTGCGATCTGCTGATAATCGACGATCTCGGCACGGAGCTGTCCACGTCCTTTGCCGCGGGAGCGCTTTACGAGGTCATAAACAGCCGCCTGCGTTCGGGGAAAAACACGGTGATAAGCTCCAATCTCGGCATAGACGAGATACGCAGACGATATTCCCCGCAGATAGCCTCGCGCCTCGAGGGGGAATATGAAAATCTCAGATTTTACGGCAGAGACATAAGACTGATAAAACGCGGGATATAGCCGAACGCGGGGGAGGCTCCCCGCGCTGAAAGGAGCGCCGCGGAACGTGACTGTTCCGCGGCGCTCCGGGTTTTTTTGCGATGCGTTTTATCCTATGTTGTTCAGCGTACGCACCGACATGAGCAGGGCCTGCTCGCGGGTGGCGTAGTTGAGGGTCACGCCGGCGCTTTCCGTAAGCTTGGGGGCAAAGATGTTCTTTTCGAGATCCATGCCCTTGACGATGCCGTTGGCGGCCATGAAGTAAACGCTGTCCTTTGCCCAGCCGGAGATCTCCGCGTCGTCCGAGAAGAGCGCCGGCATGGTGAACAGTGCCTTGAAGGCTTCCGAATAGCTTGCGTCGGTCTCCAGGGTCCAGCCGTCCAGCTTCAGCTTCTTGTAGACCCTTGTGAGCATGGCGGCGGTCTGCTCGCGGTTTATCAGCGCGTCCGGAGTAAAGGTCTTTTTTGCCGTGTCCGTGCCGTTGGTGACGCCGAGGGCAAAGGCCTTCAGCACCTCCGGATCCGCGGTATCGGAGAAGGTATCCGCCGGGGCGGGCTGCGCCGCGAGGCCGCTCATGGCCTCATAGAGCTTCACGCTCACGGCGGCGAATTCCGCGCGGGTGATGGGCCGGGTCAGATCGGCGCCCTGCAGGCAGTCGGGAATGAGGCCCTTTTCCGCCGCGTCCTCAAGCTCGTCCTTTGCCCAGTTATGGGCGGTGAAGCTCGGAGCGGTGCCTACGATATTGGACCAGGGCGACTCCTGCCCCAGCTTGTTGGTGATGCGTGTGCGTATCTCCACATTGGAATCCGCGGTGAAAGGATAGTCCGAGTGCGGTACGGCGCTTCGCTGGCTGTCGAACAGCCAGACGGGGTTGGTGATATGGAAGTTTACCCACTCCCCTCCGTCGATGCGGATCTGGCCCTCCAGCCGGTAGGGCTCAAAGATATCCGCCACGGCGTCGCAGTAGATCTCCCCTTCATAGACGCTCTGCGGTATGGTGATGAAGAATTCCGCCTCCGGATCGCGGCCGTCCTTCACGGACAGAGTGAAGCCGGAGAGCGTCGGCGCCTCGATGCCCGCGGGCGCGTCGAGGTCTTTTTGATTGCCGTTTTTGCCTATGCTGGTCTCCGGGCCCCAGTCGGAGAAAATGAGATGCCGTTCTCCGCCTTCAAGATCATCATAATACATGACCAGGCGGCAGCGCACGCCCAGACTGTGGTTCGCCAGGTCATAGTGGTACTGGGTATCTCCGCGCTCATTGGCAAAGGGGATAAGAATGTCGTTCAGGAAGCCCAGCTCCTTCCCGTCGTCCGAGCTTCCCTTGCTCACGGTGGAGAGCTGGAAGCTCTCGTAGCCCTTGGCGATGTCCACGTATCTGCCGGCCTCAAAGCAGCCGCGGGCAGTCCCCTCGATTTTGCCGAAGCCGAAGTCGTCCCAATCGCTGTTGTACTGCCACGCTCCGCCGTCGATGCGGGCGTCGACCTGGAGACGGACGTTGTAGCCGTTCACGCCCAGGCGGCCCACGGCGGAGCTGCCCGCGTCCGGGTTTTGATTTTCCCACAGGTCAACGGCGGCGGCCAGCCTGCGCAGCTCCGGCGCGCCTGTGATCCACATGTCTATCCGGTCCCCGTTGTACCCGTCCCCGTCCACGTCTATCCGGAGATAGGGAGCGCCGGGCGCGCTGAGTACGGCGCCGGGCAAAAACTCCGTCAGCAGCGCGGGCTCGTCCGCATGGGCAAGGGGCGCCAGCGACAGTATAATGACCAGAGCCAAAAGAATGGAAAGAACCTGTTTTTTCATTCGTTTTTCCCTCCGTTTTTGTGTCTGTTTAATGATTTTGATTATACTATATCGTAAACGATGCTTCGGCGCAAGCCCGGGAAACAAGTCAAAACGAAGCGGCCCCGCCGACTCGTTCGCTCCGCGGGCGGACGGAGCCCGCGCGGCTCTCAAAAACAGAGAATTTCTCTACGAGCCGTATTTTGACTCTCCGGAGCGTTTCATTTACCATCGTATCACAAGGCGCCTTGAATTCGCTGAAAGGGGAAGGTTCATTGAACAGAGGGAAATTCATCGACAATCTGATCGGGGAAAGAAAGACCCGTCAGCTCACTCAGAAGCAGGTCGCCGGGGCTCTGGGCGTCTCGGACAGGACTTATTCCAAGTGGGAGACGGGGGAGACGGAGCCGGATATAGACAGCCTCTGCCGCCTGGCGGAGAGCTACGGGATATCTCCGTCGGCTTTCTTCGAAGAGGAAGAGACCGGTAAGGGCGGGACCCTCCGCAGGGAGCTGACCGGCCTGACGCCGGTCGGGGCAATGCTGCGCACGCGCGAGGTCATGGACGAGGCCTTCGAGGGCCTTTGCGAAAACGCGATGAGGCTGAATGAAAATTGGAGCGAGGAAACCGCCGCGCTTTTTTCCGAGCCGCTGCCCGTGCTGCCCGCACCGGAGGAAGAGAAATGCGGTTTTATCGACGGAGGCAGCGGTTATTACCTGCGCGTCTGGGAAAAAGACGCGGATCTGAGACTGCTGCTGATGCCCAATGAGTCCGGGGACGCGTGGCTGCGGGAGGAAGCGGCGGAGCTGTCGGAGCTGTTCGGCGCGCTGAGCTCCGCGGAGCTCATATCGTTCCTTCTCACGGCCCCGAGGGACGGCTGGTATTCTCCGGAGTATATCGGCCGTGAGACCGGGCTGGACGAGGAGCGGGTGCGCGGCGCGCTCCGGCTGCTGGCGTCTCTGAACGAGGCGGTATGCATACCCACGCGGACGGCCGAGGGAGAAAAGGAGACCTGGCAGGCGGGCGATATGCGGATAATCCGCGGCATATTCACCCTGGCGCATCTGATTTTGGGTCAGAGGCGGAAGGAGGCGGAGAAATGAGCCTCGGAGAAAACATACGAAAAGGCAGGCAGGCGCTCGGCCTTACCCAGGAAGCGCTGGGAGAAAGGCTCGCGGTGGCGGGCCAGACCGTTTCGAAATGGGAGCGGGACGAAAGCCTGCCCGACGCGGCTCTGCTTCCGCCGCTGGCGGATATCCTGAAAATGTCGCTGGACAGACTTTTTGACAGAAGCGCGGCCGGGTATGAGGACGCCGAGGCGTCGGTGAAAAACTGGCTGCTGTCTTTGGGAAAGCGGGAACGCTGGCAGGGCGCTCTGCGCCTGGCGCACTTTATGCAGGCCGCGGTCAGCGGCATGCTTGAACGGCTGCCTCCGGCCTTTGTGAAGGAATGGCTCGCGGTGCCGGAGGGGGACGGCGGCTGCGCCGCGGACGAGGGCTTTTCGCTGTATTCCTCACGGGAAAAGCTTCCGTTGTTTACGCTGTTCCCCGAGCCGGAGGCAGGCTGGGGCCCGGCGCTGGAGAGAGATGAGCCCGCCGTATGGGAGGCGCTGAGCAGCGCCGAGGTGCGCAGATGCCTCGCAGCGATATACAAACAGAAGCGGTACGTGCGCATGGACCGCGGATATCTTGACCGCTTTTTCGATGAGACGGGGCCCGGCGACAGGGAAAAGACCGTTTCCGCGCTGGAAGCGCTGGGCGTACTGCGGCGGGATAATACGCGGATCGACGGGAAAGAGACGGAGGTATTCGTTTTCAACCCCCATATCTGCATCCTGCAGCTCCTGCTGCTCGGAAACGCGGGAGAGCTCGGCGGGGCGAGCTTCGGGCCGTAAGAAAAAATCACGGGTGAGACGAAAAATAGTCTCACCCGTGAGTCTGTCGTATGTGTCAAGATCAGGAAAGCCTGCTCCCGGCCGGGATGTCGTCGTCGGCAAAGATCACCTTCGCGCGTCCGCCGACCGTGGCGGCAAGTATCATGCCGCTGCTCTCCACGCCCCTTATCTTCGCGGGGGCGAGGTTGTATACCGTGAGCAGCTTTTTGCCGACGAGACTGTCGGGCGCGTACCATTGGGCAATGCCGGACACTACCTGCCGTTTTTCGCCGCCCAGGTCGAGCTGCAGACAGAGCAGCTTATCGGAGCCCTTGACCGCCTCGCACGCCTCCACCAGCGCGACGCGAAGATCGCTGCGCCTGAATTCGTCGATGGTGATGAGGCCGGTCTTTTCGTCGGCGGGAGCCTTTTCGGCCTTGGCGGGAGCAGAGGCGCTCTCCAGCTCGGCGAGCTCCTTCTTCACGTCGATGCGCGGGAAGACGTTTTCGCCCTTTTTTATGACCGCTCCTGCGCCGAGCACGCCCCATTTCGCGGCGTCGTCCCATGAGAAGCCCTCTCCGCCCAGCTGAGCGCGGAAAAGAGCGCAGCTGTCGGGCATGAAGGGCTCGAGCAGGCATACGCAGACGCGTATGGTTTCCAGCAGATCGTACAGCACTCCGCCGAGTCTGGAACGCTTGCCCTCGTCCTTGGCAAGAGCCCAGGGAGCGGTCTCGTCTATATATTTGTTGGCACGGGATATGACCTTGAAGATCTCCTGAAGAGCCTGCTGGAAGGCGTATTTCTCCATCTGCTCCTCAAAACGGTCTCTGAGAGCGCGGGCCATGGAAACGAGCTCTTCGTCCTCGGGGCCGCTTTCGCGCTCGGAGGGCACAAGCCCGCCGAAATATTTTTCGGTCATCGCGGTCGTGCGGGAGACAAGATTGCCCAGATCGTTGGCAAGGTCGGAATTGATGCGGGTTATGAGGGCTTCGTTGGAGAAGCTGCCGTCCGAGCCGAAGGGGAATTCCCTCAGCAGGAAGTAGCGCAGGGCGTCCACCCCGTAGCGCCTGGCAAGCACGACGGGATCGACCACGTTGCCCTTGGACTTGGACATCTTGCCGCCGTCGAGCAGGAGCCAGCCGTGGCCGTATACCTTTTTGGGCAGGGGCATATCCATGCTCATGAGGAACGCGGGCCAATAAATGGAATGGAAGCGCACTATCTCCTTGCCGACGAAATGCACGTCGGCGGGCCAGAATTTGCCGTAGTCGTCATAGCGGTCGTTGAGGAAGCCGAGGGCGGTGGTATAGTTGAAAAGCGCGTCGAGCCATACGTATACCACGTGGCCGGGGTCGAAATCCACGGGCACGCCCCATTTGAAGGTGGTGCGCGATACGCACAGGTCCTGCAGGCCGCCCTCGCAGTCGATGAAGTTGTTTATCATCTCGTTCACGCGCGAGGCGGGCTCGAGAAAATCGCCGCGCTTGAGCAGCTCGCGCACGCGGGAAGCGTATTTCGAGGCGCGGAAGAAATATGCCTCTTCCTCGGCGTACTTCACCTCTCTGCCGCAGTCGGGGCACTTGCCGTCCACAAGCTGGCTCTCTGTCCAGAACGACTCGCAGGGCGTGCAGTAAAGGCCCTTGTACGAGCCCTTGTAAATGTCGCCCTTTTCATACATCGCCCTGAATATCTTCTGTATCGAGGAAACGTGATAATCGTCCGTGGTGCGAAGGAAGCGGTCGTAGCTTATGTTCATGAGCTTCCACAGCTCCTTGATCCCGGCGACGACCTTGTCGACGAACTGTTGGGGCGTCACGCCCGCCTGCTTCGCCTTTTCCTCTATCTTCAGGCCGTGCTCGTCCGTGCCGGTAAGGAACATCACATCATAGCCCTGCATGCGCTTGTAGCGGGCCATTACGTCGGTGGCGACGGTGCAGTAGGTATGACCTATATGCAGGTTGCTGGACGGGTAATAAATGGGTGTAGTGATGTAAAACGTGTCCTTGCTCATTGAGCCAAGCCTCCGGTTGAAAATGATGGATATATTTTTACCACAAGCGCGGATAAAAGTCAAATAACGCGAGAAAAAGCGCGGCCGCCGAAAGCGCGTCCGGTTTTTCGGCGGAGCGGGACAGCCTGTTCCGCATGCGGCTGTTCAAATCATCCGGTACAAAAGCCGTGATCGTCCCGAATGCGCGCGTCCCGGGCGCGGATGATTATTCGACCGGCGTTTGCTGCCTCCGCTGCAGGTCCTTTTGCGGTCAAAGAAATAGGCCGCTGCAAAACTCACATTTTGCAACGGCCCCTTTTGCAACTTTTTATTATCTCTATTCCGCTCCTCATACGCCATGCGCTTCCGGGCGTTATTTTCGCCTTTGTTCTCCCCGCAGAATTCCCGGCGCATGGAGTTGATCTTTTCCGTCGGCACGCTCAGGGCCGTGCCGAACTCTCCCGGCAGCTTGTTTTCCGCCCGCGTCAGATAATCCTTTGCCTTCTGCGGCAGTCCTTCCCGCGCAGCTGCGGGCGCTTCGCCGGCGGCGTCTGCCCCTGCTTCCGTATTCTGCCCGCCCGCTGCGTCCTCGGAGGTGTTGACGGTCTGATTTTGCTGTGGTACAGTATCGCCTGAGGGGTCGGAAAGTATTACAGGTGCGCCCGCTACGGCGAGTGGCCTGTCGGCATTGCTTTCCGGGCCCTCGCTTTTCATGATAATATTTCCCTTGTCGTCCGTGACCTCATGGACGTAATAGCGCCCGCTCTGCTGATCCTTTGCGACGACAACGCCGATCAGGACCGGCTCGCCCCGTGACCGACAAGCGAGGCCTTGATTTTTGAGTGAGAAAACAGAACGTCTCCGAGCCCGGGACGAAATACTTTGTTCCCGATGCTTTTCAAAAACGCCATAGCGCGATCTGTCGCCTTTTCTGCTTTTGGCAACTCGTTCCCGGAAATAGTTACAACCGGGGCCTTTTTTTTAGCTCTGCGGCGTTTGCGCGCAAATGGTTTATGATGGTCGCGGTCTTTTTATTTCCCGCTGTCTCCTGCATGGAGGCACCGATTTGCGCGCTTTCTGCCGCAAAGAGCCCGTTTCCGACCTCGATCTGCCCGTTTCCGGCCGTGATATTTCTCCCGCCGAGCGGCCCTCAGGCCCTGCTTCGCGGGAGCGTCATAGAGCAGGTCCCGCAGGGCGACCGAATACGGATTATCTTCGGGGTCGTTCCGAAGGAGCTCCCGGGCAGCTTCAGAATAGGATATCGTCATGCTTTCTCATCCTCTATGAGCTCTCGCGCCGTGCAGCCGCTGCCGGCGGGACAGGGCCGGCGTTTGCCCGTCTGACAGATGTAATCGCAGCAGCAGTAACGGTCCGGCGTGTCCGGGCTCTCGCCCCAGGTCAGATCGATCAGATAACGGCAGCCGAGGCAGTATTTGTCCACGATGCCTTTCTGTTTTTTGCGCCGGTGATTGCTTTTTTTCATTGCTGCCCCCTGTATGAATGTCATTAGTACACTTAAAGAGAACATAACATGCAATAAAATACGATTTTACGAAAACGTAAGATCTGTTTACATGATTAGTTCGCTGTAAGAATACTCCAACGATATGAAAAAGTCAATACTTAAAGAGAACTTTTTATAAATGCGGCGGCCCGGTCCCGATATCCGCGGGAGAGTCTGTTTTTGTATATAAGAATCCCACGCGGCCGTGTGCCGAGCGAAAAATTCTTCTCGGGGAGCGGACTGTGCGGGCGCGGCTGACGATGACCGTCGGCCGCGCCCGTTTCAGAATAGATATGTATGCCGCCGGGATCGGTGAAAACCGTCCTTGACAAGGCTCGCGCGATTGGGGGATCCGCTTCCGCCCCGAATATCTCACTTCAGCTGGTGGACTTCTCCGGTCTCCTTGCTGCGCCAGCGGGGCTTCAGGGGCAGGGGCCAGTTGAATTCCATGGCCCCGGGGGTGGGACAGTCCGTGGCGCAGCAGCCGCAGTACCAGCACTCCTCGGGATGGAGGATGATGGGGGGCTTGCCCTTCGCCGGATTGGGGATAAACACGTCTATCGGGCAGGTCTCCACGCAGGTGTTGCAGCCGACGCACTTCTCCGGATCGATGCGCACGGGCACGCTGGGGGTCTGCACATTGGGAATGGCGTATACTTTCTTTTCCATCGTTTGATCCTCCTTCCTCACTTTTCCGGCTTCCAGACGCCGGCGTAATCCTTGTTGTGGGCCTCGTACTGCTCCTTCATGTTGCCCCAAAAGCGAATGGGCAGCCGCTCGAACTTCACTTCGCCGTTTTCTTCACGGAGCAGAAGGTAATTCTTCTCCTCCTCGGGGTCGCCGTCGGGATAATCCAGGCGCTGTACCCCCAGCTTGGCGCTGGTGAGCCGCCGCTCCTTCATGGCATTGATGATTATCTTGGCGTGCTCGATCATGCTCAGGTCCTCCAAAGAACGCATGAGCTTGTGGGGATCCAGGGCGTAGAGCCTGGGCACCGCGTAGTCCTCGATGCGCTTGATCTCCTCCAGGGCCAGGTCAAAGAGCCGCTCGGAGCGGTATGCGCCCACGTAATACTGCATCACGCGGCAGAGGCCGTTGTGCAGCTCCTTCCACTCGATGCCGTCCTTCCGCCTGGTGGGTGCCAGCACCCGTTCCTTTTCTTTGTCGATCTGCTCCCGGCTGACCTCGCCCGCGCCCGCGCCTTTGGCGTAAGCGGCGGCCTTTCGGCCCGCGTAGCGTCCGGTAGCGGCGGCGTAGCTGTGATCCTCGGGAGAGAAGGTGGCGGTGCCGGCGGCATAGAGGCCGTCCAGAGTGGATTTCAGGTCCCAGTCGATGAGGATACCGCCGCCCCGGGGCGCGTCCCGGAAGGCCTCGTTGGGCTGCAGCTCCTGGAAAGCGTAGTCCATGATCTGGTCTTTGGTGGGGTCAAAGCCCCCCTCGGTCATGGTCTTCACCATGATCTTGGTGGTGGATTCCTCGGTGAGCATCAGGTTCCAGGTGGCGTGGGACTCCTCCGGCTTCATACCGGCGAAATCCCCGTAGAAGGGCAGCTCATATTCCCCGCTTTCGATGCCCTCCCGGACGCGGTCCTTAATGGGCCCGGAGTAAGTGAACATGGCCCCGCCGTCCTGCCAGCTCTGGATGGGCACCGGCAGCACCTTGTTGTTGGCGTCCACCAGGGGCACGTTCTCATAGCTGGCGTCGCTGCCGCCGGTGTACCACTTGTGCTTGAGGCCGGTGGCGATGCGGTAGGGGCTGGAGCCCTCCATCATGGTGCGGGCGGCGCCGGCCCGGAAGGCCATGGAGGAGCTGTCGCCGCTTTCGTTGCGGGAGAACATGGAGGAATAGCCGCCTTTCTCCATGTCCATCATCCACAGGCTGCCGGAGCCCGCGGTGGACATGATGGTGGCCTTGGCCCTGACAATGATGAATTCGCCGGTACGGACGTTGATGCCCGTAGCGCCCACCACTCGCGCGCCCTGTCTGCCGCCCTCATTGAGCAGGCCGGTGGCCATGACACGGTCCAGCACCTTTACGCCCTGCTTGAGGCATTCCTTTTTCAGGATAGGCTTGAAGGTGCTGCCCCAGATGCGCAGCACGGTGTTTTTCCGCGACTCCGGCGGGTTGAAGCCCGGCTGATCCCATCCGGGCCGGGCGAGATAGCCCGCGTGGCGGGTGTAACGGGGGGAGACCATGAACTTGGTCTCATCGTCTCGGCCCTCGGCCCCCACGAATTCATCGTCCGTGTCCCGGATCTTGCCGCCCATCTGCTCCATCTCCAGCAGGGCGTCGTAGTCCTCACGGCACTGGATCTCGATGCCGATGCCGTTGGAGAAATCCCCCAGGGCCTTCGTCATCTCTACAGCCCACTCGTCCGGGTCCACCCGGCTCAGAGGATTAAGAGGCACGTTGCACCAGTGATCGCAGCCGGGGCCGCCGGAGCCGGAGCGCTTCACGTCGCCCTTCTCCATGAGCACCACCTTCGCTCCGTGGCGGGCGGCTGTGATGGCGGCCCAGCAGCCTGCGATGCCGCCGCCCAGGACCAGCACATCGGCTTCCAGTTCCGTTTCCTCACCGAATTTGATGGGATAGGGCCATTCGGGCGGCGTTCCGGTCTCGTTGAGGTAATCATGCCAGGTTCCCATTGTTCGACCTCCTTCAGATTTTTTGTTATACGTTTCTGACAGGATTATAACACAAAAGTTATCCGGGTTTAAAGAGTCGGTCTTTTTTTTCTGCTTCGGTCATTCCCGGCGCGGCATAGAGCAAGCGCCGTCATTTGAGGCCGGCTCTTCCCCGGTGCTTTCTGCGGCAGTCCTTCGGACGCTTTTTGCGCTGAAGCTGTCTTTATTGACAACCGGCTCCGGCTGTGGTATATTGCCGCCGGCAGCACCAACAGGATCAAGGGGCGCTTCGGGCGTGACGCCGGCGGTCGGATTTTCGGCAGCTATAGCACTTGATTGAGGCAGCTGCCTTTTTGCTTTCCCCTCCGATGTATGCGGTTATGACGGCCATGACGCGCGCCTTGCTGGACGGTACTGCCTCCACACAGCAGCATTACTTTAAGCGTATTATTTTCAAAAAGCCCTTGCAATTTGGAAACTTAAAGTGTACAATATCGGCAAAAGGGGGGATCGCGTTGAGTGAATACGACAAGAGCGTATTTGCGTCCAATCTGTACCGGCTCATGGCGGAGCGGGGAATGAAAGCCGTTGATATCGCGAAGCTGCTGAACGTCAGCAAGTCGACCGTGTCCAGCTGGCTGAACGCGCAGAAAACGCCGCGCATGGATAAAATAGAAAGCCTCGCCGGGCATTTCGGCGTGGCCAAATCGGAGCTTATAGAGAACGGGGGAGCGGGGCTGATAAACGGCGATCCCGAGCTGACCGATTATCTTAACGAGCTGCAGACCAGACCCGAGATGCGCATGTTCTTTTCCCTGGCTAAGGACGCCACGAAGGCCGATGTGGAGCTTGCCGTGAAAATGCTGGAGGCGCTCAGAAACAGACATGACTGAAAATATCGGAGGAGAGGTATTCGTCCGCATTATCCCTCTGCCCAGGCGCGTGGGAGCTGTGGTGCTGCCGAACGACGACGGCACCTACGACGTATATATTTCCTCGCACCTGGATCAGAAGCAGAGAGAGCAGAAGCTCGCTCACGAGCTCGGGCATGTGGCGGGAGAGCATTTTTACCGCGAGCTTGACGTGACGCTTGCCGAGGCGGAGGCATGCTCCGGCAGCGCGCTGCCGAAGCGCGCACGAAAAAAATACGGAAAGGAACCGTGACCGTGAAACATCATATCAGATCGGCGGCGCTGCTGCTCCTGCTTGCGCTGCTCGCGGCTCTGATCGGCTGTACGGGCCAGAGCGCGCCCGCGCCGCAGCAGGACAGCGAGTATATCTTTTTTGAAACATCGGAGCCTCAGAGCGGGGAAGGAGCGGAGACCGCGGAGCAGGCGTCCGAACCGGCGCCCGCGCAGACCGACGCGCCGTCCCCGCAGCCTCAGCAGGCGGAGAATGACGCTTTTATGCCCGACGAGGACGGATATTATTACGCCGTCGAGGAAGTGGTGCTTTATCTGCATTACTACGGGAGGCTGCCCGGCAATTACATAAGCAAGAACGAGGCGCGGAAGCTCGGCTGGGAGGGCGGAAGCGTGGAGAAATTCCGCGAGGGCGCCGCCATAGGCGGAGACAGGTTCGGCAATTACGAGGGTCTGCTTCCCGAGAAGGACGGACGCGGGTATACCGAATGCGATATCGGCACCGAGGGCAAAAACGGCCGGGGAGCCGAAAGACTGATCTTTTCCGACGACGGGCTGTATTTTTATACGACCGATCATTATGAAAGCTTTACCGAGCTTTACGTAACGCCGGAAGGTGAGGTGGTGCGGAAGTGAAAACGTACGTTCTGGACTGCCGCCGCATGTCCGATAAGGCCGGGGCTCACGCATATATCAAAAGCGTATTCGGCTTTCCCGAATATTACGGGGCAAATCTCGACGCGCTGCGCGACTGCCTCGGCGAGCTCGGCGAATGCACGGTGCGCTTCGAAGCGCCGTGGGCGCTCGCCGCGCTGGGCGATTACGCGCTGAAGCTGCTTGCGGTGTTCCGCGCCGCGGCGGCGGAGGGAAGCATACGTCTCGTCTGACGCCGGTCCTGCGGCGGGAAACAATTATGTGGATTTTACGGAGAGCGGATGCTATAATCGTTTACATATAAGTTTTCGGCGGGTCGGGCGGCGGAAATACGCCCGGCCGGACGCGGATAACGGAAGAATGATACGGGGGTTGATCGCATGTATACCGAGCGCAGGATATGGATGGCGCAGAGCGAAGGCAAAAATCAGTACCTTCTGCCGAACATGGCTAACCGTCACGGACTCATCGCCGGAGCCACCGGCACCGGAAAAACGATCACCATGAAGGTGATGGCGGAGTCGTTTTCCGATATGGGCGTGCCGGTGTTTTTCAGCGACGTCAAGGGGGATCTCAGCGGCATGATCAGTCCCGGTCGGGACAGCGAGGACATGCAGAGCCGGATACGCCGCTTCGGCATCGGGAATTTCGCATACAAGGGATATCCCGCCCGCTTCTGGGACATATTCGGTGAGGAGGGACATCCGGTCCGCGTGACGGTCTCGTCCATGGGGCCGCAGCTGCTCGCGCGGCTGCTGGATCTTACCGACGTGCAGGCGGGCGTGCTGAGCATCGTCTTCAAGGCCGCCGACGACAACGGCCTGCTTCTGCTGGACCTCAAGGATCTTCGCGCGATGCTGCAGTACGTCGGCGATAACCGCGCGGAGTATACCACCATGTACGGCAACGTGTCTTCGGCGAGCATAGGCGCGATACAGAGGGCGCTGCTTGCCTTCGAGGACGAGGGCGGACAGTGTGTTTTCGGAGAGCCCGAGCTGGATATACGCGACTGGATGCGTACCGATCCCGACGGGAGGGGATATATCAATATCCTTTCCGCAAAGAGACTCATAGGCAGCCCCAAGGTATACGCGACCTTCCTGCTGTGGATGCTCAACGAGCTTTTCGAGAAGCTGCCGGAGATCGGCGATCCCGACAAGCCGAGAATGATATTTTTCTTTGACGAGGCTCATCTGCTGTTTGACGGCGCGCCGAAGAGCCTGGTGCAGAAGATCGTGCAGGTGGTCAAGCTCATACGCTCCAAAGGCGTGGGCGTGTATTTCGTTACCCAGTCGCCCTCCGATATCCCCGGCGAGGTGCTGGCGCAGCTTTCCAACCGCGTTCAGCACGGTCTGCGCGCCTATACCCCCGCGGAGCAGAAGGCCGTCCGCGCCGCCGCGGCGTCGTTCAGGGAAAACCCGGCCTTCAACAGCGAAAAGGCTCTGATGGAGCTGGGTACCGGCGAGGCGCTGGTGAGCTTCCTCGACGAAAAGGGCATCCCCTCCGTCGTGGAAAAATCAAGGATACTGCCGCCGCAGAGCCTCATGGGCCCCGCGGACGAGAGCGAGGTAAAAAGACTCGTCAACTGCGACGAGTTCGAGCTGAAATACAGAGACAGCGTTGACAGAGAGTCCGCCTATGAGATAATCATGCGGGCGACCGAGCAGCTTGCCGCGGAACAGGCCGAGGCTCAGCAGGCCGCGCTTGCCGAAAAAGAGGCCGCGGCCGCCGAGAAGCAGAGACAGAAGGAAGCCGCCGCGGCGGAAAAGCAGAAGAGCAAAAAGAGCTCCGGCAAGGCCGGCGTGGTGCAGAAGGCGACCACCGCCGCCGCGTCGAGCGTCGCGCGCTCGATAAGCACCAATATGGTCAACAGCGTGCTCGGAGGCAAGGTCAGCAGCGCGGGCGCCATAGGCAAGCGCGCGGCGACCAACGCCCTCAGCTCCGTCATGCGTACCGGCACCACGGCGATAATCAGAGGTCTCTTCGGCACAAAGAGATAAAAAAACGAAGGCGCTCCCGCGGGAACGGATTTCCCGCGGGAGCTTTTTGCGTCCGATATTCCGTGATCGTTATTTCACTATAAATCCCGCCGCGACGTACAGCAGCAGGGAGATCAGCGCGAAGGCGGCGCTGTACGGCAGTCTTACGCGCAGCACGGCCTTCGGGTCGCAGCCGATGGCGTTGCCCACGTAAAGACTGTCGCCGGAGACGACGCAGAGCTTTTCTCCGGCAATGCCCGCCGCGCAGACGGCGCCTACGCACAGCGCCGGCGGCAGTCCCAGCATGCCCCCGAGATGCAGGGCTATGGGAAAGGCTATCGCGTACATGGACCAGGACGAGCCGAGGGCGACGGTAAGAAGCGTGGAGGCGGAAAACAGCATCGCGGGTATCAGCCGGGATACGGGATCGAGCACTTCTATCAGCCCGTCGAAGTACAGGGCTATCTCGAGCCTGTCAAGCAGGGTGGAGAAGCATATGCTGAGAAGATAGAGGACTATGGGCAGGGTCATGCTCTCGATCCCGGCAAGGAGCTGTTCGGCGAACTGCTCGGGGGACATGAGCTTTTGCGAGCAGTAAAGAAAGAACATGACTATCAGCGTGAACGTGAGCCCGCAGGCGCTGTCCACGACGAAGCTGCCGGAAACGATGCTGCGCACCGCCACGGAGGACAGCGCGAGCACGCCTATGGGGATGAGCAGATTGTATATCCTGCCCCAGGTCTCGGTCTCATCCCTGACGAGATATTTCTCGCTTCCCGAGGGCCACAGCTCTCCGCCGGCGTTAACGCGCGTTTCGGCCTTTTTGAGGGCTTTGGAGCGGGGCAGCAGCCCGAAGGAGAAAAGCAGCATCGCCGCGAGCGAGACGACGGAGAAAAAGTTGAAGGGGATGGAGCGGCAGAACAGCCCGAAGCCGCCGCTGTTTATAGGAACGAGTATGCCTATCACGAATATGCCCCAGAGAGACAGCGGCGAGAAAGAGCAGAGCACGGTAGGCAGCATGCTCATCATCAGCGCCTGTTCCTCGCGCGGGGAACGCTGCTCGTCCGCGGCGGAGCGGAGACCCGAGGAGGCGCAGAGCAGATTTAGCCCGTCGTCTATCGAGGTCACGGCCATCATCGCCGCCGCCGACAGGCGCACGCCCCGGCGCGAGCGCAGGCGGCTGTCCGCGAGCTTTCGGAACGCGGTGACCGCGCCGGAATATTCTATCAGCGTGACGACCGCTCCCATCAGCGCCATTACGAGGACGGTAAAAACGTTGTCCGGGGATATCATCGTTTCCATCAGCGCGTCGGTATACCCGACGGATATCCCGCTGCGGTATACCAGCACCGCCGCGAGCATGCCGGATATCACGAGGGACTCCACCGTCCGCCGGGTCACGAAGGCGTAGATTATCATGAAGGCCAGCGGCACGGCAAAGAGCGGAAAAGCCGTATCCGCGGGGAGCAGGAGAGCGGCGGCAAAAATGACGGCGACCGCGCCGTAGTGCAGCAGCAGCCTGCGCAGGGTCATGGGCGTTTGATTTCCGGGAGCCTGGAGCATGCCTCTCTGCATGCGCGACAGGGCGATGACCTGGGTGTGTTTGTTGGAGACCTGGCCGTATACCCGCTTCATCAGCTCTCCGTAGATATCCGGATGACGGGAAAGAATGTCCATCATGTCGCCGCTGTTGAGGCGGTAGACCGTCGTGCGGCCCTGGGAGCGCACCGTGGAAAGACGTTTTTGGCGGGCCAGGACGGCGTATTCTCCGAAATACTGCCCCTCGCGCATGATGTTTATCTGCTCGCCCTCGCGGCTGAGCACTATCGCCGTGCCGGACTCGAGAAAGAACATCCCGTCCGGCTCGCCGTCTATCGTACAGATATCCTGCCCGTGGTCGAAGCGCAGGGGAACGAGCCGCGATCTTATATCCGCGAGCTCTTTGTCTCCCTCTTCGTCTGACGCTATGCCGAAGAAGTCGCGTATATAATCGTCGTCAATGCGATGCATCGGTGATACCTCCGCTGTAATGTTCAGGGCTTATCAAGATTATCACAGCCGGGGGAAATATTCAAGAGAGCGCCGCTCTGTCCCGGCTGCCATATTGGCTGCTGAAATCTGCTGCGTCGATTTCACCAAGCTCGATCATAAAGCCGCTTGCCTTGAAACAGACACGGAGATATGGTAGAGTTTGTATGAAACGATCAGGCAAATCGGTATTTGTCTAACTGAAGTACTTACTTTCCCTTATTTACAAGGCTTATGATGAAGTGTTGCAGATGTATGTGATAAGCCAATGAATATAATATGGCTTATTGGCGCTATGAAGGAAAGAACTGATATATGAGATCATTTTTACGACTTACAGATTACAAAAAAGAAGAATTGTTAAAAATCTTTGAGATTGCGGATTCTATCGAGAGGTACAAAGGTTTTCTTGAAGGAAAAACGATTGTTATGTTCTTTCCTTCAGCCAGTATACGGACTAGAGTGTCATTTGAAAAAGGAATATTCCTTCTTGGCGGACAATCAATTCTCTTCGATCCGAAGACTTTGGATAAAAAAGAAGATATCATCGATGTTTGCGGATATCTTCAAAACTGGGCAGACGCTGTTATCGTGCGACATAAAAATATTGATATGCTTGAGAAAATGGCAAATACAATGACGATTCCGGTCATAAATGCAATGACAGATGATAATCATCCTTGTGAAATGATGTCTGACCTATATAGTCTTTCAAAAAACAGACGAGACTATCTTTGTGATGAATACTTATTTGTTGGTGGAGATGGGAATATCGGAAGAGCTTGGAAAGAAGCCTCAGAGGCTTTTGGCTTTTCACTTACACAAAGTGCTCCGCTTGCTTATCAAATATCAGGACTTGATTGTAATGTTGATTTACAAACTGCCATCGAAGGGAAAGATATAATATGTACAGATTCTATTCCTTCAGAGAGTTTAGAGGATTTTAAGGATTATCAGATTACTGAAATTTTGATGGATCACGCTAATAGAAATGCCGTTTTAAATCCTTGTCCGCCTTTCTGCCGAGGTGAAGAGGTTTCACAAGGAGTTATTGATTCAGAGTACTTTGTAGGGTATGAATTCAAAAAGAATTTGTTAAAAGTACAGCAAGCAATAATTATTAATTGCCTGTCGTGTGACGGCAAAATTGGGTAAAAAGCATTTCAACAGTCCGATTGCCCATACGGTGTTATATTGTGTTACTGTGAAATCTTTCCCTTGTTTTTTCCCTTATCAGCGCTCGTAAAGCACTATGGGACAATATAACACAAGGGAAATCATAAGGGAAAGTAAACCATCTGCAATTTTAGTATTTACAAGGGTTTATGGATGATGAAATAACAAATAGTAATGAGTTATAAAGCCCTTGGGAATGGTTCATTCCCAATCGGGATTTGCGGAGGTAACAATATGAACGATAATAAAAAGAATGACAAGAACGATAAGGGCTCATACGGTCTGCCGATCGGTATGTGTATAGGAATTGCGATCGGGACGGCTATTGGAGCGGCAGCGCACAATATCGGGTTGTGGATGCCGATCGGACTTTCTGCCGGTTTGTGCCTCGGTCTGGTGTTGGGTCATAACAGCGAAGATGATAACGATGACGATACGGACGATAAGCGGTAGGCATACAAATCCAGGTTTGTCGAGCGGCCCCAGAAATGGGGCTGCTCTGTTTTTGCCTGTGAGCCGTCCGGCTTTGTGCGTATTCATCAACGGTTCCGGTGGCAGGCATAACAGCAGCGCAAAAGGCAACCGGGACTTCGCTCTTGCCATGAGCGCCGGGCGGGGATATAATATGACGGCGCCGCCGGAATACCGCTTTTATACAACATAACGGAAGGACGATGAAATATGACGTATGAGTACGACAAGCCCGTGGCGGATATGACGCCCGGAGATCAGATAGAGGGATTTTACATTCTGTCCGACATACAGGTCAGGACGTCTTCCGCCGGCAGCCCGTATGTCAGCGCCAGGATATCGGACGCGGGCGGCGTCATGGACGCCAAGATATGGAACTACGCGGGCGGGCTCGAAGAGGAGGACAACGGCAGGGTCTTCAAGCTGCGCGGAGAGGTGGGACAGTTCAAGGGCTCGCCCCAGTTCAGCATCCAGCGCATACGCCCGGCGGACGACGGCGATCACTACGACCTTGAGGCGCTCGTGCCCTGCGCGCCCATCGACGCGGATAAGGCGGAGGAAGAGCTGCGGAGCATGGTCCTGTCGATGAAGGACGGGGATTACAGGGCGATATGCCTTGCGATGCTCGACAGGTGCGGAAAGGAATTTTTCGCCATGCCCGCGGCAAAGAGCTTTCATCACGCGTTCCTGCACGGCCTGCTGATGCACACTCTGAACATGATGCGCACGGCGGATTTCCTCGCGGAGCTGTACGGGGATATAATAGACCGCGATCTTCTTCTGGCGGGCACGATGCTGCACGACTTCGGGAAGAGGGAGGAGTTCGCCCTGTCGAAGCTCGGCCTGGTGAACGACTATACTCCCCGCGGCAAGCTGCTGGGCCACCTTTATATCTGCGCGGAGCAGGTGGCGGCTCTGGCGCGGGAGCTCGGCGCGGACGGGGAAAAGTCGATGCTGCTGCAGCATATGATACTCTCTCATCACGGGACCCCGGAGTTCGGCGCGGCCGTGGTGCCCCAGTGCGCCGAGAGCGAGCTGCTGTCGTATATCGACCTTATAGACAGCCGCATGGAGATATATGCCGAGACTCTCGGGGACACCCCGCCGGGACAGTTCAGCGCCCGGGTGTATTCTCTGGACAAGGCGATATACAATCACGGCGGCGGACGCTGACAGACAGCCGCTTCGCCCGACGCTCCCGCCGCCAGGCGGCCCGGCTCGGCGGAGCCGAAAACCGCAGGACCGGAATAAACAGTAAACGACAAATGAGCTCTGCCGGACTGAACGCCCGACAGAGCTCATTTTATATCCGGGATAAACTCAGGCGGCCCCGCCGTCCTTTTTGACCGCGGCGCTGTCGAACGAGCAGACGTTGCGGCTGAGCAGCACCGAGTCCTTGAAGAGCCTGAGTATCAGGTAAACGTAATAGATCGTGAATACGGTCGAGTTCGAGCCCGCGAGGGAAATGCAGCAGAAGTATACCGCCGCTCCGGAAAAGGCCAGCGACTGCCCCGCTTTTCCGCGGCCTACCGAAAAGCCCGCGAGGCAGTACATCGCCCAGGCGGCGGCGCACAGGCCGAGGAAATCGTACATTACCGCCGAAAGGGAGGGGACTGCCGAATAGGTCTTGTAATATATGATTATAAGAACGCATACGAAGACGATCTGCAGCACCAGGGAGAAAAAGCGGTCGTCTCCCTTTTTGCCGCGCAGCAGCGACAGATCCAGCCCCAGCTCGGCCGAAGCCGCGAGAAACGCCAGCGCGGCGAGTATGCACGGGGCAAGGCCCTTTCCCTGTCTGAATTCCGTGAAGCCGATGACGGCCGCCCATATCACCGCAAGCAGCATAAGAGCGGAAAGTATAACGGGCACGGGAGTGGCGGGATGAAAGGCGGCGTCGTAGTCCGCGGAGGGATCCGCCTTTACGCGGCGGGAAAAAACGAGGAAAAAGACCGCGGCGAGCACGCTGAGAGCGATCAGGGCTCCCGTGACGGGAACGAACGAGAACAGTCCCGTTTCCGGATCGCGGGCGGAGCGGAATTCAAAGTAACGCAGCGCCGCGCCCGCCAGAGACAGCACGACGGTGCCCAGGGCAAATACAACTGCGGGTTTACGCATATCTGCACGTCCTTACGACATATATTTTTATCGGTACGGGACCGGGCTTTGATATTATACGGCCATGCGCCGCCTCGTGCGGCACGGCCCCGAAGCGTCTCCCCTCGGAGAGGCGGCGCGGTGAAAAACCATTTCATGCTCATTATACCACTGCTTGAGAAAAAAGGAAGTGCTGATTTTGGAGAAATTACGTTCCGTACTCGCGGTGTCCCTCGTTTCCGTGACGACGATACTGCTCATGGCTCTGATAGCGGCGCGGCCGGGCGCGGCGGAGAGCTCCGCCGTAACGGCTCCCGCGGCGGAGCTTATACGCAGAGCGGGCCTTTGGCTCGAGACGGACGGCGGGGAGTCGGCGGACCGCGCCTCGCAGGTGCTGCTCATCACCGACGAAGGAGAAAAAACCACGGACATGCACAGCTATCTCGTCGGCACGGTCGCCGCGGAAATGCCGGCGTCGTTCATGCCGGAGGCGCTCGAGGCGCAGGCGGTGGCAGCGAGGACCTTTACGTATTTCCGCATGACGGAGGAGCGCGTCCACGACAACGGCGCGGTATGCTCCGATCCCGGCTGCTGCAAGGCGTATGCGGATACCCGGCAGCTGAAGGAACGCTGGGGGGATGATTGGCGCGAAAATCTCCGGAAGATCGAGCAGGCGGTCGAGCGGACGGACGGAGAGATAATCGTTTACGACGGGCTGCCGGTATTCGCCGCGTTCCATTCCTCGTCCTGCGGCAGCACCGAGGACAGCGAGAACGTGTGGAGCGGGGCGCTGCCGTATCTCAGGAGCGTGGAAAGTCCGGAAAAGGCAGAGGACGTGCCGGGGTACTATTCGGAAACGGCGCTGTCCTTCGACGAGTTCAGGCGCGCCGCCGGGAGCGGCTGCCCGGAGGCCGATCTGTCGGGGGAGCCGGACGGCTGGCTGAGCGGAGCGGAATACAGCCCGTCGGGGAGGCTGAAAAGCGTCAGCCTCGGCGGAGTGAGACTCAGCGGGACGCAGCTGAGGATGCTGCTCGGCCTGCGAAGCACGGCGGTGATCTGGGAGCTGGAGGAGGACGGGATCCATTTCCACGTTTCCGGCTACGGTCACGGCGTGGGCATGAGCCAGTACGGAGCCGAGGTCATGGCGGAAGACGGAGCGGATCACGCGGAGATACTCGCCCACTACTATACCGGCACGTCGCTTGAAAAGCTGAGCGCCGCGGAGGCGCGGGAGCTGTCGGGCGGCCGGGAACGGGATAATTGAGAAAAATATCCTTACCGTCTTGCTTATGCGCCGTGAAAAGGATAAAATGAGCTCCGATAAAAAACAGCGTTCGGACCGTTTCGGAAACGGCCGGACCGCGCATGAAGCGGAGCGCGGTCCCGTTTGCCGGCGAAGACCGGCGCGGGATATGCGTTTGGGAGGAAAACATGGATTACGCCGAGAGATCGCTGCGCCTGCACGAGCAGTGGCGCGGAAAGCTGGAAACAGTACCGAAAATGAAGATAAGCGGCAGGGAGGACCTGTCGCTGGCGTATACGCCGGGCGTGGCTCAGCCCTGCCGTGAGATCATGGCGGACAGGGACAAAAGCTGGGATCTTACCTGGCGCGGCAACACCGTGGCCGTGGTGACCGACGGTACCGCCGTGCTCGGCCTGGGGGACATCGGCCCGGAGGCCGGCATGCCGGTCATGGAGGGCAAATGCGTGCTCTTCAAGACCTTCGGCGGGGTGGACGCGGTGCCCCTTTGCATCCGCTCCAAGGACCCCGACACGATAGTGGAAACGGTGGCGCTGCTGGCAGGGAGCTTCGGCGGCATAAACCTGGAGGACATATCCGCGCCTCGCTGCTTCGAGATAGAGGAAAAGCTGAAAAAACGCTGCGATATCCCGGTGTTCCACGACGATCAGCACGGCACCGCCGTCGTCGTCCTCGCGGCGCTGACCAACGCCGTGAGGCTGACCGGCAGGAGCTTCGGAGAAATATCCGCCGTGATCAGCGGGGCGGGCGCGGCCGGTACGGCGATAGCGCGGCTGCTGTGCAGCCGCGGCGTCGGGGACGTGATCGTCTGCGACAGCTCCGGCGCCGTCAGCGCGGACAGGCCGGGGCTCAACGCGGCAAAGGCCGCCCTCGCCGCTTTCACCAACCGCGAGAGGAAAAAGGGACCTCTTGCCGAGGTCATAAAGGGCGCGGACGTATTCATCGGCGTTTCGGCTCCCGGCCTGCTGACGGCGGAGAACGTGCGCTCGATGGCCCCGTCGCCGATAATCTTCGCCATGGCGAACCCGACGCCCGAGATAATGCCGGAGGAAGCCCTCGCCGCGGGAGCGGCCGTAGTGGGCACGGGCAGGAGCGACATGCCCAATCAGATAAACAACGTGCTCGCCTTCCCCGGAATATTCAGAGGCGCTCTCGACGTGAGGGCAAGCGACATAAACGAGGAAATGAAGCTCGCCGCGGCCGACGCGATAGCGGCCCTCGCCCGGGACCGGCTCAGCGCGGAATACATACTGCCCGAGCCCTTCGATCCGCGCGTGGGAAAGGCCGTCGCGGCCGCCGTGGCCGAGGCCGCCGTGCGCAGCGGAACGGCGAGAAAGATACCGTAACGGATATATGCCGAAGCGAGAACGCTTCGGCATAATCGTTATATTCAACATGCACAAAAACGCAAATAACGCGGGAATTCTTTTTGTATATAAATATCCGTCGGACTTTGCTTGACTTTGGGATTATACCAAGGTTTATCATTCATATATAAAGGTATGTTATGCCTTGAAGCATTTTTGTAAATCATAACTTGCTTTGCAAGGGAAGGAAAGAAAAAATGAGCAATATGAAAGAAGTAGTCATCGTTGACGGCTGCCGCACGGCGGTCGGCAATATGGGCGGAGCTCTGAAGCCTCTGCACGCCGTTGATATGGCCTGCGCGGTCCTGAAGGGCACGCTCGAGCGCACCGGAATGGATCCCAAAGAGGTCGACGAGGTCATAATGGGCCAGTGCCGTCAGACCTCGGACGAGCCCAACATCGCGCGTGTCGCCGCTCTGCGCGTCGGCATACCCGAGGAGGTCCCCGCGTATACGGTAATGCGCCAGTGCGCCTCCGGCATGACCGCCATCCACAACGGCGCCATGGAAATCATGACCGGCATGTCCGACGTGGTGCTCGCGGGCGGCACCGAGAGCATGTCCAACGCCGTGTTCTACGTGCGCGACGCGCGCTGGGGCGTCGGCACCGGCAACGTCGAATTCGTCGACGCTCTTACCGAGGGTCAGTTCCAGAGCCAGCCGCAGGAGATCTACGGCCGCTACAACATGGGCGCCACCGCCGAGAACATAGCTCAGACCATGGGCATCACCCGCGAGGAGCAGGACGAGTTCTCGCTCAGGTCCCAGGAAAAGGCCATAGCCGCCATCGACGCCGGCAAGTTCAAGGAAGAGATCATTCCTCTCACCGTTCCCCAGGGCCGCAAAAAGCCCCCCATCGTGGTGGATACCGACGAGTTCCCCAAGAGGGACACCAGCCTTGAGAAAATGGCGAAGCTGAAGCCCTGCTTCAATATCAAGAAGGGCGAGGACGGCAAGCTGTATAACGACAGCGCCCTCACCGGCACCGTTACCGCCGCTTCCTCCTCCGGCCGCAACGACGGCGCCTCCGTCGTTACCCTGATGAGCGCCGAAAAGGCCGCCGAGCTCGGCCTCAAGCCCATATGCAAGATCATAGGCATGGGCGTAGCCGGCGCCGATCCGAGAATGATGGGCCTCGGCCCCGTCTACGCGGTGCCCAAGGCGCTGAAGAACGCCGGCCTCACCATGGACGACATACAGCTCATCGAGCTCAACGAGGCCTTCACGGCTCAGGCGCTGGGCTGCATCAAGATGCTCGGCCTGGAGAACAGAATGGACATAATCAACGTCAACGGCGGCGCCGTAGCTCTGGGACATCCCGTGGGCTCCTCCGGCTGCCGCATCCTCGTAACGCTGATGTACGAGATGAAGCGCCGCGGCCTGAAGTACGGCCTGGCGACGCTGTGCATCGCCGGCGGCATGGGACAGGCCACCGTCATCGAAATGTGCGACTGAAGCAAAACGCTCAACAATAAATAAGAAGGAAGGAAAAGTATCATGACGAAACTGTTTGATCTTACCGGCAAAAACGCCGTTATAATCGGCGGAGCCGGCGGACTGGGCCAGCTTGTTGCCAAGGCCTTTGCCGAGGCGGGCGCCAACGTCGCCATAGCCTCCCGCAGCGAGGACAAGCTGAAGGCTGCCTGCGAGGAGCTCAAGGCTCAGACCGGCAAGGACTTCAGGTACTATGTCTGCGACGCCACCGACGAGGAGAACGTCAAGGCCTGCGCCAAGAAGGCCAACGAGGACATGGGCCCCGTCACCATCCTTGTCAATTCCCAGGGCATGAACAAAAAGCACCCCATTGCCGAGTTCCCCACCGAGGAGTTTGACGCCGTCATGCGCGCCAACGTCACCTCCGTCATGCTCACCTGCAAGTACTTCGGCGAATACATGAAGGCCGCCGGCTACGGCAAGATAGTCAACGTGACCTCCGTGCGCGGCAAGATCGCCACCAAGGGCCCCGGCAACATCGCCTACTGCGCGTCCAAGGGCGCTCTCGACATGCTGACCAAGCAGCTGGCCTCCGAGTTCGGCCCCTTCGGCATCACCGTGAACGGCTTCGGCCCCAACATCATGAAGACCCCCATGATGAACAAGATCTTCGAGATGCGCGCCAAGGAAGCGAACGTCACCGTCGAGAAGTATCTCGAGATGCAGGCCGCCAATCTGCCCATGCGCAGAATGTCCGACCCCGAGGACTGCGTCGGCACGGCTCTGTTCCTTGCCGCTCCCGCCTCCGATTTCCTCACCGGCAATATCCTCTATCCCGACGGCGGCCTGACCGCCATCGGCTGATAAAAAAACGTCTGAGGCCGGTCATCGGCCTCAGACGGACAAGCACGCTTTTTATTCGATAGGCAGCCATACCTCGAAATAGCCGGTCAGCACGTCGTCGTCGATGACGCTGCATACCAGGTTCCCGGCGGCGCGGTCGGTTATGGTATAGCCGTTTTTCTCAGCGAATTCGAGCATGAAATCGAGATGTCTCGGAGTAAAGGCGTTTTTGCCGGAGCTTTTGAAGGCGGAATGGATGCTCATGCGGGAGGGACGGCGGACTACCGGCGGCTTTACGGGCACGCCCAGCTCGTCGGCCAGCTTGACCGACAGGGAAAAGCCCCAGGCGTAATCGTCGCCCTCGCCGGTAAGCCCGTCCTGAGGTATCTCAAAGTACCTCTGGGCGAAGGGCATATAGTCCAGCCACTGGCTGCTCAGGCGCTGCAGCTCCGCGCTGTCGGCGTATTCGGAATTGAAGCGGTTGAGGTAGCTGACTATTTCGGGGCTGGGGACGATATCGCACACGTACATGCAGTCCTTCACCCGGGCAAGATCGTCGCGGTGCTTTTTGAGCTGCTCCAGCAGCAGCTCCTGACGGCGGATGGTGCTTTCCAGCTCATCGCATTTTTCGTCGGTGAGCGAAACGAGATCGCCGTGCCAGCACTGAGTGACCATATACGCTATCTGGGATATCCCGAAGCCGAAGCTTTTGTACCACAGACAGTCTATGAGGAAATTGATGTCCCAGGTGTCGTAATAGCGGTAATCGTTGTTCTTGTCCTTTTGCGGCTTCACCACGCCCTTTTTTTCATAGTAGCGCAGAAGGTCGGTGGATATGCCGAGTATCCTCGAGACGTCGCCTATCTTGTATTTCATGCAGATACCCCCCGTTCGGCGTCAGACGCTTGTCTGTCACTTAAGGATGTTTATTCAGAATATCATAAAAAAACGATAAAATCAAATAAATCAGGAGGAACATACCATGGCTTACATGCCCCTTAACAAAGACGAATTCTATCTGGATCAGTCCAAAATGACCAAGATCTGGGACCTCAGCCAGCCCTGGGGCGTAGACACCCCCCTGTGGCCCTTCCCCGGCGCGCGCAGCGACCTCAGCTTCCCCCGCGGCCAGTATCTCGAGAGATTTCATAAGCGCACCATGACCTACACCGGCACCCTGCACGCCGCAACCCATATGGACGCTCCCAACCACGTCCTGCATGAGGAAGAGGTCGACCGCGAGCGTTACGGCTACAACCTCGCCGAGATCAAGCTCGAGTTCTGCATCGGCACCGGCGTCATCCTCGACATGACCCACCTGTACGATGAGTTCCAGGAGAAGTTCAACGCCGCCGGCGGCGATCCCGCCAAGATGGGCGAGATCTGGTACGAGCTCCAGCCCGAGGATTTCGAGAAGGCCGCCGCCAAGGACGGACTCGAGATCAGAGAGAACGACTGGGTCGTCGTGGACACCGGCTTCCACCGCTTCTGGAGAAAGAACAACGACAAGTACTTCAACTACTATCCCGGCATGGGCCCCACCGTCGCCAAGTGGCTGCTTTCCAAGAAGATCAAGGGCATATCCGGCACCTGGGGCGCTACCGACGCTCCCCTGTGGCACTATCCTCTCAAGGAGCAGATGCCCTGGCTCGACACCAACTATAAGCTCGCCACCGGCCACGACGCCGCCGAGAAATATCCCGACTACGAGCCCTGCCACAGACTGTTCACTCAGCACGGCGTATGCACCGTCGAGAACGCCGGCGGCGACATCGACGAGGTCAAGGGCCGCAGAATGATCATTGCCGCTTTCCCGTTCCGCTGCGAGATGGCCGACGGCGGCTTCGTCCGTCTGGTCGCCTGGGAGGAAGGCTCCTTCTGATGAAATGTCCCGGTCCCTTCGGGGCAGAGCGCCCCGGGGGGACCGGAACGGTATGCTTCCGGAGCCGCGGGCGGAGCGCAGGCTTTGCCCCGGCGGAGAGAATTTCCGTGAAAGGGATGTCATAATACTGTGAAAACTCTGCAGGACATAAAAAAAATAGCCGTCCTCGGCGCGGGCACCATGGGCCCCGGCATTGCCCAGACCTTCGCGATGGGCGGATATCAGGTCACCATGTGGACCCGCAGCGAGGCCACCCGCGAAAAGGCCAAGGCGAGCCTTTACACCAGCCTTAAGACCTTTGCCGACGAGGGCGAGATCAAAGCCGATCAGGTGGACGAAATATACTCGCGCATTCATTTCGAGGCCACCGTGGAGCAGGCGATCAAGGGCGCGGACTTCATAATGGAGACCATAGTGGAAAAGAAAGAGGCCAAGGAAGAGCTGTACCGGGAGCTGGCCGGGATCGTGGGGAGCGACGTGATCATCGCCTCCAACACCTCCGCGCTGAACATCTTTGAGGTAGTGCCCGAAAAGCTGCTTGCCCAGCAGATAATCTGCCACTGGTACGCTCCGCCCCAGCTCATCCCCCTGGTAGAGGTGGTAAAGAGCGAGCAGGCTCCTCAGGAATACGCCGATATCGCCGTGGAGATGCTCAAAAAGTGCGGCAAGACCGCCGTGCTCATGAAGAAATTCATCCGCGGATATATCGTCAACCGTCTGCAGCAGTGCCTCAACCGCGAGGTGTTCTACCTCATGGACAACGGCTACTGCGACGCCGAGGCCATCGACCTTGCCGCCAAGGCCTCGTTCATTCCCCGCGCGGTCGTGCTCGGCCTTCTCAAGCGCGCGGACTTCGGCGGCCTCGACATGACCGCCAACAACTATAAAAACCACAGCTACACCATGCCGGAGCACGGCGACGAGATGCCCGCGACCCTGGCGAAGCTGGTGGAGGAAGGAAACCTCGGCATAAAGACCGGCAAGGGCTTTTACGATTACGAGGGCGTGGATATCGAGGCCCTCAAGACCAAACGCGACAAGCAGCTGTTTGAGGTATTCCGTCTGGCAAAGAAATTCATGGACGACCCCGTGTGATCGTTTCAAAGGAAAGGAAATGATAAAATGTCCAAGAGCAACAAGATAATCATTCAGGCGTGCATGTGCGGCGCCGGCACCAAAAAATCCCAGGCTCCCACCGTTCCGTATACTCCCGAGGAGATCGCCCGCCAGGTAGTCGAGGTCGCCAAGGCCGGAGCCAGTGTGGCTCATATCCACGTCCGCGAGGATAAGGAAGTCAACGGTGAAATGCAGATAGGCTACAAGTCCATGAGCCTTGAAAAGTTCACCGAGACCGTTCAGCTGTGCCGCAAGTACTGCAAAGAGGCCGGCGTAGATATCGTCATCAACCTCACCACCTCCGGCGGCGAGTATGAGGACTACAAGCGCCTGCAGCACCTCAGCGCCCTTAAGCCCGAGATGTGCTCGTTCGACCCCAACACCATCAACTGGGCCAACAGCTACATCTTCGAGAACAGCCCCCGCTTCCTCAACCTGCTGGCTCAGGAAGTGGTGAAGTGCGACGTCAAGCCGGAATTCGAGGTCTTCGATACCGGTCACATCGACAGCGTGATGTATTACGTGAACAAGTGGAACATCCCCCAGCCTCCCCACATCCAGTTCATAATGGGCGTAGGCGGCTCCATGCCCGGCACCGCCGAGAACCTTGCTTTCCTGGTAGGCAAGCTGCCCCAGGGCGCTACCTGGTCCGTATCCGGCATAGGCAAGGCCCATATGCCCATGATGCTCGCCGGCCTCGCGCTGGGCTGCGACGGCCTGCGCGTGGGTCTTGAGGACAACGTCATGTACGGCAAGGACAAGGACGGCAACAAGATCATCGCCACCAACGTCATGCTCGTTGAGCGCGCCGTGAAGCTCGCGCAGCTTGCCGGCCGCGAGATCGCCACCGCCGACGACGCCCGCGCGATACTCGGCATCACCCGCAACTGCCTGCGCGACGAGGGCTGACGGCCTGCCGCGCGCGGATATCGCGCGAAGAACGGCGCGGCCGCCGCGCCATATAAAAAAGAAAGGACTGCATCAAATTGGCTAAGAGTAAAGTCGTCACCGTCGAACAGGCAATGGAAAAATGCTTTGACGGCATGACGGTCCTGCTCCCCGGCTTCGTCAACTGCGGCGTTTCCGAAACGCTCATCGACGGACTCATGGAGAAGGGCATCAAGAACATCAACGTCATTTCCAACAACACCAGCATCAAGGGCCAGGGCATAGGCAGGCTGGTCCACGCCGACCGCATAAAGCACATCACCTGCTCCCACATCGGCAACAACACCGAGACCGTGGAAAAGGTCGTGGCGGGCGAGATCAACATCACCTTCGTGCCCCAGGGCTCTCTGTGCGAGAAGACCCGTGCCGGCGGCGCCGGCATAGGCGGCATCCTGACTCCCACCGGCGTGGGCACTCCCATGCAGGACGGCAAGCAGCTGCTTGAGTGGGACGACGAGGCCGGCGAATACAAGTTCGTAAAGGCCGAGGATCCCATCAAGGGCAAGCGCTTCATCCTGGAGCTCCCGCTCCACGGCGACGTGTGCTTCATCCACGCCTGGAAAGCGGACAAGATGGGCAACGTCGTTTACCACCGCACCGCCCGCAACTTCAACGAGCCCTTTGCCACCGCAGCCGACTGGGTCATCTGCGAGGCGGAAGAGATAGTCGAGGTAGGCGAGCTCGATCCCGACATGATCAATACCCCCGGCGCGCTGGTGGATATGGTCGTGCAGGCCAGGAAAGTGGAGGGTTAAGGATATGGATGCGAAACAATTCATAGCTAAGCGTACCGCCAAGTTCTTCAAGGACGGCGATCTTGTAAACCTCGGCATAGGCATGCCCACCATGTGCATGGCCTACATCGATCCCGACATCGACGTATGGTTCCAGTCCGAGAACGGCATCATCGGCATGACCGGCACGCCCAAAGAGGGCGAGCCCATCGACCTTGACGTCGTCGACGCCGGCGGAGCCCCCAGCGGGATGCGTCCCGGCAGCTGCTGCTTCAGCTCCTTCACCTCCTTCGGCTACATCCGCGGCGGACACGTGGACTATACCGTCCTCGGAGCCTACGAGGTAGACCAGAACGGAAACCTGGCCAACTGGATGATCCCCGGCAAGGCCGCCGCCGGAATGGGCGGAGCCATGGACCTGGTGACCGGAGCCAAGTGCACCATCGTTATGACCGTACACTGCGACAAGACCGGCAAGTCCAAGATAGTCCGCAAGACCAACCTGCCTCTGACGGGCGTGGGCGTGGTGGACTACGTGGTCACGGAAAAGTGCGTTTTCCACTTCACCAAAGAAGGCATGGTCCTTGAAGAGCTGGCTCCCGGCGAGACCGTGGAGAGCATCAAGGCCATCACCGACTGTGACATCATCGTGCCCGCAGCCGTAAAATCCATGGAAGACTGATCAGTCCGGTCCCTGAGACGATCATACCAAGGGAGGTATACGGATCTTGTCCATTCAACTTATCATCATCATCGTCTACTTTATTCTGACGGTGCTCATAGGCGTCCTTTCCGGACGCAAGACCAAGAGCGCGGCGGCCTTCACCGGCGTTGCTCTGACGACCTTCGCGATAGTCTGCGCCTCCACCGGCGAGTGGCTGGGCGGCACGGCGACCACCGGCGTTTCGGAATACGGCTTCCGTTACGGCCTTTCCGGCTGGTGGTACACCATAGCGAACGGTATCGGCGTCCTCTTCCTGGGACTGCTGTTCGCCAAGCTCTTCCGCTCCCTGGAGACCGGCACGGTCCCCGGCATAATCGAAAAGTTCTTCGGCGTGAAGGCCAGGACCGTCAGCTGCGTGATCCTCACCATCGTCATGCTGGCTGTCGGCCTGAGCCAGATGATAGCTGCCGGTAAGCTGGGCGAGAGCCTGCTGGGCATCCCGTTCTGGATATCCGCCATCGCCTTCGCCGTCATCTTCATCGTATATACGCTGGCCGGCGGCATGAACGCCGTGGCGTCTACAAACGTGATGCACCTCATCGTGATGTATGCGGGCGTCATCGTAGCCATGGTCATCGCCGTCAGCCGCGCCGGCGGCGTGGACGCCTTCAAAAGCGGCATCAGCAGCCTGCAGGCCGACAACGGCGGCAGCTTCTGGAACATGTTCACCATCGGCGGCAGCAAGGTTTCCAGCTGGATCATCGCGTCCCTGCTGGGCGCCTGCACGGCTCAGGCCGGCCTGCAGCCCGTGCTGAGCTCCAAAAACGCCAAGCAGGCCCGCAAGGCCTGCATCATCACCGCCTTCGTGGCGGCTCCCTTCGGCTTCTTTACCGCCACCCTCGGCATGGCCGCCCGCGTTATGTATGAAAACGGCGACCTGCTCCAGGGCATGGGAGTTGCCGAGGCCGGCAAGAGCGCGCTGCCCGAGCTGATGATGCGCGGCATGAACCCCGTGGCCGGCGGCCTCGTGCTTGCCGCGATCCTGGCCGCGGTGCTCAGCACCGTCAGCCCCATCATCCTTGCCTCCGGCACGATGATCACCCGTGACGTTTATCAGCGCGTGCTTCATCCCGAGGCCAGCGACGAGCAGGTCCTGAGGATGGGCCGCATCACCACCGCGATCTCCGGCGTGATCTGCTGCGTCGGCGCCATCTTCCTGTGGAAGGCCTCCACCGTGCTCGAGCTCGTTTACGCGGCGTACTCTCTCCGCGGCGCGCTCTTCATCGTGGTGCTCTTCGGCATCTATTGGAAGAGGTCCAGCGGCAAGGGCGCCATCTGCGCCATGATCCTCACCGCCCTCGTTGCGGTGGGCTGGGTCGCCGCAAAGCTGATAGCCGGCAGCTATCCCATCACGATAGGCTCCTTCGCCGTCAGCGAGACCTATGCCGCCGTGGTGGTCGCCGCCGTCTGCACGCTCATATTCAGCCTGATCTTCAAGCCCACCGAGATAGAGAAGGCTGAGCGCGAGCAGACCAAGAAGCTCCTCAAAGAGGCCATGGCGAAAGCCTGAGATACCCTTATCGGAAATACGACGGACGCGCTGCGGCATGCGGCGCGTCCGTCTGCTTAAAAAACAGGGGAAGGGGAAAACGATGTCGGTACCGGTGATATTCGACCTGGACGGTACTCTTTGGGACGCCACCGGAGCGGTGTACAGGCTGTGGAACGAGGTGTTCGCGGAGCGTCCCGAAACCGTCGGAGTGAGACTGAAGCAGTCGGATATGTTCGTCTTCATGGGCAGAACGATCCGGGAAATAGGCGAAATGCTCTTTCCGGACATGGAGCCCGCCCTGCGCGGGGCGATAATGCGCGAGTGCTCCGGCAGGGAGAACGCTTTCCTCCGCGAGCACGGAGGCCGTCTGTACGGCGGTCTGCGCGGGACTCTCGAAAGTCTTGCGGAAGAAAGAAGACTGTATATCGTCAGCAACTGTCAGGAAGGATATATCGAGGCCTTCCTGCACGCTCACCGGCTCAAAGCTTTCTTCCGGGACAGTGAGTCGTCCGGAAGAACGGGAAAGAGCAAGGGAGAGAACGTAAGACTGCTCATGGAGAGAAACGGCGAAGCGGACGCGGTCTACGTGGGCGATACCGCGATGGACGAGCGGGCGGCGAGGCTCGCGGGCATTCCCTTTGTTTTCGCGGCTTACGGCTTCGGAAAGGCGGAGGCGCCCGACGCGGTGATAGAGGAAATAAGCGAGCTGCCCCGCGCGCTTGCGGAGCTGGGGAAATAACGCGGAGTCGGCGGAAAGCCCGCGCCGGGACGGCTTTTCACGCCGGCGGACGCATCACAGCAGCGTCTCGCTTATTATATATCTCGGCCTTTTTTTCGTTTCCATATAGATCTTGCCGACGTACTCGCCGACCACGCCGATCATCAGCAGCTGCAGTCCGCCCAGCGCCCATATCGACACGCCGAGGCTTGTCCAGCCGCTTACGGTTTTTCCGCATAGATGACGGATAAGACAGTAAACAAGAATAACGATGCTCACGGCGAAGGCCGCGCCTCCGAGCGCCAGCGCGGCGCGAAGGGGGCGCACGGAGAAGGAGCTTATGCCGTCGAAGGCAAAGGAGAGCATCTTTTTCAGCGGATATTTCGACCTGCCGGCAAAGCGCGCTGCGCGTTCGTATTCCACGCTCGCGGTCCTGAAGCCGAGCTGCGGCGCGATGCCGCGCAGAAAAAGATTGACCTCCTCATATTCCGCGAGGGCGTCCAGCGCGCGGCGGCTCATAAGGCGGTAGTCGGCGTGATTGAACACTATCTCCGCGCCCATGAGCTTCATCAGTCTGTAAAAGCTCTCGGCGCTGAAGCGCTTGAAAAAGCCGTCGCTTTCACGCGACGAGCGTACGCCGTATACGATATCGCAGCCGTTTTCGTACTGCTCCAAAAAAGCCCTTATCGCTTCGGGATCGTCCTGCAGGTCGGCGTCCATGGATATGGCGGCGTCGGCGTGGGCGCGGGCGAGCATGAGCCCGGCGAGCAGGGCGTTCTGATGGCCGCGGTTGCGCGACAGGCACAGCCCGGCAAAGAGCGGCTCGCTTTCATGCAGCGAGCGTATCAGCTCCCAGGTCGAGTCCGCCGAGCCGTCGTTGACAAAGCATACGCGGCTGTCCGCGCTTATGCGGTTTTCGCGCATAAGATCTTTCATGAGTCCCGACAGCCGCGAAGCGGTCTCCGGCAGCACGTCTTCCTCGTTATAGCAGGGAACGACTATCCATAAAGTAAGCAATGTTATTCACCGCCCTTCACCCGTATTATCCGCGGCGCGGGCCGGGATATCCGCATCCCGCACCGAGAGTATATCATCCGGCGCGGGGAAAGACAATATGGTTTCCGGCAGCCCGGACGGGGCTCCTCACCGGGGAATGTGCGCCGGAGGCTCGGAAATGTTTGCAAATTTACATCTTGATTAAGCGGGGAAAGCATGATAAAGTAATGCCATGAAAACGGTATCGGAAATTATCGGAAAGATAGCGAATGAACTGTTATTTTTCTCTTTTGACCGCGCCGACGTTTTGAGAGTCAGACCGCGGTCATTCTCCTGGCGGATATTCTGCTGTTTCTGCTGGTCGGCAGGCGCGGTATGGATCCGGATACGTACGGATGGACTCTTTCCAATATGATCATTTTTTCCAGCATCGGAGCCCTGGTCGGCCATTTTATCAATAAGGACAGGTTCGAACGCTGCATTTTCGCGGAGTCGGCCGTGCGGTATGCCGAGTCCAGCGCCGAGCTGGCCGAGCTGCAGACCAGGTACGCCTATTACGATCATATGACGGAGCTGCGCAACAGGCGCTCTTATGCCGAGAAGCTCGACGAGCTGGCGAAGGACCTGCCTCCGGACTGCTGCGTGATCATGGCGGACGTCAACGGCCTGAAGATGACGAACGATACCTTCGGCCATGAAGCGGGCGACGAGCTGATCATAGGCTCGGCGGAATGCCTGAGGCAGAGCTTTATAGACAACGATCAGATCTACCGTATCGGCGGAGACGAATTCTGCGTCATCGTGAACGGCTCCGAAAAGCAGGTCACGGAGTGCCTGAAGCAAATGGAGGAGATCGGCAGCCGGTGGAAGGGCGAGTACGTTGACGGCGTCTCATTATCCTACGGCTTCGCGTCAGCCGAAGAGTTTGACGATATCGACCGGATGCTGAAGGCGGCGGACAAGAGGATGTACGCGTTCAAAAACAATTATTATATGAAACGGCAGAAATAGACATTTGCGGAAGTCCTTTCGCCGGCAAAGTCGAAGGACTTTGCCGGCGAATTGCATGATCGCCGCAGAGGGGCGGGCGGTCCGGCCGAAATCCAACGAACGCTTGAAAAAATCCAAGTATTCGTTTATTGACCGCGGGAGACGGAGGTAGTATTCTTGTTTCGGGGAGGAAGCCATGGAGCTTGGGAACAATATTAAACGCCTGCGCAAGCAGGCCGGCATCACCCAGGATGAGCTTGCGGAGCTTCTGCACGTTACCGGCCAGGCGGTCAGCAGATGGGAGCGCGGGGACGGCTTTCCCGAGATAACGCTGCTTCCGGCGCTGGCCGAGCGCTTTGACGTTACGGTCGACGAGCTCCTGCGCTCGGAACGGCTCTCCGAGGAAGAGCTGCGCGGGCTCTCGGAACGGACGGACGCGCTGGAGCGCGAGGGCAGGACGGAGCAGGCGCTGGCGCTTTTGAGAAAAACGGTCCTGCGCTATCCCCGGGACGAGCAGCTGGGAATGCTGCTTGCCTCCAGGGAGCTGCTCGAGGCGCGCAGGAGCCGCGGCAATGCCGGCAGGCGCAGCGCTGCCCTCATGGCGGCGGAGCAGGAGCTGGAAAAGCTGTCCCGCAGCGGCAGCGACGCCGTGCGCTGCATGGCGGAAAACATGCTCACCGAGGTCTATTACGGCCTGGGCGACAGGGCAAAGCTCCTTGCGCTTTTGAATAAGCCGAAGCCGGACCACATGGCTTACCTCATTTCCTGCGCCGACGGGAAGGATTTTCTGTACCTTGTTCAAAGGGCGATAAACGACTGCCTCATAGAGCTGTCGGATCTGGTGCAGACCCTTGCCCGGCGCGATGAAGAAAAGACGGAAGCTCTGCTGTGCGCAGCGGAGGGAGCGGCGCGGGAAAGCTGGCCAGACGATGAGGAAAAATACGATATGCTGCGTCGGCTCGACGGGATGCTTGCCCTCGCTTCGGGAGACGGACACATTTCGCAGCTCAGCTGGATAAGACAGCGCTGCGCCGTCCGGATGCTCGAAACCGCGGCGCGGCTCAAAGACGCCGATAAGGCCGCCGAAACGCTCAGCGGGATGTTCGCCCACGTTCTTACCGAGGAAAACGTCGCTGCGGAGCTTGCCGGGGCCGGCGCGGCCGAACGCTTTGCCCGGGCCCGCGCCCGGGCGGAGAAGGACGGCGAAGCCGAGCCCGCCGCCGCCGCGCTCAAAACAATGGACGAGCGGGAAAGGGAAGTGCTTGCCGAGCCGGTATCGAATTCTCCGATGCTGAGTTTTTTAAATCAGATCAGTCTTACCTGGCTTCGCCGCGGCGACATGATCGCGGAGCATATAGGAGAGCTGAAATCGCTGCTGAGCGGGCCGAAGATGGATTTCATGCGCGAAAGGGCCGAGCTGCGCGCCGCTCTGAAGCGGCTCGATAAGCTGCTCGAAACCGTCGGGGGAAAAGGATAAGATCAAAACAGCATATATCGTTCGATAAAGCCTGTTCCGGCGGCGGAGTCCGGCCGGAGCGCAGCGTAAACGGGGAGGTGAGAGATATGTTTGCGGAAATTATAAGCAATATGACGGTGATATCCATAATAATATTCGCCGCGGGGATCATAATGGTCGGCGTGGAGGTGTTCAGACCGGGCTTCGGCGCGGCCGGGATATCGGGAATAATCCTTTTGGCGGCCGGCATTTTCATCACGGCGAAAAATCTGACCCAGGGCCTGCTTCTGCTTGCGGCGGCGGCCGTTATCGTGCTGATACTGTTCATCATAGCCGTAACGGTCATGTCGGGAGGCAGGCTGCCGAAAAGGAGCGTGCTCAAAGAAGAGACCGATTCCGACTCGGGCTACGTCGCCGTCAGGGACAGCAGCGATCTCATGGGCCGCTGCGGACGCGCCGTGACCATGCTGAGACCCGCGGGCATGGCGGATATCGGCGGACAGCGGGTGGACGTGGTCTCCCGGGGCGATTTTATCGAGCAGGGAGCCGAGGTAGAGGTAGTGGAGATATCCGGCAGCAGGATAGTGGTAAAGAATAAGGAGGATGAATAATATGCCGTTCAATCTGGGACCGCTGATCATCATAGCGATAGTGGTGATCGTACTGATAATATTTTTCCGTTTCATACCCGTGGCGCTGTGGATAAGCGCCCTGGCGGCGAACGTGAAGGTTGGCGTCTGGACGCTGGTGGGCATGCGCCTGCGCCGCGTCGTGCCCAGCAGGATAGTCAATCCCATGATAAAGGCTCAGAAGGCCGGGCTGGAGCTGTCCATAAACAAGCTCGAGGCGCATTATCTTGCCGGCGGCAACGTGGACAGAGTGGTCAATTCCCTGGTCGCCGCGCACCGCGCGGGCATACCTCTTGAATTCGAGAGGGCCGCCGCGATAGACCTGGCCGGCCGCGACGTGCTCGAGGCCGTGCAGATGAGCGTAAATCCCAAGGTCATAGAGACGCCCATAATCGCGGCCGTGGCAAAGGACGGAATAGAGGTCAGGGCAAAGGCCAAGGTGACCGTGCGCGCCAATATCGACAGGCTCGTGGGCGGCGCGGGCGAGCAGACCGTCATCGCCAGGGTCGGCGAGGGCGTTGTCACCACCATAGGCAGCGCGGAGACCCATGAGGAAGTCCTGGAGAACCCCGACAAGATATCCCAGACGGTGCTGAACAAGGGCCTTGAGGCCGGGACAGCCTTTGAGATACTTTCGATAGACATCGCCGACGTGGACGTGGGCCGCAACATAGGCGCGCAGCTGCAGACCGATCAGGCGGAGGCCGATAAGAAGATAGCCCAGGCCAAGGCCGAGGAGCGCCGCGCGATGGCCATTGCCAACGAACAGGAAATGAAGGCGAGGACCCAGGAGATGCGCGCGAAGGTCGTCGAGGCCGAGGCGGAGGTGCCCATGGCCATGGCCGCGGCCCTGCGCGAGGGCAAGCTGGGCGTGATGGACTACTACAACATGCAGAACGTCATATCCGATACGAGGATGCGCGACTCCATAGCCGGTGACGAGAAAAAATGAAAGAGGACGCCATAAAAAAACGCGGGGCGGACGGTAACGAAGCCGACCGGCCCCGGGATGAAAAGCCGACGAGACCCGACCTGAAAAGCGCGGTGATCATGTCGGAGCTGCTCGCGCCGCCGCTGGCAAAGCGCAGGGGCAGAAGGATATGACGCCGGAGAGGAACGGAGGGGAAAATGGCCCGTAAGGAAGTTTTTACGCCGATCTGGAATTTCGACGGCGACGGGGAAAAAACCGAAAAAAAGAAGGCCGAAAAAGAACGGGATGACGCTCCCGCACGTTCAGGGAGCTCAAAAACGGAGGGCCTTGACTTCGGGAGGGGCATCTACACCGATAAGGAAGAGGAGAGACTTAAAAGCTTCCGGGTGAGCGCAAGGCCCGGAGAAGAGAAAAAGCCGACGCCGCGAAAAACAAAGCTGATAATTGCTCTTGTTATTATTTTGGCGCTCGCCTTCATCGTGCTGTTCCTGATCCTCAGCGTAAAATGGCGGAGAGAAGCGTACTCCTCGGCCGGCCGCTTTTCGGGCGTGCCGCTTCTCAGATAACGGCGAGTAAAGAGTCTTTTTGCACAGCGGAGGGGGGCTCTGTGTCCGCAAACGGAACACAGAGCCCCCTCGTTAATTCGTCTTGTTATTCAATGGTTTTGCGGAGCAAAACACAGTTTCTTTTCTCTTATAAAACGCGGAAAGAGAAAAGTGAAGAGAGAAGAGTCGGGGCCCGTCCGCCGGCCCGCCGGACGCGGGCGGGCCGGCGTTAAGTTGAAGGAGCCGAAAACCGGTCGGTTTTCGGCTCCTTCAGCTGTATCATTCTTAATTTGAGCTTTCACGTTGCTTTTTTCCAGATCGAAAAAGAAATGATTTTGCCCGAGGGAAAATGAACTTTACAAATGTCATGATTATTATCGAGAGCAAATTCGTCGATATGATCCAGACGATATATTGCATCGTCCAATCTGACGGCCACTTATTCGCCGGGAGCCAAACCAACGAAGTATGAGAAACGTACAGAACAGCGCTTAACGTACCTGCATGATAGAACAATTTGCGGTTAAAGATCCGAGAAGGAATAATATTTGACAATAATACAATAAGTGAAAACAGAATGACTTTATAAAAATCCATATAGTTCCCGGCGAACGAATTCATGATATACAGAATTAAGACAGTCAAAAGTACCAAAGCCGTTTTGCAGGCAGCGAGTTTGCTTTTTGACAGGTCCGGCGGACACATACCGGCGACATGGAAAACGATGCATCCCATGGATAAACCGGCACATGCTCTCAGTATTCCTCCCCACAGCACTGCTGACGGGTCATCGATCTCGACTATGCTGCCCGAAGTAACGGCAAAATAGCCGTAAATAAAAATGCAGAGAAGCGGTGCGATAACGGTAAAATAAAAAGACTGATACTTCTTTATCCAAGGATACAGGAGTAAAACGGATATCAAAAGCGCTGAAAAGAACCTTATCGGACCTATCAGCTTAA
>JAEEGK010002003.1_pt1 | contig 51117 bp, 53 predicted proteins | sample 8958771 | NCBI WGS metagenome assembly JAEEGK01 (sample SAMN16246547, study PRJNA631951) | gut metagenome | biome: gut microbiome; feature: rumen; material: SC-attached | host: Bos | place: Iran: Karaj | collected 2018-10 | reverse complement strand
TACTGCCATTCCTGTCTTTTACTGGAATTGTGATTGTTTTCACCTTCTTCAGGAAGAATCAGGCCGTGTTCTCCAAGGAGCATCGTTTGGGCCGTGCCATGCAATTTGTTGGGCGCAGAACGCTCGACATCTATTTGATTCATTATTTTTTCCTACCCGAAAACCTCACTTTTGTTACCGTGTTCAAGGATCATCCTATGCCGGTTCTTGAGTTCTTGGCATCGTCGACCGTTGCAATAATAGTTATTGTCGCCAGTTTGCTGGTGAGCAACATCATCCGTCTCAGCCCGTTCCTGGCCCATTGGTTGTTTGGGGTAAAGCAGGTGTCAAACTGAGGATGACAGGCGATTAGCACCCTCAATCGCGTTAAATTTTGCGAAATATTTTTGCTATTTGCTATTGTTGCTTGCACATCTTATAAAAAATATCTAATTTTGCGGGCTAATTGCGCAAAATGCTGTTCAATGATTAAGAGATTATCGATAATAATGGCGATAGCTTGTGTGCTCATGAGCTGTGGTGAGTATAACAAGGTGATGAAAAGTAGTGACCTTGAATACAAGTATGCTTATGCCCAAAAAGCCTTTGAGAACAAGCGTTATGCCCAGGCATATACCATCCTGAGTGAATTGGTGCCTGTTTTTCGCGGCACACCTAAGGCCGAGGAGTCACTTTATTTGTTGGCGTTGAGCTACTACGAGAACCAGGACTACCTGAATTCAGGAATGTATTTCAAGCAGTACTATCAGCGCTACCCTCGTGGAGAGTATGCCGAGTTGGCCCGTTTCTACGCTGGTTATGGCTATTACCTCGATTCTCCTGATGCCCAGCTCGACCAGAGCGAGACCATTAAGGCCATGGAAGAGTTGCAGGCTTTCCTGGATTACTTCCCCAGGAGCGATAAAGTGTCGATAGCCCAAGCTGCAGTCTTTGAATTACAGGACAAACTGGTGCTCAAGGAGTTGCAGAATGCTACCCTGTATTACAATTTGGGTAACTACATGGGAAACAACTATGAGAGCGCTGTGATAACTGCCCAAAACGCTATCAAGAGCTATCCTTATAGCAAATATAAAGAGGACTTGCAAATGTTGGTGCTTCGTGCGCGCTTCAAAGAAGCCAGTGAAAGCGTTGAGGAGAAAAAGCAGGATCGTTTCCGCTCGGTGATTGACGAGTATTATTCATTTATCAATGATTTTCCTGAGAGCAAGATGCGCAAGGAAGCTGACAATATTTTTAAGATTGCCAACAAGTTTGTGAATGGTAATTAAACATAGTAAACATCATCAACATAATATAAGTTAAGACATGGATTACAAAAAAACCAACGCCCCGCTTACCACAACTGTGCATGACATTATCGAGATGGCTGAGCCCACTGGCAACATCTATGAGACCGTATGCATCATCAGTAAGCGAGCTAACCAGATTGCTGCCGAGATGAAGTCTGATCTGGAGAAAAAGCTCCAGGAATTTGCAACTATGAATGACAATCTTGAGGAAATCAGTGAGAATCGTGAGCAGATCGAGATCTCGAAGTATTACGAGAAACTCCCCAAGCCAACACTCATCGCAACCCAGGAGTATCTTGAGGACAAGCTCGCTTATCGCAATATAGCCAAGGAGAAAGAGGAGTTTTAAGTCTTTTCTTCGACACATTCAAGACAATAGATATGATGAGGGTGGTGCCATATTGGCTCCCCCTCTTCTATACATGTAATAGGCCTTCTTCTTTATGGGGGAATAGTAAATCAATCACTAAAACAATCTCTAGACATGAAATTTGACTTTTCCGATTTCAGCAAAAAAAGAAGTCAGTTGATGGGCATTTCGATGCTCTTGATTATGATTTTTCATTGCGGGTTGTATTTAAACTCTAGATATACGCCTTTTTGCGTTGTCGGTGTAGAATTCTTTCTGGTGATTTCTGCGATTGGACTGTTTTTCTCTCTATCCAAAAACCAAGATAAGCTAAGTTTTTACAAGAAGAGGGTTTTACGAATCCTCCCTACCTATCTCATCGTAGCAGCACCATATTTTGCTCATAACCAGAAATTTGAAATAGGTAATTATTTGTTTAACCTCTCGGGCTTGTGTATAATCGATGACCAACGCTATTTCTGGTTTATCGGGCAGATATTGATATGTTATTTGCTTGCGCCGTTTTATTTCGGTCTGATGAAATACAAACTATCCATCTTAATTCCCTTCATTACGTTGATAGTTTGTCATTATTTGGGACTGCTGTTCCCAACATTGGCCATCATGCTGAATAGGTTTGCCATATTCTTCTTAGGGTTTCATTTGGCTGCTTTGGTTTATAATAAGAAGGTCATAAACAGTTGGCTGATTTTACCTGTTTGTTTGCTTTCTATTGTGCTGATTCCGATTATTGGCAATATGGAGATATATGAAGGGTACCAAAGGATAGCTTACTTCTTCCTTTCCATTCCGGCACTTGCAGGTATGGTCATGTTATTAAACAAATGTCCTTCTGTTATCGATAAGTGTCTTGTGTTTGTTGGCGGGATCACTCTGGAGATTTATTTATTGCATGAACGCATTTGTCTCAGGGCTATGCAATTGGTTTTTGGCCCGATTTCGGGAGCTGTTTTGAGTATCCCATTATGTATCGTTTTGGCCTATTTGCTGAGCATACTCATGAGAAAGATCAATCATTTCCTGTTCTCATCTGATGTGCAGTCTTGATACGACTAAAGCCTAATAAGGGCTATCGTTTTGACTGTTTTGCGGTTTTAATGGGCCTTGGCGATAGCACATTTTTTCGAGTTCACTTTATAGAATTATGGAGTTGATTTGGGTGTGAAAATATCAATTTATTCCCATTTTTCTTGTAAAATCATAAAAAGGAGTGTAAATTTGCCGAAATTTTAATCAATCTATAAGGTCATGGAAGGAGCAATCAAGGTATTGATATTAGCTGGATTGTATGTGTTGGCATTTTTTGTGGTAGAGTGTTTGGGCTTTTTGCATCCATTTGGTTGGACTTATAGCGCTGTCTTTTTGGCCGTTGTTGGTGCATGGCCCTATTTCAAGCTTTGCCAGCGTTTCCCCATACCGTGTGTAGCCATTATCTGCGCTGTGCTGTTGCTCATGTTCAATTTCCTGATTGGCGAGGGGCATGAGTATTTTGCCATCGGCTGCATCGGCTTTGGCTGCATTGCCGAGGTCCTTCGCAAAGTGTTCGGTAATTATAGGGGCAGGATGGGCGTGATCACTAGCTATGCCGCGATGTCACTCATTCCTTTCTCGATGAGCATTGTCCTTTGGCTCGATTATGAAACTGCCATGCAATTGGTGGTTAATCGCATGGGTGACATCTATGCTGCTGTTATGGGACGCATGCTCTCCAAATACATGCTCTTGGCTATGATTATTCTCACGCTTATCTTTGCCGTTACGACAATGTGGATTTTGACTCGCAATTGGCGCCCTCGTGATCAGTATCATTTCATGAGGGAAGAAAGAAGGTAGTTCATCAGAGTTGAATAAAAAACAAAGGCAGAACCCGGTTAGGGCTCTGCCTTTTTAGACGTCTATAATGATGATTTCATTATTCGGCATTAGGTTGCACGGCATTGACCGACTCGGGCTTTTTCTCGTTTTCAATCTCTTTATCGATAGCCTCAAATTTGCTATGCATGCTCTTGTACTCGGGTACAAACTCTTTCATGGCATAAATCATCTCATGAACATCGCCCTTAGAGGCAAACTCGATAATCTTGTTAATGTGAGCACAAACATCCTGATACTCATAAGTCTTAACCTTGGCAACCATGATCTTCTTATTGACGGTTGCAGTGGTCTTCTCCTTATCGTTGAGCAATTCCTCATAAAGTTTCTCGCCAGGACGCAGACCGATTTCCTCAATTTTGATGTCAACATCGGGCTTGAGACCGGCAAGCGAGATCATGCGGCGCGCCATGTCGTAGATCTTTACAGGCTCACCCATATCAAAGATGTAAATCTCACCACCGTTACCCATGCAGCCCGCCTCAAGCACTAGCGAGCAGGCTTCAGGTATCGTCATAAAGTAGCGGATGATTTCCTTATGGGTAACAGTAACGGGGCCGCCCGAGGCGATTTGTTTGCGGAACAGTGGGATTACCGAGCCGTTGCTGCCCAGCACATTGCCAAACCTGGTGGTAATGAACTGGGTTTTCTTTCCCTTACGCTGAGCGTCAAAGAACAATGACTGGCAATAAATCTCAGCCAGACGCTTGGTGCAGCCCATCACATTGGTCGGATTGACCGCCTTGTCCGTCGAGATCATCACAAACTTGTAAACATCATATTTAAGTGCCATGTCAGCCACGTTGCGTGATCCCATTACATTGGCAAGAATGGCCTCGGTGGGGTTGATTTCCATCATGGGCACATGTTTGTAGGCCGCTGCGTGGAACACATAGCAAGGACGGTATTCTTTGAAGGCTTCTTCAAGGCGGGCACGATTTCGTACATCGCCCATGAACAGCACGATATCGGCCTTAGGATGAGCTTTTCTCATCTCCAACGCGATGTCGTGCATCGGAGTCTCGGCCTGGTCAAACAGAATGATTTTGCTGGCATTGTAGTTGGCTACCTGTCTGACAATCTCACTGCCAATAGAGCCACAAGCACCTGTGATGAGCACACAGGAACCGTTGATGTGCTTGCTCACCAGCGGATTGTTCAGCACGATAGGGTCGCGACCCAGCAGGTCCTCGATCTGCACTTCTTTAATATAGGTGGAAATGCCTTGCTCGTCTTGGCTTTTAGAGTCATCCTGCTCAAACTCGGCCACCTTATTCATGGCCAGCAAGGGAATGTCATTTTTGATAAAATAGTCGGCAAAACCGCTACTCATCAGGTTATTGCTTTTAGCATCAAAAATAAGCCCCTCGATATTGTTTTCTGCGAACATGTCATTCATGGTCGCGGGATCAAACTTATAGACTCTCAAGCCGTTAATTTCTGAATTGCTGGCATTGGGGTTAATGCTGAGAAGTCCTACTGGCAGGTATTTGCCACCAATCTCGCCTTTAAGAGCGTTAGCCAGGAATACCGAGTTGAACGTCGTGCCCAAAACTAGCACTCGTTTGCGCCCCTCGGTAGCACTGTTCATGCGCATGTATAGATACTTGATGCACAATCGCTCAATCATCATTACCGAGAATGATAATGCACCGATAACCAGAATGTTCCAGAATTTCGTGAGTTCTTGATGGGTTATCGCTAGCCATATGGCATTGATAATTGATAGGATAATCGTGGCGATCACCACAACCATGAAGATTCGGTACAAGTCCTCGATAACCGAGAGCCTGATAACGCAGGTATAACTCTTTGAGATGTATGAAACAATAAAATAAACGCCAACAACGATAGCACCAACAAACAGTGTGTTCAATGCGGTTGTCACAATGTGCAACGAATACATATCGGCAATCACTGTTGCTACATAACTGGTTAGGACAATAAGCATGTCCAGCAACAAGATGATCCACCTTGGGGTGGTTTTTACCTTAAATGACCGGAGAATCCTCAGGTCCATCAATTTATTTAGCAGTTGTTCCATCTGTTAGTGTTCTCTTCTCATGTTATCTGATGAATGCTATCGCATATCCATTAATCACATGAACTTGGTCGATTGCCAATTGTTTCATGCTAATGTGTTGATACACAGGAATATCCATCAATTATGTGTTTTAAGGGGGATTAGGCCCGTAAAACATAATCAAGACCACAAAAGTAGCTATTTTCTTTGAATAAACAACTATAACCTAAAAAAATCCAATGTTTTCAATAATCGATGAATGAGCCGTTGCGTCTGCAAACGTTAGGTTAACCTATGTTATTTCGATGATTTAGATGTTAAGAATGCAAGTTTTAAGGCTTATTCTTATAAAAAAAGTGTATTCATTCATTTGAGTTAAAAATAAAATGTCTAATTTTGCACGTTTTTAAGTAACTTCGATAGAATGGACTGTATCATACGCAATTATAGGCATCTCATAATCGGGGTGTTAGCAACGCTGATGATGACTCTAAACACGTCATGTGGTGATGAGCCCGATGGCTGTGAAGCCGATATTGAGACCGTGACCCTCCATGTGTCGAGTCCAGAGCGCTTTTTCTTTCAGGCGACTGACTCGATGCAGGTTGTCCTCTCAACCGATAGCGTTATTACGTTTGCCGTGCGAGGCGATGCCGACGTGACGGCTCTCGCGCCCGTCTTGACGCTGTCTCAAGGCGCTACAGTGATACCGGCGAGCGGCACCACCCATGACTTCTCTAACGGACCGGTCATTTACACAGTCACGTCCCAGGACGGCAAGTGGCAACGCACTTATCGGGTGAACATTGTTCCCACACTGGTTACTGTTGCCGACACGCTGTGTTATGACTTTGAACATTATGAACTGGAAACGGCCACTCAGCGCTACTACCAGTGGCATAACGTCTTGCCCGACGGTTCGCTGGGCAATGACTGGGCAACGGCTAATGCCGGATACCGCATTTCGATGAGCACGGCATTGCCCGAGGATTATCCGACCACCCCCTTGGCTGATGGTTATGATGGTGCTGCAGTGTGCCTGATGACCCGCGACACTGGACCATTTGGACGCATGGCTAACAAGCGGTTGGCGGCAGGAAACATGTTCTTGGGCACTTTTGACATCAGGATAGCAATGAGTGACCACCTGCATGCTACTCGTTTCGGCATACCATTCACCAGCCGTCCTGATCATTTCACGGGCTACTACACCTATGAGCCTGGACCAACGGTTCAAGATTTCTACGGCAATCCTATTGAGGGCCGCGTTGATTCGGCCGACGTGTATGCGGTCTTTTACCGCAATCACGATGCCGCGGGCAACGAGGTGGTGCTTTACGGTGACAACGTGCTGTCAAGCAATCAGATTGTGGCTATTGCCAATTTGGGATATTACAAGCCCACCACGTCGTGGACAGCTTGGGATGCGAAATTTGTTTATCGAGAGGCAATTGACGAGCAGTTGCTGGCTAACCGCGGCTATAGCCTGGCCATCGTCTTCTCATCGAGCCGACGGGGAGGCGACTTTATCGGTGCTATCGGTAGCCGCTTGTGTGTGGATAAAGTTCGGCTCATCTGCACGCATGAAGAATAATAATATAAGTTGACAATGACCAACATAAAAACAATCCTTTCAGTTATACTGTTTGTCATTACCACGACAATGGGTGTGAACGCCACGGTGCTCGATAGCTTGAGTTATGACGTGCGTTTGGGATATGCCCTGGGTGGTACTGTGCCTACCCATATAAGCAACGAGATTCGTGGCATCAACAGCTACAACCCCGGTTTCAACTTCACGGTTGCAGTCGAAGCTTCCTATCCGTTAAACGAGCGCTGGTCGCTGCACTCGGGGCTGCGTTTCGAGCTGGGCAGTATGGATGTGGATAGCCGAGTTAAGAATTATGACATCGAGGTGGTGCGTGGCGAGGAATCGCTTAAAGGAATCTTCAACGGCAATGTGTGTATCAAGACGACGCAGCGCAGGCTCACCCTGCCCATCCAGGCCGCTTATAGCTTGAGCGATAAGTGGACACTGCGAGGCGGCTTTTTCATGGGATGGCTCACTAATCGTCGTTTCTGGGGATGGGCCTATGACGGCTACCTGCGTGAGGGCACACCTGTGGGACCCAAGATTGAGATGGGGTCAGAGCCTGGCGACCGTGGCGACTTTGACTTTGACGCCAATATGCGTCACATGCAGTGGGGCTTAGATGTGGGCGCTGACTGGCAGATTCACCGCCACTGGGGGGCTTTTGCCGAGTTGACTTATGGCCTGAGCGGCCTGTTCAAGAGCGATTTCCATTCTGTGGAGACCCTGCGGCCCTTGTATGGCACGCTGGGCATCATCTATCGCATCAAGTGAAAATCATTAAATAACATAGAAGAAAAATGAGAAAATTTATCTTTGTGATTAGTATGGCATTGATGACTATCATGGTCAGCAATGCATCTAACATCGTTTTTAACGGCACTTGGACTGTTACCATGAATGGTAATACCCAGACGTCCAATGACGGTGAGGTGGTCATCGAAACCAACCCCACTGGCGTGGACAATATCAATTTCGTGATTCCTCCTTTTGGCATCAGTAGTGTATCACTGTTCTCAGTCCCCGGTGCCACTGTTAATGGAATTACCGTCTATAGCGCTGAGCGTGATGTGCAATTTGGTGGCACAATGAAGCATGCCATCGTGCTTGCCCGCTACATTGACGGAATGATGACCGCCGAGATCAACATCCCAGGCGAGATCACCGCAAGATTTGACAACGTGTACGATCACTTCCAGTTGCCCAACAGCGGCTTTGAGGCCTGGACAGCCAGCACTGGCGAGCCTGACCGCTGGCACGGATTCAAGAGCGCTGGCGGTACCTATGCCGGCACTTCGGCAGCTCTTGTAAAACTGGAGAAAAGCCAGGACGTTCGCACTGGCGCTACCGGCTATAGTGCCGTGATGACCGCTAATTCCATCATTGGCATCGTTGCAAACGGCACCATGACCAACGGCCGCCTCATGGCCGGTGCGATGAGTGCCTCCAGCCTTTCTAACCATGCCGAGATGGACAAGACCTCGACTGAGACCGACGCCAACGGCGACCTGTTCTACATGCCCCTGTATGCCAAGCCCGACGTGTTCAACGTGTGGATGAAGTACACCCAGGGCACTGCCAACGCCAACAACAAGGCCAGCGTCAGTGTGAAGACTTTTGATGGCACCTACTATCAGGAGCCCGTGGATATGGAATATACCAACCTGTCGGGCAGCATCGTGGGAGGTCAGATCCCCGCTGGTGACTGGACTCAGTATTCCTTCCCCTTCGATTATGACAGCTATGCCGCCAATGGAGCTGCCAGCGAGGCGATCTTCGTCACATTCTCGACCAATGGCAATCCAGGCCAGGGCAGCAAGAACGATGCTCTCTACGTCGATGACATGCAGCTCGTTTATCTGGCTCAGATGACCGACCTGCGTTACCAGGGTGCGACCCTGCAGGGCTGGAATCCCGCGGTTACCGACTATACCCTCGTCATGGACGGCGACCCCAACCTTGACGACTTCACAGCCGACGTGACTGGCGCTAGCGCCGTGGTCACCAAGACCATGGAGCAGACCGACAACGGCTACCGCATCGCCATTAGCACCGTTTCGGGCGACCTGCAGACAGCTACCTCCTATATTATTAATGTCCCTGCTACAGCCGGCATGAAGGGTGATGTGGACAATAGCGGCACGGTTAACATCGCCGATGTGACCGCCCTCATCGACTACTTGCTCGCTGGTGGTGATGTCAATGAATATAATGCCGATGTTGACGGTAGCGGTGCAATCGATATTGCCGATGTGACCTCGCTTATCGACTTCCTGTTGACCGGCAGTTTTCCTGCAAATTAATCACTCAAAAAAATAGAATAGCAATGAAGAAATTATTTTTAATGTTTGCAGCTGTTTGCTGCGCTATGGCACTCAATGCCACTTCCTATGGTTGTCATCTCAAGGTGACCATCAATGGCGAGAGCACCGAGCAGGACCAAGTGCCTGTCGAGGTTGTCAAGAACGGTGATGTTTACACGTTGACACTCAAGAACTTCATCCTTATGGCTGAAGGTATTGCTTTGCCCGTGGGAAATATTGAACTCGCTAATGTCGAGGGTGTTGATGAATATGGATATACCACCATCCGTTTCAACGGTCCGGTCAGCATCACTCCTGGCGATGATCCCAATTATGGCGAGGGTGAGTGGATGGGTCCCCTGTTGGGCGAAGTTCCCATCGACATGACTTCACGTTTCATCAACACGGCAATCACTGCCAACATCGACATCGATTTGTCCGAAATGTTAGGCCAGGTGATTGGTGTGTCGATCTTTGGTGTCGCACCCCAGCTCAAGGGCGATGTCAACGAGGACAACGAGGTGAACATCAGTGACGTCAACAACGTGATTGACATCATCGTCTCCCAGTAAGGTAGATATTAGATAAAAAAGCAAGGGCAAGGCTCAACGATGTGATGTCGTTAAGTCTTGCCCTCATTATATGAGGATATTACGCTCCAGCATGTTTAGAATTTCATGTGCTGGTGGGGGTTGAATTGTGCGCTTCGGTACTTCATCGGGTCAGGATGCGCATGTGGGCCTTGGGGTAGCGCAATACCAGGCAAGAGGCCTCGGTCATCACCAGTGCATCAACGTTGCGCACGCCGCTCTTCTTGAGGTTCAACTGCTCGGTGCTGAAGGGGATGTGGGTGTACTTCTGGATATACTCGGGATCGATGACGATGCCGTTTTCCTTCAATCCCACCTCGTCAAACACCTCGCTCAACAGCAGGTAAAGGCAACCGAATTTACTACGTAACTCAGCGAAGTCTATACCCCATTTGCTCACATGCTGGCCGGCATGGATGATGCGGGTATATTCAAGTTTGCTGATCTTGCTGATCAAGCCGCTGCCGCCAATCAGGATCTTACGCTTGCTGCCAGTGTTGCCGGTAAAGGCCTCGCGCATCAGGTTCACCAGCGTATCCTCGTTTAACTCGGTCGTCGACTCCAGATAGAAATTCTTGCCCGCCTGGTTCCAGATTCCGCCAGTGAAATAGACGTGCTCTTTCTTGTAGGGGTCCCATATTTGGCGCGCAACGCCAAAGAGGTAGGACTTCTCGATGCCCATGCGCATGTCATAGACCGCGGCCTCCTCCTGGTCGCTCATCGTCCAGCCCACCTCCTTGTTAGACAGGCGCTGCAAGGTGGACTGCTCGACCTGCATCTTAAAGATTTGGCACAGGTTGCGGCTTTTCTTGGGGAGGGCCTCAAACTGGGGTGACTGCACATCGAGTTCGCTGGCTGCACGACCCATGCGGATCAGTCTGACACCACTCGAGATGGCGGGAAAACAGTTGGGCACACCAGCGATAGTGGGACCATTCACGGCCATGACCGCAACACCTTCGTTAGTGCGGTTGATGACATAGAGCATGAGATCCTGACCGCTCTCGGTCACGCCGTTACTGTCATAGCCCGACACGTTCTGCACCAGGATAGTGTCGGTGGGGTCAAACATGTCGTTGTTATTGGTGTGGATGACAATGATGGGTGTTTCGTCACCCTCACTCACGTCAGACGCGGGAATGGAATCGGTCAACTTAGTGACTGTCGGCTTGGTGTCAACGCTGTAATAATCGACGACCATGCTTCCCGCGTGTTTGCTGCCCGCATATCTCGAAATCTGGTCGATGGGCGTGGACATGGGGCGGATTTTCACGATTTGCTGGTCAATCTCGTTGAGCAGCAGGTCAGGAGAGCCTTCGCGGGCAAGTTCGGTGGTTAGCGGTCCCTCGACGACATGTTTGCCGTCCTCAACACCAGCGATGATCATGCCCACTGCCAGACTGGCGCTACCGCCATCAGTGAGGCACGAGGACAAGATGGCGATAAGAATCATGGTGATGACAAAGATAACTAATTTCTTGTGGTTGCTGATCCAGCGCAACGCAGTTTTGATTTTGATAACGTTCATGGTTTTTGAAAAAGTTTAAAGATTAAAGTTTGTTGTTTTGTGATTAGTCCCAGATGCTGCGGTGGCAGTAGCGGGGAAAGTTGATGGATAGGCCCGCATTGTTGCTATCCTCTTCGGGTTGCGGGTGCAGGACTGCTTCGATCTTCTCGTTTCGCCCACGTAGATAGCCGGCCGCGTCGGCATTCTGCACGTCATCATCGTGGGTGATGCCGTGGACGATGGTAGTGAGCAGTTCAGTCGTTACCGCGTGTGGCTCAAGGCCAGCGGTGAGTTCGGTGAGCCGTTTGGTCGTGCTTTCGTCCAGCCCCATGCTGCCTAGTTTGTCGGCAAGGGTGGGGGAGGCGGTCGGCATCTCTTCAGGCTCTTCATCGGCGTGAAAAGGTGGTGGAGTCACCGTTTCCTGTTCAGGATGATCTTGTGTTTCCATGTTGATAATAAATAATTAAGGTGAATAATAAAGGATTTATATAATCGACGCCTTAGCGTGACTTCAACCCAATTAGAGCAATGCCTAAGTCATCTGATGTGAATGCTATGTCATAATTCATCAGCTGGAATATTAACCGCCCTTCGGGCGGGAAAACTTGAGCAAATCGAAGGCCATGAAGTTTACTTCAATGGCTGAGATGCCGCCAAGTTTCGGGAAATTAAAACAAATTTTGTATTAAAATTGATGTAATTGAAATTTTTATAATAATTTTTTATATTTAATTTGTTTAAATTTCTCGAGCGAAGCTCGATCAATGTTTCAATCGAGTGTTTTGCAGCAATCTCTCGTTTTCTTGTGGATAACTAACTGAAAAACAATTAAACTAGAGTCTCTTGGCATTGCTGTGCGCTCGCACTATCATGAGGCCAATGCCCCCATTTTGCGGTCACGCTGGCGGCGGAAGGCCTCAAATGTGTCAAACACGTCACTCAAGGCGATGTTGGCATTCTCGCTTTGCAGTTGATAGACGCCCGCGCTGTTCACCGTGGGATTCTTACCCTGCAGGGCGCCGCTCACGCCGCTGATTTCCTCAAACAGCTTCATCTGCAACTCAATCATCTGGTAGGCCCCGATGTTTGTCCCGTTACTGCTCACCTGCTCGGGCTTGGCCTCGCTGTAACGCGGGTTGTAGGGCAGCAAGCCGTTGGCGCTCGACCAGCAACGGCGCGCGTCTTCCCAGGTCCAGCAGTCGGGCAGGGCGGTCTCGGGGAACAGCAGCACTCCCTTAGCACTGCTGCGCATCACCTGATCCAGCAGCGAAATCATGCGGTTGACGTGTTTCTGGGTGTCAATCAGGTCCTCGACCACGGCATGCACCTCGCCGTCGGTGAGCGGATAGAGCTTGATGACAAACGGATGGCTGCCGTGGGGCCAGGGTGAGTCATACTCGCACAACAGGTCGCCCATCGGGCTGTACCACCGGCAGTGCCACATGGTGGCGATATCCCAACATGTGGATACCTCGGGTGTGTTCTTCAGGCGGTGCAGAGCGCTGGCGGGCTCAACGGTGAGGGTGCCCTCGCGGCGGTTGTGGCACACGACCACCTCGCGGCTCTCGAGCGTCCACACCTCGATGGCGCGGCACTTGCCATCGGGCGCATGCCAGAAGTCGGTCCCCAGTTGCGAGTCGGCACCCAGGCGGGTCGTGAAGTCGATGAGGCGGCTCTCGGCGTTGTCGGTGTACAGCCGCCTCACCCATGCGGCCTTGCGCGGATTGCTACCCGCCACGCGGCGCAGCAGCTGGGCGATGTTCAGGTCATGCAATTGCCCGATGAGTTCGCAGTCCCAGGCGCGGGTGTCGCCCATCGTGTTCACAAACAGGCGGTTCACGTTCACGTTATCTACCCTCACTTGCTCATCACGGCCCGGCTCATTGGTGGTTTCAACCCGCTGGATGCAACACCCCGAGATCAGGAATTCCTCCAGCGCGCGGCTGTCTAGTTCGTCGAGTTCATTGTGTTGGCCGATTAGGCTCAAGGGAGTGGGGGAGCTCTCGTCGTCCTTCTTGATGTACTGGGAACGGAAACGGCCCACGATCGTCTTCACCATCTTCCTGATCAGGTTATTGGTGATGCTTTCACAGCCCTGGTGGGCTAGGTGTTCGCCCTCGGTCATCAGGTTGCCTTGGGGTCCCCTCACCAGGTCGCCCCATTGGTCTCCATAGGTGAACCGCTTGTTTCTGAGCCGGGCCTGCCGCAGCCCAGCCGCGTTCATCCACGCCTGGTAGGCTGCCCTCAGCACCCGTGTGTGCTCTTCATGGTTTGTTGGTGTCTTCATGGTTCTTCTGTTTTTTTAAATTCAAAGTTTTGTCGCTGGTCGCATAAGGAGTTAGAAGTTTGGAGTTAGAAGTTTGGAGTTAGGAGTTAGAAGTTAGGAGTTGGCCTTTCCTAAAGCCTAAAACCTAAAGCCTAAAACCTAGAGCCTAAAACCTGCGAGGCCAGCGAGCATTAATCACGCTGCAAAATTACGTGCCCCGTTTCTTCCCCCACCATGTCAAAAAGCAACCATCCTATAAAAACCATTGTCATCAGGCAAAGGAAATGTAATTATTTTCATATCTTTGCAGGAGAATCAAAATTATAGACAAAATGGAGGAGTTTGTTACAACATTGCACGAGGACCTGCACCGCTACCTGGTGCAGCGCGGTGCCGTGGACGAGCGAATGCCCGAGTGCCCCGACGTGGAGGCCAAGTGGGCCGCTATTGCCGAGGCCTACTTGCCTGACGGGGCACGTGAGTTTGCCGAATATCCCATCGCCTCGCTGGGCTGGATGATGTTCATCGGCATGGCGGTGGCCAAGTACTGGGACACCGACTGGGAACGCTATGCCGACGTCGAGGACCTCTACACTCCCATGCGCGATAAGCGCGGCTTTGACAACCTTGACGAGTACATTATGGACGAGGTACTCGACGTGCACAGCGATGCTGCCGAGCAGTTGCAGGAGCTGGTGGGCGACTGTGCCGAGCGAACCAAGCGCGCCTTGTTCCGCTTGGATGTCGAGCCAGGCACGGCCGAGGCATTCAAGGCCTATATCGTCTGCCTTCAAGCGATGTACCAGATGGGCATGGCCGTGCAGCTCAAGACCATGGGTTACCACATGACAAAGGTATGATAAAGGCTATAGCTATTAGGTGTTAGGCTTTAGGCTTTAGGCTTTAGGTAATGCCATCACCTAACAACTAACAACTAAGGACTAAAAAAATGAAAATACTACTTATCAACGGTTCGCCCCACGAACGGGGCAACACCTATCAGGCCCTTAATGAGGCCTCTCAAGCCCTTGTAGAGCAAGGCCTTGAGACCGAAATCGTGTGGATTGGCACCAAGCCTGTGCGCGGTTGCATCGCTTGCGGCACATGTGCAACGAAGGGCGATGGCCACTGTGTGTTTAACGATGACCTGTGCAACGAGGTGATTGACAAGCTGAACGCTGCCGACGGCCTCATCGTGGGCTCCCCGGTTTACTACGGCACCCCGACTGGCAACGTGCTCAATCTGATTCACCGCATGCTCTTTGCTGGGGCACAGGTAGCAGGCAAACCCGCTGCCGCGGTGGCCATCTGCCGTCGTGGTGGCGCAACTGCCGCCTTCCAGACCTTGCAGATGCCGTTCCAGATGGTGAACATGCCGCTGGTCACCTCACAGTACTGGAACATTGCCTATGGCCGTGAGCCGGGAGATGTCGCGCAGGATGCCGAGGGCTTGCAGACGATGCGCACCATGGCCCGTAACATGGCCTGGATGATCAAGCAGTTCAAATCAGGAACCGCCCAGTCACCAGAGTATGAACCCTGGCAGGGCACTCATTTTATCCGCTGATGAATACCGACCACGATCCTATGGGCCGTGCCATTGCCGACTATCACAAGAGTGGTAAGGCGGCACGGCTGCGGGTGTTCTCGCCCATGTTTGAAGAGGACGAGATCCCTGTTGTTACGCTCTTTCGCCCCTTTGACGACATGCCCGCTCTGGAACAGGAAGCGTTGCGTGCTGCCACTGGTGCCATCCTTGACGTAGGCGCCGGAGCAGGTTGCCACTCGCTAGCCTTGCAGGCGATGGGCAAGCAGGTGACTGCCATCGACATCTCGCCCCTCGCCGTTGCGACGATGCGCGAGCGAGGAGTACTGGACGTGCGTGAACAGGACTTTTTCACCCTCGATGGCCAGTATGACACCATCCTTATGCTCATGAACGGCATCGGCATCGTGGGCACGCTCTCCTGTATGACAGCGTTTTTTATGCAACTCGACACTATGTTGGCTCCTGGTGGCCAGGTGTTGTGCGACTCCAGCGACATCTGCTACATCTTTGAGGAAGAGGACGGTTTTATCGACCTCACGGGCATTGACGGCTACTATGGCGAACTGACCTACCAGATGCAGTATCGCAATGTCAAGGGCGAACCCTTCCCCTGGCTCTTCATCGACCCCGAGACGCTCATCGAGCAGGCCGAGGCCCACGGCTACCGCTGCGACATCATCGCCCGTGGAGAACACTACGACTACCTCGCCCGCCTCATCCGCCGCTAGCAATGTGTCTCCTTATTTATCTTGCTTTTGTGCCCATATTTATCATTTTCATGAAAATCTCATGAATTAATGGTAAATTCACGACAATTCACGTGAAAAACAGAGCGTACCAGCAGTAAGGCCTCGCTTTAGCGTGGCCGTTTTGCTACCATATGCCCCAAAAGTTGCTTTTTGTCGTTAGCCGTAGTACCAGCTTCTTGAATCGCGCTTAAAACTGTTGGAAATGTTACAAAAGTTTTAAAAATGCGGCGTTTGTTAAAATAATCGTTTGAATAAATACATTATTATCAAAAAATATTGTACTTTTGTATTTCAAAATTGACGACAAAAGATAACGATAAGCACTAATGAAGTCAGACAGCTTAGTCATCATTCCTACTTATAACGAGAAGGAGAATATTCAGGCCATCATCCAGGCTGTGCTCAATCTTGTTGAACACCAGTTTGATGTGCTCATTGTTGATGATAACTCGCCCGATGGCACAGCTGCCATCGTTGAGTCGATGATCAATGAGAATCCCGAGCGTATCAATATCCTTAAGCGCGCCGGAAAGTTGGGCCTGGGCACAGCCTATATCGCTGGCTTCAAGTGGGCTTTGGATCACGGCTATGAATACATCATCGAGATGGATGCCGATTTCTCCCATCCGGTAGAGAAACTGCCCGAGTTGCAGGCCACCTGTGCCACTGGCGGAGCGGATGTGGCGGTCGGTTCAAGATACATTTCAGGCGTAAATGTCGTCAACTGGCCGATGGGTAGGATGCTCATGAGCTACTACGCATCGGCCTATGTCCGCCTCATTACCGGCATGGAGGTTCGCGATGCTACCGCTGGTTATGTTTGCTATCGTCGCGAGGTGCTCCAGTCTATCAATTTGGATGCTATCGAGTTCAAGGGCTATGCGTTCCAGATCGAGATGAAGTTCACGGCTTACCGCATGGGCTTCATCATCAAGGAAGTGCCCATTGTGTTCATCAACCGCGTGTTTGGCACGAGCAAGATGAACAGTAGCATCTTCTTTGAGGCCTTGTGGGGCGTGATCAAGCTCCGTTGGGACTCCATCTTCAACAAGGCGCGCTTCACCCGCCAGCCGGCACCGCGACAAATTACCTCTGGACAGTAACACAAAACCGGTTTGATTCACATTCTCGACGAATCAAAGCGGTTTTTGTTTTTGGCATGATTATTGCCGCTAGAGGAGTGTGCAATTGTGAAAATTGACTGAACATGGCTAAAAGTAAACCCAATACAGGTCTCACCGCCGACCAAGTGATTGCCAGTAGGCAAGAGCACGGCTCAAACGTGCTCACTCCTCCCGCCCACGAATCATTGTTGAAACAGTTCCTGAAGAAATTTGACGACCCGCTCATCAAGATTTTGCTTGTTGCGTTGGGCTTGTCGGTTGGGTTGTCGATATATGAGTTTTTCTGGCTCAAAATGGGCGTGAGCATCCTGTTTGAGCCTCTGGGTATCTTCATTGCCATCGTGCTGGCAACGCTAGTGGGCTTCTTGGTCGAGGTCAATGCCAATAAGAAATTCCGCCTGCTCAATCAATCCGATGACCACGTTAAAGTCAAGGTCGTGCGTGGTGGACACATTACCCAAGTGCCGCGCTGTGACATCGTTGTGGGCGATATTGTTATCCTCGAAACAGGAGAGAAAGTGCCTGCTGACGGCTCCTTGATTGATAGCTTTAACCTCACTGTTGACGAGAGTTCCTTCACTGGCGAACCATCAGCGTGGAAAACCCACGACAAGGCCTTGGCGGACACAGCTACCGAGGCGACTTATCCGGCCAACGTGTTGCTACGAGCAAGCACGGTCATCGAGGGCAATGCCACCATGCATGTGGACAGAGTAGGTGATTTGACCGAATATGGCAAGATCTATCGTGATGCCCAAATCGATAACAACATCAAGACCCCGCTCACGCAACAGCTCGACCGTTTGGGACGTACCATTTCCCATGGTAGCTATATCATGGCAGCTCTGCTCGTGATTGGGCGTATCGTTGAGTATTTCCTTGTGGGAAGTGAGGGCGTTGTTGCCGATGCCCAATACTTTATCGAGACGGTGATGCTGGCCGTTACGCTCATCGTTGTTTCGGTACCCGAGGGCCTGCCCATGAGCGTGACCCTGTCGCTGGCATTGAGTATGCGCAAGATGCTTAAGCACAACAACCTGGTGCGCCGTATGCACGCCTGCGAGACCATGGGTGCTGCAACGGTCATCTGTACCGACAAGACCGGCACGCTCACCCAGAACAAGATGCAGGTCTATCAGGCGCGTTTCTATGGACTGCCTGATGGCGACAAACTCACCGATGACTCTTCTAGCGAAATTGTAAGGGAAAGTATCGCTTGCAACAGCACGGCCTTCCTCGACGACAGCGACCCGTCAAATATCGTGGCACTGGGTAACCCCACCGAGGGTGCACTGCTGCTGTGGCTCCAGGATGCGGGAATCGATTATATGACCGTTCGCAACGAGGACGACGCGCTGGCCCAACTGCCGTTCTCGACTATGACAAAGTATATGGCGACCGTTATCGACAGTACCACGGGCAAGCGCTTGCTTCTTGTCAAGGGCGCTCCAGAGATTGTCATGAACATGTGTGACACGGTGGATGGTGGCGTATCATTCAAGCAAGTCTCTGATGAATTGACGGACTACCAGTCTAAGGCGATGCGCACATTGGCTTTTGCTTGTGCCGAACTCAATAGCGACATGTCTCCCGATAAGGCCATCAATGACTTGAAAAACGGCAAATTGTCGGGACTCACCCTGCTGGGTATTGTGGCCATCAGTGACCCCGTGCGACCCGATGTGCCGGCAGCTATCCAGGATTGCCGCAATGCGGGCGTCAAGGTAAAGATTGTCACTGGCGATACGGGAGCAACTGCACGCGAGATTGGTCGCCAAGTGGGCTTGTGGACCGACGAGGATACTGCCGATGCCATCATTACTGGACCTGATTTTGCCGCGCTTACCGATGACGAGGCTGCCAAGCGTGCTGCCGCCATCAAGATCATGGCGCGGGCACGTCCTGATGACAAGGCCCGACTGGTGCGCCTGCTCCAAAAGCAGGGCGAAGTGGTGGCGGTCACCGGAGACGGAACCAATGATGCTCCGGCTCTCAATGCGGCTCAGGTGGGCATGTCGATGGGCGATGGCACCGCTGTGGCCAAGGAGGCCAGCGATATCACCATTCTCGACAACTCGTTTGCCAGCATTAACAAGGCGGTCCTGTGGGGACGCTCGCTCTACAGCAATATTCAGCGCTTTATCCTGTTCCAGCTCACGGTAAACGTGTGTGCTTGTTTGGTTGTTGCCGTTTGCTCGTTCTTCAGCAAGCAACCGGCCCTCACCGTTACCCAGATGTTGTGGGTCAACCTCATCATGGATACCTTTGCTGCCCTTGCCTTGGCGTCACTGCCGCCCAATAGTGTGCTCATGCGCCAAAAACCGCGCAACTCCAAAGCAAGCATCATCACTCCTGTCATGATGCGTTTCATCATGATTTGCGGTGTGTTGTTCGCTGTGCTCATGATCGGATTGTACTACTATTTCGTGAAGGACGCCAATGGTGGCCGTGTATTTGTTCGCGGCATCAATCCAAATATCAATCCTCATGAGATGGGAATCTTTTTCAGCGTGTTTGTCTTCCTTCAGTTCTGGAATATTCTCAATGCCAGGGCATTCGCTACAGGTAAGTGGGCATTCAATAACATAGAGGACAGCAAGGTCTTTTGGGCTGTGGCTATAGTCATCTTTGTGGGTCAGATTGCACTTGTACAGTTTGCTTCGCCATTGTTCAACTGCGCTCCTCTTGACCTGAAGACTTGGATATGGATCATCCTCGGCACATCTCCGGTATTCATCTTTGGTCAGGTGGTGGCCAATGTCAAGAACGTTGATGCCCTATCTTCCCGAGGATAATTCTTGCTTTTCATTTTGACTCCATTTTATCTGCCAAATCATTTGGTCGATCCTTGTCTTCGTCTAATGTCTGATTGGGTTCTTGCCATTATCTGTAGGTTGGAGACCATAATTAGAAAACTTTTCACTATCTTTGTCGGTTGAATCAATTTTTTAATGGTCATGCAGATATATCGTTTCAATAGTATTCTCAAGCCCGTATTGTGGGGTGGTGATGAGATGGTAGCCTTCAAGGGGTTGCCGTCGTGTGATGAACCCATTGGCGAGAGTTGGGAACTCTCGGGTGTGGCTGGCCGCGAGACGGTTGTTGCCGAGGGGCCCGACAAAGGCTTGACGCTCACTGAGCTTGTCCAGCGGTATGGTGCCCAACTGGTGGGCGAGGATGTCTTTAGCCGCTTTGGTACCGAATTTCCACTACTCATCAAGCTCATTGATGCGCGGCGCGATTTGTCGGTTCAGGTGCATCCCGATGACGAGTTGGCCAAGAAACTACATGGATGTGAAGGAAAAACCGAGATGTGGTATATCCTGAAGGCTGATGAGGGTGCTAAGGTGTATGCGGGTTTTAACCGTCCGATGTCGCCCGAGGAATATGACGCTAGGGTGGAGGATGGCTCGATTCTCGATGTCATTGCTGCTAAGGATTGCAAGCCGGGCGCTGCGTTCTTCATCCCAGCGGGACAAATCCACTGCCTCGGCGCGGGCAATATGCTGGTCGAGATCCAGCAGACGAGTGATATTACCTATCGTGTGTGGGACTATGGACGCCGTGATGCTAATGGCAACCTGCGCCAACTTCACACCCAGCAGGCTCGCGAGGCCCTCAACTATAATGTTGTTGACAGTGAGGTCAATTATGGGCCGGTCACTGACTCAGGTGTCACGACAGTGGTCCAGTGTCCCAAATTTACCGTGCAGCACATTGGGGTTGATGGCGGCTTTACTTGGGATTTGCCTGGAATTCACTCATTTGTTGTGCTGGTGTGCATCGATGGCGAGGTAACTGTAACGGTCGAGGATATGGAGCCTGTCAAGCTACGTCAAGGTGAAACCGCCCTGGTGCCTGCTATTGCTGCGGCAATAGCCTTTGAAGGCAAGGCTCGACTGCTTTCCGCTATGGTGTGATGCATAGTCTTACCGATGATTGAAGATTAAAAACTGATGATATGAAAAAAACAAAATGGATTGTAGGCATCATTGCCGCAATAACAGTTATCCTCTTGGCCCTTGCCGCTCCTTACTTTTTCATGGGAGCGCCCACCGAGGGATTGGTCAAGGTGCGCAAGGGTAGCACCATCGACCAGATTGCTGATAGCGTCAAGGCCAGTGTGGACGTGAAGTTCGGTGATCGCGTGGCTACGATGCTCAGGCTGATGAACGCCAAGGTAGAGAACCGAGAGGGCGCTTATCGCGTCACTCCAGGCACCTCGCCCTTTACTGCTGCCCGGCGCATTAAAAATGGTGTGCAGAGTGGTGTGAAGTTCACCTTTAACAACGTGCGCACACTAGACGAGTGGGCCCAACGATGGGGTGACACTTTCATGGATGGTCCTGATTCAATGCGTGTGGCCCTCAAGGACAGTGCCTTGTGTGCCAAATATGGCAAGACTCCAGAGACCATCGTTTGCTTGCTGATGCCTGACACTTATGAGTTCTACTGGGACATCTCTCCTGAGAAGACCCTTGACCGCCTCAATGACTACTACAATGATTTCTGGACCAATGAGCGTAAATCCAAGGCCGAGAAATTGGGCCTGACGCCCGACGAGGTCTCCACCATTGCGTCAATTGTTGAGGAAGAGACAAGCAAGGCCGATGAGCGCGGCAAGGTGGCTCGCCTGTATCTCAACCGTTACCAGCAACACATGCGCCTCCAGGCCGATCCGACGGTTAAATTCGCCTTAGGCGACTTCTCCATCAAACGCATCACCCAGCCTATGACGCAGGTGAAATCGCCTTACAACACCTATCGTGTGGACGGTTTGCCCCCAGGCCCTATCCGCTTGCCCGAGAAATCGACCATCGATGCAGTACTCGACGCACCACAGCACGACTATCTCTACATGTGTGCTCGTGCTGACTTCAGCGGCTATCACGATTTCACTCGTGATTATGCCTCCCATCTTGATAACGCTCACCGTTATCAGGCTGCTCTTAATAATCGTGGTATTAAGTAACCTGTTAAAACTGTCGAACCAATGGAAGAGAAACTCATTATTTTCGACAAATACCCTAACACCGTCGACGCTAATATCGTCAAGGGTGCCCTTGAAGCAAGCGGTATCCCGGCAGGGGTGATTGGCGACAGCACAGCCAGTGCCATATTGATGGCGCCAGTGGCCGTCGTTGTGTTCCGGCGCGATTTGGAAAGCTCTATCCGCGCCCTATTTGGTAGCGAGGAAAACTATGACGATTATAAGGACGAGATGGATCTCTTCGCCTTTGAGAACTGGCAGGCTTGTAACAAAGTCTTCTGTGAATTGGCGCTGAGAATTCATCCCGAGATTGGCGGCAAGCAATGCCGTGACTTGTATCGTCGGGCCAAGGATGCACTCGAAGCTGGAGATCTCAAGACCCTTGAGGCCATTCGTGCTCATATCTGATTCTTAGTATGAAAAGACTCCTGACCTCAACACTGCTGCTTTACATCGTGATGCTCGCGCTGTTCACAACGCTGATAATCGCCGTGCACATGATACCTCGCAGCGCGATTGAGCCTCAGGTCAAGACTTCAGCTAAGATTTTCACCGAAGAAGGGATTTATCCGCACAAGGTTTCAATCGACGGTCGTCGGGTACTTGTCGATAACTATACCGACTGCTACATGCATGATGTCGCCTATTGTGCCGATGACACTCATCCGGTCGATGCGGCCATGCGTAACTACCGCTACCGAGATAATGTTGATATTACCGTATCATTGGAGCATCTCGTGAGTGGTAACCTGCTCAATGAGCCCTTTGAATATGGCAAGTATTGGCATGGTTATCTGGTGACCTTGAGACCTCTTCTCACCGTGATGGACTATGGGAAGATAAGAATACTCAACGGCATCGTCTTGGGTATATTGTTCTTCATTGTCCTTGTTTTGATCACCCGTCGCCTGTCCTTTGGCATCACCTTGTGTTTCTTGGTGGCATTGTTCATGGTGCACTCGGGCATCATCCCCTGGTCGTTGCAATTCTCGACTTGCTATTACATCACGTTTGTCAGCATAATAGCGTTGTTGGGCTTTAAGTGGCTAAGTGCCACTTGGCACCGTTTACTGCTATGCTTTTTCGCAATCGGTGCTACAACGTCCTTTTTTGATTTCCTCACTACGCCCATCATGACACTTGGTGTACCGCTGACCATCATGATGCTCAAGGATGAAAAACGGTGTAAAATCAGGTTTGCTTTGGCTCTATGTGCTGCATGGCTCATGGGCTATAGCGTGATGTGGGCTTCAAAGTGGCTCATGGCCTACCTGCTTGTTGGCTATAATCCACTGGCTGAAGCGTCTCAATCCATAAAACTCCATTCAGTTGGCAAAGGGGAAAACCAGATGTGGTACTATTGGCTGAAATTACTCGACATCTTCCAATCCCGATGGTCAATCCTCACTGCTAAAGGCTTGACCCGATGGGGCATAATGGCTGCTCTAGCCATTCCGGCATTACTGGCCCATAAAGACCGTTTTGCATTTAAACGATCCGCAGCCCTGGTGTTTGTCTCCATGTTAACACTCCTGTGGTATATAGTGGTTGCACGTCATTCCTACACTCATTTCTATATCACCTCCCGTGCGTTGCTCGTGTGGTGGTTTGCAGCCTTGTGCTTCTTGTATATAAATATTGACTTCAAAAAGCTGAAATCCCATGTCTTCAACAAGTTGTGAACACCATGATGCCCGCGTTGCGGTATTGATACCCTGTTATAACGAGGCCATTACCATTGCCAAGGTGGTGGGTGATGTGCAGCGCGCGTTGCCTTCTTCTCAAATCATAGTCTGTGACAACAATTCGACTGATGACACTGCTAGGATAGCCAAAGAAGCCGGTGCAACAGTGATTAATGAGCCTCGGCAAGGCAAGGGGAATGTCTTGCGCTCCCTCTTCCGCAGCATCGATGCCGACTGCTACATTATCATTGACGGTGACGATACCTATCATGTGGACCAGTTGCCTAAAATGGCCGATATGGTTTTAAGCGGCGAGGCCGATATGGTTATCGGGGACAGGATATCATCGTCATATCTGCAAGTGAACCAGCGTCGATACCACAACTCGGGCAACCTGTTGTTACGGTTTCTCATCAACAAGATGTTCAAGAGCTCAGTTCCCGACATCCTTTCCGGGTTGCGGGCTTTAAGTCCACTCTTCGTGAAGAATTTCCCTATCCTGTCTAAAGGTTTTGAGATTGAGACCGAGATGACGATTTATGCCCTTGACAATAATTTTATCGTCCGTTCGATACCTGTGGCCTATAACAACCGCCCCGAGGGGAGTACTTCAAAACTGAACACGTTCAGCGATGGGTTCAAGGTCATCAAGACGGCTTTCTCACTGTTTGTTCATTTCAAGCCCTTATTATTCTTCTCGATACTGGCTGGCGTTTTGTTCTTGGCAGGGGCGATAGGGATGATACCTGTGTTTGTGGAGTATTTCTCGACAGGTCTTGTGCCTAGGTTCCCAACATTGATTGTCTGTGGTTTTACTATCCTCTTATCCCTCCTGCTTTTGGTGAGCGGCTTAATTCTTGAAGTGGCCAATACGCGGCACAAGCAACTTGTGGAGATCTTGATGAACAAGAGATGAGTTTACGATGAGGCATAAATTTGCCGCTGTTGATATACGATTAGGTGCTGTTTTTTCGTTATATAGGTACATTTTTGCAGATAAAGAACTAGACAATATGACAACCTGTTTGCGTCACCTCATATTGATGGCCGCGTTTTTCGTGGCTTTCCAGCTCATGGCCGATGACAACTCGACCACGGCTTATAACTTCCTGGACGTGCCTGTCTCGAGTCACGTCTATGCCCTTGGCGGGCACAACCTGACTGTCATTGACGATGACATTAACCTTGTTGAACAGAATCCTGCTTTGCTGGGACCGGAGTTTGACCATCAAGTCGGGCTCAACTACCTTCGCTATATTGGAGACACCAACTTTGCGGGCGTTCGTTACGGTCAAGGGGTGAGTGAGCATGGCGCTTTTGCTGTGGGTCTGCAGTACTTCGGCTATGGAGACATCCAGGGCGCAGACATCGATGGCACCAGGACGGGTACGTTCAGCGCTAGCGACATCGCTTTTAACGTGACCTATAGCCACGACATCAGTGAGCGTATCCGTGGCGGTATCACCGTCAAGTATTTGTATTCTAAATATGAAGATTACACGGCAGGTGCTGTAGCTGCCGATTTGGGTATCAATTACTATAACCCCGATAACGAGTTCACCGTGTCGTTAGTGGCCAAGAATCTTGGCGGTCAGGTGAAAAAGTTCAACGAGTATAAGGACAACCTGCCTTGGGACATTCAGGTGGGTGCGAGCAAAATGCTTGCGATGGCGCCCATTCGGCTGCATGTCACCGCCTATGACCTTACGCGATGGAGTTCTCCATACTATAAAATCGCCGATGTCAATAATCCCAAGAGCGGCTTTATCGAGGAAGAGTCCTTTGGCAGCAATCTGTTGCGCCATTTAGCCTTCGGTGTGGATATCATCCCCAACAATAACCTCTATCTTGCAGTCGGTTACAATTACCGCACGCGTACCGATATGGCCACTTACAAACGTGACTTCCTGTCTGGATTCTCGGCCGGTGGTGGCTTAAAGGTTAGGGCTTTCGGGCTCGGCGTTGCTGTGTCACGCCCTCACACGGGTGCCATGACCTTTATGTTTAATCTCACAAGCTCAATAGGCGAATTGTTAAAGTAATCGCCTGACAGTTTGTTGTTTTCTGTTCCGTTAAAAGCTGATTTGGCGATACAAAAGAAAATATTTTTCAAAAAAAACGGCCGATTTGCTTGCAGGGTCAAAAAAAAGCACTACCTTTGCACTCGCTATTGAAAAATAGATTTCAGCTAGCTTCCGGAGAGGTGGGTGAGTGGCTGAAACCAGCAGTTTGCTAAACTGCCGTAGGGGTAACTCTACCGCAAGTTCGAATCTTGTCCTCTCCGCAACCGTGAAACGGAAATCCTTAATTTGCAAGGATTTCCGTTCTTTTTTTCAATTGGTCCCCCGAAAGGGTCCCCCTTCAGGCCTACCGAAGTTTTTAGTAAACTTTAACGGAAATGATTATTCTGTAGCCATTAGTTTGTCTCTTTTTCCCAACGAAAGTTAACGTTTCTCTTGAATCGTGGCCAACTTGCTCTACTTTAGACGTCGATTGTTGCAAATCTAACAAATACTATTTATATTTGCAGGGATATTACTGCTTAGTATTCTCTATCACGTTGAACGTATTGAATAATAAATATAATTCAAATGGAACCGTCATCATCTAATTTCATAAATGATTCTTTTGATAGAATGTGTGGTGTAGGCATATTGCCTTATCTAAAGGCTGGGATTAATCGCCTATTATATCCACAAAAATACATCCTTAAAGGAAATGTGCAAGTGGATAAAGATGACATTATATTAGACGATGACAGACGGGATGAGGCAGTATTGAGTTTTTGCGAGTTAGTCTTTTCCTACTATGGCTGTCTACATATACTAGACAGCGTAATATCCAAAGCGCTTTGTGGTCACACATCTGCATCAATTATTATGGGTGCCATTAACAAGCGTTTTAATTTTGTTAGAAAAAAGAAATATGCAACTTTTCATGAAGTTCATAAATTCTTTGTTAATCTTAAAGAAAAAGATGATCGAGCTCGTATACTTCAACTTTTTCAATTCAGCGATAAAACCATTATTGAAATTCGAGAACTTTTAGAAGAAGATGATAGATACAAACACCAATTGCCGAAGACCGAGGATGATAACTTCGAAAAAGAGTTTTGGTATTTAGAACATAATGACTATGAGATTTCCAATAAAAAAGAAAATGAAGTAAAACCATATTCTGAAGACAGCCATCGTAGGTTTAGTAAACTAATCAAGCGCGGAGTCTATCTCCCATTATTTTTTGCTGTTCAAGTTTTCAATCATATCATCAAATCGAGATTAAGAACTGATCATTTCCTTTTAGATTTTGCTTTTGTTTCGGGATATGACTACAAATTAAACACGTTGTCTCTTTATGATGCGTTCTCCAAAAGAACACAACGCTATTTCGACCCTCTTGAAACGTATTTGTTCTTCTATAATAACCCGTCCTTTTCAGATTGCAAGTTTACAAAATGGGTAGATGAATGGCTTGATGATTTTGATTCGTTTGTAAAAATAGATGAATTCCAGAAATGGATTGATTATGAATCAGATGAATTTGAAGAAGATCTTAATGATACTATATTTAAATTAGAAAAAGATATCATAGATTTCCTTTTAACCAGAGGATGGAATTTCATTGCCTATAGTCAGTTTAATGAAAATACAAATATGTACGTATCGCCCAAAGAGGACTTCAAGAAATTTGTTGGAGATGAGTTGAAGCGTCAGGCTGTAAGGTTTTCTATAATTCAGGAATTTATTCCTATTCCTGATGGAGAAAGAGTCTCAATAAATTGGTGGCTAAGTAAGACCCACTACCACACAATCTTCAATAAACTTGTTGAGTATTATTCGGCAACGCATTTAGATAAAGGACAAAAACAAACACCCTTACAAGAAGCGGAACCATCTGCAACGAAGAAAAGCAATGACGATGAACAACAAAACATTCCTGTTATTGTCATCGATAAAGATGAAGCACACAAACAGTGGTTTGTAAGGGTTCATGAGAAAAAAATTAATGCACAGCCTGATGAATGGAACAAGAAACTATATACTTGTCTTGACGCGTTATACGAATCGCTAGTTAAAAATAGACTAATGTGTGAGTCATCGAATAAGGAATTGTTTATATATCGCTTTTCTGGCTTTAACATCCCAGAGTCATTCAATCCGCAAGAAAAAATAAGGTGGGAAGGAAAAAATGTTCTGCTCGGATTCATTGTGCGATGCCTAATCACGTATACTGGGACCGATGCTAAAGGTTTAGGTACTGTAGCAACATTTTTTGAAAGCAAAAGAGGTAAGAATGTAAATCTCGCAACAGCAGAGTTTATAAGCAAAGAAAAATATAATCAAAATCCAAACATGTATCCAGTTCTCTCACATGCAGTTGAAATTCTAAAAGAATGCGGATTTGAAGAGGTTGAAGCCACTTCAACAAGAAAAAGAGATAAATGAAGCATTAGATAGTCCCCACACGGGAATCTTTATTACCGGCGCTGTAACGAAGAGTTGCGGCGTTTTTTTGTTGTCTGGATATGTGGAACGAGATAATCAGAACACTATCTGAATAAAGCCGAACGCTCCCGAATCCATATAGAGATGTCAAAGCAGACCATCGGAGCTAAACTTCAGTTCTTGTTTGTGAACACCTCGATTTAACCTGACTAGATTTACCCTTGACTATTTTATTGAATACGCCTCAGAAGTTTATTGAATTTTATTGAGTTTTATTGAGTATACAAAATTTTTATTGAGCTTCAAAATACTTTATTGACACATGTAAATGTTTGGTTCATAACAATTTAATGATATATCTTTGCTAGCGAAAATAACAATTTAAATTATTTTTATGCAAAAACATACATTACTTATTAACGCAACCGTCGAGGACCTCGTTGAGGCTCTACAAGAAGGATTAGGTTTGGGACGCGATACCGTACAAGAGAACGCGCCTCAAATGAAGAAACATTATGTATACGGCATTGCCGGGCTGATGCAACTGCTCGGCTGTAGCCGCGCTACTGCATGTCGAATCAAAGCAAGCGGTGTGCTTGACCCCGCCATCTCACAGCAGGGCAAGATTATCGTGATTGATGCAGATCTTGCTCTTGACCTCCTCAATGTCCAGCAGAAGCGTAAGGGCAAACTCCGCTACGGCAACAACAAGAAGTCGCCCAAGCCTTCCTCTGGCGCCGCCTAATTGACAAATCCACATAATTAATAAAAGGTATGAAAAAGAACAATCCAATGGGCGAATTCCTTCAGGTACAGCACCCGAAGAACATCAGAGCTCCGTGAGCTAAGGGGCAAGCTACTGGCCCCACCCTAACGGCAGCAAGAGTTCTTTGACATCGTGGGCATACCGGTTACTAAAACGGCTGGGTGGTGCTCCCCCTGTAGTAAGCGAGCATATCAACAACGCCGAGAAGACTGAGACTCAAACCCGCGAGCAGGTCATCCACGGCATCTTTGACGAAATGTAATAATAACTATTAACACGCCCCTCGTTGTTGGGCAGCCGTCTGGCGGCGAGGGGCTTTTAAAACAACAAAAAAAATGAAGAAAAATGATTGCCCTACTGCACAGGCAGAAAACGTGCAGAAGAAGTTTGAATTTATTCCTACTCCGTTACAGATGAGAACCGTCACTAGGAACGTATACGAGGATATCATTCAGGCCAAACTACGGGACTGTAATCGTCACCTGATGAACGATGAATTCGTTGAGGCCCATCGTGACCTGCAATGTATTATCCACATCTACGAACCAGCTAGAGTTGCTCTTTACAAAATGCTCGCCTATGAATTAGATGGAGAGGAACTCAACCTTAGCTTGTTGGTTCATCATATGCGCAATGCTGCAGCTGACGGACACATCCCTTCGATGCGTCTGTTGGCGAATCTGTACGAGGCTGAAATTATTGAAGACATATATGGTGAAGCGGAATTGTGGATGCTCAAGGCGAGCATTCTTGATCCCGCCCGTGAATGGGATTCTGACCTACTCAATCCCGAGATTACACCCAGACATTCGCTGGTAAAAGATGTTCTAGAAGCCCTTGATGAAGGTATGGACTCTTTTTACAATAACGACGAAGCTGCGCAAAAGGCAACGACATGTGCAATCTCTCTCCCGCTTGAAAGATCTTTCATCGAAATTCTTGGCGGTACGAATTGCGAGGCACTGATTGCACAAACTCCCGAACTCCTGCACAAGGGTGAGTACGACAAGGTTGAACGTCTTCTTAAGCTGGCTGGTGAGTACGACTTTGTAGCTGCCAACATATTCGCCGCTCAACTCTATGACGGAATTGGCAGAAAAGAGGATTTCTTCGACTGCATTGAGATGGCTGCTTCCAATGGAAACGTTCCCTGCATGTTCACCTTGTCCGCTTGTTATCGTTGTGGATACGGAGAAGAGAAGTCCGAAGACTACGCCGATGCCTGGTATTGGATGGCGTGCCAGTATGATATTGACAACCGTGGTCTGAAGGAAGCCATCCTTTTGAACGTATAATTAATGCTTTCTAATCGCTTTGGGGGCGAACCCCCAAAGCTTAATAACAAACAATTTAATATTTCTTATTATGGGATTAAATATTAGCAAAGGAAACATGTATGACTTTATCTCTCACACATGGAATGTTCTGAAAGGCAGATGCTTACATGCTTGCATCTACTGCTTTATGCTTGCTATGGCTCATCGCTTCAACAACATGAAGGACCTCCATCTTGACGAGGCTGAACTTCGTGTCAATTTGGGCAAGGGTAATTTCATCTTCGTGGGCAGCAGTACGGATATGTTTGCTGCAGACGTTCCTGCTGACTGGATTTTGCAAGTGTTGGACTATGCAAACAAGTTTGACAACAGTTATTTATGGCAGAGCAAAAATCCTGCTAGAATTTTGGAGTTCATTAATCATCCCGTGTTCCAGAAGTCAGTAGTCTGCACAACAATTGAAACCAATCGTTGGTACCCCGACATCATGAACAATGCTCCTCTTCCCGAGGAAAGGGCTAAAGCTATGGCCGCTATTTCGGCCATTGGCGTCACCACTTACGTAACATGTGAACCCTTCATAGCCTTTGACCATGATGCTTTGATTACTCTGATTCGTGCCTGTAACCCTGCTCAGGTCAACATTGGCAAGAATAGTGTCCGTTCAGTATGTCTGCCCGAACCGACTCGTGATGAAGTTCAAGCATTCATAGCCGATCTCAAAACCTTCACCAATGTGAAAGTTAAGTCAAACGCATCTGAATGGATGTAAACTAATACAGCCTGGGGCTCTCAACCAGGGAGCCCCTTTATAAAACAGCACAGAAATGAATCAACAAATCTACAAGCAAACCACTAACAATAAAGACAGCATACTACCGGGAGCAATCCTAAGAACTATTATTAATCATAATAAAATTGAAAGATATGTATAACAGGAGTAAGAAGATTTCTATCATCATCCGACACCACAAGTGCGTGGATGGAAAGAGTAACCAAATGACAACTATTGGCGAGAGTAACACATCTGACTGTGTTATCAGTTTGCCTATGCAACAGCCTGATACTATATTTTTTAAACTGCTATACAGGGCTGTATTAGCACTAGCAATCGTGAGGCGCTGGAGTATCTTTAAATGTCATTTACTGAACAGGAGGAAAATGAACTCAACTCCCAATGGCATGCTTCAGATGACTGACACACGTATTGAGGTGGAGACCATTGAAACCAAGCCGAAGTCTAAGTGCAAGAGCAACAAACGTAAATGAGTGTATGGTCAGGGCGCCGGATACGTGATGAATGGTGTGATTGCTTCTGCATTAAACAATTAGAATATGATTACCATTATGACGAGTGGTTGGGAGGCCTATGGCCTTACCTCCACGGGCGGTGTGGTTTCGCCGTCCTCACGAAAAAAGAAACTGTCGTGTAAATTAACTGTAATGGACTCTAAAGTGAAACACTATGGCAAGAAAACCACTTATTTATAAGCAAGGAGACACTGAACTGAGAGCCAATTCGACTAGGGAGATGAAGGAGTTGGTTGAAATTATCAAGGACAAAGATATTCCCAGAAAACACGAAGTAAAACTGGGGGGCGTCACTTCCTCTGGATATGGCGACGAAGGGGAGAAAAATGCGTGGAAGTGGGTTCTCGGTGGAGGCGCGTTTCTTGGCCTAGGTGTTCTCGGACGTTTGTTATACCAAAAGTATATCAAAAAGAACAAGCCTCGTCAAGTTCTTCCTGCCTCAGCTCCTGCTCCCGTAGTTGATGTGCCATATGAGGTGGTTACGGAAACACAGGAACAGCAGGAGGAAGAAGTTGCAGACAAGCCTGTGCGTATGGATTGGACCGAATGGTTCCCACAGGAGTTTGGCCCGATGCCCGAACTGCCTTCGATACTTGAGTACGTTGTCAGTCGTAGCCCCAAGGGTTATGAGGCTCCAATGGTATTTCATTTGCTCTGTGCTTTTGCTGCACTGTGCTTCTCAAAGGTAAGAGCAAAATACTTGGATGGTAAGACTCATGCTCCCAACCTGATGGTGATTATTGAAGGCAACTTTAGTGCGGGTAAAGATAAATTTTCTACCGCATTGCATGCTCTCTTCAAGCGCATCATTGAACGTGACAGGGAAAAATGCTCATCATATGGAGAAGGCACTATTCTTCAATATGTTGGTGTTGGTACCACCGATTCTTGGCTCGTTGATGCACTTGCATATAATAATGGGGTCCACATGTTCATGTTTTCCAATGAAGTTCTTGGTGTAATAAACAGCATGAGGAAGAACAACGGCTTGACATTTTATCATTTGCGCCAGGCATTTGATAACGGATATGTATCTCGTTATAACAAATCAGGTTCGCCACAAGGACAATTTCCTGTATTCCTGGCCATCTCAGCAACAGGGACACCAGGCGATACAAACAAATTAATGGCAAAAGAGGTTGAAGGTGGTTCTACTTCTCGTTTTATTTTTACCAAGATTCCAAATGTTGGACGTTACCTTGAGTCATTAGTTCTTCCGGAAGATAAAGAACTCGAGGAAAAAAGGAATCAGATTGATGACTGGAACAAGACTTACTGTTACCACCATGATGATTCAAGTGACCGTGACGTTCCCGCAGAAGAGTTTCCCATTGATTTGGACTATGTGAACGATCCCATCAGGTCGTGGATTAATAATGATCAATGGACAAGAGCAAACGGGAACGATAATGACCCTCGTGTTGGTGCTCGTGGTAGAATGGGAGCTATCGCGTTCCATTGTGCTATGGTTATCCACATGCTTTTCGGTTGCCCTGGACCAGATATGGCTCAGACTCGCCGCAAAGTTGTTGACCTCACCATCTATCTCGCTAACTACTGCATGGAGCGATTCCTGCACAAATTTGGTGACATTCAGAAGGTGCAGCGTGAACTCAACAACCAGGCTGAGATAGTTGAGACCACTTCAGATTCAAGCCGGGAAACAAAACAATCTTCTCCCCAATCTGACGAAGACAATTACTCTGGTGGGTTATCTAAAGCCACTGTAAAGAAGATGGCGGCGATGCACGTTCCAAACGTTGTTGGCTTTGGGGCCATTGCTAAGGCTTTTGGGCTCACTGGTGAAAAAGGCAAAAAAAAGGTTCAGCGAGCAATAATCAAATATCGGCAAGAACTGAACGAGCAGCAAGGCAAATGATTCTTTAGGGGACAGTCACGGGAGACAAGGGCCGACTGTCCCCTTTTTTCGGTTCTGTTCGTAATATCATAACTATCTGATTATCATATGGAGACAAGGGTGACAATGGCTGGGACAAAGAGGGACGGGCGATGTCTTACCCACCGCCACGGGATAAGTAAAAAATACCGTCAAGAAAGGGTTAAGAACTCTTATATATAGACAACATATTTAACGCTCGGACCTATGGACTGCTGACCGAAATGAGAGGAGTCGGCGGGGTGGTCTGAGATACAATAATAAAAGACATAAGATGGACAAGGACCCGCTATGTGAAGAGCAAGCGGGAAACCACCATCACGGACGTTGACCCGTTGGTATGAACCGTAACCTAATGACGTTACTCCTTCACATCAATGGCGAGTTCGATCGAAGTGCGATATCAGTGCCGAAGAGGCGTTGGTGTCGCACTTCTTTTTTTCGGCTCCATTGAAACCTTACTGCTGATAACCAAGTAAATATAAATCAGCGACATCCAAAAAAGTCAGCCGCTTTTTTAAAAATCTAGAAAATGGCTGATTTTTTCAGTTACAAAAAGTGCTTTTATTTTTCTGGGACATGGGCAAAAACAGTAATTCCAGAAAAATAAAACGATGTTATCGGATATAAAAAGCTTTAAAAACCACACCCAAATTTGTCTATTTTCAGGAAATAACTATCAAAAAATCGGACTTATTTCCTAAGAATAAGACATTTTTTGTTCTGAATCATGGGGATGTCTATTGATTTTTATGACTTATCCCCACGTTTTAGGTTATTTTTCTGCGTTTTTGTTTGAATTATCGTGAAAAGTGATACCTTTGCTTCGAATAAGAACCTATGCTTAAATTCATTTCAAATAGTGAACATTATGGAGAGGTGCTTGGCCGGGTGCAGTCTGTGAAGCGCTCGTTGTGGATTGGGACGGCCGACATTAAGGACCTATATGTGGAGATGGGCAAAGAGAAAAAGCCTTTCCTGGCGCTGATTGCGTTGCTGATTAGGCGAGGTGTAGAAGTGAGGCTGATTCATGCCAAAGAACCTGGGCCGAACTTCCGCGAGGACTTTGACAAGTATCCCGTGCTGTATGACCGGTTGGAGCGTGTGCTGTGCCCCCGGGTTCACTTCAAGATGCTGGTCTTTGACTGCGAGGAGGTGTATATTGGTAGCGCTAACCTCACGGGTGCAGGCATCGGCATGAAGAGCAGCGATAAGCGAAACTTCGAGGCTGGCATCCTTACCGATGATCCACAGATCGTCGAACAAGCCATGAAGCAGTTTGACGACGTTTGGATAGGCAAACACTGCAAAACCTGCAAGCGCAAAGACTACTGCCCAGACCCCATCGTATAAGGTTTAACTGTCAACCCAATTTAGGCGAACCATAAAAATAGTGTAAACCAACTTAGTTAATCGCTCTCAATTCTGTCAACATTTTCTAGGGATAGTCAACCTGCTCAAAGGCTGTTAAGTGAGTTTTGCTTTTGTGTGCCAGAATATGACATTAGGCTATGCTACCTTTGCGGCATAATTGTCAATCGATGGTCATGAAAGAGAATATCTATTTGAGAAAAATCAGGAAACGAGAAAGGGATTGGGACACCAATGTATATCCGTTTTCCATTCCTGTGATCAGGGATTTCACTGAATTTCGATTTGAGAAGTCTGTTACTTATATCATTGGAGGTAACGGATCTGGGAAATCGACGTTACTTGAAGCAATCGCCGTCTTGCTGCGGATCAATCCTGAGGGTGGCTCCCGTCATTTCAACTTCCATACTGAGGAGACACACTCGGCGCTTCACGAGGCACTAATTGCCTCGCAAGCCAGTCTGAGTTATAATGATACCTATTTCTTCAGGGCAGAGAGTTACTACAATGTCATCACCGAAATCAATCGCCGTGGTTTAAACATGTACTATGACTATCTTAATTTCCACGAATTCTCCCACGGTGAGGGCTTTATGGCACTGCTGGAACATCGATTGAACGGTAAAGGCATTTACATCTTTGACGAACCTGAAGCAGCACTATCTTTCCAGAACCAGTTGCTGTTCTTGTTATGGATTAAAGATGTGGTCAAGAAAGGCGCCCAAATTATCATTGCCACCCACTCTCCCGTCATTCTATCCTATCCTAACGCTTCCATTCACGAGATTAAAGATGGGAAATTGGTTCTTACGCAGTATTGCAACTGTAGTGTCTATCGAGACCTATATGGTTTTCTGCTCAATCGTGAGGGTTGCCTCCACGAACTAGGCCTCATTAGTGACGAATAAAGTGAAAAATGCGGTACCCTGATTGTTTACAAGGTACCGCAAATTATAGGAAGAAATTTTCCATCGCGTTTTAGGTATGCATCCCACCAGATCGCAATTCATTAACACGTGGAACTATATCGCGTTATTTCCTCCATTTCTTGTATTTGTTCCACGCACCGCGTTTGCGCATAGCGTCGAAGTCGGTCAAAAACGCTTCAAGGCCTTTATTCTTCTCAATCGTCCATTCTCCTTCAGGCTCAATGTCGATTTTCAGGGTATCCCGCAGGTAATCCACGACTTTGTCCAACTCGAATGTGGTGATGGCTGCTTTAAGGACATCAATGCTCAAGGTCAGACTCTCTGTATCTTCAAATGATGAAATCAATGTGAAGGCTGGACGGTCATTCTGAGCGGACACTACGATGAACCTAGGTGAACTTGCATCATTAGTAATATGATTGCCCATAAAGCAGCCTCCTACTACCCCATCAAGTTTGTACTCATCGATGTGATACATTCCAACTATGGTCATGAGCATGACCCACCAGTATTCGTCAGCCACATCGTGCAGATGGTGCCGCTGGTGAATGATGGCCCACAACATCCTGTCTGGGTCTGGGTTTGGCATGTCTCCGTCCATCATGCTTTCACGGTATTCCTTGATTTCTTTCATCGCTTTCTTGTATTCGCCACCAGTGATTTCATCCGCAGTGTAGTTCAGACTGCTTGTTCGATTGGATTTGATGGGATTTCCGAATTTAAATTCCCCCTTGTCGGTGAGGCGCATGAAGTGAGCGTTGATGTCTGTCAACGTGTAGAGCCAGATACAATAACAGTAACTACGCATGAACTTGATGACAGCTGGGGTTTCATACGCCAGGTAAATAGTTATGGCCTCCGCTATTTGTCTCGTACTTTGATGCAATCTATCCTCATCGATGGCTTCATTAAGCTGATTCTCGAGTTCTCTGAAACGTTCTTCCTGGGGGGATGTTAGGTTGCTCCAAAAATCAAAGCCTAAATCCCATTTGAGGTAGGCTGGGAGAATCTTGTAGTCTTCCAGCATGACTTCTGCACGCTCCCGCTCATTGGCGATCGAGCTATAGGCCTCGGTCACTTTATCGACTTCCACAAGAACAGGTACAGCGGCTGACAACTGCTGGAATTCATTGAGAGTCTGCGACAGCAACTTGACTTTAGCATCCTCTTCATTCCCCTCGTCATCAACAATATGCAATGAGCAGTCAATCAGTTCCTTGTAAATGCGGTTAAAGGCATTCAGGCAGTTCTCTGCCAATTCCCGCATCTTTACCTGATGCTGGTCAAACAGTTCATACAGATAGTGACTCAACTCGATGTGCCGGCCATCATTTAACGTATAGTTGACTGCCTCGTGACGCAGTTTTAGGGCCATCATCTGCCTCAACCGGTCAATGAAGTCTGGCATCTTGAGGCATGCGTTCTGGACTGACGCTTTATCGAGTTCTTCCAATTCTTCAGCTTGTTGATGAAGCTGATCGTTTATCCACAGCCGCCAAGTCTCATCAAGCGGCACATTACATTTCAAATGATGTATCATAAGCTTATTATTAGTTGTTATTATTTAATAGTCTTAGGCAGAAAGAGGGCTATAATATACTGAACGTTCTCCCCGCCATTTCTTCATCTCTTTTATTGTTCTCTGAAACATAACGTTTTCATTATTAATGATTAGTATTTGGCATCAGTTCAAAGAACAATAGTAAAACCTATTCTGAAAATAAACCCGCTATCCGTCCTTGAACTTGATGTCGTTGTCGCGTATATGGATTTCAGGCGTTTTCAGGCGGATTTCCTCATCATTGCATAGGCGATAAACCTCGTTGCGGATGTATTCTCCGAGTTGCGTTACATTGCGGGAGTTGGCGCCCAGGTTGAACAGATTAAGCGGCGATCGTGACGAACTCTCGATGATGACCTCGCACGACTGCGTGCCCGTGGCCACCACCCGCATCTTCACCCGCTCACTCAACGGTGAAATGAGCCAGCCTCGCCGCCCCTCAATGGTGAAGTGATCATCATCACACTCCACCGCACCGAACCGCGTCCGCCCATAAAACACCCGTTTCACCGCCGTGTAAACCCGCCGAGCATTTTGCTCAAAGTCTACTCGTTCCGCCTGCATATGATTTAAAGAATAATTGCTGCAATGACTGCTATTAGAATAACAATAATGGCAATCAAGCGAAATACAACCATATTCATTGGTTTCTTGCTTTGACTCGTAGCCTTGTATCATTTGAATTATTCTGTAGCAAACTGGCAGAGGTCGCTATTGATTCCTCCACTTTCTCGTACGGATAGAAATTTACTTGAAGTTTCCATTCATTTGAGACTTCTTCCTTTATCATAGATGAAGTGTCATAATTTCCCTTTAATCCGCCCTTGGCAACAAGTGCATTAAATTCAGCCTCAACACTTGTCTTTTCTTTATTGGAAATCAACGAACTTTGTTTCGTTGATATAGTGATGTTGTGAGACAGCACATTGCCCTTCGATAATTGCAAGGCTAGTTTTTGCCAAGATTCTCGATGAGGATACCATGAAACTTCTTTAGGAACATGAGGCGGAATGCTCATCTTTGAGAAAGTTTGACCGACCATACAATCATTAATAATCTGCAAGAATTCAGAATCTTCAATAGAATATGAACCTTGGGCTTTTCCTCCAATGCTTTTATATTCACCTCCAATCTCGGCACCCGCATTTATTGTTGTGTCAACTTGAGTTTCTACCTTATTAGTTTCTATTATTGATACATCTTTGGCCCATAGACACTGTAAGACATACCTCAGTTCCTCCATCTCGTCACGGAACATGTCCATCTGATAGGTGTCAAGCGGCAGATACAACTTGTCCTTATAGGGGTGGCAAACGTAAATATTACCTACAATCGGATGCCCTTGTGGGAATCGCATTTCTGTAGGTAGATATTTTTCAGGTAACACCTTGAGATTATCAGGAAGGAATACAAAATCGACATCAGAAATAACGATAAATTTTCGTTGACGATAAGGTAATTCAAGAAAATGTTGTGAAAATTTGGAACTGCGCTCATCAAGTATATTTATCATTTCTGCTTCTGTTGCCCAATACGGTAAATTCTCACGAAAATGCAGCAATTCTTGAAGGCCTTTATAATTGTCAAATGGCGATCGTCCTTCACCCATAATTACTCCCTTAGTTGCATGTGCATCTGGATAATCCAAAATTTCCAATGATTTATTGATGGCATCAAGGGCTTCATTTTCTTTACCACTTTTATACCTAATAAAAGCTAAAGTGTCATATAGACTGGCTTTGCATAATGGGTATTCTTCTTCAGCTACTTTAATTTGTAATTCACGATCAAATCTGTCTAAATGAGATTTACTTTTATTCGCGAGGTCTTTGCTTCGCTCTTGGATCATATGCACTTCCTGCTCGTGTTCATACTCTTTTGTCTGATCGTCCTCCTTATAATCGGTACCCCATTTATTTCCACAAGGACAAACAAATTTGTAATTATCACCGAAAACTGCTTCTGCTGCTCCTCCAAGAATACCTGCATACATGCCAACAACGCCAGCGACTGTTCCTAGCTTATCTCCGGCCAACGATTCTCCGACTTCGATACATGCATCAGTAGTATTGAGCAATCCACGAGCGAAACGACCTAAAAGGCCTTCTTTTTTGGTTTCAATCCATCTGCCACATTTGGGACATCGTTGTATCATAACAGCATCAGTTTATTCGTTCAACGTTAAGGTAAGTCATGTTGAGAGCGCCAGCACGGCGAATATCGATGCCGTATATGCGCATAAAAGCGTCGACGACGGGTTGTCCTCCATTTGAGAGTACAGGATTGCTCATGGATTGGGTAACGACCTCGACTGACATGCCGGGCTCGATGCGGATGCCGTTGGCATTCTTCATCTGCTTGGTGGTTATTAGGAATCTTGCCATAGTCTTTAATAAGGTTCATGTTTGCCGACTGGCTCCTCGTCGTTGGCGGGTTGTTGTTAATAAGGTTGATTCATAGGCATAAAAAGAAGCGTGGGAGTCTGTACTTGTTACCCGTCCCACAGCTTGAGGCTCTAGCATTGCCCATTAAGGTTGAACGAGCAACGCAGAAGCCCACGCCGAATATGCTTCAATGCCACGCCGTTCACACGACGATAGCAAATATACATATCCCACATCGGACATCTACCGTTGCTTCATTCTTGACCTTAATAGAGAATTTGCTAGATTCCAAGCTGTCAAGAACAAAGCGTCAAGTAAACGCCTTTCTTTATGTCATGTGTTCCCTGCCATACACCTACCCCCATTCGGAAGCGGACTTCTGCCAAAGAACAACCGCAAATATACACATAATTTCACTTCAAAGCCCATTTTCGCAGCATTTTTTCATCAAAAGGCGTTTAAGAATTTGATTCCGCCAACTTCTTGCGTTAAAATATAACACCCCGATTCTGACTAAAGTTTAGTTTCTTACATGTTGCAATTCATGGGAGTGAAAAAGAAAAGCAGCATTGCCGCTTTTCTAATAATTGTATTTACACGATTACTATCCTTTCATTTCAGTTGATATCGGTTAATGAGGATTGAGACCTGCTTGGCGGTGAACTTACCTCCTCTGCTGGTCGTGAAACCCTCGTTGTTAAGTATTCTAGCCATTTCGCTCAGGTTGTTGGTTTCTCTTACCAGGATTTTCAGCATTGCAACCGCTCTCTTGTTGTGAGGGTTGTTAGCTGCTTTCTCCTGATTCGTTTGCCGGCTGTTCGAGATAGCTTTTTCCATATTGCCCGTCAAGTTTTCAGGTTTACCAAGTTGACATCCTTGCTCCTTTTTCACTTGTAGGGCTGCTCTGGTACGCTGACGGATCAATCCAGCCTCATATTCACTGATGGCCGCGATGATAGTCAATACCAGTCTATTTGCTCTTGGAAAGTCACAGAATACGATTTCTATGCCCGAATCCAAAAGCTGGCTCGTAAAGGTCACGTTTCTTGATAGTCGATCCATTTTCGCTACAATTAACGTTGCCTTCATCTTCTTGCAGAGTTCCAATGCTTCGTGTAGTTTAGGACGCTGTGTTTTTCGTCCTGATTCAATTTCCACAAATTCAGCTATCGGTTCCTCTCCGCTAAGATAGTTTCTGATAATTTCTTGTTGTGCTTGTAATCCCAATCCTGACACACCTTGCCGTTGCGTCGAGACTCTGAGATAAGCCACATATGCATTATTATCCATTGTTTGAAATATATTAAACGAACGTTTAGTATTGTTCAAGAATAGTGGGACTCTCCAAAATTGCTTGGAAAATCCCACTATCTATCATTTTTCCGTTTCTGTGATAATTCCGTATTCTTGAGAGATGCGTTCCTGATAATTCTCACATTTCTCTATTTCACTATCCAGAATAGAAATCAGATTGTCAACGAAGATGTGTTCTATCGTTTTCAAAGTTTCACCCTCTTCAGAAATGAGCGTTACTTCAAAAAGATCTTCTCCTTCGTTCAATACCACTTGGACAAAGCCAGTGTGAATGAATCCTTGTACATGGAATTTCACTCCAACTTCAACGATATTAATGCTTGCTGGGTTTATCCCCCAACTCATTACCACAAAAGGATTGGTTCTGAAGATGCTGAGAATATAACCAGCGATCACCTTGCTATATTCTTCGTCCATGTCACTTCCTCCTTTTGTTAATGTCCGCGATTAGTTTCCGGTTAAGAGCATTGAGGGACTTGTAGATTCTCTCATAGCTCTTTTCATACTTAGTGCCCTGGAGTCTTAATCCGGCACTCACGAGATCATTACCGGCATTGTAGATATCCCTTTGTGCCAGGCGTAATTCTCTCAGTCGGTCTTCTTCTGTAAAAATCATAATCGTTCAGTTTAAGTAAGTGTTGTTTACTACGGTCTTGTAATAGCTTCCGGGGCCAGGTATTCTCACTTTCTTGAAAACCAGTTGCCACCAGTCGCTCTTTAGGTCAGGTTTCTCATTCATCAGCATCTCAACGATAGCCGGATGAATTGGGTAACAATACTGGAGAGCGCGTTTGCGGCTACTCTCACTGAGTGAGTTCCAATACTTCAATGTCATTTTCTTTGTTTTCTGTGCCATTGTTGTTTCTGTTTTATGAAGAAGGCCCCCACATGTTGAGTTTTGTGAGAGCCTTCATCGGTTAATACTATGTCCGCCTCAATCAGATAAAGGGGACGGGTTGCTTACTCATGATTTCCGCTACAGCCTTTGAACCTTCCCATGATGCCCGGTTCCTGAGGTCGATGTAACGGTTCTTCTCGTCCGCCATCCATAAGATTGTCTCTTTGATCAGGCGGAAAAGGTTCTGTTGCAAGGTGGGATGCATGAAACGGATTGACTCGGTAAACTTCTTGTAATCAAAGCCATAATCGTTCAATGCTTCCTCGAGTTGCTTAGCCGCTTTATATTCACGGCTGTTTTCTAATTCTGCTTGTGTCATTTCGTTTGGTTTTTATGTACTTGCTGTCAATCTCAATCAATTGCTCAAGTACAAGTTCGCTATTAAACAATACTGATCTGCCTATTCGAATTACTGCTGGTGATTGGATATCTTTTCTTGCTACCATTCTACAAGCAGTCGGTACCGAACACTGCAGAAAATCAGCTAATGCTTTATAACCACGAAGCAGGTTCGTTGTTTTCTGCGGTACAATATCAGGAGTGTCAATAGATTTGATAGCTGCAGTGACGATTTGGTAAATATCCTCGCCAGTCAAATCCACACCTCGTTTCTCCAGCAATTCTTTCGGTAATTGGATGTCATCAATAATGTCTTGCATAATATTCTTCCTCCTTTCTCCAAAAATCCAGGTCTGCTTTTACCATTTCGTAGGTTGATTTCAGCTCAGTCCTGTCAAGTCTGGGATTGTGTTGCTGATATGCCGCTTCTACTTCCCCAAACGTCAAGTCGGGATAGGTTTGCAGCAGTTCGTAAATCTCATCGTAGTACTCATAGAAATAATCGTCGTAGAACCCCATCGAATAATCGCACTGATGTTGGTATGTTCCAGTGCAGTTCTCGATGATATGCTCGACGAATGACAAGCAATTAAGAAGGTCTCGTTTTACCGTAAATTCATGATCGCTGTGGGGGTCATAATATCCACAGCTCATATTTACGGCACTAACTTGAAGACCATTCTCTTTAAGGGTAAGCACGTCTGTCATCATTCCTTCTTCCAAATGATAACCGAATTGCTCATGTCCGGTAGCTTCAATAAATTCTTTTGAAGCAATTTCAGTGGAGCAGATGGAAGCGATAAGGTCATTACTTCCTCTTCTGTCACACTGAATCACAAATCTAACGTCCTTGAAGAAATCCATGTCAGCCCTAGAACTTCCAATACAACCGACTTCCTCTCCAACGAACAAAGCGCATTTTAAAACATCATATTTCAAAAGACACTTCAGACAGACCCATACACCGTTCTTGTCATCAGCTCCAAGTCCTTCAAGTCTTTTATTCTTGGGACTATAGCCGAAAATGATGTCCTTGGTCTCTATTGCCTGAAAATCTCGTGAATGAATCGTCTGCACCTGGTCGATATGGCTCACGATGCAGGGGTAGGTATCAGAAACACCCTTCGTTACATAGATGTTTCCAATTTCTCGGTCAATATCAACTCTTGCTTCAGGGATATTGGTCTTAATCCACCAAAGCAGAAATTTGATCATCTTCTGTTCTTTACCACTCTTGCTGTGAATGGAATAAAGCTTTTTCAATAGTTTCATATCTCACTAAGCTTCAATAAGAGCCTCCTCCTCAACTTCTACATCAAGGGGTTGCTCGGTTTGTTCATTAATCTCGTCGTAAAGTTCATCACCAATACGGAACAGAATCTCGCAGTTGATATAAACTTCAACCATATCGATGTTCACGGTCTTGGTCTCATACATGCCCAGTTCCTCATTCCAAGCATTGAAGGTGGTAAGGATATCGTCTTGCTCATAGTACTTCTGGTCGAAATCGCAATAATGCCAGTTGTCCTTTTTGTATTGAAGTTCAGCCTTCTCCTTGCAACCTTGACAGCAATAGTATTCCTCTGTAAGTTCGCTATAGAAAAGTTCATCACGGTAATATTCAGGCTCCAGCATACGTGAACCACATTCAGGACAGTTGGTAAGATCGTCCTCGCTGTGATAGTAGTTCTCCTGGAAGTATTCAAAGTCCTCCATACAATCACTGTCGCAAGTTATCTCAGATCCATGAAAGTATACATCACAGATTGCAAACGCGTCTCTATCTTGATATTCTGCATAGTACATCTCCTCGTCATCGTCCTCAAGCTGACCATTAGTGGTATCGAGGTTATACGAGTAATCCACATCGGTATAGTTGTAAGCGATGTTTGAGTTGAGATTGTAATACTTGAAAGAATCCTGGTAACTGAGTTTGTCACCCCAATCCAAGTCACATTCGATATAGAACTTCTTGTGTGAAAGTGAATTTCCTTCTACATCCACAAATCCACGAGAATTTCCACAGTCGGCCCCTACGATTTTATAACCATCGATTTCTCCGGCTTTAATGAGGGCATCAACAAGTGCTCTCTTAAGGATATCGCTCTGGTCTTTTGCATATTGTCGTTCTGCTAAACGCCATACTTTATCCTCTTCGTCGAGTACCTCAGTAAAGATAATGCAACGGGCCAAAATGATACCGTCTTCATCTACGAGTCTAGCAGCTTTAGCCTTCACACTGTCTCGATAGAAGCTATGAAAGCCACGGTCAATCATGCAACTATTAAAACCGCTCGAACATGCCTCACTGGAATAAATCTCAGCGAAGTCATGATCCACAATCAAAGTGTAATTGGGAAGTGTACCAGCAATATAAACCTGCCAGTCTTGAGAAAATTCCTCACAAAGCCAAGTCTTAACCTGCTGTGGTAATGCTTGGCCAATGTTAGTTTCATCGATGAGCTTGGAATAGAATCGTCCAGCTCTCATCTTGAAAACTCCGTCATTGTTGTCGTGATTGATATAGCGAACGAATGCTATTGAACCATCTTCAGGAACACCATTGTAGGCATCCGACTCATAGGTGTCGCTGTGAAAAGTGGTTCCGTTCAAAACTACAGTATACTCGAGGCCCTGATGAACCCCACTATCTGAAATCATCTTCGTCAGCTTGGTCTTTAACTCGGCCATACTCTTGATAGCCAAAAGCGACCAGTCATCACGTTCTCTGCAATAGTCCCATACAGATTTACTCTTCAAAAGGGCAAGCAGGATCTTGTTTCTACGGCTTTTTACTTCACCATGCTCTTGAATTCCGAATAGTTCTTGGAATTCTTGAGCGTTCTTAAATGATTGAATCTTGTTCATTTTTCTAGTCTTTAAATTGTTGATATATTGTTAGTTGATATAAAAAAGGAGGGCACCACTTGTTGTTTGTGATGTCCTCCTCTTCGGATACAATCTTGGAATTACTCCACTATGACAGGAACCATGAGTAGTTTTCCGTGTCTCGTCCTTCGATTGCCTTTTGGATACCGGTCGCAATTTCTACACAGTTTCGATTCTTGGTCAAAAAAGTATCTATGTATGAAGACTTGCTCGATTCATTAAGACATTGGAGAAGCTGATAGCAAGAGATGGAATCTTGTCCGTTGAGTCCAAAATTCTCGTTTCCCACAAATTCACGTGTTGCCGCGTTTATCTGTGAATCGCCCAAAAGCAGTTCGGGCAGATTAAGTTCTTGTCTTGTTCTTGCTGGTAATGCTTGGTACAGTCTCATTCGTCCAATGATGTTGCAAAACTCCTGTGTCGATAATCTCGTGTTGACCAGGTTTTCAAGCATGTTGAAATTGTCGATAGGATCAAAGGCTGTGAAAAGGTCGAGCGCTGACTTGTAAATGTCTAAACTGCTCATTACTTCCAGTCTGTCTTGTAATCCGTCGCATGATAACATAAGGTTACTGCATACCTTCACCCTCCAGCCGATGAATATTTTCAGCTTCTCAGGGCTCTTGTTTGCGTAAAGGTTCTGTTCGTTATATGCTCTTACCCCACCAATAGTGAGGCATATCGGTTGACCGTCTATTGTTTTGGTCATCGATGTCAGTTCGAAGCAGAAACAGAATCTCTGAAAAAATAGAGTTTTATCTGCTTCAGTAAGGAATTTTTCGGGTTTTAGGAGAGCGTTTGGGGTTCGTCCCGAGATGGGATGTGAAACCCGACATTCAAGATCTCCAAATGTTTCGCCGTTAAAATAATCCATAGCAGCCCCAAGTACATTCTCTGCAAAAACTTGGTGGCTTAATGTTAAGGATGAGTCTTTAAAACTCGGTACAATACATTTTCGTTTCAATTCCTCGAGCGTAATGCCAGAGGTGTTCGATTCGATGAATGGGGAGCGGGTATCTTCGGTAATGATTTCAGCGTCGATAATGGTCTCCCCGATGTTTGTTGTTTGCTCCGTCTCGACTACCATTGGAAGGTAGGATGGCGGAATGATTGTTGTTTGTTCCATTTCTAGTTGTTAGTTAAATGGTTAATAACATCATGGTGGACCCCGGAGCTTTTCCAGGATCTTCACCAGTTTTTTTGAATTCTTTAGTAGCGTAGCGATTGTCTCGCATACGATTACAATACCGTCAATGGCATCGCTGGTCTTCGATTTCTTCTTTACAGCTACACACCTGACGGTTCATCTTGTTTCTTCTCTTCTTCTTTCTTGTCTTTGTTATCACCCCAGTTCTTGATCTTCTCTGCAATGTCCAGTAATGCAGATACACCGAATAGGGCCATGACGATTTTTGGTAAATTGTTCATTTCTCTCTCTCTGTTTTGTCTGTTTGTTGTTAAATGTTAGTAAATAAATGTTGTCTAATTCTCTCATATATAAGGGTTTTCGGGAGAATTGGATGGGGTGGAAACGGATAAAAACAAGGAGAAAAATGGGCTTTTGGGATAGAAATGGTGAAGTTTTGAGATTGATTAAAAAACTGATGATGGAGATACCGCAGTTAAATATTGTTAAATCGAATATAATCAGTTTATTTTCAATAGATAACAGGGTTGGTTCTAGGGCCGAAAAATGGCATTTTAGGTTCATTTTTGCCGTTTTCGTTTTTTTCTTAACATTCGTTTATCGTACTATGTATATATAAGCGCGACTCAAAAACGCTTAATGCAGTCAACTTTAATAATCAAAAATTCTCAAAAAATGAACGAAGTAATCATCAACAATCGAGCGGAGATGCGACGGGTGGAAATGGCAGCAGGTCTGGAAAAACAAATCGAACGGCAAGCATGGATGACCGTCTCACGAAAACGCCCCCTGAAGGCGACCCACCTGGAAAAGTACGAGCAACAGCTCCTCTGGGACGAGGTATCCCGAAACAACGAAATCGAATGGACCACCGAGATGGCCCTGCGATGGAAAGACAAACTGAACTGGAACCTGTTCTCAAGATGCGCCCACGGCCAGGCGGTAACGGCCGAAGGAATCGAAGCACTCGCCCCCCTGTGGGACTGGAAAGCCCTCACCGCGAACCCTAACGTGAGAATGACCAACGAACTTGTCCGCAAGTACATCGCCAAATGGGACTGGAGCGCAATGGCGTGGCGCTCATGGGAAGACTACGACGCCCGCGAGTTCTACTCCCAATTCTTCGAGCGAGTCCCCCTCAACGGATTCAGCGGATCAAAACTGGAGTTCGCCCTCCACCAACAAGAAGTGGAACGCCTGTGGCTAAAGATGAACGAGCAATGAAACAGCGGATACTCGAAAACCTGACAACGACTGAACGCCTGACCCTGCTGGAGCTGATATTCGCTCCCGGGGCGGGTGCCCGTCTTGAACAATCCTCATGCCGGTTGAGCGATATGGAATGGATGTTCGATTTTAACGTAGTGAATCTGGTCGAGTGCAAATACACATACGACAATGCTAATGATCTCTTTGGTGAATTGAGAAACATGTTGATGCCTATCTCTGGAATACACCCCAACTACGGGCTTCTGTGTTTCATCCACATCATCATGTCGGACGGTAATAGTGACAACGAGGTATTCATTAAGGGTGTTCAACGATTTATTGACGACTGCCGTTCACTGGATATGGTTTTTGATTATTTCTTCAGCACTAGCAGCTACCAGGAAGATATCACACTTCGGGTAGTCTTTGTCGATGATGAGAAACAAGAAAATATACGTGATTGGGTAACAAAAGACAGCAGAATATAAAACGATTTAAGACAAAAAGTGTGTAACTTTGTAGTTTAAAGTCAATATAAACAAAAAGCATTATGGGAACATTAAAAGAAGCATTAAGAGAAGGTTTCTCTTGTACAGATAAGGGCTATGTTGATTCTTATAGGGACAACATTTTTCAACATCAAATGCCCAATAAATTTCAAGAGATGTTTGATAATGGGTCTGGTGGAGAACTTCGCTCAAAAGCAGAAGCAGTTCATTCGTCTTCAATGTTAGGCTATAACTTTTTTCATTGGGTACCTGAAAACCCTTTATCAATAGATGAAATCACCTACACCAGGGTGTTCTTTGAAGTGAAGATGAAAGTCTTCAGTAACACCACACCGGCCAATATGGATATATTATTGATCGGTGAGCAAAATGGTCGGACTAAGTTATTATTCATTGAATCGAAGTTCCTTGAGTATCTAGAATCAAGACCTTATAAATTAAGTGATAGGTACAGAAACGTCCCCGAATGGAGTTCATTCATAAAAGACGTAGATAAACTTGTAAAAAGTACACAGTGCAAATATAAAGAGGGTGTTAAGCAAGGTGTGTCTCATCTATTTGCTCTATCTAATTTGTTCAAAGAAGATGCTTTTAATGATTTTAACAATGAGAATATGCTTGGAATTAATCACATACTGAGTGAAGATATTCGTTTTATTAATCTCGTTTTTGAGCCATCTACAGGTTACAAAAATGAATATCCTTGTTTTGAGAGATATAGAGACCTATATTGCGGTTTTATAGATATAGTTAAAAAGTATAATCATATAAAGGTGAAGCCTGAATTCATGACATACACTAAACTATGGAATGAAATAGAACAACAGATAAAAGATGCAAATGAGGATTTACATCAATACTTATACCACCGATATATGAGACACACCCAGGTTTAATAAAGACCCGACAATACAGATTGGAGGGATGTACATAAAGCACCAAGAATAATTGTGAAACTTATGAGCGAAAAAGAGATATTAGATTTGAAAGAAATCATTGATAAGGTTGTAGAAGATGCATTTAAACGTATAAACTACGCTTATCAACATCATCGTGAGAAAGAAAAGAATGAAGACGTTGAGCCGGGAGAAGGGGAAATAGCGACTCGCCTGATATTCCCGAAGTATGCTAATAACGGGATAAGAATTAGTGAGCAGGAGCTTCGATTTGCTTTTGTTGAAGCATTCAATGCGTCTCAAGATGTTGAGGACGCTAATTTGTTTTATTCTGTTGAAACGCCTACAGAGAAACAGTACACGGGTTTCACTAAAGGCAAACCTATGGCGGTAAAAGATAGTGATATGGATGGTCGTAGTGGCGAATTTGATCTGGTCATCTTTAACGATAAGCATGAGAGAGTTTGCTTAATCGAATTCAAAGCAAATAATGCAGGAAAATCCGAACACGAGAAGGATCTACTAAAGTTGAAAGAGGAAGGTAATGGCAGACTGTGTTATTTCATCGAAGTGTTGAGATCCTATTCCGGAACAAACACCATCGGCTCATTAAAGAATAAGTTCAGACTTAACAATGAAGAAGGTAAAACTATAATAAGATGTTTCGCTTTGGAGGGAGAAAGTCGAGCAAAAGAACAGAAAGGAGAGGATATAAGTAAACTTTTTATGAAACAGTTCATAAGAAGTGGCTGTGATAAGGATTTGATTTTCATGAATCTATATGAAGGTGGACTTAAAAAGACTTAGTAATGCAGTCTATGAAGTAAAGAAATTGATCTATGACGATGATGATTGATAGATGGATGGCCGATGCTGCTACTCTTGTTAAGGAGGATACGGGTGTTAATGCTATTATTCTGGTTAATCACGGGTATCTTGAACAAAATCCAGTTGTAATGGTCAGGTTTGATGATATTGAGGTTTTCGTGTCAATATCTGATAAACCTGAGATAATAGACAATCCCCAGGTTGATGTTCCGGTAAGTGAAGTAATGGATTGGGTTAAACTGAATAAGGAACTGCTCTTGGAATATTGGGATGATGACCTTTATCCAACTTCTAAGATGATCAAGAATATCCAAAAAGTAGAAACTGTGGACTAATGTTTGGGATGTGTGTTATGGCTTTCTCTTCACCACTATACAATCCGTTCAAGAACCTGATCGATTCCTCATTCGCATTCGGAATCTCCTCAGAACCTTTTCACTATACTTTTACCCTCATTCACTTGACGACCCTCTCTCGCTTTAGGCTTCGAGGGTCTGTGAATGTCGGCTAAAAGGCTTACGCACTTGTTGGAATAGAAGAAAGGAACAGGCTCGCTATCGCTCACCCAATCCGTAAGCAGAGAGACCCACCTGCTGCCTCGCCTCTCGCCCCGTCCGTCCCTGTCTCTCTCTTGTTTCGGATGGAGTGCACCTGGAGGGTGCACTGTTCTTTTCCTTCTCTATCTCCTTATCTATCCTCTACCTGTCCATTTTTTATTAGAAAATTTGCATAGGTATATAAAAACAGCAAAAAAAAGGACACCTAAATAAAAAGGAACAAACAATACCAATTCCTCCCGCTTGTTGAAAGTATAGGTTTTATAATTATCCGATTACTATAGGCTAATAATCAATAAAAAAAGAGGAAAATAGAGAAATTATCTCTATCTTTGTGTCGTCTAAAAAATTTCCCGAACTCGGGTAAAGAATGAATCAATATCGGTTTATTTGAATTTTACAGAATATAATTAAAAATAATATTGCGATGAAAAGTATCTGTTTCTTCCTCTTTATGTCGTTGCTGATGCTGGCCTCGTTTACAATTGGTGTAGAGAATCGGCAAGGCGATGTGAACCGCGATGGTAAAGTCAGCGTTTCGGATACGTTATGCATAAATGATGAATCCGCGAATTCTCAAGAGCTTCAGACCGAGACCTTCACGGTAAATGGCGTACAGTTCAAGATGGTGTATATCAAGGAAGGCATGTTCACAATGGGCGGGACAGCCGAACAGGGC
>JAEEGK010002002.1_pt1 | contig 51120 bp, 43 predicted proteins | sample 8958771 | NCBI WGS metagenome assembly JAEEGK01 (sample SAMN16246547, study PRJNA631951) | gut metagenome | biome: gut microbiome; feature: rumen; material: SC-attached | host: Bos | place: Iran: Karaj | collected 2018-10 | reverse complement strand
CCTGTGAGCGGTTGACCCGCCCAGTGACGCGAAATGACACGTTTTGCCCCCTTTTCGTGTCAGTTTTCGTCACTTCTGAAGATATTGCCGTGAAGTGACACGTTTTGGCTTCATTTCGTGTCACTTTTCGTCACTGATCAAGCGGTTTTCGCGATTTTATCCGTAACACACGTATCAAGCGGTTTTCGCGATTTTATCCGTAACACACGTATCAAGCGGTTTTCGCGATTTTATCCGTAACACACGTATCTTTAAAGAAAAACCTACGGATAAAATCGTCCATTTTCGCATTTTAGTACGTCATGCGCGCTTACGAGGCAGAAACACGACGTACTAAACAGGCAGTTTTCGCATTTTAGTACGTCACACGAGCATGCACGCGCGCCCACTCACTTAAAAATCTTATTCAACACCTTCACCGACAGGGGCTCCCTCGAGAACTCCTTGTTCTTGATGTCGTCAGCCTTAGTCGACATGTACATGAACGTGTCGCGGGTATCCATCTTGAAGCCGCTCTTGAGGTCGATGTACTCATCGATGTTGGGCGCCTTGTCGATCGTCACCGATTCAAAAAAGCTGCTGTCAGTGAACTTCTTCCTGACGTGCGGAACGATGAAGACGAGGCCCGAGATGAGCGCGACGGCCCACAGGACAAAGAACATCATCCAGTAGAACCAGTCAAAGTCGCCGCCCTTGTTGCCGATCAGGAACATGAGCAACGCCACGCCCAGAGCGGGCACGAGCGCTGTGAGCAGGATGTATTTCGCGATCTCCCAAACGGAGCTCCAGAACGCGTGAGTGTAGACACGGCGCTTATTGATCGGCAGAGACCCGGACGCTTTGCCGGTCTGGCCGTTGACGGCGATGCTGTACATCGCGCCTTCGTATTCGATGTTCAGGAACCACACGGGCATCAGCGCGTAAAGCTGGCTGTAATTGTCAGAGTAAGCGCCGCGCACGCCGACGGCCTTGAAGTAGTCGTATTCCTTGGCGGAGAGGCGCTTGACGATGCCCTCCGCGTAGTTGTCCAGGCGGATCCTGATGATGTCCATCATGTCCAGCGCGGACAGGTCGTAGCGCTGCGCGAAAAAGCCCGGCAGGTACATGTCGTTATAATCTTTGATCTCTTTATAATCGTACGGCTCGATTGCTTCCATCAGCGTGTTGCTGATCTTTTTGCACCCGTCGAAAGGCACGCGCCTGACGTTGTACACGAGCGACCTGTCGATCTCATAATTCTCGATGTTCTCGCCCTTGAATTTCTGGCCCGTGCCGCTGACCTCGGACTTGCAGTCCGCGTCGATGAGCCAGAACGGAATATAATAGCCCGTGATCTTAGACAGCACGGCTTCGGACGTGAATTTCTTCGGGACACCCTTTTGGGTTTTCGCCCACTTAAGATAATTCGCGATCGCCTCTTCTTTACTTATCTTGAACGGGATCAGCACGTCAGGCCTAAAAGCTCTCGAAAGACGCCGGTTGATGAGCGTAGGCGAACCGCAGAACGCGCAGAACGTCGCGGACGTGTTGTAATCAGTGACCACGGCAGCGCCGCACGAGTCGCAGACGAACTCCTGCTTGTTGTCCTCTTCGCTGCCAGCCTCGCCGGTATCGCGGTTCTCGATCCGGCCCGCGGGCTTCATGCTCTCGGGATCGTAAAGACCTCCGCACATGGCGCAGAAAAGCTTGCCGAGCTTCTCGTTAAAAAAGACGCTCGCGCCACAGTTCGGACATTTCGCCGAGCTGGTACCGTTGATATTAATGTCTTCGTTTTTCCACGTCATAGAAATGAGCGCGTCCGCGCAAATGCAATGAATCTATGTGTTTAGTGCCATCCCTTAAAGATAATTATAGCACGCGCGAAAATCAGGCTCAATTTGAGCCGCGCTTTATGAAGCTTCGTCCTGCTTTTTCCAGGATGTATCTATCTTCTTGTTCTCTTTAACACAATCCATAAGGTAAAGATTTATAAGTGTCTGATAAGGTATCCCCGTCCTGTCCGATTCCGTCTTGAAGTATTCAATAACAACCATCGGCATCTTGATCGACACCGGTTTTCTAAGTGACTTCGCATAAGGATTGGGCCTCGGGTTCAACTTGTCGATATCATATTCCTTTAACATACCTGTTCACCTCATTTCTTCATCCCATTCGAAAGTCATAATATACCTCGTATATACTCAGTATTATTTTATCATCATAACCGGGACAATAAAAGGACCCGCTTGCAGGAGGTCACTGCGTACCAGTCAAAAACGCCTTCGCCGTACATGAACAATTATTCGGTGGTTCGAGAAAATTTTTTCGATTTTTTTATATTAGCACGCGAAAACCAATTGGAACTATATGTTTTTGAGGGCGGGGGCGGGGGTGAACGGTGCCAGTCAGGTCATAAATCCCCTGGTGACTAAAACGGTTGACTTTTGGCCAAAACGGTCACCAAAAAAGTCATTTCGGCCCGCCATGGCCCGGTGTCGAAAACTGACACGAAATGAAGCCAAAACGTGTCACTTCACGGCAATATCTTCAGAAGTGACGAAAATTGACACGAAAAGGGGGCAAAACGTGTCATTTCGCGTCACTGGGCGGGTCAACCGCTCACAGGGCGGCCCCCACGGGCGTTTCCTCCCGGTGACGAAAACTGATGTAGCCCCAAATTGTGTTTTTTGCCGATTTAGGGCTACAAAATCTCGAAAATGTAGCCCCAAACGGGTCAAAAACCGCGATTTAGGGCCACTCAAAAAAGGGAGCCGCCCCCGGGACTAAATCGGCGCTCAAAAAACAGGGCCCACGCGGGCCCTGCACTTAATTCTTTCCTAATCTGTATTTAAAATCTCTATATCCGAACTCTGTCAGCTTCTCGAAAACCCCGTCAGGCTTGAGCCTGTAGATATCCGGCAGCGGCATTCCGTTGAAGGTGTTGTTTTTGCAGGTCGTGTAGATCGCCATGTCGCCAAAGACGAGCATGTCGCCAACAGCAAGTTCCCGGTCAAAACTGTACTCGCCGATAACGTCGCCCGACAAACACGTGGGCCCTCCGAGCCTGTAACAAAACGCCTTGCCGCCCTCGCTGTCGGCGTCCATAAGAGGCGGCGTGTAGGGCATCTCGATGACGTCAGGCATGTGGCATGCGGCGCTGCTATCAAGGATCGCGATCTTCACGCCGTTATTCTCGACGATATCTAGAACGCGCGTGAGAAGATAGCCCGCATTCAAAGCGACTGCTTCGCCGGGCTCGAGATAGACTTGAACGCCCCACTTATCTCTGGCGTAAACAAGCACGCGCTCCAAAGTCTCCACATCGTAATCACCTTTAGTGATATGGTGGCCGCCGCCCATGTTGATCCATTTCATAGAAGGCAGCACGTCGCCGAACTTCTCCTCCACAGCACGCAGAGTGATCTCCAGCGCGTCTGAGTTTTGCTCGCACAAAGTGTGGAAATGAATACCGTCCAAAAGCGCGAGAGCATCGGGCGTCATGTCACGGTCCCAGACTTCGCGTGTGACGCCCAGACGGCTTCCTTTGGCACAGGGGTCATATATCTCGTGGCCCTCCTGAGTGGAGCATTCGGGGTTGATGCGAAGGCCCACGCTCTTGCCGCACGCCTTCGCCTTAGAGCCGAACTTCCTGAGCTGGCCTACAGAGTTAAACACGATGTGGTCAGCATACTTAAGCAGCTCATCGAATTCGTCGTCGCGGTACGCAGCGCAGAAGACATGCACTTCGCCTGAAGGCATTTCTTCTTTGCCGAGGCGGGCTTCGTAAAGGCCGCTCGCTTCGGTGCCTGCGAGATAATCTGACAGCAGCGGATAGAAATCGTAATTTGAGAACGCCTTCTGTGCAAGCAAAATCTTGCAGCCGGTGCGCGCAGCGACCGAAGCCAGGATCCCGCCATTAAAGATCAGTTTTTTCTCGTCGATGACATAGCAGGGCGTCTTTAGCGCCTTGATGTTTTCGCCGCTTATGACAGATGCGAGGCCATTAAAAATCTCGTCCATATAATCATTCTACCAGGACGGGATCGAAGTTCTCGCTTCTCGGCAGGCCGTACTTGTCGAGCGCGTCGAGGAACGGATCGGGATCGAATTCTTCGACGGTGTGAACACCCTTGTCGGTCCACTTGCCGGTGAGGAGCATGAGCGCGCCGCACATTGCGGGAACGCCTGTTGTGTAGCTGATCGCCTGGCTCTCTACTTCCTTGTAGCACTCCTGGTGGTCGCAGACGTTGTAGATGTAATAGGTCTTGTCCTTGCCGTCCTTCTTGCCCGTGAAGATGCAGCCAATGTTGGTCTTGCCGTGTGTGCGGGGACCAAGGCTTGCGGGGTCAGGCAGCAGGGCCTTTAAGAACTTGATCGGAACGATCTCGCGACCTTCGAACATGACCGGAGTCGTGGAGAGCATGCCGACGTTTTCGAGGCACTTCATATGAGTAAGATAGCTCTGGCCGAATGTCATGAAGAAGCGGATGCGCTTGACTTCGGGGATGTTTACTGCGAGAGACTCGAGCTCCTCGTGGTGAAGGAGGTACATGTCCTTCTGTCCGACCTTATCGAAGTCGTACTCTCTCTTGATGCTCATGGCAGGGATCTCTACCCACTTGCCGTTCTCGATGTAGCTGCCCGGAGCGGAGACCTCGCGGAGGTTTACTTCAGGATTGAAGTTGGTCGCGAAAGCATAGCCGTGGTCGCCGCCGTTGCAGTCTAAGATATCGATCGTGTCGATCTCATCGAATTCATGCTTCTTTGCATATGCGCAGTAAGCCTGCGTAACGCCGGGATCGAAGCCGCAGCCTAAGAGAGCAGTAAGTCCTGCCTGCTCGAACTTTTCCTTGTAAGCCCACTGCCAGCTGTAGTCGAAGTATGCTGAGAAACCCTTCTCCTTGCATCTCTTCTCGTAGATGGCACGCCACTCGGGATCGTCCGTATCCTCGGGCTCGTAGTTAGCCGTGTCCATGTAATTGACGCCGCAGATGAGGCATGCGTCCATGATGGTCAGATCCTGATAAGGAAGCGCGATGTTCATGACCAGATCGGGCTTGTATGAATTGATAAGCGCCACGACTTCATCGACTTTGTCAGCGTTTACCTGCGCGGTCGTAACGACAGTATCCGTCTTGTCCTTGAGGCTCTCTGCAAGCGCGTCACACTTGGACTTCGTGCGGCTTGCTATGCAAAGCTCCGTGAAGACCTCGCTGACCTGACAGCACTTTCTGATTGCGACACTGGCGACGCCGCCACATCCGATAACTAAAACTCTGCTCATTTTTGCACCTCCTGTTTATGCATTTATCGAAAGGATCAATTCTCTTAATGTCTTGCAGGCGACGGCCGTCGAAGCGCCGCTGGTATCCAGCATCGGCGCGAGCTCGTTGATGTCCGCGCCAACGATATTTGTCTTGCTGACCGTGAGGATCGCGCCCAGCAATTCCGTAAAGCTCACGCCGCCTGCTTCAGGCGTACCCGTACCGCAGAAAACGCCCGGATCCATGCAGTCCAGGTCGATCGTGAAATACACCGGAGTGTTATTCATAGCGAGTTCTTCGCAGACTTCCTTGAGCCCGTCGAAATTAAACTTATGCATATCCGTGTGCTCCTTCGCGAAAAGGAACTCATCGCGCTCGCCGCTCCTGATGCAGAACTGGTGGATCCTGCCGTCACCTGCCAGATCAAAGCATCTTCTGAGCACGCACGCGTGGCTGAGCTTGACTCCAAGATAGTCGTCTCTAAGATCGCAGTGCGCATCGAAATGAATGATATGAGCATCAGGATACTTCTCAAAGACCGCCCTGAAAGCGCCTAAAGTTACGAGGTGCTCGCCGCCGATCATGAGAGGGAGCTTGCCGTCGTTTAAGATCGTGCGCGTCTGATCCTCGATGTCAGCAAGAGCTGCTTCAGGTGAGCCGAAGCTGAGCTCCAGATCTCCGCAGTCGAAGACTTTAAGGTCCGTAAGATCCTTGTCCTGATAAGGGCTGTAAGTCTCGATGCCGAAGCTCTCGTGACGGATGGCGCTGCTTCCGAATCTTGCGCCGGGGCGGAAACTCGTCGTGGAATCAAAGGGCGCGCCGAAAAGCACGATTTTCGCATCCTTGTACTCGCTATCGCACCCGATAAAAGTCTCTACATTCCTGTTCACGACTCCACCTCCATAAGCATTTTCTCGAGATAAGCCGGCAGATAGAACGAGCCTATGTGCAGCTTGGTCGTATAGTATTTTGTGCTGAGATGAAGGCTCTTCCAACGCTCTTCATCGAAGTCATTGATCGGGTGATATTTCTTGCTCGCGAAGCCGAAAAGCCAGTAGCCCGCAGCGTATGTCGGGATGTGCGCCTGATAGACGCGGCTGATCGGGAACGTGTTTACGATCCTCTTGTGGCTCCTCTGCATCGCCTCAGCGTCGTGCTTATAAAAGGGGCTTCCCTGCTGGTTTACCATGATGCCGTCTGATCTTAATGCGTTGTAGCAGATGCCGTAGAACTCTCTGGTGAAGTAGCCCTCCGAAGGTCCGAACGGGTCATTGGAGTCAACGATGATGAGGTCGTATTCTTCGCTCGAGCGTCTGATGAATCTGAGCGCATTATCGAAGTAGATATGCACGCGGGTATCGTCAAGCTTGCACGCGTTCTCGGGCAAGTATGTGCGGCACGCCTCGATAACCTGGGGGTCCATCTCGACAAGGTCGATGCGCTTAACGCTCTCATATCTTGTGAGCTCTTTTACGACGCCGCCGTCGCCTGCGCCGATCACGAGGACGTCCTGGACATTGGGATGCACGGACATCGGGATGTGCGTGATCATCTCGTTGTAGATAAACTCGTCGCGCTCCGTGAGCATTACGTCACCGTCGAGAGCCAGTACCTTGCCGAATTCGGGCGTATCGAAAATATCGATCTGCTGGTAGTCGCTCTTACCCGAATACAGATGTCTCGTAACGCGGAGACTGTGCCTTACGTCAGGCGCATGATATTCACTGAACCAAAGATTCATCGAAAGCCCTCCTTATATCAGAACGTTAAGATTGTTGATGTCCGGATCCTCAGAACCTGTCATCGAACAGCCCTTCTCTTTTGCGTAGAGGATATAGTCCAAAATGTTCTTTGTGATCCTCTCGCCGGGCGCGAGGATCGGGATTCCCGGCGGATAGCACATAACGAATTCGCTGCAGACCTGGCCGACGCTCTCTTCGATCGGGACGCTCTTCTTGTTCGAATAGAAAGCTTCCTGCGGACTGCAAACGACCTCGGGATCGATGTACTCCTGGCTGAGCAGACCATCCGGGTCTTTCTTGTATCTTCTGCGGATCTCGGCAAGAGCACTAACGAGTCTTTCAAGCTCCTGCATTCTGTCGCCGATCGAGAGGTACGCAAGGATATTTCCGATGTCACCGAACTCGATCTGGATATCGTATTCGTCTCTTAAGATGTCATAGACTTCGATGCCCGCAAGGCCGATGTCTCTTGTGTGGACAGAAAGCTTTGTCGGGTCAAAATCGAAGATCGAATCGCCGTTGATAAGCTCTCTGCCATAAGCGTAATAACCTCCGACAGCGTTGATTTCTTCTCTCGCGTACTCAGCCATCTCGACAACCTTGCGGAAGACTTCCTTGCCTCTTAACGCGAGGTTCCTTCTGCTGATATCCAGGCTCGACATCAGAAGATAGCTGCCCGATGTCGTCTGCGTGAGGTTAATGATCTGTCTGACGTGTCTCTCGCTAACGTTCTCACCGATGAGCAGAAGGCTTGACTGCGTAAGGCTTCCGCCTGACTTGTGCATGGATACTGCAGCCATGTCTGCGCCTGCGCGCATTGCGGAAACAGGCATGTTCTCACCGAAGTAAAAGTGTGTGCCGTGAGCCTCGTCTGCAAGGCAGAGCATGCCCGCGTCGTGAGCCATCTTAACGATGGCGCGGAGGTCGCTGCAGATACCGTAGTAAGTCGGGTTGTTGACCAGTACTGCAACGGCGTCGGGATTCGCGTCGATCGCAGCCTTTACCTTGTCGCGGCTCATGCCGAGGGAGATACCGAGGCGGTGGTCAACGTCAGGATTAACGTATACGGGGATGGCGCCGCAGAGGACCAGCGCGTTGATGACACTCCTGTGCACGTTGCGCGGGAGGATTATCTTGTCGCCCTGCTTGCAGCAAGAGAGCACCATGCTCTGCACCGAGCTCGTCGTGCCGCCTACCATGAGGAACGCGTGGCTCGCGCCGAAAGCATCCGCCGCAAGGATCTCAGCTTCGTGGATGACCGATACCGGATGGCAAAGGTTATCCAAAGGCTTCATGCTGTTGACGTCAACGCCTACACACTTCTCGCCCAGGAACGCCGTGAGCTCGGGGTTGCCCTTGCCGTGCTTATGTCCGGGCACGTCAAAGGGGACGACTCGCATCTCGCGGAACTTTTCGAGCGCTTCGTAGATCGGAGCTCTTGTCTGATCCAACTCTGTCTTTTCCATACTCCACCTCAAACAAAAAGCGCAAGCTGTAATCCACAACTTGCGCCTTGATAATATAGTCTTTGTCATCCCCGCCGGGGAAGGTGTGCATGCACGCCCCTCAGGCGAAGAATTCAAGTATCCAGAGTCTATATAGCAATACTACTTTTACTACTCTTATTGACCATTTCACAAGTCTGCGCAAATTACGCATTTCGGTTATAAAGTAACCAACTTATAAAACTGAGCTTTTAACTCAATCAATAGATCGGAAGACCGATCATCGGCAGTGGACCCGGCTGTCCGTATGGCCTTAGGCTCCTTGAGGGAGTGGTCCCGTAAATCACCATAGACTCTGAAGAACATTGTCTATTCTTGATGTGTTTTGTTTCCAAAACAACGGAATTATACAAAAATCCAATATGGTCGTCAATAAAATCGCATTGATTATTAGCGTTTGGGGGGTGCATATTTATTTGGGGGCCATGCATCTTTTCCGGGAAAACCGGTTGAGAAGGCCATGCATCTTTTTTCGAGAATTCTTCGCAAAAAAGATGCATATCTCAGGCCCATATGCATCCATAAACCCGAAAACATTTTCAAAAAGATGCATACTTTCGGAAATATGCATCTTAATCATCAAAAACCGCTCCAAAAAGATGCATATCTGCTCCTTGTATGCATCTTTTTCAGTGAAAAATCTTCGAAAAAGATGCACACGGGTAATCACGGCTTTTTCGCCTGCCCGACATGCTAAAATAAACCCGACACATCTGTCTGATTCGCGAAAATCCGGCAACTCTCACTCTCTGTCGTGTTTTTCGCAGCTGCCCGGTGCTACATTCAGGTCGGAAGGAGGCCCATATGGACCAGATCAAGATCGGAAATCTCCTGAAAGAACTTAAGAAAGAACACAATCTGTCGCAGGAACAGCTGGCAGACAAGTTCAACGTCTCATCGAGATCAGTATCGAGATGGGAGAACGGCAACACCATGCCCGACATCAGCATGATGATCGAGCTGGCAGACTTTTACGACATTGACATCCGCGAGCTTCTGCGCGGAGAAAGAGAGAGTGAAAAAATGGATACAGACATGAAAGAAACTTTGGTAATGGTAGCCGAGTACACCGAAGCCGAGAAGGCGAAGATCTTAAACAAGGTGTACGTCTGCGGCCAGGGCATGCTGATATGTTCAGTCGCCTCGATACTCATCTACTTTTTAAACTACCTGATGGACACCGGCATAGTCCTCACGCCCTTCCTGCTGATACTCGCAGGCGGCATTTTTGCGATCAACACCATCCTCGCAGGCCTCCAGCTCAAGGGCAAAATGAGCCGCGAGCGCAACAAAAAGCTCATCAGGATCGCCATCACGATCTGGGTCGTGCTCGCAGTGATCATCCTGATATTTATGACGTTTGTCCTGCCCGGGATAATGGTAAGGATGGCAGGGCTAGGGTGATGTATCGCTGTCTTAACCTGCCGCGATGCATATGTTTTGGGTGATGATATTTGCGTAAATACGCCCCGACATATATTTTCGGGAATTCCGCGATTTTATATGTAGGTTTTCGCGAAAAATGGCCCGCGAAACACAAAACCTACATATAAAAAACCGCAAACTTGAATTTTCGTATGCAGGTCACAGCGAAAAATCAGCTAAAAAACTTAAAACCTACATATAAAATCGAGCAAAATTGCTTTTTCGTATGTCGGGGAAAACGCCCAATAACAGACACAAAAAAGGCGCATCCACTGCGCCTTTTGTTTTGCTTAGTTTTTCTTTACGAACCCAGCGGCTTGAAGGGGCTGGGATGAGCCGGCGCGCCGCCCTCGGGATTAGAGGCATCGGCCGGCTTGAACGGACTCGGGTTAGCACTCTTTGGAGCGCTTCCGGAATCGGCAGGCTTCATGGGCTTGAACGGGCTCGCATTGGAAGATGACAGCCTTGACGGAGCAGAGCTTGCTGAGCTCATCGCGAAATAATTAGTCGAGCTCTCGGATCTCTGAGGGAGCTTCTCGCCTGTGTCTTCGCCTTCGTCCAGCGACATGTAAGAGCCGAGCTTGCCGGTCTCCTTGTCCTGGTGAAGCACTTCGTCGTCATCCATGGACATGAACGAACCGAGCTTGGAAGTGCCCTTGGGCGAATCGGAATTCGGATGTGACACGCTGCCCATGTTGAACATATTCGGATTCGCGGCTTCGATGTGGACCGGCGGATCCTGGCTGATATTTGAGAACGGCTTGAAAGGAGCTGCGCTAGCAGTCTCGGCTGCGGGTGCATCAGTCTTCGCTGCTGCGCCGAAAGGCTTAAACGGACTTGCGGGCTCCTGAGTCTTAGGCGCTTCTGCACTGCCTAAAGGCTTGAAAGGACTTGCGGGTTCAGCTGCCTTAGGCGCTTCTGTGCTGCCCAAAGGCTTGAAAGGACTGGGCTCGGAAGCCTTAGCAGCGGGCGTAGGAGCAGAAGTCTTCTTCTCAGGAGCGGGCTTGAAGGGGCTCGGTTCAGCCGCCTTAGCAGCGGGCTCAGCCTTTACTGCAGCAGGCTTAAACGGGCTCGGCTCGGCTGCCTTAGGTGCAGCGGGCGCAGAGCCCAACGGCTTGAACGGACTGGGCTCGGCAGATTCCTTGGCGGGCGCAGCCGGAGTCTTTTTTGCGGGAGCGGGCTTGAAGGGGCTTGGTTCAGCCGCCTTAGCTGCGGGCTCAGCCTTTACTGCAGCGGGCTTAAACGGGCTCGGTTCAGCCGCCTTAGCAGCGGGCGCAGAGCCCAACGGCTTGAACGGACTGGGCTCGGCAGATTCCTTGGCGGGCGCAGCCGGAGTCTTCTTTGCGGGAGCGGGCTTGAAGGGGCTCGGTTCAGCCGCCTTAGCAGCGGGCTCAGCCTTTACTGCAGCGGGCTTAAACGGACTTGCGGGCTCAGCTGACTTCGGTACTTTGCTCTCGGAATTTGCTGCCGCTCTGAAAGGATTGTTATCTTCAATGATCTCGGCAGGCTCAGCAGCTGCCTTTGAAGATGTCTTCTTTGCGGGAGCGGGCTTGAACGGGCTCGGCTCGGCAGCCTTGGCAGCGGGCTCGGCCTTGGGAGCAGCGGGCTTGAACGGGCTCGGAGTCTCAACAAGCCCGGGCGCGCCGATCGGCTTGAACGGGCTGTTTTCTGCAGACTTCGGAGTCTTGCTCTCAGAATTTGCTGCCGCTCTGAAAGGATTGTTGTCGTCAGGAATATTGGCAGGCTCAGCTGCTGCCTTGGATCTTGTGCTCCTTGTCTTGGGAGCGTCTGCCTCGATCTTCTTGGACTTGGCGGGCTTGAACGGGCTTGAGCCGTCTGATGCCATCGGCGAAGATGCGTAAGGCGAATCGTTGTCTGTGTTGATGATGGGTCTTAACTGCTTAACGCCCATCTGGGATGTATCCTTGGGATCGAAGGCCGGCTTGGGAGTGCTCTTTGACTTGGGCTTGGCTTCAGTGCCGGGCCTTGTTTTCGGGGCCTCGGTAACGAGCTTTGCATTGGAGACTTCGGGCTCAGGCTTAGCCTTCGGAGCATCGGGCGCGATCTTTGCGCGGGTAGTCTCGGCGGGCTCTGAATCTAAGGGCTTAAACGGACTGGGCGCTGCGGCAAGAAGTGCGAACGCGTCGTCGATGTCCATGTTCTTGAACATGTTGGGATCGGGTGCTTCCGTTGCGGCGGGCTTGGGCTCTCCGGTCTTTTCTGAATCAAAGAGTCTGCCGGAGAAAAGATCTTCGTTGATGCTGGGCTTTTTCGCGCCGGCAGAAGACTTTCGAGTGGTCTTCTTCTTGGCGTCAAGGCCCTTGGCAAATTCGATGCCGAATTCGGAAAGAGACAGGCCTTCGCCGGAAGATCTGCGGTCAACGATGAGGCCGAGAGATACAAGGCGGCTTACTGAAGATTCTTTGCCTGAAGATTCTGTCTCACTTGCGACGGACTGGAGGACAGCGTAGTCGCACGCGAACATTCTCTGGTTGGCGTCAGCGATCTCGCGGAATGAATCCCAATCGTAGTCGCCGTTCCAATATGACTGATAAAATCTTGCGAGATATTTGGCCTGGGATGCCTGGCTGCACTGCTCGATAAGAAGGAGGACCTGCTCATACTCGGGGTCTAACTTCTTCTCCTCTTTGAGCTTGTCAATGTGCTTGTCCATCTTATACTGGGAGATGTTGCCGTTGTTGAATTCCTGGATGAAAGCCACCAGTCTCTTGCAGAAAAATTTGTCGCTTACGGAAACGGTTTTGCCCGGAGCGCAAATGCCTTTAAGGACGGGTATCTTCTCGACAAGGATGACATCTTCGAGCAGGCTGTCTACTGATGTTTCCTCAACGTCTAAAGCGGGGTCGATGTATTTGTTGACAATAGATCTTCCGAAAGATTTAACCAGGTTTGTTTCGCTGTACAACATATGAAGCTCCATTTCATATCTACGAGCATCTCGTCAGGGCCAATAACACATACACACTTATACTAACACACCCTAAGCATATTAAAACAAATAGTTTTGAGTGTATTTAATACTTTTGTGTTCCCGTGAATATGAACCGGAGTTTTTTGTTGTATTTTTACTTCGCGAAAACTACCTCAGACGACCATTCTCCTGATGTAAGGATGAACGTACAAAGGGTTTACCTGGACCTTCACGATGTCGCCTTCCTTGACCTTGTTTTCAGTGACGTCGACGGTCATGTGGGCAATGCCGATACGGCCGATGACAGGGCTCTTCTTGCCGTTGATCCACACGCAGAAATACGGAACGGAATTGATCTTTCTGATCATGTTCTTGAACATGGCGCTCAGTGTATAATCCACGGTGCCCTTCTGGATCAGTCCGATGCCGCAGCCGGTGCCTACTCTTACGACTGCGAGATTGCTGTCTCTTTTAAGTGCTGCCTCTCCCCTGTATCCGATGTGCTCGCCTTCCTGCCTGTTGTACACGGAGAAGACTTTAGACTCGAGCCAGACTGCCTCTTCGAGGCCGCTCTTAACGCATACTTTTCCGAGGATCGCGCTGCCTACTCTTACCGCGTCAAAACCCAGTGCGCCAAAGGTTACTGCCGCCTTGGAATTTGAGATGTGGCAAAGGCCTGTATCGATCCCCTTTGCTCTGATCTTGCCTAATGCCTGCTTAAAGACTTTGACCTGCTTTTCGACGCTTCTTTTGTAATCGCACGCGCTCTTTACGCTGCCTGCAAGATGAGTGAAGCATCCCTCGACAGAGATGTAATCCTGATAGTGTTTTAAGTCAGGAAGATTCTCGACATTAAAACCGTATCTTCCGAGGCCCGAATCGATCTGCACGTGGACTCTCGGACGCTTGCCCGTGAGCTCGTGAATATCTCTTAATACATCGAGCTGCTTCTCGTCGCCCAAAGCGATGACGACATTGTGGGATACCATCAGGAGGAGCTCGCAGAAATCCGCGATGGGAGTGAGCATGAGGATGTCAGTCTTGCAGCCTTCTTCCCTCAAAGCGATCGCCTCGCATGTGGATGTGACCGCAAACATGTGGATATCCTGGTCCTTGATGATGTGATAAAGGTTGGCAACGCCCAAGCCGTAGCCGTTCTCTTTGAGCACCGCGATCACTTTCGCGCCGGTGGTCTCCTTAATATATTTAACATTGTGTACGATGGCCTCCTGCTTGATGACAAGAGTCGCGTTCTTATCGAAGCAACAATTGTTGTCGCTCTGCTCGTAATTTACAAGTCCGTTATAGATCTCGTCGCACATATCTGACCTCTCTTTCTGTATACAGGTTAGTACGGAGGTTTTTCAAATTAACTTCGTATCAGCATCAAAACGACTTCAAGATTGTGGTAATAATCGGGCTAAATTGAGGCAGCGAAAATGTATATTTGCGGCATAAAAAAGCCGGAAAACCTTGTATATAAGGCTTTCCGGCGAGGGGTCATTATGGGGAGTTTTAAATCTTATCCGTTAATTGACATAGCTGTGAGAATGATGCCGCCTGCAAGAAGGAGTACGCAAGGGATAGCGGACAGGCCGATCTTAGCGCCGAGCTTCATGCCCTTGGGATCTGTGCCTTCAGATATCTCCTTCTGGCGCTTGATGAGGTGGGCGCCGATCGTGAGGATCATAGGGCAGAGGAAAGATGCGATCATTAACAAAGGCATTGCGTCAAGTGATGCTGTGACTGCTTCGGATGTGATCGCTGATGATTCTGCCTGCTGTGCTGCCTGTGATGCCTGTGAAGAGAACATCGTTGAGAGCGTGCTGATTCCGATGGTCGTGAAGTTGTTGATGAAGTGGAACATCATCGGGAGGATGAAGTTGTTGCGCTTTACCATGAGGTAAGCCATGCATCCGCCGAGGAGTGCCGTGTTAAGGAATCTGACCGGATCTGTGTGAAGGATACCGAACATAACGCCTACGATGAGCACGATGATCCAGTCCTTCTTGATGCCTCTGAAGTTGCTTAAGACAGCGCCTCTCATGATAGCCTCTTCGCAGATCGGAGGGCAGATAACTGTCATGATGAAGCCGAGAACAAGAGTGCCTGTAGCGATCTCGCTGACACCGTTTGCGACGTTCTCAAATGTCTGCGGGAAAAGCTTTCCTACTGCCAATGCGCTGCAGATTCCAAGAGGAAGCGAGCCCATCCACATGAGGACCGTTCCGAAGAAATCTCTTACGGTGATCTTCTTTATCGGGAAAACTTCCTTAAGCGGAGTCTTGTTGATAAGGCATGCGATGATCGCGATAGCGAGGAAGCCGAGCTGTACGAGGAGCGTTGAGACCGTTCCGATGAAGAACGCCGTCAGGCTTCCTGCTATGAGCCATGCGAAAGCGATGACGAACAAAACGATACCCTTCCAGGGTCTCCACTTTGCCTGATTAGATAATTCCTTTGCCATTTTTTGACACCATCCTTTTGACTGTTTTTGTTGATGCCGTGATTGTAGCATCGGGAATCCGCCCGTCCCGGAACTTGGCGTGAATGGTATTTTCCCTGTCGTGAATGGTCTGCTGCGGGGGTATATAAGGCTTGACCGGGGGCACATAAGGTTTGCTCATGGGCCAAAATCGTTTATTATAGTGACCGTAAATAATTTATATAGAGAGGGCCATAGAAGTGCGTATTGCCATCTGCGACGACGAAGAGATCTACAGAGTGCAGCTCAAGACCATCCTTGATAAGCTCCTTATAAATGTCGATTACGATATCGACACATTTTCGGACGGCAACATACTGAGCGACGCCTTCGGCAAGTGCCCCTATGACCTGGTCTTCCTCGACATCGAGATGCCCGCAGTCGACGGCATCACCCTCGCCAGGAAGATCCGCGCCAAGTCCGAGAACGCCTTCATCGTGTTCCTCACTTCACACATCGAATACGCGCTCGAAGGCTATGAGGTCAACGCGTTAAGATACCTCACCAAGCCCGTCGACATCGATAAGCTCAAGGACGTCATCAGGCACGTCCAGGAAAAGCAGGGCAGCACGAGGCAGATCATCGTCAAAGAAGAAGGCGAAGAGATCGTGATCGATGTGAGCGACGTCATCTACATGGAGTCCATGAACCAGAACGTCAGGATCGTGACCGTCAAGGGCGAACACACCATCAGATACAACATGGGCGACTTCGAAGAAGAGCTCAAGAACGACGGCTTTTTCAGGATCCACAGAGGCTACCTGATCTCGCTTTCGAAGGTCAAAAAGCTCTCCAAGAATGACGCCATAATGGAAGGCGACGTCGCGCTCCCCGTCAGCAGGAGCAACGTCAAGCCTTTAAAAGACGCTTTGTACGCTTACGTGGAAGGATCGGCTTTCTGATATGACTGAAGAAACCATAATGTTCATTAACAGCCTCATAACTTCGATCTTAACCAACTTACAGTTCATCCTCTCCATGCTGATAGTTGTAATCGTCGCGGCATGTTTCCTTGGCCGTTATGTAGTGCTGACCAAAAAGCTCGTCCTGTCATCACTGGGCGTCCTGGTCATAACCATAATCGCAAACGTTCTCATAGCTTTATTCGTTTCCGAGGAGTTCCTCACCGAACAGCTCATTCTCATAGAGCAACTGCTGAATCTGCTATTGTTCGCATACGCGTTTTTCTTCTATCTTTTCGCGTTCAAAGAAAAGCGCATATTAAGGGCGATCGAAGCTACCATCTGCCTGTACCTGGTCACATCATACATCGGCACATTCTCACAGCTGGCCGTGGTATATTTCGCGGGCGGAAACGAAGACGTTTTCATGGATGTTTTTGTCAATCAATTTGCAACAGGCAGCCTCTGGCTGGCAATCTCCGGCATGGGCTTCTTCATCACCCTGGCACTCTTCATCGTAGGATATTTCGGTTTCTACAGACAAAAGAAATACTACGTGATCAGCATCCCCTCAAGGATCCTGTTCATCATATGGGTCATCATATTTGCCACCTTCCCGATCATTCCCGCCGCAATGTCCGGCGATTATTACACCTTATCGGAAAGATATGAGGTAATGAGTTTCATGTTCGGCATCGGCCTCGTCACTCTTGGCCTTGCCGCGCCTGTCATCGTCGTCATCGCGTCCGCCGAACGCTCCATGCGCGAAAAGAACAAGTCCCAGGAGGCCTATCTCGCCGCCGAGCTCGACTACATCGAGCAATATAAGCGCAAGCAGACCGAGACCAAAGCTTTCCGCCACGACGTCAAAAACCACCTCGCCATGACTTCCATGATGCTCGAAGAGGGCCACGTAGACGAAGCCCGCGAGCACATCCAAAACATGCTCGGCAAAGTCAGCGCCCTGTCCCCTCAATACGTCAGCGGCGACGAGATCCTCGACATCATCATCTCCATGAAGGCCGACCGCATGAACGAGCTTGGCGTCCGCTTCACGCTTGACGGCGTCGTCGACGGCGGCCTCAACATCAAGCCCATGGACAAGTGCAGCATCTTCGCAAATGCCCTGGACAACGCCATCGAAGCCGCCTCCGCCTGCGAAGATCCGTATGTATCCTTTGAGATCAAGCGCACCGACAAATTCTTCGTCCTGAAGATCACAAACTCCGCATCCAAGAAGGTCGACATCGGCAAGCTCCTAAGCTCCTCCGGCTACACCTCCAAGAAAGACAAAGACCACCACGGCTTCGGCCTCATGAACGTCCGCCGCACCATCGAAGACTGCAACGGCATGCTCAAGGCTGAGTCAGACGATGGCTCATTCACGCTGGTTATCATGCTGCCGAGGCTGTCTCCTAATCGCAGCTCCATTCCTAGTCCCAGTGACGAAAAGTGACACAGTCCCAGTGACGAAAAGTGACACAAAATAAAGCCTAAACGTGTCACTTCCCGGCAATATCCTCAATAGTGACGAAAACTGACACGAAAAAGGGGCAAAACGTGTCATTTCGCGTCACAGCAAGCACTCCGAGCAAACAACTTCAACAAAAACGCCCCGCGCACTTGGCGAGGGGCGGAATAAGAATGCTTTTATCAGTTTTTTCGTTACTGCGCAGGAAAGCAACGCACATAGAACTCGATGCCATCGCCGAAATCAACCTCTTCTTCACTGCTGTACCAGCCGGTCGTCTGCACCGTAGCGAGCTTTATATAAAAGTCGTACTCCGGCGTGACGTACTCAGCCGGAATCGTAATCGTGTAAACGCCGTCGCTGCAAGTGACAAACTCGTTGATGTTGGTCGTGTATGTCCACTCATCAGTGGTCGCCTCGTGGCTTGCATGGTCGCTGGCGATGTATATGATGTCCGCATCTTCCCTGAAAATGTCGATCGACAGATCAACGCCCGAACCGAATTTTAAGATCTTGCCCCACTTCAAATCCTTGTCGCTCTTGAAAGTGATCACAATATCCTCGCCTGCCGGATAATTCGGATACGCCGGCCAATCAACGCCGTCAAAATTTAAAATCTCAAATGACGCATTGCTTCCGAAATCAAAATCGCCCGCAAAATCAGCATTGTTATTATCCTTTTCCCAGCATATCAGCTGCGCATGCTGTTCCGGCGTAAACGTTGGCGCCACGCTCTCCTCCGTCGTCGCTTCCGTAGTCGTAGCCTCTATGATCGTCTCAGCAATTGTATTCTCAGCGAACGTATCCATCGGGTCCGTTTCCTTCGCTCCGCACGCCGTCAAGCCCAATACCATCGCGCCTGCCATAACCGCCGCCGTAATCTTCTTCATAGTAATCTCCTTTATTTCCGCGCATTTACGCCCGGTGCTATACCTGTGCCCGCGTGGTTTTAGCGCCCGGTGCTATACCCTAAAAATATCCCTTTGTACGCGAAAATGCTTACACAAAAGCTGATGATAATGTCGTAAAAGCGCTTGATAAGTTGTCTTTGGTGGCGTTTGTGCCAACAGTTGGCCTGCATGGCGGGGCATTTGGTTTGAAAAAGAAAGGGCGTCGGATAAAAGTCGCTTTTTTCGCGTTTTTATCCGTAGTGTTTTTGGCCCTGCGGAGGAGATGACGTACTAAAATGGCCATTTTCGCGATTTAGTACGTCGTTTTGGCGCCTTCGAAATGAAAAATACGGGTAAATCAGGCGTTTTTCACGATTTTACCCGTCTTACAGACGTCTTCACGAGGAAAAATACGGATAAAACCAGCCATTTTCTCGTTTTTATCCGTCATGCATACTACCTGGCAGGAAATCCGACGTACTAAACAGCCATTTTTCGTGATTTAGTACGTCATGCGCGCGGTCGCGCAAGAATAACGACGGGTAAATCAACCCTTTTTCGAGATTTTACCCGTCACACACTCGTCTTCGCGAAAAAACAGACGGGTAAATCAACCCATTCACACATTTTTACCCGTCACCCGCGCAGCCGCGCAAAAAGCAGGAAAACTGCCCGCGCAAAAAGCAGGAAAACTACCCGCGCAAAAAGCAGGAAAACCGCCGCGCAAAAAAGGAAACCACACCCCCGCACAAAAAGGGGCCGCCACTTGGGCAGCCCCCGGATAAACACTATCAAAGCGAACAAAAACTCAGTCTTCGTTGCCTCTTGTCTCGTAGATCTCCTTGCAGGCCTTGAAATAATCGTATGTGATGTTTCTCAGGCGGAAAGAGAGGTTCTTGAGGATGAGCTCGATCTTCTTGGGGGTGTTCTTGAAAACCTTTTCGAGGTCTTCGGGGCGGATGATCTCGACTTCGGTGTCGCCGACTTCTGCAACTGCTGTTGCGTTGCGGGCGTCGCCTGTGAGCATGCCGAGCTCGCCAAAGCAAGCAACAGGAACGACTTCAGAGAGCTTGACTTCGTCGACTGCGCCGTAGTTCTTGTAGACACCGACCTTACCGCTGTGGACGATGTACATGCACTTGCCGACTTCGCCTTCCTTGAAGATGATCGTGCCGTAGTTGTATGTGACTGCGTCGTCGGGCTTCTGGCCGGAGACTGCCTCTGCTGCTTCGCGGAGGGACTCGGCACTCGGGCGCTCTAAGCGGAAGTTCTTTGATGTGAGGAAGATGGACTGCTGCATCATGTTAGCGAAGAAGCTGTCGTAGTTCTTGCTGGAGTTAGCCTTGCGGATGTCGTCTAAGACCTTCTTGGCTTCGTTGCAGTCTTCTGTCATCTTCTTGACTCTGGATGCGAGGAGAGTCATGATGTCGAGGATCTTGCCGGGATTCTGGGCGATGTATTCGCCCATCTCTTCAGCTGCGATCTCGATGACCTTTGCTGCGCCCTCTGCAACTACTGTGGAGCTGCGGGGATAGTTCTCGATGACTGCCATTTCGCCGAAATACTGGCCCTGCTCGAGGATCGCTACCTGGACCTGGTCGTTCTTGCCGTAGTTCTTGTAAACTCCGACTTTACCTTCCAAAAGCTGATAGAAAGTATTACCATTATCTCCTTCTTTTATGATGATCTCACCATCATTGAATGTCTTCTCGATCGTACTCATTTTGTAACCCCTTTCTGTCTTTCGGAAAATGTTGATAAATCCTCAAAATCACTTTGCGAATATATACAAAAGATTTTATTTTCAATCCGGGCGTTTGTCAATTTGTCTTACGCTTAAAACGTTCCTTATTACAGGCCCTGCATGTGAGCCTCCGGGGGCTAGCCGACGTGGATTTTCTCGAGAGGTGTGCTTTTATGCAGAAGCAAGATTACTTCATCAATTCCCAAAAGCTTATGGCGCTGGCAGCCGCGACGTTCAGCGAATCGACGCCGTGAAACATGGGTATCATGACGCGGTAATCGCATGAAGCGATAACGTCCTTGGGCAGCCCCGTGCCTTCCGTGCCGAGCACTACCGCGAGCTTATCGTTGGCGCGGATCTCATCGTTGTCGACGCTCGTCGAGTCAGAAGTCAGCGCCATCGCTACAGTCTTAAAGCCGTGCGACTGAAGGACCTTGATGAGGTTCGTCCCTTCGGATTCCTCCCTGCCTGCCTTTGCCCACGGAATCTGGAAAACAGTACCCATGCTGACTCTCGCGGTGCGCCTTGTGAGCGGATCGACCGACGGATGCGTGAGCAGCACGCCGTCCATCCCGAGCGCTGCCGCAGATCTTATGATCGCCCCGACATTCATCGGATTTACAACATCGAACAAGACTGCGATACGCTTTTTGCCCCTGCAGAATTCTTCCAAGGAGATCTCAGGCTTTCTCTTCATCACCATCCAAAGGCCGCGAGCCAGATGGTGGCCGGTCATGTTTATCACGACCTCCTGCTCCGCGACATATACCGGGAGGGCGTCAAGAAAATCCTTGCCTAAGAACTTTTCGACCGCTTCAAAGACAGGCCCTGCCTCGGCTTCCAGACGCCCGGTCTCGACGAGCATCGATACGGGTTCGCAGCCGTTTTCGAGCGCGCGCAGGATAACGCTGGCGGTCTCGGCAAGAAATTCACCCTTAAGCCTTAGCTGCGGCTCGGTGACCCTCGCGAAAATATCCATCTCCGGCGCGTTGATGTCCTTGACTTCGATAAGATTCATATCAGTATGTGATGACCTGGTGCCCGAACGTGTTCTTGAGCCACGTGCCGCTCGCGTTGTCGGCCTCAGGGAAAACGATCGTGTTGGGATCGCCGTCAGAGATAAATCTCTTGCCGTCGTTGAGCTGGTCGAAATTCATCTTGATGTCCCACTCTTTTCCGTTGTTATCGTAGCCGCGGATCCTTCTGATCGCGGTGTTGTTGTAGTCTCTTACGAAGGGCGAATACGATCTCGTCCAGGCGCACAGGAGCGCGGCCTTCGTCGTGTATGTGAAGCCGTCGTATGTGCCCGATAAGATCTTCTCGTACTGCGGCTTGTCAGCGCTCATCGATTCGGGCGAGCCGTACGGCAGGGCGATGATCCTTACGTACTGGTCAGGAATGATGCTGTCTAAAAGCTTATACATCGAGCCGACCTGCTTCTCGATCTCATCAGCACTGCACCCTCCGAGCTTGACGTGGTCGTAGGTGTGGTTGCCGATGTCGTAGCCGTTGTCGACCATCCACTTCATTACCTTGTGGTCGTCTTCCGTGCTGTTGCCGAAGAGCGTAGAGTTCACGAAGAACGTCGCCGTGACATTGTAGTCAGGATATTCAGCCTTGATCTTCTCCAGGATGCCGATGGCGCACGTGGGGTCGAAGATCGGCGAACCGTCGCCGTTCCAGCCCTGGAGCACGACGTCCCTGATGCCGTCATCGAACGTGAGGATCAGGGGGCTGTAGCCGAACGGCACATCGATATAGCCGTCAACATAATCGTTGAGCCTCATCATGCGGTAACCCATCGCATAGTAGCTTCTCAGGTCCGCCTCGAAAGCCTCCGACGTCCTGTTGTAGCCGTCCTTGTCAACATTGCCGCCCGTGTACTCGGTCTCGGCGTTGGTCATGCCGTAGACCCTGTGGTACATGAGGATCGGCACTGAATTGAGCTCGTTGACCCCTGCGCTCTTGTACTCTTCAAGAGTGTAAGTCGTGAACGTGCTGGTCTCGGGCGTAGTCTCAGTGGGCATCGTCGTCTCACTGCTGGTCGGTGCCATGGTGAGCTCGATGGTGGTATCTGTTGTGGTCTTTCCGCATCCGGCGAGCATCGTGGCCGTCAGGGACGCGAGGAGAAGATAGGTTGTGAATTTACGTGTTTTCATATTTCCCCGGTAATTTATAAAGTTTGCCTAATTGTAACACCTTAGGATTATACGAGGGTAGATTCCTTTTTTCGCGGCCGCGCCGCTGCCTTCTGTATTTATTGCTCGAAAATAAGGGCGAAAAATACAGAAAAACGCGATTTTCTGTATTTTTGAGGCGGCTTTTGCACGAATAAATACAGAAACCTTCGGGACACACGGACTATGCCCCGACCAGCCGTTCTTGTTTATGTCGAAAGAGTTCTCGCCAATAATCCGGGACACACGGACTATGCCCCGGCCAGCCGTTCATATATCAGGAACGACCGTTCATGTGTTTTTTATTTAAAGCCGCCCTGTCCCCTGCTAATATCGCCTCAGCAAAGACAAAACATATGCGGGGCTGACCAACAAAGCTAAAACATTTGCGGGTCTGACCCCGGCAAAGAAAAGGAGATTGGAATATGGGATATGCAATCAAGACAGAAGGCCTTATCAAAAGGTACAAGGACAAGACGGCAGTCGCAGGCCTGACCCTGACAGTCAATGAGGGCGAGCTCATCGCGCTGCTCGGCGTCAACGGCGCGGGCAAGACCACGACGGTCAAGATGCTCACGTGCCTGACCAAGCCCTCCGAAGGCAAGGCAGAGATCATGGGCCGCGATGTCATCAAGGATTCCGAAGAAGTAAAACGACTGGTCGGCGTATCACCGCAGGACACGTCCGTCGCGGAAAACCTGACAGTCAAAGAGAACCTCGAGTTCATGGCTGACCTCTACCTTCCCAAGGAAAAGTCTGCCAAAGCCGTAGAGAAAACCATCAAGGCATTCGGTCTCGAAGAATTCAAAGACAAGAAGTCAAAGCTCTTATCCGGCGGCTACAAAAGAAAACTCTCGATCGCGATGGCGATCATCGGTGAACCGAAGGTGCTCTTCCTCGATGAACCTACTTTAGGACTTGACGTCCTCGCGAGAAGACAGCTCTGGCGCGAGATCGAGGCACTCAAGAAGAACATGACGATCGTCCTCACCACACACTACATGGAAGAGGCGCAGGCGCTGGCAGACAGGATAGTCATCATGAACGAAGGCAGGGTAATGGCGATCGGCACGCTTGAAGAACTCGAGAATTTGACGGGCAAGAAAGGCCTCGAGGATGTTTTCGTAAGCATCGCGGAGAAGATGGAAGATGATGAATCCGTGAGCGCCCCCAAGAAGACGGAAGATGATGAATCCGTGAGCGCCGCCGGGAAGATGGAATAAGGAGATCAAGACAATGAGAAGAACAATAGTTTTCGCAAAAAGGAATCTGATAGAAGTCGTAAGGGACCCGCTTAGCTGGATCTTCTGCATCGCCTTCCCGATCGTGATGCTCATCATCATGTCCATCGTAAATTCCGCCATCCCGAAGGAAGCCGGCAACACGCTCTTCAGGATCGATAACCTCGCAGGCGGCATCGCGGTCTTCGGACAGATGTTCATCATGCTCTTCACGGCAATTGCAGTCGCAAAGGACAGGAGCGGCGCGTTCCTCACAAGACTTTATTCTTCGCCGATGAAGAGCGGCAACTTCGTATGGGGCTACATCCTCCCGATGCTCCTGACCGCAGTCATTCAGGTATGCTTCTCGCTTATCGCAGCGATCATAATAAGCCTTATCTCCGGTTATTCATTAAACATCGCAGGACTTCTTCTTGCGGTAGCCGCAGTCATCCCTTCAGCGCTGATGTTCTCAAGCATAGGATTCCTCTTCGGCACGTTCTTCAACGAGAAGGCAGCTCCGGGGATCTGCTCGATCATCATCTCTTTGGGCGCGATGTTAGGCGGCATCTGGTTTGACGTAGAAGGTGTAGGCGGCTTTATGTATAAGCTTGGAAGATGCCTGCCTTTCCTCTATGCCACCAAGCTCGCGCGCTCAGCGATAGATCTGGAGTTCGGAGTAAAAGAATTCTTGCTGCCGCTTGGGGTAGTTGTTTTCGCGGCCTTTATACTGACGCTTATTGCAAGCATTGTTTTTAAGGGAAGGATGCGCGCTGACCAGAGGTAAATGATATACTCTGGGCATGAAGATCCTTACAGAAACCGACAACAAGTATAAGGAGATAGAGCTCCACGTTTGCAGCAACGCCCTGACGGACGAGGTCAGGGCTGTAGTCGGTGAACTGCACGAGATATATGACTACAACATTCCGGGCACGGACGAGAAAGGCAACAAAAGGATGATCAGGAGGACCGAGATCCTGTCTGCTTATTCGGAAGGCCAGCGCGTCATAGTCCTCACGGGCGACGGGCGCTATGCCGTGCAGAAAAAACTCTATGAATTAGAGCATGAACTCGGCGATGCGAATTTCATAAGGATATCCAAATCTGAGATTATAAACATCCACAAGATAAAGTCGCTCGACATGAGCATCACGGGCACGATCAGGCTCGTGCTCAAGACCGGATACGAGACATATGTCTCTAGAAGGAACGTCGCAAAGATCAAAGAGAAGCTTACGAAGGAAAGACCGGAGGGCAAAGCATGAAAGAAGTTCTGAAAAGAGGCATTACAAGCTTTGTGCTCTCATCCTTTGCAGGGCTTTTGGTAAACCTCATCATCGACATCATCATGAACGCCAAAGGCATGACGGGCTTCAACTCGATGTCGCCCGATTACGTCGCGCTCTTCCCTTCCGTAACGATCGCGGCATACATCAACGTCTTCCTTTACGGCATCATAGGCGTGACCTTCGCATTGTCCGCATTGATCTACGAAGTCGAGAAAATGGGCTTTTTGATCCAGAGCATCGTCTACTTCGTGATCACTTCCGTGGTCAGCGTCGGCATCACCATGCTCCTGTGGCAGCTCCATAAGTATCCCGCCGCGTTCATCAGCACGCTTTCCGGCTATGCAGTGACATACGTCATAATGACGGTCATCGAGTACAAGAGGCTCAAGGCCGACATCAAGGTCATCAATGAGCTGTCTATGGAGTCAGAGTCGCCGCGGGAAACTAACAGGGCCTGATACTTTTCCTTAACATCAATCTAAACCGGGGCTGCGCTCAGATCAGCGACACCCCTTTTCGATTTGCCCCCGGAGAAGCGAAAAACTGCGCTCAGGGGCAAAAAAGCAGAAAATTTGCCCCCAGACAGCTAAAACAGGCCCTCCAGGGGCAAAAGCAACAAACGCAGCCCACTCCCAACACCACTTGACAACCGCGAAAAAGGTTGTATAGTTTGTATTAGCACAACTAATACAAAGCATACACACATCCGGAATAGCGCGTGTATGTCAAAGAAAGGGAGAGATTGTATGGATAAGAAGAAAGTAATAAAGTACCTGATCATTGTAATGCTCCTCGCATGGGGCCTTCAGATCGCAGGGGCGCTCATCGGCAACAGCATAGGCGGAATGACCGGCACATTGATCTTCCAGGGAAGCCTGGCAATTTGCATGTTCGCGCCGCTTATTGCAGCACTCATCGCAAAAGCAGATTTTAAGGGCATGGGGTGGAAGCCTAAACTCAAGGGCAATTTCAAGTGGATACTCTTTTGCATGTTTGTCCCGATGGTTATGGAGATCCTGGGATTCGTAGTATTCTTTGCTATCTGGCCGGAGCTTTTCTCGACTGACCTGTCATACCTGGCCAATTCATATGAAGAAGCAGGAATGGACGCATCGGCACTCGACAACGCTCTTGCATCTGCCGGCATAAGCACAACAGGAATGATACTGATATCAATGCTCCAATGCATAACTTACGCACCGGTAGTAAATATGTTTTTTGCCATCGGTGAAGAGGCCGGCTGGAGAGGGTTCCTGTATCCCGAGCTCGGCAAAAGATTCGGAAGGGTCAGGACGTGGTTCATCGGCGGCGCCATCTGGGCAGCATTCCACTTTCCTGCAATGCTTCTCGCAGGATTCGAGTACGGCTCGGAATATATCGGCGCGCCTGTCTTAGGCCTTGTCACGTTCACGATATGCTGCATTGCGCTCGGAGTTCTCCATGAGATAATCTACGAGAAGACAAAGTGCATCTGGATCCCTGCACTCCTCCACGGATCAGTCAACGCGGCATTCACCATGTACCAGGTGGTTCTTAATGCCGAGCATCTCGAAAAGATCAATAAGCTCATGGTCTTCGGCCCGGGCATGAACGGTCTTGTAGCCATGATCCCCTTTGTGATCCTGACAGCTGTCATCGCAGGTGTCGTTCTGAAAAATGAAAAGAAGTTAACCGCAGCGTAAAGCTCGCTGACAATAAGAAAGGACGTAAATATGATTATCAGAATAGATGAATATTCAGACGTGCCGATCTACATGCAGATCAGAAATCAGATCGTGATGGGGATCTCGTCAGGCGAGCTCAAAGCCGGCGAGCAGCTCCCCACCGTAAGAGCGCTGGCGCTCGAGATCGGTATCAATACAATGACGGTCAGCAAGACGTACCAGATGTTAAAGAACGAAGGATACATCATGACCGACCGCAAGAACGGTGCGCGTGTCAGAGAGAACATCGCACAAAGCGGAGTCATCAGCGAAGACAACAAAACAGAGCTCCGCCGCATCGTCTCGGAAGCAAGACTTTCGGGCGTTCCGAAGGCCGAATTAAAGAAACTCATCGACGAGTTTTACTAAGGAATAGGAGGTAGTTAAAATGCCTTGGTTAATCAAACTTATAATGTTCATCTGCGTCGTTCCGGCGGCGCTCCTGATGTTCTTCATTGCATTCCCTGCAAACCCTTCGAAAAAGAAGATGATATTCGGTGTGCGCGACAACCCGAAGTTCCACGAAGGTGACGCGGCAGAAAAGTTCAAGTCGATCGCAGCATCATGCCGCAAGGGCGCGCTCATCATCACGATCCTTGTATGCGTCATGAGCATCGTGCTCTTATTCCTCCCTGCGAACGGAATGACAATGATTGCCTGGATATTACTCGTTTACGGGCTGTTCCTCATCGCAGTACCGTTCGGCAAAGGCAACGTTGAACTCAAGAACCTTAAGAAGGAATTAGGCATCACAAAGTCCGGCGTCACCTTCACTGATCTTACGAACACGAACACAGTCCACAGCTTGAAGCTCCCCTGGCTGATCCTGCCTAACGCGATCGCTCTTATCACCGCAGTCGTATCATTCCTGATCGACCTCGGCGTGATAAAAGTTGACGTCGCCTGCGAGCAGTACGCGCTCACGATGATGGGCATATCGTTCCTGTTCATCGCGGTAATACTCGTACCCATCGCGATAATGATGGACAACACAAGGAACATCGTCATCTCCAAAGACAGCAATATCAATGCTAACTACAACAGGGCAAAGAAGAAGACATGGGCTGATCTCATGGTCGCAATGAGCTGGGCAAACGCGCTCTTCCTCACCGGATACTCGATCCTTCTCATGTTCGTAAACAGCGAGATGGTCATCCTGGCAGGAGTCCTCGTATATACCGTCATCATCATGATCATCGTCGCCATCGGCGCTGTTAACCAGAAGTCGATCGAGAAGAGATATGCGCGTGACACAAACCTCGAGCTTTTAGACGATGACGATTACTGGGTTTTCGGAATGTTCTACAACAATCCGAACGACACGCGTCTTAACGTCGAGAAAAGATTCGGCTACGGCGGCACGATCAACATCGCGCATCCTGCAGGAAAAATCATCATGGCAATCACGTTTCTGCTGCTCATCGGCACGCTGATTTTCGTAGCCTGGATGGCCGCGACAGGTCAGATGAACGACCTTGAAGCAGGCATAAACATTCCGGGATTAGATAACTGATAAACCGGGCATTCACTAGCCGTGATCCGACAACTTATTCTTTCCGGAATACTAAAAGGAGGCTGCCTTACAAAAGGCGGCCTCTTCTTTTGCTTAACAGATCACCGACTGTCATGATCTCCTCATCGTCATCAGGATACTCGCGGCCTTCGCGGCGGAAATACTCCTCGTCTGAATTGAAAGTGACTTTGCGCGTTGTATCGAGATACCGGTCAAGTCCGGGGTCCTTGTCAAAATCATTGGCGGGATCGGCCGTTTTATGAATTGTTTTCGAGACTCCGCCTGCAACATGACCCGCAACAAACAGCGCAATGGAAAAAGCGATCAAAGCAATCTCCAGCACCACCAGGGCCACAACGAGGAAAACGTAGAACGGGCTGTAATCAGATACGGATACCGAATTGTATATAAATCCCGGCAATACTATCGCTAGTGCGACCGGCAGCCACTTCCAGTTGCTCCGGGCAAACCTCGCGAAGCTGTCGAGCTTGTCAGTCGCGCTCGTAGTCGGCGCCTGGCCGCTCGCTTCGCCCGTCTGTCCGTTCACCGCGAACTGATACTGCCTGCCGTCAAACTCAACGGTCATGAACCACACCGGCATCAGGCAATACTTGATATTAACGTCGCTCATCCAGGTGAAATTCTTCTGCGTCCTGGGCTCGAAAGTATCGTATTTCCCGGAGATATTCTTGTAGTTTTCCTGCGAAAACCTGTCGAGCCTTTTAACGAATCTCTCCATGATCTCGGTCGGACGCTGGTCATACTTGTCAGCGCAGAAACCCTGAAGATACTTTTTCTCAAACTTGACCATCTCACTGTAATCAAACGGCTCTATCGCCTCCATGAGCTTATTTGCGATCTTCAACGAAGCATCGAAAGGCACGCCCTTAACATAGTAAGAGGTAGTCGCCTTTACTTCATACACTTTGACGGCCTCGCCCAAACCAATTCTGCCGGTGCCGTAAATGTCCGAATTTACTTTGCAGTCAAGGAGCCAGAACGGCACATAAAGAGCCGTCATCTTGATAAGCTTGCTCTTTGACTTAAAGCCCCTCGGCGTGTACTTTCTGGTGTTGATCCACTTCTTCATGTTGATCTCGGCAGTGTTCTTATCGATCTTGAACGGAATGATGTAATCGGGCTTGAACTCGCGCATCATCCTTCGCGAGATTATCGCCGGCGAACCGCAGAACGGGCACACCGTCGACATCATATTCTCGTCAGCGATCATGACCGCGCCGCAGCTGTCGCACACGATCTCATGGCGCTTCTTATCGTCACCGGAAATGTCGACGTCACTCATATAATCGTGCTCAATTGTGTAACCGAGCGAGCCGATCTTCTCGAGCGTCGACGCGCTATAGATGTTGCCGCAGTTACGGCACACCAATCCCTGCACCTCAGGCTGATAAAAGATGTTCGACGCGCACGACGGACACTTCACGGACCCGGCCGAGAGCTGTTCATCTTCAGTCTTCTTCGGATTCCTTCCGAAAGGATCCGGCATATCCGAATTAAACGGTCTTGCACTCCACATTTGATCACCCCTTATTCCTGCAGAGCAATTCTTAGATCTTTACCTTGAGGGATATTATAGCATTTTTGGAAAACGGGCGTGTTTTCGATGACTGTGCAGTGCTTTTCCCAATGCTGAAAAAGTGTCTGTTTTTAGGGTGTTTCGTACACTTTTTCGTACACTTTTCCGAATAGTGCTGAAATAGTGTACGATTCTGCCTCGAAAACTGCACTTTTTCGAACACTTTTTGAGATCGCGAAAACCGTGTAGTAAAACAGCCCGGAAACTGCACAGTCCTCGCAATCCGGGCAGAGATCGCGAAAACCGTGTAGTAAAACAGCCCGGAAACTGCACAGTCCTCGCAATCGTTCGCGCGGTCCCGGCCCGTTCCCCGCCCAACAAAAAAGGGCCGCCAACCGGCAGCCCTTTTCGCGTATCAAACTAAGATATACGGGTCAGTTCGCACAACAAACCACGATCAACGTGTCAGTGCCTCGACTTCTGTATCCGTCAGATTCTGGAGCGTACCCTCTGCGGCGAGGAGCACTCTCATCTGGTGAATTGCTTTGCCCTGATATACGAAGACAAAAGTGTAATCGCCCGGATCGGCATCTGCGGGATTGATGTAGAAATCACCCCATGTATCACCCTTCTCTTCAGGTTTGCTCAGGTTGCACATAGCTACGTATCCTTCAATATTTTCATCGAATGTAATATCGTTATACAGGTTAGGATCGTTGACGAATTTGAAGGCATAAACCTGAATTCCATCGGGTGATTTGTCATCAAGGTAAAAGCTGATCCATTCGTTGAGCATGAATGAGCATCTTACGTCAAGTAAAGAGAGTTCCTTAGAATTGAGCTCTGATGATCCGGTCTGGTTGCCGGACAGGCTGATGCCCTCGATGAAAGACTGGTAATTCGCAGAGACATTGATCGTGTAAAGGACGCCGTATGCGGCAAAAATCGACGGATCGGTGTTGGCTGTGGCTTCTGAAGTCTCAGGAGTTACAACTTCTTCGTCTCTTACTTCCTGCTCAGTCTCTTCCTCAGTCTCTTTTTCGGTCTCTTCTTCAGTCTCTTCGATCTCTTCCTCGGTCTCATCTTCAACAGGCTCGGACTTCTTGCTGCATGCAGCTGCGATGCCCGTTGTCATGACCAAAGCCAGAGTAAGTGCAATTATCTTCTTCATAAATTATTTCCCCTTCTTAAAAACACAAGGTAAAAACTTATCCGGAAAGCTTCCCGGATAAGCTCATTTTAACACGCGGGGGGGGAAATATAACGAACAATATTTTCGCTTAAAGGCCCTCGCAATATCAGGCAGAAATCAGAGGAATTGAACAAAAATGATTTTGGATATTTGCGCATTAAGTTGCACAAAAATTCTTTACTTTAATGATATAATGACCACAGGCTTTCCGGAGAAGGCCATATCACAACGCAAGATGCGATAAAAAAGGAGTCATTATGTCACAGCTCAGAATCAAATGCCCTTCATGCGGAACAGTCCAGGACATCCAGGCTTCTGGTGCTGCATGTAAGAAGTGCAGTGGCGCTCTCATTCTTCCTGAAGACGGCGTCATCCAGATCTATCGTATGGGATCACCTATGGGAATTGCAGTAGGAATGGGAATCTATATTAACGAGAATCCTATGGGACACCTCGCTAATGCAAGCACAATCAAGATTCCTGTAGCATATGGCCACTACAAGGTTCATATGACACACGGCACAAACAGAAAGTGCCAGGATGCAGAATTCGATATCACACCTGATAACAGAGTAGTTTGCCTCAAGGCTCACCTCAAGATGGGCTTCATCAGCAATAAGGTTATCATCGAGCAGGCTTCACCTGACTCTATGCCTCCGGCTTGATCGAATCTGATTATAAAATTAAAGCTGCCTTCAAAATGTGAGGGCAGCTTTTTTATTGTTCGAGATTTTATCTTACCGCAACGCGTTCTAGCTTATCTTTATCTGGAACTGCGGCTTCTCACCTATCGCATTATTATCCGGAACGACCGTTATCGTGTAGTGATCTGCCTTAAGACCGATATTGTAAGTGAACATGCGCAGTCCGCCTTGAGGCACGGGAGCGTTTATGATGTTGCTTCCCTTGTCGCCGTCGATCCTTACTCTGTAATCACCGTCGGCATTTGTGACCATGACGACTACCGTCGCTTCGCGGTCTTCTTCGACTGTAAAATCGATCGTTGAGCAATCCTTATCTTCAGCGGTTACGAGGTAGCCGAACGTGACGTCGAGGATCATGTTTTTCTTGACCGTCAAAGCTGAGATTCCGATACCTGCTGCAAGCATTACAGCTGACATGATGCCTGCTATAAGGAACCTTATCTTCTTGTGGCCTTCAGGGTAGATAAGCATCAGTGCGACCGTGATCAGGATCGGCGATAAGAAGCCTAAGATAAGGTATGCGCCGAGGACAGATGAATAGTCGATCGATGTTGCAGATGCTGCGTTTGAACCTGCGCCGGATAAGTATCCCAGAGATACCGAGATCATGTTATTCGTAAAGTGCATGAGCATCGACAGGAGGATATTGTTTTTCTTCACTACCACAAAGCTCAGCACCATTCCCAAAAGCATCGTCGCCAGGAATCTCAATACCGACATGTGGTTGATGCCAAACAAGAGACCCATAATGAGCACGATTACCCAGTCGCGCTTGATGCCTCTGAAGTTGCTTAAGATAGCGCCTCTGTGGATAGCTTCCTCGCAGACAGCAGGCAGGAGTGCGATTATAAGTACCGCGAGCGGATAGCTGAGGCTGCCGTATATAAAGTCCGTCAGCTCACCTGCCTCGGCAGCACTCGACGGGAATACGATTGCCGTGAGTGAGACCATTATCAGCGAGACCGGGAAAAATCCTACCGTGAGCAGGATGCATCCGAAGATTTCCCTGACCTTGGGCTTCTTGACCGGGAACACTTCCTTGATCTTCACCTTGCGGATCAGACAGTAGATTACCGCGATCGCAACAAAGCCTAATTCGGTGATTACAAGTCCCGTTATTCCGAGGTTCTGCTGGAGCGGTGCGCATACGAAAATGAAGAATGCCATCAACACTCCGAACAATATAAATCCCATCCAAGGGCGCAGTCTGCCCTGATCACTTAATTTCTGCATAAGTAATTCCTCCAAAAGGTGTTATAAAAGTTTTTCAGTGATGCTTATTCGTGAAGCTTGCGTTCTTTTTTGAGCCTGCTGAGATTTGCGAGAAAATTGATCTCAGCAATGACCGCAGCAATGCACAAGGCAAATACGAGTATTGCGCATACCAGGTTGAGCGGCAAAATGCGGTAGCTGTTAAACAGCGCTATCCAAAGATTCAGAATACCTGCTCCGAGCGTTAACGCGATAACTAAGATCATGTACGCTGCCATTACTTTCTGATAGGTGATCTTGGAATCAATATCAGAATACAGCTCGATCCCGTCCGGATAGTCCTTCTTGAGAGCCCTCGTGTATACCCAGCATGTTCCGGGATAATTGATGTAGCAGACTACCTTGATGCCCATCTCCTCTAAGAATCTGAAGTACTTGATGTTCTCGGCACTCTCGCCCCATCCCTTGAGGAATATCTCTTTGTAAATGTACTTGTCCGGTTCAGTCTCATCGAATTCAAATCTTAATCTTCCTGCATGTTCCAGTGCGTATCCGTGAGACGCCATCTCGTTGACCCATGCCTGCTCTTTCTCGAGCTGCCAGATAAAAAACAACTTATGAACGACCCTGCGCATATCAGTTTCCTCCCAAAAGCCTCTTGCCGTTATCTACCAGCTCCGAGAGCCTTGCGAGTTCTTCCTTGAGTACGATAAGACCGCTGTTCGTGATCACGTACTCCTTCTTGCGGCTCTCCGGATTCTCCGGCAGGGCATCAATCCATCCCTTATCTACGAGCGAATTAAGCGCTCCGTATAATGTTCCTGCGGCGAGCTTCACCCGCCCGTGTGACAGTTCTCCCACATTCTGGATTATTCCGTATCCGTGAAGCGGCTTTTGCAGCGACAACAAAATGTAGAAGACTGCTTCTGTTAACGCTAACTGTGGCATTTAATCTATCCTCCTTCTATATCGGCTTCCGATATATCGTAACCCGAGTATATCGTCTCCCGATATAGTTGTCAAGTAGTAGTCGCGAAAAGTTGGTGCGGGGCTTTGTTTGTACAAGCAAATGTACAACAGTGCTTGTACAAGTGTTTGTACAAACAGCCGTTTTTGGCCCAAATGTACAAGCATATGTACAACTCGCTTGTACAAATGCTTGTACATTTTTAAGTCCCCAACAAAAAAGGCGGGCACCTAAGCCCGCCTCATAAGATCAGTCACAGATCACTTGACCTCTTCCACAACCTCTACCTTGTAGTACGCGTTGTTGTAGTCGTCGTTATCGAAGTCATCGACGAACTCGGTCGTGACGACAAAGGTCTTGCCGTTGAAGGTGTGGAGCTTCGCGCGGCCCTTGAAAACGATGCCCTGGCCGCCGTAGAAGACCATCTGGTCGATGACCTGCTTGTAGTCCTCGAGCTTGTCATCGGGCACGTTGCTGATGCCGTAGTCGGGTCTGCCGAACTCGGCCATGCCTCTGGTGTGGATCCAGACGCCGTTCTCTTCCTTTGAAAAGAGGATCATTACGTGATTCTGCGCGTTGACGTCCTGGTCAAAGAATCTCTCGGTCCACTTCTCGGGCGAATACAAAGAGAATGTCAGAAGGTCCAGAACACCTGCTGCACCCTGATCGAAAAACGCCTTGATAATGCCGATGACATTGCGCATGTAATCGAGCGTGTCGTCCTTAGCGATGCTGCCCTTGATGATGACGCACTTTTGGGTCTTGAGGCACTTCTCATAGAGCGCGCTGTCTTCGTTTTTGAGGATGTTTCCAATCTCGCCGCCCATGATGCCGTCGATATAATCAGAGTGCTCGGGGCGTGATAACGATGCGATGTCGAGGCCTTCCGGGAACCCGTCGACCTTGTGCTTTTCGCGCGAGACCTGGAGCTGGTCTGCGGACACACCGAAGATCACATAAAACAAAACCGGCTTGTAACCGATATCTTCATAGTATTCTCTTTTCATCATCCTATCCTCCCTGGATTCATGTGATTACATTTTATACTTTTGTGCGCGCGCAGGGCAAGCATTTGGGAAGGCAGGACTTGGGCAAAGACTGCCGCACTCTCCATGTGCTACAATGGTTATGGTGCTTTTCACATCAGACGGAATAACTGAAGGGAGAGATTTTATGGCTAAGAATGACATGTATTCAGCAATCAAGGCGATGGGCACCAATAACAGCGCCGACATGATGGCCGATGCCAATATTAAGATGGGCGGGATCGGCTGCACGATCGCAAAGCATGAGATCATGCTGCAGGCCTTGTTCGAGGCGATGGTTGAGCAGGGTGTTGACCCGGAGCTCATTAACGCGAAAGTAGTTGAACTGACGGACGCAAAGCTTGCGAAGATCGGCAATCCGGCTTCGGCAAAACCCTGCCCCAGATGCGGCAAAATGGTTAAGGAATTGTCCGAGACTCCTATGCTCGGAAGGTGCATGTACTGCGGTATGGCAGTTAAGTTTTATCCGACTTTCGAGATCGCTAAAAAAGAAGAAGAAACCGTCGAAGAGAACTTCTAATCAGCGCGCAAAAAGCATATTACAAGAGGCTGCCTCAGGTAAGAGACGGCCCCTTATTTTTGCATATCGGCAGCTGTGATCACGGGTTATATACGATCAGGCTGTTCTCGTACTGGCTGTAGTTCTTGCCTTCCTCAAGCGCGAAAAGATGCTGCTTCGCAACGCCTCCGAACCAGTTATAAGGCTGGTCATCAGCAGTCCTGCCCTCACAGATCTCGACAGCGCCCTGACGCATGCATCTGATAAGAGAGATGTCGTCAAAGTCTCTCGCGTGACCGTGCAAAATGAAGTCTGCTTTCTCTTCGAGGAACATGATGCGGTCCAGGCTCTTGATGAGATCTGCCATCGGTGAGCAGCCGTCGAGCATCATCCAAAGATGGTGATTGATCGCATCACCGGTGAAGAGAATGCGGTCTTCCTTGAGCAGGAGAACGATGCCGCCGGCAGTGTGTCCGGGCAGCTCATAGACCTCCAAAGTCTTGCCTCCGAGATCGATAACATCGCCTTCCCTGATCGGCTTAAAAGGCGGCATAACAAGGCCGTATTTCTCGCATGCAGCTGCAAAATCAGGACTCGTAACAAATGACTCAGCGAGCTCAAGATCCTTAGGATGAAGATATGCCTCATCAAAATAAACATTACCGAAAATGTGATCCGGATGACCGTGCGTATTAACTACAACAATGGGCTTGTCAGTGAACTTTCTGATGTAACTCTTGATGTCCGTAAACCCGTTCATGGTGTCGATGACGCACACCTTCTCATCGCCTTCAACGATGTAGCCTGTGGCCATGTGGCCTTCGTCCATAAGATGAAGGTAAGGCTTTAACTGCTTAGGAAACAACTCCGGTTTTTCCATAAAAATATCCCCCGTTTGAATGTAAATCAATTATATCAAACGGGGGAGTGTTAGGGGTTCGGTTATGCGGCCAATCTTGCTTATCCGAAGATATACAGATAAGTATTATCGCCGTCTTTGGCAACATATAGATTGATGTCTATGGATTTGGCAATAGTGCCTTCCTTGAATGTCACGTAATGCCATATATCGCTCATCTGCTTTAACTCTTCCGCGTACTGATGGCCCTGATATCCGGGGATATGGGAGACGTCCTGATCCATTCCGCTGCCCAGATGATCTTGGAGCAGCCTGGTAAGATCTTCTTCTTTGCCTTCCTTTACGAGGATCTTGACCTTGCCGTACGAATCAACGGATTTGCTCCCGGTCATCTCAGCTTCTTCTATGTATTCGGCATCGATATCATAATCGAGCATCTTAACGATCTGCTTATGGATCTTGTCCTGGTCAGTTATAACGTTCGGGCTGCCGGAAGATGCGCTGCCGCACGCGCATAAAGATAATATGCAGCTTGCAGCGAGGATCACAGTGATCATGCGCTTTGCAAGTCTTCTTCCGCCGGTATATATATTCGTAAACATAAAGTTTTTCCTCCGTCGCTTTATACCATTAATACATCCGCGGCGGCGAAAATGTTGCAGCTGCAAAGCCCTTATCCGGGCACGGGATTTTGAGTGCCTTTGCAGAACGAATCTTACTAAGATTTACCAGTCTTCCTGATCAAGATAATCGATGCCGTAATCGATCATGTCCCTGACTTCTTCGTTGGTCCTCCTGCCGCCCTTCTTGCGGTTGCAGCGCCAGCAGAGACACTGAAGGTTATCGATATCCCTGCCTGTGCCGCCCTGCGATACTGACCTGATGTGGTCTGCCTCGAGCAGAAGATAATCGCCCAATCCTTCGCACAGGCTGTCTAAAAAATCTCTTGAGATGCCGCATATCTGGCATGTGTAGTTATCGCGCTCGAAAACTTCATTCTTATCGGACACTCTTATCCTTCGTCTCTGTGCGATCTCACGCTTGATCCTCTCCTGCCTGTAGATGCTGTACTGCTGCCTCCGGAGGCGGAATGCCACAAATACCAGCAATACCAAAAGGGCCGCAATGACGACCGCCAACGTGATCACAAGAAAAGAATTATCCGTTGATGCTACTGTCTCTTCAAAAGGAAGCATGCTTTATAAATCTCCAATCCCGCGCGACTAAGTGCGCAAGGCAAGCCTTGCACATCATTATTTTATTACAACGCACGTGACATTAATGGGTCTGATCTCAAACTCATTTCGAACTCATTTTCGAACTCATTTCGAGTATTCGATAATATTGCTGACCCTTATATAGTAGTCGTCGATGTACGCAACGAGATAGATCCTGAAGGTGCCTGTGCTGCCGTCGTACCACTGAAGGTCCGTATCGAGAGTGGTCTCGTCATCGGTAAGGCGCTCGAGGATCTGCACGCCGTTGTGTTCGACGTGCCATGCAAGATTTCTGAAGCCCGGATGATCGTCACGGGTAATGGTATAGTCGCTGTTCAAAGTGAGCGTAAATGTCTCTGTCACGGGCGTCTCGGCATCGATCATTTTCTTGTAAGAGTAATAATTGAAAGGCTTGCCGTTAGCGATAACATCAAATGTGCAGCTTCTGAAGGATGTGCCGCCTTCTCTGCCGATGATCGAGCCGTAATCAGTCTCGCCGCCGACCACTTCGCCCTGGACGTGAACATTCTCCCAGATATGTGTGCCGTAGATCTCGCCGCCTGCGATGCCCACACATCCGCTGCCGGCGACAAACGCGTTTGTAAATGTGATATCCTTCATCACGATCTCGTATCCCCAGCCTAAGAAGCCGGCGTCAAAATAGCCGCCATCGATATGCATTCCGTTGATCGTATGACCCTGGCCGTCGATAGTGCCGATGAAAGGGCAATCACCCGATTTGCCGTACCAGCCGCACGGCGCCCAGTCATAGCCCGTCAGATCGATATCGTTCTCGAGCGTGATCGAATAATAAGTCCTTGTATCCGAGAAAGCGTTTATATAGTAGACGGCTGATGCCAGTTCTTCACGTGTAGACACACGGAAATCGGGCGCATTCGCCAATGCCCACTTCTTGTCGGCAAGATCCATGATACTGCCGGTATTGCACTCGCGCTCCCAGTCCGAATCAAAGGCCGTCGGGTCAAAATCATACTTGTAATCTGAGGCATCTTTGCCCATTGCCCTTAACCACTGGTATGCATCGACCAGGACATACACGCCGCCCTCTTCGATGGAAGCCGTGATCGTGTTCATGTCAGTATCCAGAACTGCTTCGTCCATTACATAGTACTGCTGGTCTTCCTCATTGAAATGGAGCATCATGATATTCCTCTCAGGAACACCTCTTAAGTTCTCTTCGAAATACCAGAAAGCCAGTGATGGTCTTGAGACGTTCTCGAATCCGACATAAACAGGCGATCCCAGGATCCCTGCCGTCTGGCTGTAGTAATAATCGTAGCCGTAGAGTGCCTGAATATATGCGTGGTTTGCCAGATCATCAAAGCAGATGCCGTAGAAGGCCGCCGCCTTAAGCTCAGGCTTCTCATCAATGTAAATATCGGCAACGACTCTCTGGTCGGACGCGAAGCGCTCCTGTACATACCAGGCCTCCTCGTAGAGCTCTCTCTGTTCGGAGTCCGGCACTTTCCCCGTGATCTTGATGGAATAAGGCTGACTGATCTGCTCCGGAAAGGTCTCCATGAAGCCTCCGTCAAACTCGATCTCGATGACTGAACCCAGATCAAGCTTTCCCAGATCATCCTCGTCAAACCACGACTCCTCCATGCGGATGCACCTGGTGTAATCAGTCTTGACGGCGCCCCTTGGGCTTACATAAATGGACCCTTTATTCCTAAGAAGCGTCGTGAGCTCCTGCGTGTACGAAGCGTACATGCGGCTGATCTTATAACGGCGGTCGGGATTAAATTCCACGATCAGAAACTTATTTTTCCTGCATTTCCAGACCAGAATATCGCTGTCTTCATCACCGATATCCGGGTCGCCCCAGACCTCAAGAATATCCGCTCTGCCGTACTTGTAATGCTTTTTGCTGTTCGGATCGGAATTCAGGCACTGTTCCAAAGCCTCTTCCTTGGTGGGCACAGCAGACTTTCCAAAGCACGCTGTCGCTGATAACGCGAACGCGAAAATAAGAACTATAGCTACAATGCGTCTGAAAGTGTTTTTGCGCTCCAAATTGATTCCCTCCCCAGGTTCTCTTCTGTAATTATAACAAATGGAAAAAGGTGTTGAGATAAAAACATATTCCCTTTAAAATTATTAGCATAAGCCGCGGTCATGATGGTTGAGGGTCTCGGAGTGCCGCGTGACATAAGGGGTCATATTTATGAAGAGCAGAATCAAACTTCTTGCAGCACTTTTGACATGCCTGCTGGTGGCAGCACTTTGTCCTGCAGCACTTGCATCGGCAGCAGAAGAGGAAAAGTATCCTCTCTGGATCGGCGGAGTACAGGTTACCTCAACTAATTGCAACGACTTATCGGGTAATAAATGGAGTTACAATCCCAAGACTCATATTCTGACGCTTAAAGGTTACATATACAGAGGAGAGGGATATAACTACAAAGATAGTTTTTACGCATGCATTTACTATAACGGTGCAGATGATCTGACGATCTTACGTGAGGGCGATAGCAGTGTTCACCAGACAAGCTATGCGAGCTCTTCGGATTATGTGTTAAAGATCGATAATCCCATGGCCGATCTGTTCTTCACCGGTTCGGGAAGTCTTGAGTTAAGAATGTATAATGAATGGGCAGGTCCTGCAGTATCCTGCATCGGAGCTGTAGAGATCAAGGGTGGCTCATTGACGGTCGATGGTGGTCTCAGTGCTATTGATTCACCTAAAGTTACCATCAGGAAAGATGTCACATCAGTACTTTTAAGGGGTCACAGGGATGCTGCAAAAGCTGTTAACGGAAATTTCATCAACGAGACCGACGGAATGGCTGCTGACAATTATAATAGGATAACGAAGTTAGAGCCTTCAACAACGGAAGTTCAATGTGTCTATAAAGCCCTCCAATTTCCCATCGCGAAATATAAGCTTGTATTCGATCCCAATGGCGGTACAGGCAGCATGGATCCGGTAACAGTAAGTGAAGGCGAAGATTATAAGTTCCCGGAATGCGGCTTTGAAGCTCCCGACGGCAAGATTTTCAGTTTCTGGAGAATCGACATCGTCGACGTGATCGTTTTACCGGGTAATGGTTGTGATATTAACGACCAATACGTAAAAAACGGTGTGATCACCGTTGTTGCAGCCTGGAAGGATGCTCCTGCAGCTACCGTCAAGACTGCTCCGAAGGAAAAGACCCTCACTTATACCGGCAATGCAATGGATCTTGTTACAGCGGGCAAGGCTACAGATGGCGAGATGCAGTATGCTTTAGGTGATGATGCGACAAATGCGCCTGCAACAGGTTGGAGCAAGAGTATTCCTCAAGGAACCGATGCTAAGCCCTATTATGTCTGGTACAGAGCTGCCGGAGACAAGGATCACAGCAACTCAGCAAAGAGCTGTGTCACGGTAAAAATCGAAAAAGCAAATGCTTTAGTAACAGCGGATGCCCAAACGGTCAAGGAATCGGAGGATCCCAAATCCGGCAAGGACTATGCAAGTCTTACCGGTGCTGCATCAGGCCACTCGCTCGGCAATGTAACTATCAAGGCAAGCGGTGACAAACTTGTTCCTTCTGCAGCAACGATAGTTAACGGCACAGGCGAGGACGTTACAGCCAATTACAACGTTTCTTATTCGAACGGCGAACTGACAGTGCTCCATAAGATCAGTATTAAGGTTACTTTCAGTGTTGTAAACGGCGAATGGGATAACGGCGGAAGTGATGACATTGAGGTCGTCTTCTCAGGTTATGAAGGAGATTCTTTTAAGCTTGCGCCTGACCAGATCCCGGCTTGTGGAACAAAGCCTGCTGCAAGCTATAAGCAGGGTGCATGGGATAAGACTCCTGACACGGATACAGAGATCACCGGTAATACCAAATATGTTTATACGTACGCCGAAGACCCTGTATATACTGTTACGGTAGAAGGCGACAATTTTGTACCCGGAAGCGGAAAGGACATCGTTATTACCGTAAAGTGCAGTGTCAGTGACAGTGAGACATATGGCAAATTTTTAAGCGCAAAAATGGATGGTGCTGACATCGGTGATGAGAACTATGACAAGGCCCCCGGAAGTCTCATCCTGACGATCAAGGCAGCCTATCTGGATACGCTTTCCACAGGCAGTCACAACATCGAGATCACATTTGCAGACGGCACGGCTACTGCGTCGATAACCATTGCAAAGGCTCCTTCAAACACTACCCCGGCTCCTGTGCCGAAGACCGGCGAGAACGATAGTCCGTTGATTTTCATCGGCATCACGCTCCTCATTGCAGGAGCTTTGGGAATGCTCATTGCTGTTAAGCTCTCAAGAGCTCCCCGCAGAAAAGTAATGCCTGCGCCTCACGTTTCCGGGCAGATCACTAAGGAAGACAATTAAGGATTGATCATTTGATGTAGAATAAGTCCTGCAAGGACAAATAAAGGCGGTGCTGTTTCAGATAACGGCACCGCCTGATATTTATATCCCAAGATCATTGCAATTGCTTCTGCTGGTTTTCCGCACAAAGAGCCCTTACTCGTACTTAAACTCCTCGTCTGCCGGGCCGTTAATGCCGCGCACATAGTAGATGACATTCAGATCGGGATCGAACGTCTCGCACGTGGAGCCATATGGCAAACGGTATCTGGTGTCACTCGCGGTGAAGGTATAGTCGGGGCAGTCCTTTGCATGGAAATAAGGGAGCAGCGGTACCTGCAGGTCCTCTGCGAGATAGCCTGATTCAGCCCTGTCGTCATCTGTCATCATGAAATAATCCATGACGATGTTATCGGTATAATATTCGGACTTGAGGCCCCACGTCGCGTCGATGTGGTAGCCCTGGCCGTCGATAACGACGTAAGTCCATGCGTGATAGCCGAGGCTGTCCGGAGTGCCCCAGTTTTGGACCTCGATGGCATCCACGCCGCACTCCATGAGAAGATACGCGTACCATGCCCCGAAGTCGCAGCAGATGCCCTTTTTGAGCTTGTAGCAAAGATAGCCCGAACCGTCCGGTGTTTTGCCGATCTCGCCGTCGTGATCGTATGTGTAATTGGAATCGATATAGTCGTAGAGCGCGAGGCATTTCTCGAAGTCGCTGTAATCGGATCTGATGTATGAATTCATGATGTCCGTGACATCCTGACAGAACTCGTCCTGCCTTGCGAGATAATCCTCGACCGGTTGCTTGTAAGAGAAATGGCCGACGCCGTCGCTGTATCCTTCTTCGCTTGCCGAGATCTGCATGACGGCAACAGGATAAAGCTGATTGAGCGTTACAGGATCCAGGCACCACTTGTAGACTGCCTCACTCGAACATTCGAACTCGGTCTTGCCTTCTTGCAAAGCGTCGCAAAGATTGAAGAACGAATCGCGGTATTCCTGGCTGTAGCATGCCTCAAGAATAGATGAATATGCGTGCGGATTAAATTCGAACGGCACATATTCCTGTGCCTCTGAAGTCTCAACTATCTCTAAAGATTCCTGAGTATCTGTAGTCGTAAGACCTGTCACTATCGTGTCAGTAGTGTCAGTCGTCCCGGTCTCTGTCTTCTGTGCGCATCCCGCAAGAGCGAGCGCCAGAACCAATGAAGCAGCCGCTATTTTGCTGCGTTTAACACTAAGCATGATTTGTTCCTTCTTCTGAAATGAAATCCCCATTTACCGGCACTCCGGGAAGCGCTATTCTTCTCCAGCGCAAATCCTGACATGAACAGCGCTTCCTTTCTGCCACCCGAAGTATATCATTCGCCCGGGTGGAAATTTTCGGGAACGCTTAGTGAAGGATGAGTGAAAGTTGAGTGAAAAGCGTGACAAAGAGTTTACAGGGCTTACCCTGCGCAAAAGCTTTTTCACGCCATATCGGCAAGCGCCCGCCTGCACTCTTCGATAAGGATCGCCTTCTCGGCAATGTCAATCCCGGTATTCTTTTTCGCGTTCGTCATAATGGACTGAATGCCTTCAGCATCGCCGTGAACAAAGCAGTCGTTTATACGGTTGATCTCAGACATTATGTTCCCGCGAAGGAGCGTAAAATGATTGTCTTCGGGCTTTATGACCGTCTTCGGACTCTTCTCAAAGTAGCGTCTCCATTTATCGACATTGCCGTCGTGGAGTGCCGAATCTTTGGCATAAACACCGAACTCAAGGATCCGGTCGATGGATTTGGACAGGCTGTTGCCGGCTTCCCTCTTCATTCTCCTAAGCTTCGATTTTACAAGAGACGTTCCCTTCATGAATACGGCACAGTCGTCAAATTGTGAAGGATCATCGAAGAACAGATATGTCCATATTCCTTCCAAGATAAATCTCTTGCTTTTGCGGGCAGCGGCATGGTCACGCGCGAAATCAATAAATTTCACAAAGACTTCGCTGTGATCGGCAAACGGATCGCGCTCTTCTCTGGAGATATAATATTTCGCGCCTGACCCCGCGAAAAACGAATACAACAGTTCTCCCATCTGCTTCAGTTCATCAAGCGTATAGTGATCCTTGATGCACACGATGTCGTCAAGCTCCACCTTCTCAATGCCTTCGCCCTCATAATCTTGAGTAAGCACCGATTTGCCAGAACCCGAATAACCGATGACAAAACACAGATTGACCGAGCCTTCATCAAAAGCTTTCTTGTTGTAATACAGGTCTGGCTCCGAAATGAACAGCGTCTCATTGACCGGCACCGGCGACTCGAATTTGAAGCGGTAACGCATCGTTGAGAACATATCCGGAACATTGCAGCCAAAGAGCCTGACCGAATAATAATCCGAGAATCTCCTGTCCTTCCTGGGCAGCATCAGATAGCGTCTCAACGAATCAATAAGCTCCTCACGCGAAGCAATTTCATCGCTGATTACCGCTATGTCAGTTCTCTTCTGAAGTTCCTGAAGATCTATTTGTTCATCAGGTATCAATGCATTCATTCTCGCGTCCTCTTTACGGGTAGTACAGTTATTATACTCCCGTAAAGAGATCACGGTTACTTCGAAGAACTGCCCGTCCTGATACCATGTGCAGTCCCCGTCCGACTCGAACTTGATCTCATACCTGCCGGATTCGCTCTCGTACTTTCCGGACAGCTTGTGCTTTGCGCCGCATCCTGTAAGCATCATGCAGACCAAAGACAAAGCTGTAACGATGCAGATTAATCTCTTCTTCCAATTCATTTTAAGTACCTCCTGTGGTTCGATGATCTCTCATCTTTTACCCATAGGACGATACGAAAAAGGCGAAGGTTCTCTCCGCAATAAAATTTTTCGAAATATAACAGGCTGCCCCAAAAGAGGCAGCCTGTAAGCCGTGTTTTTCAAGCAAACAATATCAGTTTATGGGTCCTTCCGTACTGTCGGTTATTACGTCGATGTTCTCGAAAGTGATTACTTTGATATCTAATTCTTTATATTCTTCCTTAACCATTTGAAAGGCCTCCCTGATAGATTCTTGCATAGTGTGATACTGCATACAGATCGCAAGCACAATCAGCAAATTTCTGTTCGCTATTCTTAGCTACGCACTGCTGAATATAATATCTGAAATCGTAGGTATATGCACTACCATTGATCGTTACAGTGATTGGCTGCTCGATTTCTCCTGCAGCCAAGCCCGGTGTCTCGATGTATACGAGCTTCACGCCATTAACTGTTCTGGTCTTGAAAGTGAGACCCTGTGATCCATAAGAAGCAGTCAGATTGCTGATCTTAGCCGGATCCTTGATCTCGAAATAGATTCTTATCTTATTCTGAGATCCGCAGAGTACAGATGCACCATAGAATTTAATGCCCATCTCATCAGAATCGATGCCCATTACCGACAAAGAATTTGCATCAGGAGAAGCGGATTTAAGGGAATTCCTATAGTCATATAAACGATCAATATTGTACTGATTAACCTGGGTATACCAAATAAGATTATAATCACTGCGATAGTTAAAATACTCCTGAGCGCTGTTACCATATAAGACCATTGCCGCAAGCAGATCATTAAGGCTTTGATCCTGGTCATAGTAATGGCCTAAAGCAAGAACATTAATATATTTTTCTATCGAATACGTATCTGTTAACAGCTCAGTATTTCCGCTCTTAACCACCATGGTAATATTATCAGCCATAAAGTAAGCAGCAACATTGCATGTTACTTTGTAGTTAGCGCCATGCTGGTTGACTGATACAAGCTGGCCCTTAGCTGTTGTAGCCTTATTATCCAAGCCCCAGCTAAATGTAACCTCAGTGTTATTGTTGTTATATTCTTCCGGCAATCTTATAAAGAAATTAAGTCCGATGTCCGCTGAAAGTGTAACAGAATGTCCTACTACTCTTGCGCTAAAGTCAGTCTCGCCGACAAAAGTTACGTTGGCGCTTGGATACAACGAACTATATTCAGACGGATTACCTAATACGTGGAATTTTGTGAGTTTAAATGTCGACGTAATAAAGTCATCACCCTTCTCTTGCCATTCAAATCCGGGCTCAGCATAACAATAAACATTCGCCAAGTTGGAAGTGTAACAGAATGCATCTCCTTGTATATACTCAATAGTACTCGGGATAATGACAGTCTCAAGAGATTTGCATGCGGCAAAAGCGCGATAGCCGATGTGTTTAACACCCTCTTTAATCTCAACGTGTGTCAGATAATTGCAGCCATCAAACATATTGTCATTGATACCCACAAAAGAAATGCCCTGCCAGTCAGTTCCCGTAAGATATGAGGGAATGACAACTGATGTTAAACCTGTATTTGAAAAAACGGCTCCGCCAAGAGTAAGCGTGTCGTTTCTATCACAGAATGTAACCGAGGTAAGCTTAGAACAACCAAAGAACGCATTAGCGCCAATAGACTTATAGTTGCTGGTAATGTCAAATGATTTGATAGCGGTATTGGAGAATGCAGACATGCCCAGAGTTTCAACACTTGAAGGAATAGTCACAGATTCCAAAGATGTGCAATCCATAAATGCATAATCAGGAATTGCTGTTATTCCTTCAGCTATCGTTGCAGATTTCAGATCTTCGCAACCGATAAATACTGCTGTACCCAACGATGTTACAGATGCAGGAATCGTTATGGATTTAAGAGGAGTATAAGAAAAAGCTCCATTATTGATAGTTGTTACGTGAGACGGAATAATGAATTCTTCAAAACCGCATCTGCAAAATGCCGAGACTCCAATGGTCGTTACACTGTCCGGCAGTTCGATCGATGTCAAAGCCGTGCAATTACTGAAAGCTGAATCCGGAATAGTAGTAACGCCCGGTTCGATAATAACTTCTGTAAGATCCGCGCAGCTGTAAAATACATCACTTCCAACTGTCGTCCAGGCAACAGGAATCGTTACAGATGTAAATCCTGTATAAGCAAATGCGCTGCCTAGAACACAATTTACACTGGACGGAATGCTTACCGAAGTCAATGACGTACATCCGTTGAAAGTATAATAATTGATAGTTGTAACGCCTTCCTCGATGGTAGCCGAGGTAAGCTGCTGGCAATTGGAATAAACACCTAAACCAAAAGTCACATTGACAGGAATGGTTGCAGAGGTCAGGCCTGTAGAGGCAAATGCGAAATCTCCAATAGATGTTACGTCAGATGAAATATCTACCGATGTAATATTTCCGCAGTATAAGAATGCATAAGTACCAATAGCAGTAATACCATCCTCGACAACAACCCTCTTTATGTTATCTCTTACACTATACCAAGGTTGATAATCATAATACTGGAAATCATCCATGGCACCAGAACCGCTGATGGTAAGTACACCTTCACTGTCAAGTGTCCATTCTACGCCGGAGCCACATTCTCCGGATGCTACTGTATCAGCTGATACCGTGATCCCGCCGAAAACAAGCGCAGTAACCAAAACTACGATCAGCGCTATCGGAGCGCTCCAAATTTTCTTGTTCATGTTGATACTCCAAAATACTATGCGAACAATTCCTGCACTTCCACATCCGAACGCCTAATTCGGACGCTAGTATTATATTATGGCTAAAAAATACATGTTTATCAAAAAAACATAATATTTTTGTCTAATATTCATAAAAGGGTATCGTCTAACTAAAAAAGGCTGCCCATATGAGGCAGCCTTTTAGTCGCTATCTTCAAGCAAACAATATCAGTTTATGGGTCCTTCCAGACTATCGGTTATTACGTCGATGTTCTCGAAAGCAATCACTTCGATATCTAATTCCTTATAATCTTCCTTAACCATTTGAAGATCCCTCCTGATAGATTCTTGCAAAGTGTGATAAAGCATAAAGGCTGCAAGCTGTCTCGGCAAAGCCCTGTTCGTATTTCTTTGCTATACACTGCTGAATATAATACCTGAAATCGTAGGTATATGCACTACCATTGATCGTTACAGTGATCGGCTGCTCGATTTCTCCTGCAGCCAAGCCCGGTGTCTCGATGTAAACGAGATTCTTGCCGTTGACTGTTTTGCTCTTGAACGTAAGAGTCTGCGAATTGTAAGAAGCTGTCAGGTTCTTGATATTATCAGGATCCTTTACCTCGAAATAGAATCTTATCTTATTCTGGGAACCGCAGAGTACTGATGCGCCATAGTACTTGATGCCGAGTTCATCTGAATCGATGCCCATTATAGTCAGGAAGGCCGGATCAGGATAATCATTTTCAAGACTGAACAAGTAATCCCAAATCGCACTGTTGTAGAAATAATCCGTATTCGTCTGATCATTAACAAGGTTATCTGTACGATACTCAAAATATACCTGAGAATAATAACCGTAGAAGACCATAGCTGCAAGCAGGTTCTGAAGATCTTCGTAATCATCCGAATTACTGAGAACATTTATGTATTGAACTACAGAATACGTATCTGTAATCAGTTCTTCGTTACCGGCCTTTACCACCATGGTGATCTCATCGACCATTTCACATGATGCTACGCCGCAGGTAACCTTGTAGTTGGCTCCATACTGATTGATCGCAACAAGCTTGCCTTTGGCAGTATGAGCTCTGTCACCATAGCCCCATGTAAATGTTACTTCCGTGTTGTTGCTGTTATATCCTTCCGGAAGCCTTATAAAGAAATTTACTCCGATGTCAGCTGAGAGTGTAATCGAGTGACCTGTAAGACGTGCATCACTGATCGTTCCGTCTACGAATGTGACGTTAACATTAGGATACCATTCAGCGAAATTATCCGCCATGCCTTCGCAGACATGACAGACCGTCGACTTAAGCCACGGGTCTTTAAAATCATCACCGTAATCATCCCAATTAAATCCTACCAGAGCATCGCAATATATATCATTCACATTGGTGCAACCGTAGAAGGCCTGATAGCGTATATCTACAATAGTGCTCGGCAGAATGATAGTCTCTAATGAAGAGCAGTTAGAAAAAGCTTCTTTATGTATTTCTTCAATGCCTTCACCAAGCTCAAGATATATCAGATTATAGCAATTGGAGAACAATGAAGGTTTCACGATCTTGACAGTTCCCGGAATGACTATTGATTCCAGTTTTGTGCATTCATAGAAAGCCATATCTTTTATTGTTTCAACGCCATTACCGATAGTTGCTGAAGATAAGTTAGTGCATTTATAAAATGCATAATCACCGATTTCTTTAACCGAGCCCGGTATTACAACAGATTCTATGCTGCTTTCTGTAAAAGCCGAAATACCAATGTAGGTAACAGTGTCAGGTATGTTCACTGTTTTCAAGGATGTACAGCATGCAAAAGCATAATCCGGAATGGATGTAATGCCCTCAGGAAGTGTTACGCTCTGAAGCTTCTCACAACATGAAAAGGCGTCTTCGCCCAAAACAACTTTTGCAGGAATGGTAACAGAAACAAGGCCTGAATTGGAGAATGCGTAGCTGCCAATAACCTCTAATGTGTCCGGCAACTCGATTGACGTGAGCCCGGTGCATTCTTCAAAACAATCCGATCTGATTTCTTTCAAACCGGACGGAAGTGCAATACTTTCAAGGCTTTCACAACTCTTAAACGTATATGGATAAATTATCTCAATGGAATCAGGTAATGTTACTGATGTAAGATTTACACAACTGCTGAACGTGTAGTAACCGAAATATTTAGGGTTGCCTTTAATTGTTACTGTCTCGAGATTGGTGCACGAAGCGAAAAGACCTGAGCCCTGTGAATATTCACTCAATGCTACAGTAGCAGTCTTAAGATTGTAACAGGAAGCGAAAGCCTGATCACCTACACTGACTGCCGAATCAGGTAAAACAACTGAAGTTAATGCGGAATCGTAAAAAGCCTGTGGTCCTATATCTGTCAATGTGCTCGGGAAACTTACGGTAGTCAAGCTGTCGCAATATGCGAAGGCATAAGCTAGTACTGTTGTTACCCCTTCGCTCATAGTCACAGAAGTAAGTCCATCGCAATTTCTGAACGCACTTTGTCCGATTGTTGTAATGTTTGAAGGAACTGTCAATTCCGTAAAATTGCAATCACTAAACGCATATCCGCCGATAGTTGTAACAGAATCCGGAATGTTGACCGATGACAATTTATTACAATAGGCAAAACAGCCATATGGGATCTCGGTTATAGTACTCTGTCCTGAGAATGTTACAGTGGTTAACGCTCTGCAATACTCAAATGCTTCGCTGTCCATGCTTTTGACATTGTCAGGAATAGTAACGGATGTAAGGGCAATATCATTATAAAAAGCTTCGTAACCGATACTTGTAACACCGCTTCCGATGCTTACGGATGCAGCGTTTGATAAATTCATAAACGCTCTTGCGCCGATCCCAGTTATTCCGTCTTCGATGACGATTGCCTTAATAGTCTCCGCTTGAGAATACCAGGGAGCCGAATCCCAATTGTAATCAGCCATGTCGCCTGTTCCGCCAATGGTCAGCGTGCCTTCGCTGTCAAGCGTCCAAGTTGCATTGTCACCGCATTCACCTGTTGCGACTGTATCAGCTGATACCGTGATCCCGCCGAAAACCAGTGCAGTAACCAAAACTACGATCAGCGCAATCGGAGCGCTCCAAATCTTCTTGTTCATAATGATTCTCCCGAACTAAATTCGCGCAGTTCCTATTAATCCTCGCAAGAGGATCCTTCTTCGGTCAATAATATAAAAATCTGTTTAATATTTATACTAAAAATCAAAGAAAACTAATATTTTTGACTTATTGCCCAAATATCAGGCAGCAAACTGTCACACTTTCACAGACACCCCGAGCAGATGACCGGACAGTCCCAATATCTCCTCGTGACCATCCAAAAGCCTCACGGTATTCATCAGAGCTTCGCGCGAAGTCTCGTTTTCCCACAGGGTATCGAGGTCACGGACAAGCCACGCCCCGCCCATGATCCCGTGGACTTCAGTCTCATCAAAACCACCTTCCGCGAGCTCTTCTCTGAGTGTCGCGGCCGAGTGAAAATGCGCACTCCCGATGCCGGAATAAACCGTGCGCCCGGGATTATCGTGGCACCCGTCATCAAGCTCTCTTTCGATCATCTTCAAGAAACCGGGATCCTCTATCCAGGTGTTTTTGTTCTCACCAAAAGGAGAATAGACGGTGATGTTGTGAAGCAGGCACGAGAACGGCGTAAGCGTTGCTGTGTATAGCTTTCCGCCTTTTCGAAGAAGACGGAAACACTCTCTTATCGCCTTGATCCGTTCATCGTGATCGGTGATGTGATAAAGGGGCCCCATGA
>JAEEGK010002001.1_pt1 | contig 51122 bp, 42 predicted proteins | sample 8958771 | NCBI WGS metagenome assembly JAEEGK01 (sample SAMN16246547, study PRJNA631951) | gut metagenome | biome: gut microbiome; feature: rumen; material: SC-attached | host: Bos | place: Iran: Karaj | collected 2018-10 | reverse complement strand
CCCGACATACGACCCGGCTTTCAAGGAGTTTTTCGGCAGTGAGGCCGCCTTGAAGGACTTTCTTGACGGCGTACTTGATCTCGAGGGCGACGACAAAATCAAGACGCTTCGCTTCAGGTTCGAGGAGCCCGTGGAATTTCGCCTTCCCGAGCGCAAGAAGGTGGTGTTCGACATCTTCGCAACAACCGGGACGGGCCGGTTCCTGAACGTGGAGATGCAGCGCCTGGAACACGACTTTTTCATCGACCGCACTATCCTCTATAAGGCCTTTTTGCTTATCAAGGGAAAGAAGGAGATGGAAAATTCTCCAGAATTTAAGGCTCTTCCCGCAGACATGCAGAGGCGACGCCGCTACCAGTTGCCGGAGACGGTATCTATTTGGATTTGCGACTTCGACTTGCCCCATGCCGAGGGGGAATATTTGGACGAGTGGGCGCTTTACAGCAGGATCTCCCTGAAGGGCGGAAGTGCTCGACCACTTTCGGAAAAAAATAAGTATATTTTCCTTAGCATCCCGAACTTCACGAAGTCCGCCGACGAGGTGAAGGGGGCCGTAGATGTATGGCTCTACCTACTGAATCACGCCAGGGACGGCGGTGAACTTCCGGATTTCGGCAGCGGAGTCGTCGAGGAGGCACTCGAGCGCATTCGCGTGGACAACGCGGCCGACGAACTTCTGTCCGTTCAGGAGAAAGCTATGGCACACGAAGAAGATTACGAAATCATGCTGGCTGGAGCCAAGATCCGCGCCCAGGAAGAAGGTCATGCACAAGGTCTTGCACAAGGTCATGCAGAAGGTCATGCAGAAGGCCGTGCAGAAGGCCTTGCTGAAGGCCGTGCTGAAGGCCGTGCACAAGGCCGTGCAGAAATGGCCGAATTCCTGCGCTCGAAGGGCGTCTCCGAATCCATAATAGCCGAGGCGCTCGCCGCAAAGTAATTCTTTCAAAAAGTGCGCTAAATCACATAAAAATCAAGGACTTACGCGAAAAAAGGGGCTTTTTTCGTGACGGAGGGCACGTTTGAGCCCTCTGTTTCTGTTTTTTTTCGTAAAATTATTGTAATTTCCTTATTTTTTTCTATTTTTGAAAAAAAACGAGGTAATGTATGCGAAAATTTACAATTACAGCTACTTTGTGTGTGATGTTTGGATTGCTTGCCGTGGGGCAGGCGTTTGCTGCTGGTGAAAAATGCGCAGCAGGTACAAAATGGGGCGGATTCACAACAGTAATCCCAGATACGACTAGCGATGGGGTTTATAAGATTTCATCTCCTGATGAGTTGGCGTGGTTTGCTTGCGAAGTGACGAAGAGGAATGTTGCGTCAGTAGCGTTGAATGCGAAATTAACGCAATCAATCGATTTGCAAGGTAAATTGTTTATCCCCATTGCTGCGGGAAAAGGAACGCCTTCATATGGTGGTACATTTGATGGGCAGGGATATACCATCAAGAACCTTTTTATAGACGCATCTGAAATCGTAAAATCTGGAAATGGAGGAAATAAAGCGTTTGCGCAGAACGTTGCCCTATTTGCATCCATAAAAGGCGGGACTGTACAGAATCTCTCTTTGGAAAGTGTTTCCATTTATGCGGCCTCCTCGGCAGGTGATGAAGGAACAAGTGGATCTGAAAATCCGATTTCTGTGGGTGCTATTGCCGGGTTTGTGGAAGCAGGTACAATTAGTGGTTGTGCCGCATCTGGCAAAATTGAAACGAGTGGGGCTACAAACAGAGTCGGTGGTATTGCTGGAAATGTTTGGGCTGCAACGATATCGAACTGCATAAGTGAAGTCAATATCTATGCGACTGGAGATAATACGCATGTCGGAGGTATTGTCGGAGTTGTAAGAGATAAAAATGGATCGGTGACTCTTGAATCTTGCGTGTATGCTGGTGAGACTTTGTTTAGCAACAACGGGGCAGCAGGGGCTGTTGCTGGGCAATATGAGAAAAAAGGGAATATAACTACAAATGATTTGTATTATACTTCGGATTATCCTGCTGTGGGTACTGGTTTAGGAGATAAACCGTTTGATTCCAAACCAGTAGAGGATTTAAACACAGAAGATGTTATTTGTGAATTGAATGGCGGCACTTGGAATACGGATGATCAAACTTGTACAGGGGCGTCTGCTGATGGTATTTGGTCTGAAGGGCAGAATGACCTTTCCATGAATGGCTCTGATGGGTTGAAGGTGACTTTTGATGCCAATGGCGGTGCTTTCGCCGAAGGTACTAAAGTATCTAAGTTCTTTGCGAAGAATGCCCCGATTACCGCAAATGAAATCGAAAATCCGACGTTCGCTAATAATAAGTTTGTTGGGTGGTCATTGACTCAGGGCGGAGCCGTCCAAGATTTGGGTGTTGCAGACAAGGCGAAAACAGTTTATGCAGTCTGGAAACCGATACGTACGATTATGTTTAATGCCGCTCCGGGGGCGTTTGACGGAGGTTCTAGTGTGGCCTCCAAGCTTGTTGCAGAAGGAGATGTTGTTACCGTTGAAGGTCTACCTGCTCTCCCAGTGAAATTCTGCTCTCAAGAAACCGCAGGTAATTGTGACAAATACGCATATTTCCATGGTTGGTCAACGGTATCGCATGCTCCGTATGGTGAAAACGAAAATATCCCTGAAGAGAATATTGTAGATTTGCCGACATTCGTGTTTAACAGCGACACGACTTTATTCGCGGTCTGGGTTGAATTTGAAACCTATACGGTGACATTTAATGCAAATGGCCACGGGCAAACTAAGGTTGCGTTTGTGAAGGTGGGCAAAGGCGAGACCACTGTGCAACCGCCTGATCCTAATGCAGATGATGGGTATATATTCACAGGCAGGTGGTGCAAAGTAGCCCCGTGCGATGAAAAAACAAAATTTGGTTTTGATACAACGGAAATTGACACTAGCATAATCCTGTATGCAGATTGGGAGATTTCTGAATACGATATCACCTATATTATTGATGGCGACACCAATACAGAGACTGGTAACCAGGCAAAATACAGTGTTGAAAGCGATCCAATAACACTTGTAAAACCGGATAGCGCCGGGTATGTGTTTGATGGCTGGTATGATGAAGATGGAAATGAAGCAACAACGATTCGTTCTGGTTCTACAGAAAATAAAACATTCCGTGGCTCCTGGGTCCCTGTTACCTATACAATCACGTACCTTGCGGACAATACCTTGTCTGCAACCACAGCCAGTGAGGAGAAAACACATGGTGTGGCAAAAAAACTGAAAGAAGCGACTTTTGTCCATGGCGGTTGTACGCAGGATGGATGGTCTAAGGTCAGTTATGGCAAGGATGGATATAATTTAGACTATGTTGTTGGAGGCTCTTATGAAGAAGATAAGGATGTGATTCTGTTCCCGCATTGGAATTGTGGAACATATAATATTGCATATGAAATGTATGGAGTAGAAGGTGTTATTAATCATGCAGATAATCCTGATCAATATACAGGACCTGCTGCGGTTACTTTGAAGTATGCGTATGATCCTAACGATTCAAAAAGAATGCCAATGAGATGGTATTTTGAATCGACGTTTAAAACAGTTGCCAGCAAAATTCAGGATATTAATAAAGATATCACGCTGTATGCTGGGTGGTATAATATAATTACAATCCAGCCCGGAACTAAGCTGAAAAATTTCAACAAAGATGCAGGCAAGGTAGAAAAAGAGAAAAAACTGAATGCATCGTATACTTTAGGCATACCGAATGACAAGTATAAAATTACAAACTATACTCTTGATGGCTGGTCTACGACTGATGGTGGCGAAAAAGTTTACGATGTGGGATTTGCTTATACCGATAACGTAAATATTACTCTTTATCCCCATTGGGTTGAATCTCGTGATTCTGTCCAATATGGTGCTGTGAAAATCTACACCTATGCCAGCGACGGCCGCAAGGAAGCCGTCATCAACGGCAACTACTCGGGTACAGACGTTGTGGAGATTTCATCCGACATCCCCGTTAACAGCGTGACTCTGGATCGCACGTTCAAACAAAACGTGTTGTCGTCCCTCTTCTTGCCGTTCTCCATCAGCGCTTCGCAGATTTCCGGTGCGACCAAGATATACAAGTTCAACCGCGTCGCCCAGAACGACGAGGGAATCTGGAAAGTCAAGGTCAGCGCCGTGACGGATTTGACTGCAAATACTCCGTACATGGTCTTGCCTTCTGACGATGGAAAGTTGACATTCAATATTGATGATCCTGTTGCTTTCAATACGACTACGGGTCCGGAAACCCATTCTGTAATCAATGGCACGTGGGAGTTCAAGGGTGTCTATGCCCATGTAGACTTTGACGAGAATTTCCCGGATGTAAGCCGTGTCTATGGTTTCGCTGCTCAGGCTGCAGATGGCTATAAAGCTGGCGACTTTGTCAAGGTCGGTATTGGTGCAGACATTCCTGCAATGCGAGCCTACCTGGTACACCATAGCGCCCCCCTTCAGAAGTCAAGTGCCGGTGTGCTTGGCCAGAGCGTCATCCCCGATGTGATTGAAATTGAAATCGAGAACGAGAACGGAATTGTTGTACAGACGGGTAAACTCAATACCGTTACGGGCGAGGTCCGCATGGACCGCTGGTTCGACTTGAAGGGCCGTAAGCTCAACTCGAAGCCGACCGTGAAGGGAACTTACTACAAGAACGGGAAAAGGGTCATTGTCAAGTGATTTGGACCACTATTTTAAAGAAAAATAGTGGCTCAGTCGTGACTTGACTCACGATTTCCCCTCTTGACGACGTTTTTTTCTGCAAGATTAAAATAATTTTACGGAAAAAAGCTAAATTTAGGAAAAAAGGGGAAATATTATGCGATTTGTAAGTAGATTAAAAACATTGATTCTTATGACCTGCCTCGTGTTTGTTGGGCAGGTGTTTGCTGTATGGGACGGAGAGTCAATAGAACCTGCGACAGAGGTGGGTGGTTATTATATCATCGATACTGAAGCGAAGTTGGCATGGTTCGCTAATGAATCAAATAAAAAACATGTAGGAACATTTGGCAAACATGCCAAATTGACAGCCGATTTGGATATGGGATCCCACCTTTGGATTCCGATTTGTGCAGGTCCGGGCGGGCAAGGAATAAATAACGTTACTTATTGCAAATACACTGGAACATTTGATGGGAATGGGCACACCATTTCAAACCTAAAAATGGTCAGCTCTGAGCTGGGAGACATAGATTCACTCTATGTCCAGAATGTTGGCTTTATCGGAGCTCTTGAAAACGGTACATTAAAAGGGCTGACACTTGAAAATGTAATTGTTCTCGGTCAAGGAAATGGAGGACGGTATGTTCAACAAAATTCTTCAAATAATGCTTATACAAAACCAGTTTCTATAGGTACTTTAGTTGGTTGGGCCAATGGAACGATTGAAAATTGTCGCGCGATTGGTGAGATTGTGACAAGTGGAGAAGGTCAGTCTGTTGGCGGATTGGTCGGTAATGCTGGTGGTGGTTCAATAAAAGGATCTGTAAGCGAGGTAAGCATTGATGCCAGTGGCGTTGCCTATGCGGGCGGAATTGTTGGGTATACAAAAAACAATGTCTCCATAACCTCATGTGTTTATGCGGGCTCTGGTGTCCATGCTGAAGGCTCAGGTGTAATTGCGAATAAAACCTATGTATCTGAATCTGGTGCCGTTGTGGGCAATCAATTTAATGGTTCAGTGACCGTTGCTCATGTTTATTATGATAATACGGTTGTTGAAAAAGGATGTGGTAAGTGTAATGTAGAAAATTCCATAACGGGAATGTCAAACCTAAATAATGAAGATGTTGTTTGTACATTGAATGGTGGAATTTGGAATGAAACGGATGAGATATGCAATGGAGCGACTTCAAATAGTTGGTCTGTTGGCTTGTCCGATTTGTCCTTTGAAGGGTCTGACGGATACACTGTGACGTTTGATGCTAATGGCGGTGAATTCTCACATGGCGCAAAGCATTCAAAGCCGATGGCCTTGAATGCCTCCATTAGTGCCGAAGAAATTGCAACGCCTTCGCGCGAGAATTATGCTTTTGCTGGCTGGGCTACATCTGCGGATGCTTCTGAACCGACTGATGATTTGGGCACGGTAGCGGGACCAACAACTATTTATGCTGTTTGGAAGCCTGTATATACCATTACGTTTAATGCTAACCAGGGAACTTTCCCTGATGGTGAAACGACAAAAGAAGTTCGTGTTGTCGAAGGGGGAGCGGTCTCAGAAGAAGGTTTTACTGTTCCCGAAAAAATAAATGTTGGTGGCAATAATTACTTCTTTACGGGCTGGGCTTTGGCTCAAAAAGATTTACTGCCGGCAAATGCTGTGCCGGATACAATTCATTTGGCTGATTTGACAGTTGATGGAGAAAAGACTCTTTATGCGGTTTGGACTGCTGCCAAGATTGTGACGGTGACATTTAATCCTAATGGGCATGGAACGACATCGATTGATTATGTCAATGTTGACAAGGGCCAACCCACACAGAAACCCGATGATCCTACTCCAAATAAGGGGTATAGCTTCTTGAGGTGGTGCGAAACTAGAAACCCTTGCGAAACGGAATTTAATTTTGGCTCTGGTATAGAAGAAAATATAACGCTGTATGCCTCTTGGGATACTGTGAAATATCATATTACGTATGATTTGAATGGTGTTGAGACTACTCACACTAATCCGCTTGAATATACGGTTGAAACGGAGACGTTTGATTTTGAAAACCCGTCTTTATTTGATGGCTATGATTTTATAGGTTGGTTCTACGATGAAAACCTTACGAACCCGGCTAAATCAATCACAAAAGGATCTACTGGGGACAAAACGATATATGCAAAGTGGTCCATTTCCACTTATACGGTTACATATCGTGCAGGAAGCCACGGTTCTGGCGAAGTGCTGCCGGTAACTGAACAATATGGCACTCCTGTTACGCTTGAAGGAGTTTCTTATACTCGAGAAGGTTATGTTCAGGATGGTTGGTCTAAGACTGATGATGGCGCAATGGCTTATGATTTGGGCTCGAATTATTCAGTCTACACGGATGTTATTTTGTATCCGCATTGGGCGAAAGTTGATTCGTACGGGGCTTTGAAAGTTGTTCACCACACAGGCGAAACGGAAGCCGTTATCGATGGCAACTACACTGGTTCAGAAACTGTAGAGATTACCTCCGACATCGCTGTCAACAGCGTGACTCTGGATCGCACGTTCACTAAAAACGTGCTGTCGTCTCTCTTCTTGCCGTTCTCCATCAGCGTTTCGCAGATTTCCGGTGCGACCAAGATATACAAGTTCAACCGCGTCGCCCAGAACGACGAGGGAATCTGGAAAGTCAAGGTCAGTGCCGTGACGGAATTGACTGCAAATACTCCGTATATGGTCTTGCCTTCTGCCGATGGAAAGTTGACATTCAATATTGATGATCCTGTTGTATTCAATACGACCACGGGACCGGAAACCCATTCTGTAATCAATGGCACGTGGGAGTTCAAGGGTGTTTATGCCCATGTAGACTTTGACGAGAATTTCCCAGATGTAAGCCGTGTCTATGGTTTCGCGGCTCAGGCTGCAGATGGCTACAAAGCAGGTGACTTTGTCAAGGTCGGTGTTGGTGCAGACATTCCTGCAATGCGAGCCTACCTGGTACACCATAGCGCCCCCCTTCAGAAGTCAAGATCGGGCGTACTTGGCCAGAGCGGCCTTCCCGATGTGATTGACATTGAAATCGAGGATGAAAACGGCATTGTTGTCCAGACGGGTACTCTCAACACGGTTACGGGTGAAGTCCGTATGGACCGCTGGTTCGACCTGAAGGGACGTAGGCTGAATTCCAGGCCGACCGTGAAGGGAACCTACTATAAGAACGGAAAAAAAGCTATTATTAAGTAAAAAGAAGGAAATAAAGCAAGAAATGAAACAAAAAATTGAAATGCAGAATTCCAAGAAGGAATATACCGCTCCGCAGATGGAGGTTATGGATTGCACAGTTCAGAAATTCCTGTGTAATAGTGACCCTGAGTATATGGGGTGGGAAGAAGAATGATTAAACCTGTTAAACAAAAAGAGCATCATTCAAAAGATGCGCGAAAAGCGTATTGTACGCCTGAAATTATGCAGGTTGCCATAACTTCGCATGCTAATTTGATGCAAGGAAGTTACCATCAGACTCTTGGATTACAAGATTTTGGAATGGATGACATACATACATGATTTATAACGGGATCGCTTTTGGTCCCGTTTTTTTGTTCTCATAAGACAGTGGAACAAAAGGATAATCTATTAGAAGGATGTTAATCCGATGAATAAAATGTTTCTGCTTTGCTCCGTACTTTTGGTAGCATCGGCATCTGTTTTCGGCAAGACGTGCGAGATTAAATCTGCTGATAAACTGCAGAGTCTCGGTGGCTGTGGATGTTCCGATAACATAGTACTTACGGGTGACAAGGATGTTATTGACATGTCGGGTGTCTATTTTACTCCATTGTGCCCAAGTGGCTTTAGTGGTGTTTTTGATGGTGGTAATCATATAATCTCTAATTTGACTATTTCTCAAAATATGGTTCTTCATAAGAATATTGCTTTTATTGCCGTTCTAAAGGGAGGAGTCCTGCGAAACGTATCCTTTGTTAATCCTACTATTGAAGCACATAATTACTTGCTTGGTGTAAGCGGAGTTTCTGTTGCTATCGCTGTAGGCGAATTAAATGGCGGCTCTGTAGAGAATGTCCATGTGACGAGCGGGGAGGTGTCAGTTAGCAGCCTGCTTAATAATGCATCAGCCGATGCTGGTGGACTTGTTGGTACGGCGGATTCCGGGGCTGTCAGTGAAAGTGGTGGAGATATAGATGTCTCCAATATGGGCGGTCGTAACGGAACTGTTGGTGGAATTTGTGGAAACATCATGGGAGATGTGCCCCTTTCTTCTGTGACATATAGTGGAAATGTTGAAGAAGTCGTTGGTGCGGTTTCTGCTAACGCTACATTGACTTCTAAATATGGTGCCGTAAATATTTTTCAGGCTCGCTCAGCAAACAGCGCTATTATTGAGGGCAGCTATACTGCTGCTGATTCTGTCAAGATTGTTTCGGATATCTCTGTAAGTAGCGTTGAACTGAATCGTACTTTTGAAAAAAATACGTTGGCTTCTATCATGTTGCCGTTCTCCATTAGCGCTTCGCAGATTTCCGGTGCAACCAAGATATACAAGTTCAACCGCGTAGCCAAGAACGACGAGGGAATTTGGAAGGTTAAGGTCAGCTCTGTGACCGAATTGAATGCGAATACACCTTATATGGTGCTGCCTGCTGAAAATGGCCGGTTGTCATTTAATCTTGAAGATCATGTCACTTTTAATACGACGACTGGTCCGTCGACAAGATCGGTCGTAAGTGATGATTGGGAATTTATCGGTGTCTATGCCTATACGTACTTTGATTTCGATTTCCCTGATGTAGACCGCGTTTATGGGTTTGCCGGTGTAGAGGGCGACGGATATAAACCGGGTGATTTTGTCAAGGTTGGTGTCGGAGCGGATATTCCTGCGATGCGAGCATACCTGATACACCATCGTTCGCCCATGACGAAGGCGGTGACGAAAACGTTTAATGACATGATTCTCCCGGACTTGATTGAAATTGAAGTCGAAGATGAACATGGTATGGTTGTTGGAACAGGCAGGCTCAATACAGTTACGAGCGAGACCCGTATGGACCGCTGGTACGATCTGAAGGGCCGTAGGCTGAATTCGAGGCCTTCTACGAAGGGAACCTACTACAATAACGGAAAAAAGCTATTATTAAGTAAAAGAAGGAAGGAATGTAAGAAATGAAACAAAAAATTGAAATGCAGAATTCCAAGAAGGAATACGCCGCTCCGCAGATGGAAGTTATGGACTGCAAGATTCAGGGAAGGTTGCTTCAAGAGAGTGATCCTCCTGTGGTTCCTGTGGAAGAAGGGCCGTAATGATGGTTCCGATAAAGGACTACTACGCCTAATGGCTTGATTGTTTTATTATGACGGGGCCTTAACCGGCTCCGTTTTTTATATATGGAGCAGATGCTGGACGTTTCGAACAATGAAGGGGCTCTGTTTGCCCTGCTGCGGCTAGGCCTGGGTACAGGCGGGGCCGCAACGGATGTACCTGCGCTGTCTGCGGAGGACTGGGAGCGTCTCTATTCCATGGCGGGGGAGCAGTCCGTGCTGGGGATCGTCTACGCGGGTATCGAGCGCTTGCCGAAAGATGCCCAGCCGCCGATGGAGCTTGCGTTCCAGTGGGCGAGCGAGGCGGAGACGGTCCGCGGGCATAACCGCCTGGTGAACGCCGAGGCGTCGCGGCTCACGGAGTTGTTTGCGGCGGCCGGGCGTAAGACGGCGGTGCTGAAGGGGCCTGCCAACGCGATGCTCTACCCGGACCCGCTTAGCCGCCAGTGCGGAGACATCGACCTCTGGGTAGAAGGCGGCCGCAAGAGCGTCTTGGACCTGCTTAAACAGAAGAACCTAGTTGCAGGGGTGCATTCCCTGATGATGCTGTATGCGGCTCCCCACCACGTGGACATCGCGCCCGGGCCGGATGGTATCCATGTCGAAATCCATTTCGAACCGTCTTCGGGCAACAAGGACCCGTTTGCGAATCGGCGCATGATGCGCTACCTTGCAGGCGAGATTGCCAAGGCGTGTATGGCGTCCGGCGGCTTTTGCGTCCCGTCTATTAGGTTCGCGCTCGTGATGCAGCTGTCGCATATCCAGAGGCATTTTATTTCTACGGGGATTGGCCTGCGCCAGATAGTGGACTATTATGTGCTGTTGCAGAATTCCACGGAAACGGACCGTGCCGAGGTGGCCGCGCGCCTGCGCGCTTTCGGGCTGTCGCATATGGCTGGCGCCCTGATGTGGGTGCTGGGCGAGAAGCTTGGCCTCGAGCGGAACCGCATGCTCTGCAAGCCGGACGCTTTTCGCGGGCGGTGGCTGCTCTCCAAGGTTTTTGCGGGCGGGAACCTTGGCCTCTATGCCGTAGAAGAACGCGGGCTTGTGCGCCGCTGGATGGCGCGCCGGTGGAGGCTTTTGCGGTGCCTGCCGTTTGCCCCGGCGGAAGTGCTCTGGACGGGAGTCGACTTTGTGGTGATGCAGGTGCGGTCCATCCCGGTACGTATCAGGTTGCGCAAGCTTTCGCTGGAAGGCGTTTAACCTAATCCCTTAATAAAAAAAGCCCGGCCTTGGTGGCCGGACTTAAATTTATGGACTTTCAGATAATTACCACTTTTGTTCGAGTTCCCACGGGCATTCCCTGAGCTCTTCGTACTTGAAGGTCGGGTTGTCGGCCGCGTTCAGCCAGTTGGCGAGGAACTCGCAGCCGGCCTGGAGCTTGGGGAACTTGCTCAACTGCTTGCACTTGTCGAGGAGGCAGCCCTTGTTGCCGCCACCGCATTCGCTGAGGTAGCCGCCGTACTGGGCGCCCATGGAGCCGATGCCGAGCTGGTTGCCGCAGCCGTTGAACGCGCCCACGCCGCCGCCCGGAATCATGATGTCGAACTGTCCCTGCTGCACGTCGCCGCCGATGTTGGACACCATCACGACCATCTTCTTGCCGTTGAGGCCGTTGCCACCGCCCTGGTGGTCACCGCCGTCGAAGGTGAGGAGGTAGCAGTTGCCGCACTTGGCGCCGTCGGCCGCGGGGACTGCCGCAAAGCCGAAGGCTATGTTGTCGTTGGCTGCCCACGGGGCCTGGAAATCGCAGACGCCGGCTTCGCCGCCACCGTCGCAAACACTCTTGTAACCGTTACCGATGACTTCCATCTTCTTGTCGCAAGTCCTTGTGGGGCTGATGGCTTCGCCGGCGTTGTTCTTGCTGACGTTGCCGTCCCATCCGCAGTGGGGCTTGCAGCAGTCCCAGTAACGGGTTCCCCAGCCGTGGCCCTGGTGGCCGCCGCTCAGCACCTTGAACTCGGTCGTGGTGGCGCGGCTGCTCGAGCTCTTGACGCTGGAGCTAGACTTGACGCTGCTCGAGCTCTTGACGCTGGAGCTGGACTTGGCACTGCTGGAGCTCTTCACGCTGCTGGAAGACTTGGCGTTGGAGCTGGCGGGCGTGACCACGCTGGAACTGGATCCCTGCAGGGGGAGTGCAGCGCTGGAAAGCTCGACAACCGCGGAAGACGGCGGAACAACCATGTTGCCGTCCTTGTCGTAGACGCTTCCGTCGGGATGGATCGTGGAACCGTCAGGATTGAGCGTGATGGCCTGGCTGAAGTCAACGGTAGCGATGGTCACGAGCTCGTCGTTCAATATGGCGCTGTTCGCGGGATCGAAAATACCGATGTAGGTGCCTTCGAAGTTGTAGACCGTGAACACTTCGGGGTTCGCCACGATGATGTATGTCTCTTCACCATGGCTGACCATCCACCTGGCGGGCATTTCGGCCTGGGTGCCGCCGACCGGAGTTTCTTCGGAAGACTCGGATTCTCCACCGCAGTTCCAGGCGAGAGCAATGATTGCCGTGACGGCCATGGTTCTCAGGAACGGAAATTTCATTTTTACCTCGATATTCTCTTTTTGTCTTTAATTAAACGTTTCCTAATATCCCACACCGAAAATCCAAACTAGTATTTTTGTTTCAACACTTCGGGGCATTCCACTTCGACGTAGTTGTGCATCGGGTTGCCCGCCGCGTGCATCCATTCGGCAAGGAACATGCAGCCCTTCTTGGCATCGGCGTCATTGCCGAACACGCTGTTGCACTTGTTCTTGAGGCAGGTCTGCGTTGCAGCGGCCTTGTAGTCGGATTCCTTTTCGCAGTCGCTAAGGAGTCCGCCGTACTGTTCGCCCTGGCCACCCCAGCCCATGCTGGAGCATCCGTTGAACATGCCGACGCCGCCACCCGGAATCATGATGTCGAACTGACCCTGCTGAACGTCGCCACCGATGTTGGTGGTCATGATGATAAGCTTTTTGCCCTTGATGGAGCTGATGTTGATGTTGTCGCCGTACTTGCCCTTGCCGGTGAAGGTGAGCTGGTAGCACTTGCCGCAGGTACCGCCGTCACTTGCCGGTACGGCGGCAAAGGCGAAGGCCATGTCGGTGCAACCGTCGATAGTGAACGGAATCTGGCTTGTGCATGCCATCATGTTTCCGCCGGAGCAAACACTTCCTGCGCCCCAGTCCTGGCTTTCGGACTTTCCGCTGTTTGTGCATTGCCTGGAATGATACGATGTGTTCGTCGCTCCGGAGCAATGGGGCTTGCAGCAGTCCCAGTAACGGGTGGCCCAGCCGGATCCGGTTCTGCCGCCGCCCGTGACGTTGATGTTCGGGCACTTGGAGTTGTCGCTGGCGGAAGACGCCACGCTGGAGCTGGACTTTACGCTAGAAGAGGACTTTACGCTGGAACTCGACTTGACGCTGCTCGAGCTCTTGACGCTGGAACTGGATTCTTCATCGATAGATTCACTGGATGCGGGAATGTCACCGCCCTCGGAACTCATGAACATTGCGCTGGATTCGGGAAGAATCGCTTCGGAAGAGCTGGACAGCAAAAGGCTGAGATCCGGGTTGTGGATGGTCCCGTCGGGGTCAACCTGAATGCATGCCGCCAGGTCGATATCGGTGGCAATGACTAAGCCATCCAGACCCAGGATGTTTTTAGAAACGATGTCGTACGACCCGATAATGTTCGCCCCTTCATCAAGGACGGTAAAACCGGTCTCGCTGGCGGCGATGATATATGTGACGTCGCCCTGGACATACCACCTTGTGGGCATTGTCATTGGGGTAGCTTCGATGTTTTCTTCGCCCTGGTCGGCGATAGGTTCGTCTGAACAATTCCAGGTGATTGCGGCTGCAGCCACAATTGCCAGGGCTTTTGCAAAGGAAGACTTCATTTTAACCTCAATTATCCTCTTTTTACTTCAAATTTAAGTATTCCTAACATCCCAAAATACCCCGGTTTTCACCGGGGCGAAAAAATTACCACTTAGCCTTGAGAGCCTGCGGGCATTCGACCTCTTTGAACGTGTGTTCCGGGTTGCCTGCGGCTTCCATCCAGGTGGCAAGGAACAGGCAGCCTTGCTTGGCCTGTTCGTCGTTCTTGAATACTTCGTTGCACTTGGAGGTAAGGCATTCCTTGCGCTTGGAGAGCAGGTCGCCGTCGTAGCCGACAGATTCTTCGCAATCGGAGAGAAGACCGCCATACTGTTTGCCCTGGCTGCCCCAGCCCATCTGGCTGCAACCGTCGAAGGCGCCTTTGCCACCACCGGGAATCATCACGTCAAATTGACCGTGGTTCACGTCGCCACCGATGTTGGAGGCCATTACGACAAGCGTCTTGCCGGCGAGCGCCTCGTGGTTAGCCTTGGTTTCGTATTTACCCTTGCCGGTAAAGGTGAGGGCAAAGCACTTGCCGCACTTGCCGCCGTCGGCAGCCGGAACCGCCGCGAACGCATAGGCGACCTTGTCGCTCGCAATTATAGGCATTTGGGAGGTGCAGGTGGTCTGCTGGCCGCCTGTGCAAATGTTCTGTCCGCCACTTACGGGGTTCTTGCCTTTGGCGTCACAAGTCTTGGTCGGGTTGCCGCCGGAGTTCTCGTTCCAGGCGCAGCTGGGCATGCAGCAGTCCCAGTAACGGGTTGCCCATCCGCCCTGACCGCCGCTGCCTGCATTTACGTACTTCGCGGCTTCGGCGTCGGTCTGTCCGCTGCCCTGGGAGCTGCTGGACTGCTGCTGTTGCTGTTGCTGGGAACTCGAGGACTTTACGCTGCTCGAGGACTTTGCGCTGCTGGAGGACTTGGGCTGGCCGCCCTGGCCAATGGTAATCGTTACCTCGAAGCTGCCGTCGTTGAAGGTGAACTTTTCGGTGTACTTGGAGCCGTCGCCAAGTTCGCCCGGGATTGTACCGGTGACGGTGTAGGTCTTGGCGTTCTGGTCGAGCTTGCCCTGGAGGAAATAGGCCTTCCAGTCTCTCTGCGGTTCCTGCGTGACATTGCTGAACACGATGGAGCTAATGGAGCTGCCTTTTGCAACGGTCTGGTTCAGGCTGCCGGTAGCGGTGATGGAGCCGGAGGTCTGCTTCTGTTCGGAACTGGACTTCGGCTGATCCTTGCTGCTGGAAGACTTGGCGCTGCTGGAGGACTTGGGCTGGTCTTGGTTGCTGGAAGACTTGGGCTGATCCTTCTGGACCGAGGAGGAAGACTTGGGAAGGTCGGCGATGGCCGAAGATGCCGGCAAGTCTTGGACGACGGAGCTGGAGGAGATTCCGGGAATCTGCTGGCCGGCGGGGTCGTAAATGATGTTGCCGGTCATGTCGGTGATTTTGCCGTCGGGGTAGACAATCGTCTTTTCGGGCGTGATTACCGGGTATTCGTCCAGGATGATTCCACCGGCGATGACGGCGCCTTCAGCGTCGAGGATGGAGCCGGTGCCGAGATCGAAGATACCGATGTTGTTGCCTTCGATGTCTGTTACGATGAAGGCTTCGTTTGTCGGGATAATGACGTAATTGACGTCTCCCTGGATGAGCCAGCAGTTGGGCACTGTTGGGGCATCGAGTTCGCCCGAACCCTGGTTAAGGGTAGCTGAGGCGGCATCGACGGAGTCGGAGGAACAGTTCCAGGCGACGGCGATAATGCCGACAAGAGCCAGGGTCTTGAAATAGGGAAACTTCATTTTTACCTCAAATTCGTAGTTTTTCCGCTTGAAAACTAGATTATTGGTTGACATATAGTATGTAAAAAAATGGTTAGCGTGACCCTAGTCAAATAAAGTGTTCCCGAGGTGTTCTTTTGGGTCTCGTTTGTAATTTTTTGATAACGAAGAAGCTTAAAAAAAGCTTTTTTTTGTGGCGAAAAGTGCCTTGCAGGGGGGGGGGCAGATTCTTGCAAAAATGGCGTTCAGGGAGAGCCCGCCGTGGCTCGTGACGATGCATTTTGCGTCGCGATTTTTTGCCGCGTCGAGCGCGGGACATTCGCGGAGCAGGTTCGCGGTGCAGGTATACTTTGAGCCTGGTCGCGGGTCGTCTTTGGGAGCGAGAATCGCGACCGTGAGAGGCTTGCCGAGAGGTGCAAGTTCGCGGGCGAGTTCGGCGAGTTTTTTGCCGATTTTCGTGTAGAGCTTGGGGGCGTCAAAATCGAGGCGCTTGCCGTATGGCGGGTTCAACACGATGACGGGGGAGGAACCTTCCGGGCATGCGTCGGCGATTTCAGCGGCGGTGTAGCTGAAGAAATCGCGGTGCTGCGGATTGACGGTTGGCGCCGCCTGCTCGCCGGTAGTGGACTTCGCGAGCGGGCAACATTCCACATTGTGCTGGATTATTTCAACTGCCCTTTCCGAAATATCGGAGGTGACTATTTTGAGAATGTTGTTTCCTTTCTCTCGTCTCTCGTCTCTCGTCTCTCGTCTAATCAAAAAATCCCACGTTGCTTGCTTGAACGCGGGCTGGTGCATGAGCGCGAAGTCGCGGCATTTGCCCGGGATGAATCCGTTTGCCATGTAGGCGGCCTCGAGGCTGAACGTGCCGCTGCCGGACATGGGGTCGATGAGGGTGATGGATAATGGATAATTGATGATGGATGATTGATGATGGATGATGTGGAGTGTGGAAATGGCTTCGAAGAGCATCGCGGCGGCGATGGTCTCCTTGAGCGGGGCGTCGTTCACGAACCGCTCGTGGCCGCGCTTGTAGAGTTCTTCGCCGGCGAGGTCGAGCCAGACGGTGCAGCGGTCGTCAACAAGCGTGACGTAGAGGTTTTGCGGCAGAACGTTCTCTTCGGCTTTCGGGGCGTTGCGGGGTGCCCCCGCAGAGGGGGTAGCGGAAGATACGGCTAGATGGCGGGTCGCGGCCCGCCATGACGACGTAGCTGAAGCGAGGGGGAGGCTTCCCCCTTCAATCACTTTTTGCAAACGTTCGGCGACGGCGTCGCTGTGGTACAGGCGCGAATGCTTGCAGGTCACGTGGAAGTGGACACTTCTCTCGTTCGGTAAAAAAAGTTCCCAAGGAATTTCGCATGCTTTGCGTTCAAGGTCGCGGAAATTTTCGGCCTTGAAGTCGGAGATGTGCATCAAAACGCGGTTCGCGATGCGGCTGAAAGCCACGATTTTCCAGGCTTCTACGAGTTTTGCGCTGAATTCGACTTTACCGTCTCCGACAATGTTGTATGTAGTGGAGTCGGGGCTGGATCCGAGCATCTCATGGACGAACGTCTGCTCGAACCCAAGCGGGACGACGGCCAAAAAGCGGTGAGGTTTTCCGATAACCTGCCGCTTTAATCGCTTTTCGAATGCAGAAATTTTTTCCGGGGCGCTGTCCACGGATTCAAATATAGGTTTTATGGCCGACTATTCAAGAGAATCGCAATCGGCGATATATTCATTGACTCTTTCGAGGGAGTTTTTGAATGAACTGCGCTTGAGCTCGTCTGCTTTCAGGAGGTTGTTGATGTACTTGTCGTCAACGATAACTTCATCGGAATAGGAACTACAGGGAATGACGCCGTAGTCCAATGCGCCTGCAGAAATCAGGTATTTGGCGGACTTGTAGCAGTTCCTTATGCTATCGGAAAGGGCTGCTCCTTTGGGACTTTCCAGAAATTCTTCTATTCTGTTATCTACAACGCATTTAGCCTCGAATTTGCCATCGTCTCCAATATAACTGGTGAATTCCGAAGGTCCAGCGGCTAAAATTCCTGCAATGCAGGCCTCATATCCCGATACGGTTGTGCCTCTCAATCCGGTCGTATCAGGCTTTTCCAGCTTTGAAAGTTCCTTCTCGATATCGATGAATGGGCGGGGCTCGTTTGACGCGGAAATGTCTTGTGTGGCGCTGGTGGAGTCGCTGTCACAGGCGGTCCACAGAAATGCCGTAGACGAAATGAAGAGATTTCCCAAAAATTTACGCACTCTTTTGTTCATACCTTAAATATAAACTAAGGGATGAACGAAGAGTGTAAAAAAGAGGAAAATGCAAATTCTTGTGATTTTATGTCACTAGAATTGGAAGTAGATGAACGGGCAGCTGTCGGCGCTCATGAACTGGTAGATGACAAAGATGATGAACGCCGTGCTGAGTACCATCAGCGGGAGGGGCTGCGAGGCGAACATGATGCGGTAGCGGCTCTTCCATTTTTTGGGAACCCAGTGGATGAGCATGCCTGCGACGAACACGAGGATGATGTTGATGTGTTCCCAGGCGATGGTGCTTAGTGTGCCCCATTTCCAGGCGGTACCCATCTGCTGCACCATGTTCTTCGCGGTATTCCAGGCGACTTCGTTCGCTTCGGCGGGGTCGAGGTTGGAGCCCGCGCGGAAGAAGAGTCGCGTAAACGTGATGAACACGAAGGTGAGCGAGACGTTCCAGGCGACGTAAATCCAGTGGTACGTCTTCTTGCTGAACAGCCTGAAGGTCATGACGGCGTAGATGCCCGTGAAGAGCACGCCAAAGTAGGCCGCGGTGATGGCGAAAATGGCGATGTGCGTCTGCTTGAAGGTGATTGCGGAACCCGCGAACAGGACGAACGAGGCGACTGCCCGGAAGGTCTGGCTGCGCTTGACCCAGATCTTGTTGAACACCTGTCCAAAGCCGTTGAGGCCGCCCCAGATGATGAAGTTCCAGCTCGCTCCGTGCCACCAGCCGCCTACGATTTGCGTGGCCATGGCGTTCATGTTCGTAGAGATGAACTTGCGTGAATCGGGCTTGAAGTAGGCGTAGATGCCGATGTAGAGGAAGAGCACGATGAGGGCGATGGCGACCCAGATGCTGCCCGAAAGCATGATGGCGACAAAGCTCAAAAAGCCCATCCAGAAGAACGTGCCGATGGAGGCGCCGCGGTTACCGCCCAGCGGGATGTACAGGTAGTCGCGCCACCAGCTCGAAAGGGAAATGTGCCAACGGCGCCAGAATTCGGTGGGGCTGAGCGCCTTGTAGGGGCTGTTGAAGTTCTGCGGCAGGCGGAATCCCATGAGGAGCGCCACGCCGATGGCGATGTCGGTATAGCCCGAGAAGTCGGCGTAAACCTGCAGGGAGTAGGCGAACAGCGCGATGAGGTTCTCGAGACCGGTAAACAGGAGCGGTGTATCGAAAACGCGGTCGACGAAGTTTGTCGCGAGGTAGTCGCTCAGGATAATCTTCTTCGCGAGCCCGTTCAGAATCCAGAATACCGCGATGCCGAAGGTACGGCGGGGCAGGAAGAACTTCTTGTAGAGCTGCGGGACGAACTTGTCGGCACGCACGATAGGGCCTGCGACAAGCTGCGGGAAGAACGACAGGTAGAAACCGAAGTTGAGGATGTTGGTGACCGCCTTGATCTTGCCGCGATAGATGTCGATGCAGTAGCTCATCGCTTGGAACGTGAAGAACGAGATGCCGACGGGGAGGATGATGGTGTCGACGAGCGAGTTCGTGCCGAACATCTTGTTGCTTGCGGCCGCGAAGAAGTTGTACACGTGCAGCTCGATGCCCGTAAACTCGTAGAGGGCGTCCAGGAAGAAGTAGGAATACTTGTAGTAGCAAAGAACGAGCAGGTCGATGATGACGATAATGATCATCAGGAACTTCTTTTTCCAGTGCGCTTCCGCCTTCTCGATCCACTTGCCTATGAAGAAGTTCGCGACGACGCAAAAGGCGAGGATGCAGACGTAGCTGCCGCTCGTCTTGTAGTAGAAGAAGAGGCTCGTGGCGAACAGGAACGCGTTGCGCATCAAGATGCGGTTCTTGATGACGGTGAGGAGCGCGAATACGACGGCGAAGAATCCCCAGAAGTAGAACTGCGTGAACAGCAGCGGGCTGTTCGGGTCGAACGAGAACGTGCGCGTGAGGTAGGGAATCAAATAGTCTAGCATAATCCTTATTTGTTACCTCTCTCGTCTTTCGTCTGTAGGGTCGCAGACCCGTTCTCTCGTCTAGTCTGTGCGGGGAGATTCGCGATATGTTCCTGGTAGGCGCCGATGAGGGCCTTGTAGAACAGGTCGCCGAGCAGGTGGTATCCGGCCATCTTGAAGTGAACCTTGTCGGCCTTGGCGAGGTCTGCCTTTTCCCACTTGGCCATGGAACCGAGGCCTCCCATGAGGCTGTACTTGTCCCAGACGCCTGCCTTGTGCTTCTCGGCGAGGGCGAAGAAGGCCTTGCGGGCGACGTCGCCGTTCGGGTGCTGCACGTAGCGCTTTTTCTTGACCTTGCGGAACATGTCGTTGTTCGTCTCGAAGATGATGGCCGCATTCGGGTTCACCTTCTTGATGCGTGCGATGAGCTTGTCGTAGTCGTCCTTGAACTGCTTGTCGTTGAAGCGCTGCACGTTCGCGTCGTTGATGCCGATGGCGAAAATCACGAGGTCGGGCTTGTAGAAGGCGAGTTCTTTTTCGAACAGCGGGCAGACCTCTTCGAAGTAGTCGTGGACCTTGGCGCCGTTGATGCCGACGTTCGTGTAGCTGATGCCGGGGTGGTCGGTTTCGGCGATGATGCCGGTGAGCGTGAAGCGCGGACGTGCGTTCTTCTTGACAGAGTCGGGGACAACTTCGGATTCTGCGACGCAATGTTCGTTGGCGGCGTTAGTCTCGTCGAGTTCGCCCTCGGCGTAGTTGGGCGTTGGGCCCTTGGGCTTCATGTCGGAACACTTGACGACTCCGTTCGCGGCGGCGTTTTTGGCCTCTTCGCGGGCAAGGCAGGCCGAATCGAGAACGTCGCATTCGCCCTGGAACATGGAATCGAGGGCGGGGGCAGTGCTGGGGAGCGCAACGTTGTTCGGAATCTTGGCCTTCACAGCGGTATCCTTGTTCAGCCCCTGCTTGAGCGCTTCTGCGGAATCCTTGGTGGAATCGGCCTTGGCGCGTTCGATGGAATCTTGTACAAGCGAATCGGTGATGAACTGGGCGACCTTGGCCTGCTTGAGCGTGTCGAGCCAGCGGAACTGGATGCGGATGGTGTCGATGGGGCGCGGGCTTACGAACACGAAGCTCTTGCTTGCCGTGTCGGGCTTGCCGTAGATGTCGGTAGAATCGACGCGCAGCACGGGAACGACGTCGCCGTTGTCGCTGTAGCCGAACAGGCGGAACTTGGTTTCGCCCCACATGGGTTCGGAGTTGAACCTGTCGAGCATCATCGTGATTTCGGCGCGGGGGTCGCTGGTGCTCACGGCAATACCGAGCAGTCCGAGCGGCTTGGTGATTTCCTTGCGCACGTTCTTGCTTATGTCCCAGATTCCCTGGTAGTAGCTGGCGTAGCTCGCGGGAGTGTTGGTACGTGCGGCGGCGTAAGGGAATATGAATCCGCGCCCTGCGGAGGCGCCCGGGTATTCCTTAATCAGGTGCTCGCGGATGCGGCCCGATATGACGTCGGCCTGCAGGTGCGAACCGCCTATGTGCAGTATGCGGACCTGGCCCTTGTTCTCGAATACGAGCGTGTCCATCTTGTTGAAGAACGGCTGGAATTCGGCCGAACCCTTGGGGAACTGGATGGTGTTGAGCGTCGTGTCGATGAACGTGTACTTGGAGAGGTCGATGGCGTAGGCGCCTGGAGCGGTCGTGATGTCCTTGGCGAAAAGGCTTGCGGCGGCGATTGCGGTGCAGAGGAGCAAGGTCTTTTTCATTATTTCTTCACTCCCTTCCCGGAATTCGCGTCTTTGGCGGTTTTCTCGGATTTCTTGGCATTTTCGGCTTTCGGCTTTTCCTTCGTTTCCTCGCGCCATTCGTGGATGTCCTTCAGCTTCTCGTCGCTGATGTGGTGGCGGTCGCGGAACTTGAAGTAGTCGTAGTGCATGCGGAGCGCTGCGCAGAACAGGTCACCCATGTAGGCGGCCCCCCTGCGCGTAAAATGGATGTGGTCGGTAAAGCCTAGCGCGGGCTCGCGGTTCACCCACTTGATCATGGAACCGTTTCCGCCCATCACGCGGTGCATGTCCCAGTAGGCGGCTCCGTTGTCGAGAGCGACCTGGCGCAACGCCTTGATGGTCATGTTGAGCGCGGGGTAGGTTTTCCACTGTCCGTCTTGCTGGCGGGCCATGTCGGCGGGGCCGATGAACAGGATGTCGGCATCGGGGTTAGCTTTCTGGATGGCCTGTATCTGGCGCGTAATGAGCTTCTTGGTGTATTCCACGTTGCTCTTGCTGGTGCCGGGAACGAGGTTGCCGCCGTATTCCATGATGATGAGTCGGGCGTTCATCGCCTTGTACGATTCGGCGAGGAGCTCGGAATCTATTCGGTGGAAGATAGTGCCCGAGGAACCGCGCATGGCCACGTTGTCGACCGCCACGCCGTAAGCGCCGTCGGCCGCGATGGCATAGATTTCGCCGTAGCCCGAGAGGTACAGCTTGGCGACAGATGTGGTGTCCTTGAGCTTCCAGGTATAGACTTTTAGCTTGTTGTAGGTTTCCACCTTCGGTTCGCCGGCTTCGACGACCTTGGTGGTCGTCTTCAATTTCGGATTCCCTTCGGTATCCGTCCCCACGGTGTCGATAAAGGTGCGGTTCACGTTGAGCTTTGTCTTGATGCGGGCGTTCTTGTTGGTGAGGAGCTTGATGGTGCGGTAGCCGCCCACGTGCGAAAACTGCTTCTTGCGTTCCTGGCGCCTCTGGATGGTGATGGAGGCCTCGCCGTCGAGCTGGGCGAGCTGCGCGAGCGGCCCGTAGCGGCTGTGGTCGGCTTCTTCTTCCTTGGGTCCAAAGAGGATGTAGCGCGAAAGCGCGCCGGAACTGGAATGGCTGGTGGTCTGCGAGGGGACGGTCATGATGGGGGGCATCATGCCAGGGCCCGATCCGCCGAATTCGTCTTGCAGGTCTTCGCGGATGGCCGACGAGATGCGGTCTTCCTCGAGCTGCGAGTCGCCGTAATGCACAATGTGTACAACGTTGGAGTCCAGTTCAGCGAGTTCGAGGTGCAAGAAGAAGCGGTCGAACCACGTGGGGTCGTTGTTCGGCAGGTCAAAACGGGTCTTGCCCTTCTTGAAAAAGTTCTCGTAGTACTTGAGCGAGTCGCTGAAGGCTGCGAATTCCTTCCTCTTGGTCGCTTCCATCATTTCGCGGATGGCTTCTTCCGGGTCGGCCTGGGCGGAGTCGCCAAGCGACTTGCCTCCGTCCTTCTCGAAAATCTCGGTGAGCTTCGGGTAGCGGAGCGTGATGTCGCCGATGTGGATACCGCCGTCGGGGTAGACCAGGGCTATAACGCCCAAGACGACAAAAAGGCTGATGATGGAAATCAGGACTTTTAGGGGCGACATCATAGGCGGTCAACGATAGCGGCGGGGTTGCCCACGTGCATGGAGCCGTCGCGCATGTCCTTGAATTCGAATTCGCCTTCGCCGGCCTTGGAACCGTCGACGTAGATTACGATTTTTGCGCCCTGGTAGTTCGCCTGGTCGAGCTGCTTGCCCATCTTCATCGGGGCGAGCGGGTGCGAGACGGAGAACGGCTTGGCCGCATTGTCGATGTTGCGGAACGCCTGGGCGGTCTCGAATACCTTCTTCATGTCGTTCGTGAAGCTTGCGATGTAGAAGTCTACGCTCTGCTTGGGACTCGGGAGCAGGTTGTGCTCGGCCAGGAGGTCTGCGAGGACCACGTCGCCCATGCCGAATCCGACTCCCGGGATGCGTTCGCCGCCGAGCTTCTCGGTGAGGCTGTCGTAGCGGCCGCCGCCGGCGATTGCGCGCATGGACTTGCCCTTGTCGAACACTTCGAAGACGATGCCGGTGTAGTAGGCGAGACCGCGCACGATGGAGAGGTCGAGGTTCACGCATTCGCCGTAACCTGCGGCGGTAAGGGTGGCGAACAGGTCCTCGATTTCCTGGAGGGCGGCGGTTGCGTTTTCGCTGTGCACCTTGGCCTTGACTTCTTCGATGCTCTTGCAGCTCATGAAGTCGTCGAGCTTTTTCACTTGTTCTTCGGTGAGACCGGCTTCGGCGAGTGCCTTTGCGAAAGCTTCGGGGCCGATTTTGAGGCGGCGGTCGAGCACCGGGTAAACAAGCGCCGGATTCGGGGCGCCAATTTCTTCGAGGTAGGTGGCCAAAAGCTTGCGGCTAGAGACGCCAATCGCGAATTCGCCGTCCTTGAGGCCGAACTTGCGGAGCATTGTGGCGATGGCGGCCATCAGGTCGGCCTCGGCGTAGATGCTCTCGGTACCGATAATGTCCATGTTCAGCTGGAAGAACTCGCGCAGACGGCCCTTCTGAGCCTTCTCGTAGCGGAAAAGGCGCGGCATGCTGAACCACTTGAAGGGCTTCTTGAGTTCGCGGGCCTTCTGGATAACGAGGCGGGCGAGGGTCGGGGTCATTTCGGGGCGGAGCGCGATTTCGCGGTCGCCCTTGTCCTTGAAGTTGTAGAGCTGGCTTACGATTTCTTCGCCGGACTTGCCTGTATAGAGTTCGAGATGCTCGAACATCGGTCCTTCGTATTCTTCGTAGGCAAAGCTTTCGGCGGTCTTGCGCCAGGTGTCAAAAATGTAGTTCTGGATGCGTTGCGCTTCCGGGTAAAAATCGCGCGTGCCCTTGGGCAGCTGAGGGATAGAAATGCTCATAGTGCGCTGAAAAATAGAAATTATTCTATTTCGTCACCGTAGCCTAAAGCCGTTTTTTTGTTATATTTACATCGAAAAATTTTAAACGCCTTAAAAGGAAGGTTAATCATGGCTAGAAAGAAGATTGCACTCGTTGGTGCTGGTCAAATTGGTGGTACAATGGCTCTCGTGCTCGCCCAGAAGAATCTCGGCGACGTCGTCCTTATAGACATTCCGCAGACTCAGGGCATGCCGAAGGGCAAGGCTCTCGATATCATGGAAGGCCGTTCCGTCATCAACTCCTCTGTCGATCTTCAGGGTTCTACCGACTACGCCGACCTCAAGGGTGCTGACGTGGTTATCGTTACCGCCGGTTTCCCGCGTATGCCGGGCATGAGCCGCGACGATCTCCTCGACAAGAACTGCGGCGTTATCAAGACCGTCGCCGAAGCCATCAAGGCTAACGCTCCGGACGCTTTCGTCATCGTTATCACGAACCCGCTCGACGCCATGGTCTACAACATGCAGAAGCAGTCCGGCCTCCCGGCCAACAAGGTCATCGGTATGGCTGGCGTGCTCGACTCTGCCCGTCTCGCTTGCTTCGTTGCCGACGAACTCGGTGTTTCCGTGGAAGACGTCAAGGCCCTCGTGATGGGTGGCCACGGCGACACGATGGTCTCCATCATGGAATGCGTGACTGTCGGCGGTATCCCGGTTTCTCAGCTCATGAGCAAGGAAAAGTTTGCTGAACTCGCCAAGCGTACCGCCGGTGCCGGTGGCGAAATCGTGAACCTCCTCGGCCGCGGCTCCGCTTTCTACAGCCCGGCTACTTCTGCCGTGCACATGGCCGAAGCCTACCTCCTCGACAAGAAGAACGTGTTCTCCTGCGCTGCCATGCTGAACGGCGAATACGGCGTGAAGGGCCTCTACTGCGGCGTGCCGGTCGTGGTCGGTGCCAACGGTGTCGAGAAGATTCTCGAAGTCTCCATGAACGACGAAGAAAAGGCTGCCTTCGCAAAGTCTGTTGAGGCTTGCAAGAAGAACGCCGAATGGGTCGACGCTCACACGTAATCTTAATAAAGTGTTTTGAAAGTCCCTCGGCAGTATGCCGGGGGCTTTTTGTATATTTGGCGACATGCCGCGCTTGCTTGTCGTGCTTCTATCCGGGTTCATTCTTTTTTTGGGAGGATGCAGTAATTCATCCTCTTACGACCCGTGTTCGCCGATGAAACCGTTCGTGATGCAGAACGAGCTGTTCAACAACGCGGAAATAGATATCGACTTCAGTGCGGATGATTTCCTGAGATGCTTCGACTACGGCGATTACGTCGCCATTACTCCCGAAGGCCATCCTACGATTTACGCCCCGGTCGTTTCGGACTATTACCAGGTCATGTCGGGCGATAACTTTCTGTGGGCCTATCCGGGATTCCCGTACATCATCCTTGCTAAGAACATGTACGGGCTTCACGTGGATTTCCGCAGGGATGACGAAGCCACGCAGCGCTGGCGTTTTTTGAGTGGCGAGGTCAAGTTCCCTCTCAAGGTGAACATTGAACTCTATAGCAAGGCGCCCCCGCCCGTGCCTGTCGACAGTTCGCAAATCTTGAAACGCAAGGATTCTATCAGCTATTACCCTGACTTGACGGTGGAGGAGTTTGCGAATTTCCGCATGATTGCGGTTTCCGGGATAAAGGACAGCCTGCTTTATCGCGCCTCTAGCCCGATCGATTCGTCGATTGGCCGCAATACCTACGTAGATTCCCTGGCACGGAAGGCCGGGATAGAGGCTTTTGTCAATTTGACGGACGACAGAAGGACTGCTACAAATTACAATGGCTATTTTGACACTTACTATTCTACCAAGAATGTCACGTATACCTGGCTCCCGACGAATTACCTGCTGCCAGAATTCAAGTCGCACCTGGTGAACATTCTGCGCTATATATATACCAACGACGGCCCGTTCCTTTTGCACTGCAAGGAGGGCAAGGACCGTACGGGGTTCGTGAGCGCCGTTCTGGAAGCCCTGATGGGTACTCCGCTGGAAGAAATCCTTGCCGATTACCTGAAGAGCTTTACGAACTTCTTCAATGTGGAAAGGGGGAAGCATGTTCCTCCGCGTCGCGAAGAGCTTGAGCGCATCGAGGATACCTTTATCGCGCTTTGGGTATCGGTTTATGCCGATGCGGAAGTCGATATCTCCGATATCGAGAATGTTGACCTGGCGGAAGCGACCGCCAGTTACCTCGTGAACATCGGACTCGACGAATATGAAATTGGCCTGCTGAAGACGCGTCTTGCGCCGTAGCAGGCCGTTCTTTCAATACTGTTGCACGACTATCTTGTGGCGGCGCTCCAGCGGCGCTTGAATCGCGGTTCGTCTAGGACTTTCGCCCAGATGAATCCCTTGCGCACATCGGCGATGCTCTTTGCGGACACAAGCGGTGCGCGGCGTTTTGCTGCGGTACCGTCGTCGCTGTTCGCGTAGTCCATCCCGGAGATTGCGGCAGCCGCTTCGCGTGCAGACTTGGCCCGGTTTTCGAGTTCGTTCAGCTGGCGCTGGCGCTCGAGTTCCTGGCGGCGGGCGTCTTCGCGTTCCGTGTCATTGTCACCCTGAGCCTGTCGAAGGGGCTCGTTGCGCTCTTCTTCGGCGCGTTTTTCGCGGCTGAGCAGGTTGTCCAGCTCTTCCATGTCGTGCACGAGTACGTCGCAGTCGCCTTCGCCCATGTCGTGGCCCACGATGCGGTGCGCCTGCAATGCCATGAGCATCTCGGCGGCCGTATTCTCGTCGACCTCGAATTCATCCATCAAAAATTCCAGGTTGACGGTGTCGACGTCGATGACGACTTCGGCGACATCGCGGAGCGTGATGGGCTTGTTCGGGTCGCGATGCCTTTTTACCGGCGGGTCGGGCGGCACGTAGGTCCCCTGGCTTGAATCTCGCTGCGCCTCGTTGAACTGCCGGATTAAATCTTGCAGGGAACGCGGTGCACGTGGGGCTTCTTCAGTCCCGTACTCGTCCGGGTCGTCTTCAATCTCTTCGCGCCGGCTTACGGTCGGCGGAAACTGCCGCTGCTTTTTACGGTTGGCGGCAACCTTCTTGATGACGACATCCAGGAGCCAGATGCCTATGAGTATGAGTAGGCCTTCCATCGATTACTTCGCTTCGGGGGCGTTGCCAATTTCCTTGCGCATTTGCGTGTCGGCTTCGATGTTCTTCAAGTTGTAGTAGTCCATCACGCCGAGCTTGCCGTCGCGGAGGGCGGTGGCCATGGCCATCGGGATCTGGGCCTCGGCTTCCACGAGCTTGGCCTTCATTTCCATGACCTTCGCCTTCATTTCCTGCTCGGCGGCGTATGCCATGGCGCGACGTTCTTCGGCCTTGGCCTGTGCAATCTTCTTGTCGGCTTCGGCACGGTCGGTTTCGAGGATTGCGCCGATGTTCTGGCCCACGTCCACGTCGGCAATGTCGATGGAGAGGATTTCGAAGGCGGTACCGGCGTCGAGGCCGGAGGCCAAAACCTTCTTGGAAATCATGTTCGGGTTCTCAAGTACGTCCTTGTGGCTCTTCGCAGAACCGATGGAAGACACGATGCCTTCACCCACACGGGCAATCACGGTGTCTTCGCCGGCGCCACCGACCAACTTCTGGATGCTCGCGCGCACGGTAATGCGGGTCACGGCGTGCAGCTGGATACCGTCGAGGGCCACGGCAGAAACCTTCGGGGTCGTGATGACCTTCGGGTTCACGGACATCTGCACGGCCTCGAGCACGTTACGGCCGGCGAGGTCGATGGCGGCGGCTTCCTTGAAGTCGAGCTTGATGTTCGCCTTGTTCGCGGCGATGAGGGCCTGGATTACGCGGAGCACGTTACCGCGGCTAAGGTAGTGCGCTTCGAGCAGGTTCGTGTCGACCGGGAGGCCTGCCTTGCAGCTCAAAATTCGGGCTTCGACAATCACCTGCGGAGGAACCTTACGCAGGCGCATACCGATAAGCTGGAATATGCTCACGTTCGCCCTTGAGAACAAGGCCTGGAGCCAGAGGCTGAAGAACTTGCCGATGAAGGCGAGCAGGATGATGACGGCAATCGCCGCGATAATGATTCCAACGATGAGGAGGTTTTCCATTGTTTATCTCCGGTGTTATTTTTTCAAATTCTACTAAAATTTTTTAGGCGTTCTCGTCTAGTACCACCCATATGTGGCCTTCCTGCACGGATTCCACCTTCACGGGGGTGCCCGCTTCGATGATTTCTCCGTGGGTCTGAACGTCGAATAGCTTGGTTGAGCCATCGGTTAGAGTAAAGCTCGCCTGGCCCACGGGGCGGAGGAACGTCTTCGCGACACCTACGGCGCCGACGGCAATTTCTTGCACGGATTCGGTGGGCGAGGCCGCATTCTCGAGATCCGTCTTGAGCATGGGAGTCCAGCCTTCGGGCAAAAGCGGAATCAGGTACTTGCTTGCCGCAATCGGGAATACGAGCGCGATGGCCGCACAGCATAGCATGTAGAGCAGCCCGAATAGCCACGGTGTCGCGTCAAAGGTCGTCTCGACGGATTCGGGGATGTATTCGGGAATTTCCGAGGGCGAGAACGAGAGCGCGAGTGCGAGAATCATGCACGCGATGCCGCCTACGCCGAACAGGAACGTTCCGGGCATCACGAAAATCTCGACGAGGAACAGCACCACGCCCGCGACGAGCAGTATGGCCGGGATGTAGCCGTCGAGCTGCGGTGCGAACTGCCCGAGGAACACGATGCCGATGAGGATGATGCCGATGATGCCGAAGAGGCCGAATCCGGGCGTCTTGAATTCGATGTAGAGCGCACCGAAACCGAGAATCAGGAGGATTCCCGCGATAGCCGCAATGGCCGAGGCGATATCTTCGCCAAGGGTCGTCTCGACTTCGCTACGGCTTTCGATGGCGAGCGCGGTTTCGAATTCGCTACGGTCCTTGAACGTTCCCTTCGAAAATCCGAGTTCCTGCGCTTCCTTGTCGGTCATGGTCAGGAGTTCGCCTTCTTTCACCAGAATCTTGGGCGCACCCCAGAAGGCCTTGGCGGCGCTGTCCAGGACGGAGTATTTTTCGCCTTCGATGATAAGGACGGTGTCGCGTTCCGTCTTTTTGCCCTTGTCGAGCTTGGCGGTGAGTTCCAGAATTTCGAGCTCGGGCGTCACGAACGACGAACTCAGCAGTTCGGGGTAGCCGTTACGCTGGGCGAGGTTCCTGAACTTGGCGCGCAGGGGAGATTGAATCTTCTCGCCGACGATTTGCGGTGTACCGTCGCCGCCCTGCACGATGGGAGCGCAGTCGCCGATGGTCGTGGCTTCGAGCATGTACAGCTTTTTGCAGGCGAGCGCGATGAGGCTACCTGCGCTGATGGCTTTCTTTTTTACGAGGGCGATGGTTTCGGGGCCCTTCACTGCCATGATGGTATCGACGATGTCGAATGCAGCATCGAGGCGTCCACCGAAGGTGTTGATTTCGAAGACGATGTAGTCGGGATTTTCCTTGAGCGCGTCGTCGATGGCGCGCGCGCAGAATTCGAACATCGCGGGTTCCACGTCGCCTTCGAGCTTGACCCAGACAGCATGTTTTTTTGCATCTGTCATTCTGGAGGGAGCTTCGCGACCGATAGAATCGGTTGTCGCGGGTTCGGCGGCGGAAACTTTCGCGGCAGAATCAGTCGCGGCGGAATCGGCGGGCTTTACGGCTGTAGTATCGGCGGCAGCAAAGGCCACGGACAATAAAAGCGCAGAAAAAATGCTTGAAAAGAGTTTCATACCCTCAATATACGAAGATTTGAGGGCGAAAGTCTAGTATGTTTCGTATTTTGCGTCCCTTTCCACGGGAACGAGCCCTTCTCCCGCAATCAGGGCCTTCATGCGTTCTGGACTCATGCCCACGGGCACGGTGGCTCCGGCGGCGTGCGTAATCTTTTCCTCGATAATCGTGCCGTCCAGGTCGGAAGCTCCGGCATGGAGCGCCTTCATCGCGGTCTCGATGCCCATCTGTATCCAGTAGGCCTTGATATGCGGGAAGTTGTCGAGGAATAGGCGCGCGACGGCGACCGTGCGCAAGATGTCTTCTTCGCTCGTGATGTTCGGGACAATCTTGTGCAGCGCATTGTGTTCCGGGTGGTACACGAGCGGGATGAACGCGAAGAATCCGGGCGCCTCGTCTTGCAAATCGCGCAGCATGCGCATGTGGGCGATGCGGTCTTCGGGCTTCTCGATGTGGCCGAACAGCATGGTCGCGTTGGTCGGGATACCAATCCTGTGTGCGGCGCGGTGCACGTCGAGCCATTCCTCGCCGGTTTCCTTGCCGGGGCAAATCTGGTCGCGTACGCTCTGCACCAAGATTTCGGCACCTCCGCCGGGGAGGGCGTCCAGGCCCGCTTCCTTGAGCGTGGTCATGATCTGCAGGGGCGTCTGGCCCGAGATTTTCGCGAAGTGGCAAATCTCTACCGCGGTAAAGGCCTTCAGGTTCACTTTCGGGAATTCTACGCGCAGCTTGCGCAACATTTCGATGTAGTAATCGAAGGGATGGTCGGGGTGGAGTCCGCCTACAATGTGCAGCTCGCGGGCGCCACCGGCAATTGCTTCGGCCGCCTTGTTGCGGATGGTGTCGTAATCCCAGTCGTATGCGGTCGGGCTATCCTTCTTGATTTTCGAGAAGGCGCAGAACTTGCAGTGCAGAACGCATACGTTCGTGTAGTTAATTTGTCTGTTGTTGACCCAGTAGACGGATTTTCCGTGACGGGCCTCCTTTTCGGCGTTTGCGCGTGCGCAGAGTTCGTCGAGCGGAGCGTTTAGAAAAAGGTCGAGTGCTTCTTGTTCGCTTAGGCGGGGCATGCACTAAAGATAGAAATCGCGGCGCCCGATGGCGTCGCGAATGCTTGAAACTTACTTGAACTGTTCGCACCACTTGGGTACGATTTCGGTGGCCTTGCCCTGCACGATGACGTCGGTATCCGGGTCGTACGAAGGAACTTCGAGGTTCAGGCAGGTGACTTTTGCGCCGCAGCGCTTGGCAAAGTTCTTGAAGCCCGCGGCGGGGTACACAACGCTGCTCGTGCCGATGTACACGAATTCTTCGCATTGGCGCAAGGCGTCTTGTATCATGTCCATGTAGAGCGGGACTTCTTCGAAGAATACAATGTCCGGGCGGGTTTTGGCGCCGCAGAACGGACACTTAGTTTCAAGGGTCTCTTCGCCGTCGAACATGAATTCGTGATCGCTGTTCGCCATGCAGCGGAGTTTCATCAGGTCGCCGTGCATGTGGAGCACGCGCTTGCTGCCGGCCCTCTCGTGAAGGTCGTCTACGTTTTGCGTCACGAGCAGGAACTGGTCGCCTAGGCGCTTTTCGAGTTCGGCGAGCGCTATGTGTGCGGCGTTCGGCTTGTGCGCGGGCAGGCCCTTGCGCAAGAAGTTGTAGAAGTCCATCACGCGCTTGGGGTCACGGCGGAGCGCTCCGGGCGTGCAGACGTCCTCGATGTTCTCGTGTTCCCACATCCCGTCGTTCCCGCGGAACGTGCGGAGTCCGGACTCGGCGCTGATTCCGGCACCGGTCAGTACGACTAGTCTTATCGACATTCTTGCTCCTTGGCTAGGCTTTCAAAGAACAGGGCTTCGGCGACGATGCCGTGCTCGAAGTCGGGGAGGTAAAGGCTTTCGTTTTCGCCGTGCGCGGCACATTCCGGATCCTCGAGGCCCGTCATTAGGATGGGGATGTTTCCGAGGGTATTGCGGAAAAGCTCTGCGCCGGGAATGCTAGCCCCGCAGCCGATGAACTTGGTCGGCTGTCCGTAGGCTTCGGCCATGGCGTCGCCCATCTTCTTGAAGAACGGGTGGGCGATGTCGGTCGTGAACGGGTTCGCGCCGTCTTCGGCGGTGATGCTGCATTCCATGCCGCTCGGCACGTGCTGGTGCAAAAATTCCACGAGCATCTGGGTGCAGGCGTCGGCATCCATGCCGGGGGCGAGCCGGATGCCGATGCGGGCGTAGGCGCTGTCTTGCAAGACGTTGCCCGCGTTGGTCCGGCTCCCCACTTCCATCGCGGTGACCACGATGGAAGGCCTGCGCCACAGCGTCTCGAGAATCTTGTCGCCGGGAACGTTCAGCTTGACGCAGTCGAGAACGCCGCCTTCCTTGCGGAACGTCTCTTCGCTGTAGCCGAGACTCCCGTACGATTCAAGTTCTTCGGGCGTAGGCTTTACAATGCCGTCTTCAAAATGCGGGATGGAGATGTTGCCGTTCTTGTCGGTAAGCTCCGAAATCATGCGGCACAGCGCCTGTCCCGGATCGGGAATCGGTCCGGACCAGCTTCCGGAATGGAGGGGCGCCTTGGTGCACTTGAGCGTCACGTTCACGGCGCTCATGCCGCGTAGCGTAGTGGTGATGGAGGGCGTTCCCTTGGCAAAGTTGCCGAGGTCCGCGATGATGACTGCGTCGCACTTGAGCAGTTCGGCGTTCTTCGCGAGGATTTCGGCGAACCCGGCGCTACCGGATTCCTCTTCGCCCTCGATGATGAACTTGAGGTTCGGCCCCTTGTCGCCTAGGGCGTTGCGCACCTGCTCGCAGGCGGCCACGTGGGTGATGATACCCGCCTTGTCGTCGGCGGTGCCGCGCCCGTAGAGGCGGTCCCCGCGGATTTCGGGTTCAAATGGCTTGGTGTCCCAGAGCTGCTCGCGCATGGGGGGCTGCACGTCGTGGTGGGCGTACAGCAGGATGGTCGGGTTCTCGGGGCTGGTGAGGCTCTCGGCGTACACGGTGGGCCGCCCGCTCGGGGGCAGCAAAAACTGGACGTTGGTGTAGCCGGCGTCGGTGAACATGGCCTTCACGGCCTCGGCGCTTTCGAGAACGAACTTCTGGTCAAAATTGTCAAAACTGATGGAGGGAATCCTCACGAGGCGCTTGAGGGCCTCGATATACCCGGGCATGCCGTCATGAATTCTTTTTTCTGTCTCGGAAACCACTTTGTAAACCTCTTTTTTTATAATTTATAATTATATGGCAGTCGAATGTATCAATCATGAGTATTACTTGCGTTTTAGCGACCGCATTCTGGCGCTTATACGCAAAATTTTCCATAACTATCCGGAATTTAGGCATGATTCCTTCAAGCATGTCGCCCGCTTTGCCCCCTTTATCCCCTTCATGGGCGGCAGGCCCGACCTGCGCAAGCCGTTAAGGCGCGTCGTCACCTTCTCGGATCATAGCAATTCCCTGTATTTCGGTTGTCCTATCATCCTTGCTGCCGGAGCGAACAAGACTGCCGAGCGTATTTCCGATTTCGCGAACGTCGGTTTTGGCGGAATCACGGTCGGTACCGCGACCCGCAGGTTCCGCAAGGGCAATACGCACAAGCCGCGTATCGGTTTCCTCGAGAAGGAGAGGGCCATCCACAACAGCATGGGCCTCAACAACGAGGGTGTAGAAGTCATTGCCGAACGCGTCGACCGCCAGCTGGTCAAGGCGCACAAGGCGGGCCTCTGCGTTGGCATTTCTGTCGCCGAGACTCCGGGCCTTACCGACCCCGAAGAAAAGCTGAAGGACATCATCGAGAGTTTCTCCATCGCCTACAAGGCTGCCGACTACATCGAAATCAACGTGAGCTGCCCCAATACGGGCGAATCCCGCGTGGACCTCGACATGAGTTTCTCGGAGCGCATCTTTACCGAAATTATGAAGTTCCGCAATACACTCGGGCTGCGCAAGGCCGTGTACGCGAAACTCAGCCCCGACCTCTCTGAACGCCACCTGATTGCCATCATGGAAATGCTCGTGCGCACGGGCGTGAACGGCGTGGTAGTGGGCAACACTTACCCGACGGCCAAGATTAGCGAACTGCCCGTCTCGACCAAGTACGACGAACTTCGTCCGCTCCGCGACGATGGCGACTGTGGTGGAATGTCCGGCCGTCCGCTTTACGAGAACATGGTATGGAACGTGCAGTATATCCACGAGCACTACCCGCAGATGAGCATCATCGCGTGTGGCGGCATTGACCATGGCTACAAGGTGTACGACCTCATCAAGATGGGTGTCGATGCCGTGCAGTGCTATTCCGTGGTGGCCTTCCGCTGGATGGCCGCTCACGCCATGCGTAACGAACTGATGGACGCCATGCTGAACGACGGTTACAAGTCCCTCGGCGAATACGACGACCGCAATCCTAAAAAGTGAAGCAACTGATACGAGTCATATTCTGTTTGGCGTTTGCCGCGGGTCTCTCGTTCGGCAAGGATTTTATGGGTATTCCCATCGAGGAGGCTCCCGCCAGCGAAGTGCGCCCCTTGCCTGTGGTGGTGCTGGGTGGGGGAGGTTTTCTCCGCTATTACCTCAACTCGGTTGATGGAGGCGTGCGTGCCTCTACGGACTTCCGTGTCCACAAGCACCATTCGCTCGGGCTGTTCGGCCTTATCCATCTGGGGGACGACTTCATGGAGGCGGGCCTGGATTACCGCTTCTATTTCTCGGGTAGGCTCATGGAAACCGGGCACGACGACTTTTTGCGCTTCGGCTTTTCGGGCATCTATATCGAGAAGGAAGACGAGTCCTACTTTCCGCCGGTCATCTCCTTCGGTTACGGGCGAGACATCCTGTTTTTCAAGAACGCCGACCTGCTGGGACGAATCCAGCTGAGCGGCAGTTACATTATTGGCGAGCCGGTATCTAAAAAGAAGGATAACCACCTCATTGACCAGGAAGCCCACTTCTTGATATCGCTCGATCTTTCGTTGCTGTTCTTTTGATAGGGGGACTATTCAAGATGAATATTCGCTTTATTGCTAGTTTGTTTGCACTCTGTACGATTCCCGCCTTTGCCGTGCCGTGGCTCGGGGTCACGTTCAAGAAGACAACGTTTGAAAACCACCTGGCCCTCGACGTGAAGGGCGTACATCCGGGCTCCGGGTGCTTTACTGCCGGAGTCGTCGCTGGCGACAAGATTGTGGGCGTTGAAGGCAAGCCGCTTAGCGACATGTCGCAGCTTACCTCTTTCATCGGTAGCTCGAAGGCCGGTGCGACGATGAAGATTGAAATCGAACGCGGTGGCAAGAAAATCCCGCTCAAGGTCAAGCTGACTGACCGTCCCGACGACATTTCGAGTCTCACGGGCTCCGCCATCGGAAGCAAGATGGCCGAGCTGGGCAAGAATTTCTACCAGAACGCCGACAAGCGCAAGGCAAAGCCCAAGGCGACCCTCCTCGATTTCTGGGCCACCTGGTGCGGTCCGTGCCGCAAGACGCTCCCGATTCTCGAAAGCATCTACGCCAAGCTCGGCAACCAGGGCCTCGAGATTATCGGTATTGCCGACGAGGACTTGGGCACGCTGAACGCCTTCTACGAGCGCCAGCACCGCTCGCCGTACCCGCTGTACCGCGACGCGACCAAGGAACTCTGGCGCCGTTACGGTATCAGGTCGGTCCCCACGCTCATGCTCTTGGACAGCGAGGGCTATATCAAGGGCGTGTGGAGCGGCGTCCCAAACCAAAAAGCTCTTGAACAGATCGTTCAAGAGACAATGGCGCAATAATGTTGCGGGGGAGGCGGGCTAGTTTACGCTCGCCTTTTTCTGTGCTTCGAAAATCTCGTCGTACTGGGCCTTGGAGATTCTCTTGTATCCCGTGGTGATGGAACCGAAGTCGTAGTAGGCGGAATCGCCCTTGACTCTCATCACGTATTCCATGTCCAGAGAGTTCTTGCCTCGGAGAGCACCGTCGGAAACTTTCGCGTTGAGGTCGCCGTTGATGTTGCGGATAATGTAGTCGGTACCGTTTTCGGTAAGGACTTCGAAGATCATGTTGGCTTCACCCTGCCAGTAGCCCACGTAGTTCGAGGAACTTTCGCCGCAGGCGATGAAAAACAGGGAAACGAGAGAGAATGTTGCGATGGCGATAATCTTTTTCATGCCCTTAAAATAGTTATTTTTGTCTCGAAAAATGAAACATTTATACCTGTTGGCTCCAATTCTCGCAATTTTCGCGATTTTCGCTGTATATTTTCTTATACAAACGAACCGCAGGCCTATTCCCCATTATGAATCCAAGCAAGAACCCGAGGTCATTTTTGATGCCGAGGAATATTTGCGCCAGCTAAAGAAGGACCACAAGCCCTTCGGCACGCGCGGCGTACACAGGCTTTTGCTCAAGCGCACCAGGCAAAAGGCGGGGGTGTACCTGGAGAGCCTGGAGCCTGCTTTGGATTCTATCGGCCTCGAAGTCGTCAACGTGTACCACTCGGTAATGGGATTCGAGTACGTGCCCGTGATTACGAGCGGCAACGACTGGCCCTACCATGCCAAAAAGTCGAAGCACTACGAGAACAAGGCGCTCGATTTCCGCATCAAGTTCCTGCTTCCCGAAGAAAAGAAGAGTATCGTGGAGCTTGCCACCAAAAAGCTGGAAGGCCGGGCCCGCGTCATCTGGGAAAAGGGCGAGGCCGAACATCTGCACGTGGAATTACTTGATTGAGGATTGATGATTGATAATTGAGGATTTTACATCATCCATCATCAATCATCAATTATCCATTATATGTTTCGCGTCACTTGCAGCAGCGGAACCCGACGCTCGGGTACTGGTTTTGCGGGTAGAAACTGAACTTGCTTTCGTTGCAGCGGCTACCGTTGTTCGTATTCCAGGCGCCACCCGCCACGTAGAACATGTTGGGGTGTTCCTTGCTCGCGGTCGCCGTCCATTCCCAAAGGTTTCCGTTCATGTCGTACATGCCCCACCAGCTACGGCACTGTTCCTTGCGTCCGCTACGCTTGGCAGCCTTGGTGTTGGTGTTGCACTTGTTCTGCTTGTAGCTGTCGCCGTACGAATACTTGGTGTTGTCCTTGCCGCGGCAGGCGGCTTGCCATTCGTCGATGGTGCAAAGGTGCTTGCCGGCCTGTTCGCAAAGGCTTACGGCTTGTTCGTGGCTTACCATGTCACGCGGGTTCTCGTCGGCCAGGTTCGGGTATTCGTAGGCGTCTACGCATACGGTCTTGCCGCCAACGGGCACGGGGTAGGCGTTCTTGCCGCAAATGTTGTCGCTAGCCATGTCGTACTTGGCTTCTTCCCAGGCGGTGCGGTTGCCAACGGAGTCCTCGGCAAAGTAGAATACGCTTCCCGTCTTGTTGTAGTCGATAGCCTTGGAGGCCTCTTGCGGGTTCATCGTGTCGCCGATGGAGAGGAATGTCTTGCACTTGATCTCGTCGCACTTCACCTTCAGCTTGATGGGGTCGTAGTAGCGGCCTGCAGGCGGCGTGATTTCGGCGACGGGCGGGACCTGGTCCGCGGCGCGAATGCTGTCCTGGATTCTCTTCTTTTCGAGGGAATCGGCGCGAGCCTTCTCGAGTGCGGCGAGGGAGTCGGCGATATGCTGCAGGCTGTCCTGGCGGGCCTTCTCGAGCGCGGCGAGGCTGTCACGTACGTGGCGGATGCTGTCGCGGTTGAGTGCAGGCTTGGGAGTCTTGTCGGTGGTGTCGAGCGCTGCTAGCGAGTCGGCCACGCGGATGCTGTCGGCGATGCGAGCGGCTTCCAGGGCGGCGAGGCTGTCGGCCCTCATCTTTTCAAGCTGCCTCAGGCTGTCGAGGATGTGCTTCTGGCGGGCTTCCAGTTCGGATTCCTGCTGTTCGCGGAGCGCTTCCTGCTTCATCTTGTCCAACTGGCACTGCACTATAAAAAGGCAAAGCAACAGGAGGAACATGAGTACCAGTACGGCAATGTTCCGTTTCTTGTTGCGGTTCTGCGGATTATTCTCTTTATTCTGCTTGTTCGTATTCATGGCAGTAAAAAACTTTTGAGGTTAGTCTTCGACGGCGGCCTTCTCGGCGGCGACTCTTTCTTCGTGGAAGAGTTCGGCCCAGTGGCGCTTGATTTCCGCCTCGATTTCCTTGATGCTGAGTTTGCGGCGCAGGCTGTTGCGGTAGGCGATGGAAATGCCGCCCGTTTCTTCGGACACCACGATCACCATGGCGTCGCATTCGGCGGCAAGAGCCTTGGCCGCGCGGTGGCGCATGCCGTAGCCGGCGTCTCCTTCCACGTTGCCCGTAGGCATCGGGAGGATACATCCCGCGGCCACGATGCTGTGGCTGTTCAGCAGTACGGCGCCGTCGTGGAGCGCGGAGTTCGGGAAGAACAGCGCGCGCAGCAGGCGCGAACTGATTCTCGCGTTCAAAATTTCACCGGTTTCTTCGTAGTTGCGCAGGCCCACGCGCTTTTCAAGCACAATCAATGCACCCACGTGATTCTTGGCGAGGTCCTGCACGGCCGACGTGATGGATTCAGTGACTTCGTCGAGGCCGCTGGAATGGAAGAACAGTTGTCGCAGGTCCGCTCGGCTGATGGACTGGCCGATTCGCGTCAGGGCGCTTCGGATTTCGGGCTGGAACAATATCACCAACGCTACGATACCGATACCGGTCAGGTTGCTGAGCAACCAGGTAATGCTTCGCAGTTCCCACCACTGGGCAATAAGCCAGGCGAGAATGAGCAGGAGGCCGCCCACAATCATCTGCACGGCGCGGGTGCCGCGGAACAGCAGGAACACGTAGTAGAGGATGATGGACACGAGGAGCACGTCCAGAATGTCCGCCATTCTCACGTCGATGACATCGAATATCTTAAACAGTACCATAGGACCTCAGCGCCTCCAGGTAAAGTATAGATTCTTTTGCTTCGCGTACGTCGTGCACGCGGATGACACTTGCGCCTCCGAGGGTAGCGACAATGCCCGCGGTAACCGTCGGGATGAGCCTGTCGCTGTTTTCGAGCCCCGGCATCTTGCCGATGTAGGACTTGCGCGACGTTCCGACGAGAACGGGGTAGCCGTCTTCCAGGAACGCGTCTACGGATTTCATCAGGTCGATGTTGTCCTGTACGGACTTTCCGAAACCGATTCCGGGGTCGAGGCAAATTTTTTCTTTGGCAACGCCAAGGCTGAGCAGTTTCTGGGCCTGGGCGAGCAGCTCTTCGCGGACTTCCTGTACCACGTCCGTGTACGGCTTAAAGTCCTGCTGCATCTTGCCGAAACTTCCGCGCATGTGGTTGAGCACTACGGAGGCTCCCGTGCGGGCGACGGTCTCCGGCATGCGCTCGTCCATGGTGCAGGCGCTGATGTCGTTGATGATGTGCGCTCCCAGGCGCATGCATTCCGCCGCTACTTTCGCCTTTACGGTATCGACGGAAATAAAGAACTTGCGGTTGCCCGGGTTGTCAAGGTCCTCGGAAATCTCGGACAGCTGGGCGAGTGCTTCCACCACGGGGCATACGCGGTCCAGTTCTTCCTGTTCGCTTACGGGCTCGCTTCCCGGGCGGCTGCTTTCGCCGCCGATATCGAGAATCGTCGCTCCCTGCTGCAACAGCGTTACCGCATGCTCGTAGGCGGCGTCGGGCGTGTTGTGCTTGCCGCCGTCAAAAAAGCTGTCGGGCGTCACGTTCACGATGCCCATCACGAGCGGCATCGATTCCGCCGTTACAAGCTCGTTCCCGATCTTCCATGCGAGAGCGCGGTTGCTGTCGAGATAATCCTTAAGCATCAGGCTTTCGGGTCCTCCGGTTCAATTCCTGCGGCGGGGGAGATTCCGGCGGCTTCCGGTTTGGAGACTACGGGTGTCTCGTTCGCTACCGGGGCGATAGGCGGCTGCTTGCCCGGGTCGGGCGGGGGCGTCTCTTCGCGCTTTTTCTTCGCGGCCATCTCTTCGAGCGCCTGGTACTGGCGGCTCTTCTTGGTGCCGGTAAGCTTTTCTCCCGCCATCACGCGGTCAATCTCTTCGCGGTCGAGCACCTCGAATTCAAACAGCGCTTCGGCGAGGTCCACGAGCTTGTCCTTGTTCTCTTCGAGGAGCTTGCGGGCGGCCTGGTCCATGCGCTTGATGAGCCCGTTGACGGCGTTGTCGATTTTTTCGGCCATCATCTCGGACATTTCCTTGGGCTTGCTAATTTCTCGGCCGAGGAACACTTCTCCGTCGGCGCGGCTGTAGCAGACCGGACCGATGTCTTCGTCGAATCCCCATTCGGTGACCATCTTGCGGGCAAGTTCGGTAGCGCGTTGGATGTCGTTGGATGCGCCCGTGCTCTGGTGGTTGAAGAAGATGAGCTCGGCGAGGCGCCCAGACATCATGATCATGATGCGTTCTTCGGCGTATTCGCGGCTGTAGCTCACCTGGTCGCGTTCGGGCAGGCTCATGGTGACGCCCAGGGCGCGACCGCGCGGGATAATTGTAATCTTGTGGAGCGGGTCGGAGTGCTTGCACAAAAGCGTCATGAGGGCGTGGCCTGCTTCGTGGTAGGCCGTGTGGCGCTTCTCTTCGTCGGTCATCAAGAGCGTGCGTCGTTCGGCACCCATGCTCAGCTTGTCGCGGGCTTCCTCGAAGTCGAGCATCGTGACCTTCTTGTTGTTGAAGCGAGCGGCCAGCAATGCGGCCTCGTTTACCAGATTCTCGAGGTCGGCACCGGCGAGTCCCGGCGTTCCCTTCGCGATGGCGGAAACGTCCACGTCCTTGTCGAGCGGGACCTTTCTCTTCTTCAAGTGAACCTTCAAAATCTCTTCGCGGCCCTTCAGGTCGGGCAGCCCCACCACAATCTGGCGGTCAAAGCGGCCCGGGCGCAGCAAAGCCTTGTCGAGCACGTCGGGGCGGTTGGTGGCGGCAATCAAAATTACGCCTTCGTTCGCGGTAAAGCCGTCCATCTCCACGAGCAGCTGGTTCAAGGTCTGTTCGCGTTCGTCGTGTCCACCGCCGAGGCCTGCGCCACGCTGGCGCCCAACCGCGTCGATTTCGTCGATAAACAGAATGCACGGGGCGTTCTTCTTGCCCGTCTCGAAGAGGTCACGCACGCGGCTTGCGCCCACGCCCACGAACATCTCCACGAAGTCGGAACCCGACATGCTGAAGAACGGGACTCCCGCTTCGCCTGCGACAGCGCGGGCAAGCAACGTCTTGCCGGTACCCGGAGGCCCCACGAGCAAGGCACCCTTCGGGATGCGTCCGCCCAGTTCGTCGTACTTCTTGGGAGCCTTGAGGAACTCCACGAGCTCCTGCAAGTCCTGCTTCGCTTCGTCGCAACCGGCCACGTCGTTGAAGGTGGTCCTTTTCTTGGGGTCGTTCGCGAGAATCTTCGCCTGGCTCTTGCCAAAGCTGAACGGGTTCCGTCCACCACCGCCCATCTGGCGGCTTGTCATAATCCAGAAGAACGCGATGAGGATGATGACCGGGAGGAACGCCATGATGGTGTCTATCCAGGTGGTAGATTCGTGGATGACCTTGACCTTCACGCCCTTGATCATTTCCCAGGCGGTAATCTGCTCGTTGCTGATGTCGAGCATGTGGCTCGTGAAATGGCGCGTGTTGCCGGATTCCTTTTCGGCGTGGGTAAAGCGGGCGAGGGCGCTCCTTTTCTTGTTCGCTTCGGCAATCTCGTCCGGGCTCATCTCGTAGGCACCCTCGATGATGATTCCGTCGGGGGTCTTTTGGAGTGTAAGTTCGGTAATGACCTTGGTGGAGTCGCCCATCATGGCGAGGAATTCCGTACGGGTCATGTCCTGTTCGGTATTCTTGCTGGTGAGCGGGAACATCACGAACAGCATCACGAGCATCAGGAGAACGATGATGAAATTCCTATTCTTGAAGGGCGTAGCTGGCTTCTTGGGCTGATTCATTATAATCCTTTATCTTTCTCTCGGCAAGATACAAATTTCTGGGCTTCTTCGGGGGTGAAAAACTCGCAAATTTGGACAGTATGGCCAATTTTGGCGATAGAACGCCTGCGGTAGGCTGCCCGGTGCAGGATTTTCACGTGTGCGGGTTCGCTTTCGCCGTAAAAGAAGCCGATGGGGAAGCGCAGTCCCTGTTCCGAGAGCCAGAGCCTGAACAGCTCGGAAAGGTCTGCGTTTGCATGCTCCAGGAGCACCTTGCGAAGCGTCTTATTGTTCAATGAAATGCTCTTTGTCATCCCCGGAGCGCAGCGGAGGGGATCCATCACTCTTGTGCAAGCGCCCTCAAAAAGGTTCCCGCACTTCTCCATCACCTTCGCGTACGCCCTGTCGGCAATTTCTGCCATCCGGCAGAGTTGTTCTGTTGCACCGGGGCATTCCTGTTCCAGCCGGGGCAACGTCTCGTGACGCACCTTGTTGCGTGCGAACTTTACGTCGTCATTGCTCTCGTCTTCGCACCATTCGAGATTGTTTTCGCGGGCGTAGGCGAGGAGGTCTTCGCGAGAGACGGAAAGGAACGGCCGGTAGATGAGGTGTGGAAAGTGATGGATGATGGATGATGGATGATTGATAGTTGATGATTGATGATTGATGATGTGGGGGGTGGGGGAGGTATCCCCCTGATTGCAGCCCGTTGCGCGGTCTTCCATCACCCCCTCTAGCGGGGCTTCAGGCGCCACCCCCGCAACGCCTTGGCTATTGCCTAAAATGCGGATTTCCTGGATTCCCCGGAGGCCGGCAAGCATCGTGCCGCGGCGGAGCCGCATGTACATTGTTTCGGCTTGGTCGCCTGCATGGTGCGCGGTTACGATAATTGATGATGGATGATTGATAATTGATGATGTTGGGTATGAGATGCGGGGTGCGTCATCCTGAGGCGAAGCCGAAGGATCCAGAGCAATCTCGACCAGCGCTTTGTACCTTGCTTCCCTTGCGTTTTCTTCGAGCGAGCCTTCGGCATTCTTTAGAGCGTCACCATCCAATTTCTTCAAGAAAAAGGGAACGTTCTGTTTGCGTGCGAATGCCTCGACAAATGCGGCATCGCGGTCGGCAGTCCCTTCGCGTAGCCCATGGTGCACATGCGCAATCCCCAGCCATTCAATGCCGAGTGCATCGCGGTTAGCGATGAAATAATGCGCGAGGCAAATGGAATCCAGACCGCCCGAAACCGCAAGCAGCAGGCGCTTGAAACCATGACGGCGGATATTTTGCGTTAAATCAAGACTCAATTTTTATTTTAGGTTAAATTGCTTGATGCATTCTTCGAATTCGTCATCGTTGTCGCTGTAGCTTAGGAGTTGATCGACAAAAGCATGGTGGATGTTGCTGTAATCATTTTTGAGAAAATCCATGTCGTGCTCGGTAGCTTCGCAATACTCTTGGGTGACTTCAAGGTTCTTGTTCCAATTGGTGCAGGTCGTTCCTTGGTAGGATACTTTTATTACGGAGTTTGTGTATTGCGTGGGTTGCATTCCCATGGAAAGAGTTGTGCTGATTTCGATAACCTTTCCATCTACAGAAATATTTACAGTGTTGGAATCTTTCTGTACGAGCCATAAGCCACTAGCTATAAAAGCGGTGTCCGAAGTGACTTGCGGGTTTTCGATGAAGTAGTTGCGGCATAACTTTTCTTTTGATTCGTCTTCAAAAATTTGGTAAATTTGGTAGCAGTATTCGCCGGGACCATAAAGCTTATAGATGTCTTTGAAACTTGATTTTATGGTTCTGTGGGTTGGCTCAAGTATAAGTGTTTGTTTAAGATTGGATGGGTTGGGTACGAATGTTCCGTTTCTGATTCTACCGACAAGTTCCCATGTGGAAAAAATGGAATTCGAATTGCCTACATAAACATAAGCAGCGTGAAGAATGTTGCATTCATCCCCGATATAATCGCATTCGTATAGAGTGTCATTAGACATCTTGAATCCGAATGAATGGTCTATCATATATTTAAGCGAATCTCCGCCATATTCGGATTGAAACGTAGTCGGCGACACGTCGTACCGGTTAAAAATGCCCGTGTAGTCTTCCGCTACCCATTTGAAAGAATTTGTGGCGGAATCGTAATCGCATTCCTCTTCGAGGAAATAGTACCTGAGATGTTCTTCATCAAAGAAAGAAAAACGGTCAGTTTTTTCGACAGTAGTCCAACCCGATTGGTCTGATTCTTGAGGGATGGATGATTCCTCTTCCTGTTTTTCGAAAGTCGAAACTGAATTGTCGTCACTGCAGGCGGCAAAAAAAATAGAGGCAAAAGCGAGAATATAGATATTTCTCATAAAACTCCAGGGCGTTCATAACCCTTTCCTTATCACATACAAATATATATATTTGCCCCTCAAGGAGGCCCCTATGGCAAAAAACAACGGAAAAAAAGTCAGCGTTTTGGCTGATTCCGCAAAGGAGAGCGCAATGCTGCGCAATCTCCGCATAGACGGCTCCCAGAATGGAGCCACCCTGCGGACTAGAATCGTCCGCGACAAGACGAAATACACCAGAACCCTTAAACACAAAAAATCCCTCGCCGATGCGGGGGACTTCTCTTTTATACAGGCTGTCGCGGGTTATTTCCCCGCTGCAATCTTGCCGTAAAATTCCTTGACGTCTTCCCAGCGGTAATACGGGGCGGCGGGGCAGTTCTTTATTGTCGCTGAATCGCACGTTACGGGCAACTTCTGCTCGACTTCGTTGAGCATCACCTTCACAAGGATGGGGGCACCCTTCTTGCTTGACTTGTAGAATACGAACTGCACGTTTGCGGCCATTGGGCTGATTTCGTAGTCGCGCCAGACCTTGTGCAGGTTCTCCATGTCGGCGGTTTCAATGCCGGTTTTAATCGAGCCGTTCTCCAATTGCAGCAGTACGGCAAACGGGAAAATCACCGTATCGTGCCCGAAGCGGAGCGTGGCGGCCGTCTTTTTCGGGGCGTTCTTTGAAGGCTTTACGGTGTCCGCGGCGATTACCTTGTCTGCAACTTCCAGGAAGTTCTTCAAAAGTGGGCGTGCGTTTTCGAGGCCCTCCTTTTTACCGAAGGGATTGTTGCCGAGAACGCTGTACCACCAGGCGTTCTGCGCGTGCCAGCGTGTGGCAAGTTCTTCGGGAGTCCACAGTTCATCAAAGCTGAACGCGATTTCGGGGCTGCCCTGCAGGCTGTTGCCGATTTCGTAAATCTTGCTGTAAAGGTCGCCCGCGTCGACGTTCTTCTTCACGTAAGCGGGGTCGTTGAAAATCACGTTCATCATGCGCGAGGGGTCCACGTGGCTGTAAAGCTTCTCGTTTTCCTTTTGCCATGCGGGCGTATTCGATTCGCTGATAATCTTCCCGAAATCGAGTGGGCTGATAAAACTCATCAGGTACTTGCCCGATTCCTGGTGGATGTCTATCTTGGGCCTTTGGGCGCGCAGTTCTTCGAGGAAGGCGGCCATGCTCACCACGCAGCGGGTCGATGTGCTCGCGTAGGCTTCCACAAAAGCGTCGTTCTTGAAAATTTCCGGGAAGTTCTTGACCATGCGAATCGCGATGCCCTGGAGCTGCGCGACACCCAGCTGCGTGAGGTCGCCCGCGCGCGGTGCGGCGTATTCTTCCAGGAACTCGGCGTGGGCGAGCAGAATCTTGCCCATGTCGGTGAGCTTGCCCAGGGAGTCGGCCTTGGCGAGCGTATTGAAAAGCATGTGGTAGTGGTCGGCGGGCTGGTGGAAGCGACTACCGTGCCTGCCGTAGTGACTCAGGTAGAACGGCTTGTAGCCTGCGGGGACCTTGGCGTACTTGGCGCTAGGAGTGGGGTAGGCATAGTAGTTGCTGCCCATCTGGCGGAAGTCCTGGGCGAAGCAAGTCGCGGCAATTGCGAGCAGAAAAACAAATGCTTTTTTCATGTTTCCTTATCTCGATTGTATTCTAGATGGCGGATCGTGGTCCGCCATGACGTAATCATAGACTCTATTTATTTCTCACAGGTTTTAAAGAAGCAGCTTCTTGCTCCCGTGTGGCAGGCGACCTGCGGACCCTGCATGCGCACCTTGAACAGGAGCGCGTCGCTGTCGCAGTCGGCGGCCCATTCCACGACGGTCATCACGTTCCCGCTCGTGTCGCCCTTGTGCCAGTATTCCTTGCGGCTACGGCTCCAGAACACCATCTCGCCGCATTCGTGCGTCCGGCGCAGGGCCTCCTCGTCCATCCAGGCCATCATCAGCACGTCGCCCTTGTCGGCGTCCTGCACGATGGCCGGGGCGAGTTTTACCCCGCCGAATTCAACCTCGAACTTGATTTCTTTTAAGATTTCTTCGAATTTCATGATATGAAAAATAGAAAATGTCTTGTTTTTATAAAAAATACTTGTTTTTTTTGCCCTTTTTGGCCAAAAATATGGTTAAAAGTCACATTTAACAGATAATTATAAGAAAAACGTGTCTTTTTTGTATTTTAAGGAATATATTTTATATGTGAACAAGGTAAAGTGAAATTTTATGAATAATTGGGATGGGTATGATCAGAAGGTCTTTCAATGTAAGTGACGCCGAGGGGTTGAGGCACGACTTGGTTGCCTTGAAGGATAGTGGCGAATTGAACAACATCCACAGGATGTTTTTCCAGATATACTCGTCCGTTCTCGACGAGGTGCGCCTCAAGACCCTTACCGATGTGATTGAGGACGTCTTCCCGGATGTGCCGTGGATGGGCAATTCCACCAGCGGCAATATTGTCGATAGCGAGCTGGGCGGTGAAATCGTTGTTTCGGCGACGCTTTTCCAGGACAGCACGACGGAATTCGATCTGGCCCAGTACGACATGGAAAAGATGGATGTCGACGATATCGCGAAGAGCGTGCTCGAAGAGACTGCCAAGAGGCCCTGGGTCAAGGGCATAGAGATTTACTATACAATCCCGAGTACCTCCACGACGCGTTTCTGCGATGCCCTCAAGGACTTGAATCCCAATATCCAGGTGTTCGGCGGCATCGTCTGCTCGCCCGACCTCATGAGCCCGGATTCCATGGTGTTCTCCTCGAAGGGCGGTTTCTGCCGTTCGGGCATCCTTGTCGCGTTCTACGGCGGCGTTAATTTCTACCTGAACTCTATCAAGATTAGCGGCTGGCAGCCCCTGGGCCGTACGTTCCGCGTTACCCGCGCTACGGGGAGCGTCGTGTACGAACTCGACAACATGCCTGCGTACGAGGTCTACCACAAGTACCTGAATATCGCGAACGACGAGAACTTCTTCATGAACGCGCTCGAGTTCCCGATGTTCTACGAGCACAACGGGACAACGATTGTCCGTGCGCCGGCCGAGTGCCGCTTCGACGGTTCCCTCGTGATGTCTTCGGATATCGAAGTCGGGTCGGTGGTCCGCCTCTCGTACGGCGAGCCCAACACCATCGTCGACTGCATCATGAACGAGAGCCGCTGCATAGACCAGTTCTACCCCGAAGTCATCCACATCTTCTCGTGTGCGGCGCGCAAGGCGTTCTGGTCGACCCGCGAGCCCACGTACGAAATCTATTCGCTCAAAAAAATCGCCTCTAACAGCGGTTTCTTCTCGCACGGCGAATTCCTGCGCGAAAACGGCCACCTGAACCAGCACAACATCACGCTTGTGATGGCGGGCATGCGCGAGGGCGAACCGCACGTGACCGGTCGCCACTTCAGCCAGCTCCTCGACGAGAAGGCGTCGTCCAAGTTGCCGCTTGCGGCACGCATGGCGACATTCATCCAGGAAGCGTCCAAGGATCTCGAGAATACGAACCAGAAGCTCCAGCAGATGAACGAACGCCTGCAGAAGCTCTCCGGAAAATAAAGAATAGACTAGCCGCGCACCTGTCCGTTGCCGCGGAGAATCCACTTGTAGCTGCAGAGGCTTTCCACGCCCATGGGGCCGCGGGCGTGCAGCTTGTCGGTAGAAATTCCCACTTCGGCGCCCAGGCCGTATTCGCCGCCGTCGGCAAAGCGGGTGCTCGCGTTCACCATCACGCTGCTGCTGTCCACGTTCGCCACGAAGTAGTCCTGCACGGAGGTGTCTTCGGCAACGACGGCTTCGGTGTGGCGGCTGCTGTTCTTTTCGATGTGGTCGCAGGCTTCGGCGACGTTATCGACGAACTTGACGCTTGCTTTGAGGGCGAGGTACTCGTGGTGGTAGTTGGAGTCGTCGCCGATGTCCTTGATACGGCTGTCGTGGCTCTGGGCATCCTTGTTGCCGAAGAGTTCCACGCCGCGGTCGGCGAGGCAGTCAATCAGTTTCTTGACGTTGGCGTCGTCGATATGGCGGTCGATAATCACGCATTCCATCGCGTTGCACACGCCGGTGCGCTGCGTCTTCGCGTTGATGAGAATGTTCACCGCCTTGTCCATGTCGGCGGACTTGTCGATGTACACGTGGCAAATGCCGTTGAAGTGCTTTATCACGGGAATCTTGCTCTGGTCGACCACGGCGCGGATCAGGCGTTCGCCACCGCGGGGAATCACGAGGTCGAGGCAGTCGTTACGCTGCAAGAGCTTGCCCACCAGGTCATGGCTCGTTTCGGTCACGAGCTGCACGGCGTCTTCGCTAACGCCGTTTGCGGCAAGCGCTTCGTGGAAAATCCCGGCGAGGCACTTCGCGGAGTTGAGGGATTCCTTGCCGCCACGCAAAATCACGGCATTGCCCGCCTTGAAGCAGAGGCATGCACCGTCAATCGTCACGTTCGGGCGGCTTTCGAAAATAAAGAATACAGCGCCTATGGGCACGGCCACGCGGCTAATCTTGATGCCGTTCTTGAGTTCGCGGCTTTCGAGCACGCGGTTCAGCGGGTCGGCAAAGGAGGCAATTTCTTCGGCGCCCTTGGCCATGGCTTCGATTCGGGCGTCGTTCAATGTGAGACGATCCATCTTCGAGTCGTCGAGCTTTCCGGCGGCGGCTTCGAGGTCAATCTTGTTGGCGGCGAGAATCTCCGGTTTCTTCTCGCGGATGAGCTTTGCCACGAGGTTAAGCACGGCGCTTCTCTTCTCGGTGGTCAGCGTGCGGAGGTTCTTGCTTGCGTTTTTGGCGTTTTTTGCCAAAATTTCAGTGTATTCGTCCAAGTTGGAATATTTTTGAGTCATAATTTTAATATAGAAACTTGATTTTCGTCACACAATAGTGTATTTTAAAAATACAGGTTTGTTTTTACTCGCGACAAAGGTTTGTAGTCGCAGGGTATCGGACTTGGGTGTTCAGACTCGGTGTGCTTCTCTCCACACCGAGTCTTTTTTTTGCGCTTTTTGCGCTTTTTGCGCCCTAGATGCCGTAGAGGCGGTTGTGGGCGAGGCAGTCGGCGAGTTTCTTGTACTCGGTGACGAATTTCTCGTGGCTCGGAGCGTCGCCGAGGGCACGGTAGAGCGCGCTCGAGAGAGTGCCGCGGGCGAGCATCTGTTCCATGACGTTGTACGAAACCTCGGTGAGGTCGCCCTTCACGGCGTCGAACACATGTTTCCAGAGTTCGCCGGCGGTGCATTTGCCGCTCATGCCGAACACGGCCAGGAATTCGGGCCACTCGATGACGGTATTTTCGGCGTCGCGGGTGGTTGCCGTAAGGAGGGAGGCGAGGCGTTCCGTATCGAAGTCGCGCAAGAATTCGCGGTATTCGTTCATGGTGTGCGGCGCATTTTTGTTTGCGAGTTTGCCGCTCGCGATAGCCTTGAGCGTCGCGACTTCCATTTCAACGATGGCGATGTCCGCGTTCGGGCATTCCTGGATGTCCACGAGCCGGATTTCGATGGCTCCGCGGTCAAAGCGCGCAATGGCACCACGGCTGTTCAAGAAGAAATGGTTCAGCAGGTGCTCGGGGTCGTAGGGGGCGATGGCCTTCTTGACCTTGTCGAAGATTTGCGTATTGTACTCGTCGTAGGTATACGCCTTTTCGGGAATCACGAGGCCGGCGATTTCGGGAACCTTGTCCTGGTTGTGGCGGTAGACCTCGATGCGGGCGTCCTTGAAGCCCGTGTATTTGCCGTCGAGGTAGGGGCTGCTCGCCGCGATGGCGGGGATGAGCGGCAACAATAGGCGGATGGCCGCATGGAGCTCGCCGAATTCGTCGTCGCCGTCAAAAGAGAGGTTCAGGTGGGTGCTCTGCAGGTTCGCCCAGCCGTGGCCCTTGCAGTTGAAGATGCGGTCGTACGTCTGGTAGATGTCGTTGCAGTCGTAGGGCCACAGCTGCATTTCGGCGGGGTCCATGAAGGGGTGCGCGGCGCTTGGCAATAGCATCGCGCCAATTTTCTCGAGTTTTTTGTTCGCGCGGCGGATCTCGTGGAAGAACCGCTTGCCGAGCCCGTCGAAGGTGGACTTGGGGTGCGCGCACTTGAATTCGAGCACGTGGCTCACGAGCTCGTTCGATAGCCCGATATCATCGTATTCCACGTCGGAAAGCTGGTTGCCGTCCTTGTCCTTGCCAAGCGGGATGTCGGCGCGGGGCAGCACCTGCAACGTATCGCGGTCCACGATCATGAATTCCATTTCGACGCCGAAGCGTTCCCAGATTTTAAAGTTGCTCATGACAATCTCTCTTCGTCAAATCCTTTCAGGGCTCAGGATGACGTCTCGTTAATAATTCCAGAAGTCTTTCTCGTGCTGCATTATCTTGTGTTGTGCGGCGTGCATGCGCTCCTCGATGCGGCGGCGCAGGCTCCTCATGATGGTGAGGTAGAGTTTCTTTTTGCCTACGAGGTCCTCGATGCCGTGGTCGATACTCGGGTTGTCGTTCACTTCGATCACGACCGGGTGCCCGTGGATTTCCTTGAGGTCCACGCCGTAGAGCCCGTTGCCGATGAGGCTTGCCACGCGGAGCGCCGTCTTCACGATGCCGTGGGGCACGCTCTCGATGGGCAGGCAGTCCCACTTGCCGCAGGTGCCCTGCTTGTTTTTGCTGTCCCAGTTGTAAATCTGCCAGTGGTTCTTGGCCATGTAGTACTTGCAGGCGTAAAGCGGCTTGCCGTCGAGGATGCCGATTCG